>Ga0310834_101772_pt1 | contig 11824 bp, 11 predicted proteins | sample SM_ome_2_FD_201314 | JGI IMG/M metagenome (GOLD analysis project Ga0310834, IMG submission 201314) | Sorghum-adapted microbial communities enriched on stacked mutant (SM) sorghum from Joint BioEnergy Institute, Emeryville, California... ... | reverse complement strand
CGACCAGGTCGGCGTCCATCCCGGCACAGCCGGACGGCTCCGGCGCGCTCCACCTCACCAACGACAACGGGTTGCTGCGCAGCTATCCGGGGATGCTGGGTGGCAAGACGGGCTTCACCGACCTGGCTCGGCAGACCTACGTCGGCGTGGCCGAGCGGCATGGCCGGCGGCTCGTCGTTACCCTGCTCGGCGCGGAATCCGCGCCGCTGGGCAGTTACGGCGAAGTGACCACCCTGCTGGACTGGGGGTTCGGGCTTCCTCGAGACGCCTCCGTGGGCCGGCTGGTCGAACCCGGGCCCTTGGCCACGCGGGCGGCCACGGGCCAGCCGGAGGCTGCGCCGGCGCCAGAAGACCAGCAGACGGGCGCGCACACAGGCAGGACCGTCGGACTGGCCGCCGGCGCCGCCGCACTGCTGGTCGCGCTCGTCGTGTTCCGCCGGCGGATACGGGTCCGTGTTTTCTCCACGGCTGGCAGCCGCGGTCGCGGCTGGTTGGGTCGACGCGATCGGGACGGGGACGGCGATCTGGCCAGCTAGCGCAGCGACCGGAATGCGGTGCGATCTCTTCCGACAGTCGGTGACGTCTCGGTGGTGCTGGTGATACTCGACTTGCAGGACGGCCACCACATCACCTCCTGTAGCAGGTGGAACGGTACGTGAGCATTTCTGCCGCGTCCTCGACGGCAAGGCTTTCCCAATCTCCGGTCACTCGACCGGTATGGGCTCCCCAATGGACAGACCTGCCGCGGCAGCGGCGATCCCTGACGCCGGTTGTGTCGAGGCCGACCCGGCGTTGTCGTCACGGCTCACGGCCGTAGGGCTGTCTACGCTGCCCGATCCGGCCCGTCGGACTGGAGGTTTTCAAGGACCGCGGCCCGCTAAGGCGGGCGCTGTTCCGCGCAGGGCTGGCGACCTCTGCGAACTGCCCCAGCCAAGCGACCAGCTCACCGCCTACCAGATGCAGTGGGAGTAGATGCGATGAGCGTCCTTGACGATCTGCTGGCCACGCCAGTCATGGCGATCCTGCACGGCTACGAGCCGGCCCGCACGGCCGAACTTTGCCCATCGGGCCTGGGACCTGGCATCCGGGGTCGAGGTGCCGATCGGCGAACCCAGCTAACCGGCTGCGGTCGTCGCCAGGCCAGCCAGCAGCCTGTGGCGGTCATGACCTGTGCGCCGGCCGGCGTGGGATGCAACGAGCCGTTCGTGGATGCCATGATGCCGTGTGCCCAACGAACAGCGGACCATGGCGCAGACGGCGTACGACGCCATCCGTGCCATGATCGTCAATGGTGAGCTGACCGGTGGCACGAAGATGGTTGTGCGAGTGCTCTCCGAGCGGCTCCGCCTCTCCGCCACCCCAATCAAGTCCGCGCTGGTTGCGCTTGAGCGCGACGGCTTCCTCGTCGCCATCCCGCACCGCGGCTTCTACGTCCCGCAGATCGGGCTACGCGACATGCTCGAGATCTACGAGCTCCGCGAGGCGTTGGACGGGATCGCCGGGCGCAAGGTGGCCCAGTCCACGGGAGCGGCCGAGTTCGTGCGGTCCGTGCTGCAGCCCTTGCTCGAAAAGCAGCACGAGCGGGCCGACGCCGGGGATCTGGACGGGCTGCGCGACCTGGACACGGAGTTCCACCGCGCGATCTGGCACGCCTGCGGCAACGCGCGGCTGGCGCAGGTGACCGACAACCTCGGCGGGCAGAGCCGGCTGGCGTGGCAGCTGCGACCGGCTGGCGGCATCCAGCGAGCGCTGCGCGAGCACCAGGCCATCATGGACGCCATCGCGGCCGGCAACGCCGAGCGCGCGGAGCGGGCGTCGCGAGCGCATGTGCGCCACTCGGTGGTGGCGTTCGAGAAGGCGGTCCGGCAGGCCGGCGCCGGGGAGTAGCCGCCCCTGGCAAGCGAGGCGGGGCAGGCACGCTTGGCCCCGTCGGGCCCACCGCCTCACGTGGCAACACCCGCATATGAGCACGTCAGGCGCGCCTAACGTCATCGCGTACCGGTTGACAGGTCCAGATTTTGGATCCAAAATCTGGAGAACATTCGACGACGACACCGGGACGATGGCGTCCCGGCCGCTGCCGCCGGATCCCGGATCGCCCCGCACCGCACTGGCTTGCTCCCCTCCGCTCTTCGCCTGCCACGGTGCAACGGCGGTTCTTGGACGTCCGAACATCTCCAGGAGGGGCGCCCGTCGCACCCATTACGCGAGGAGTACCTGTGACGCTCACGACGGAGCGGGCAGCCGGCCGCAGGCGGGCTGCGAAAGCACCGCCAGGACGCGGCCAAAACCGAATCCTGGCACTCTACCGATCGCACTCGACCGTCGTGCACACCATCGCGACCCTGGTCCTCGGCTGCCTGATCTGGCAGGTCGTGGCGGCGAACACAAGCGCGCTCGTCATCGTGCCGCTCGGCGACGTCTGGAACACGTTCGTCGACTCGGCGCGCACCGGCGAGCTGTGGCTCGACTTCCGAGAGAGCCTCCAGGGCTTTGCCCAGGGCTTCTTGCTGGCTGCCGTCGCCGGCATCCTGATCGGCGTGCTGATGGCGGCGAACAAGGTGGTCTTCGACTTCCTCGACCCGTGGATGTCGGCGCTGTACTCCACGCCGCTGATCGCCCTGGCCCCGCTGTACATCATCACGTTCGGTATCGGCATGACGGCCCGGGTAGCGGTGGTCTTCACACTGGCAATCTTCCCGATCGTCCTGAACACCACGGCCGGCATCCGCACCACTGACCCGAACCTCATCGAGACCGCACGGGCGTTCGGCGCGTCGGCGCTCCAGCGGTTTACCAAGGTCCTGCTTCCCTGGTCAGTGCCGTTCATCGTGACCGGGTTGCGGCTGGCCGTGGGGCGCGGGCTGATGGGCGTGGTGGTCGCCGAGTTCTTCGGTTCGACCTCCGGGCTCGGGCACCGCGTGTTCATCTCTTCCCAGAACTTCGACACCGCCTCGGTGTGGATGGGCGTCTTCGTCCTCGCGGCGATCGGCGTCGTCTTCATCCGGGCGATGTACGTGCTGGAGAAGCGGATCGCGCCGTGGCGCGAGACCGGCAAGAACGGAGGCAAGGTCCTGTGACCACCAGACAGCCGGCGCCGCCCAAGGTCGAGGCCCGCAGCCTGTACAAGCGATTCTACCGGGGCACGACGCAGACCGACGCACTCAACGACATCAACCTGACCATCCAGCCCGGCGAGTTCGTGGCCCTGCTGGGCGCCAGCGGCTGCGGGAAGACCACCCTGCTGCGCATTGTGGACGGCCTAGAGCAGGCGTCCAAGGGTGAGCTGCTGATCGACGGAACGCCGCACACAGAGCCAGGTACCGACCGCGGCTACGTTTTCCAGCAGGACAACCTCTTCCCGTGGCGGACCGTCCTGCGCAACATCACGTTCGGGCTAGAGCTGCAGGGCGTATCCCGGAAGCTAGCCAGCAAGCAGGCGACGGACTACCTGGAGCTGGTCGGCCTGAAGGGGTTCGAGAAGCACTACCCGCACGAGCTGTCCGGCGGCATGCGCCAGCGGGTCAACCTGGCCCGAGCGTTCTGCATCCGGCCGGACATCCTGCTGATGGACGAGCCGTTCGCGGCGCTGGACGCGCAGACCCGCGAGGTGATGCAGAGCGAGCTGCTGAGGATCTGGCAGCAGACCGACGGTCGCACCGTGCTGTTCGTGACCCACCAGATCGACGAGGCGATCTTCCTGGCCGACCGCATCGTTGTCATGACCGCCCGGCCAGGACGGATCAAGGAGATCATCGACGTCCCGTTCGTTCGGCCGAGAAAGCTGGACGTCAAGCGCTCACCCGAGTTCAGCGCGATCTACGACCACATCTGGAAAACCATCGAGGACGAGGTCCGTACCTCGATGGCGATGACCTGACATCCGCACGTCCACATGCGGCGGCACCAAATGAGGTGCGTCGCCCGGTCCAACGCGTCCCTTCTCAGATTGGCAAGGTAGAAAAAATGAGACCACTTCGGACGATCGCCGGCGTCGCGGCGGCCGCTCTCGCCCTCGGGCTCGTCGCCTGCGGGGGCGACGGCTCCGGCTCCACCTCAGGCGGCCAGGCCAGCGGCGGGAAGGTCACCATCAAACTCGGTCTGAGCGCCATCAACGCCTCGCACCTGTGGGTGGCGATCGCCCGGGACGAGAAGCTCATGGAACCGTATGGCATCGACTTCCAGCCGGTCATCTTCCAGGGCGGCGCGGCCCAGGTACTGCCGTCCGTGCTGGGCGGCTCCACGCAGTTCGGCATCGCCAGCGCTCAGCAGACGCTGATTGCGTACCAGAAGGACCCCAAGCTGAAGATGATCCTCAACCCGATGAACGGCAGCCCGCTGAGCGTGGTCGCCAGGAAGGGGATCACCAACGTCCAGGACCTCAAGGGCAAGGTTATCAGCGTTAACTCGGCCGGATCGAGCGAGGACTATCACTCGGCGACGGCGTTCCTCAAGCACAACGGCATCCGGCTGGACGAGGTCAAGTTCGTGACCGGAGGTGCGACCAGTGCCCGGGTAAGCGCACTACTGTCCGGCGCAGTGGACGTGGTGCTGTGCTCGCCGCCGGACGTGGACCGGCTCACCGCAGCCGGCGCAACCGTGATCGGCGAGGCGAACGAGGTGCCGGAGCTGCGGAAGGCCGCCTCGTACGTGATCGTCGGAACCACCGACTGGCTCTCGGCCAACCGCGACGCCGCCGTCCGTTTCGCCAAGGGATACCAGGCTACCCAGGAGTTCATCCATGACCCGGCCAACAAGCAGAAGGTGGTCTCCGACATCAGCACCACACTCAAGGTGGACGCCGCTGCGGCCGAAAACGTCTACGAGTACTGGGTCAACGGCTTCACCAAGGACAGCGACCGCAGCGGCGCGATCCACGAAGAGAACCTGGCGCAGACTCTGCAGAACGCCAAGGCGGACGGCGTCAAGGACCTGGCCGATGTGAACACCTCCGACCTGTCCAAGTACTACGACAACTCGTACGCCGAAGCCGCCGGGTCCGCCCCACTGCCGAACGCCTCTGCCAGCAGCTGAGCGGGCGCGTCTTCGAGAAGGGAGCAACGTGGAGAGCGAGAAGACCGTCATCCAGGACGGCATGAAGATCAGCTTCGACGTTCCGATCGAAATGGACGACGGGCTGGTGCTGCGCGCCGATGTCTTCGCCCCGATCGAGAATGGACGGTACCCGGTCCTGATGACGATGGGGCCATACGCCAAGGGGCTGGCCTTCCAGGAGGGCTGGGCGTTCAACTGGAAGCGGCTTGTCGCCACGTTCCCGGAGGTGATGGAGGGCTCGACAAACAAGTACCAGAACTGGGAGACCGTCGACCCGGAGAAGTGGGTGCCGGACGGCTACGTCTGCGTGCGGGTGGACTCGCGTGGCGCGGGCCGCTCTCCGGGTGTCCTGGACCCGTGGTCGCCGCGCGAGACGAAGGACCTCTACAACTGCATCGAGTGGGCAGGCACCCAGCCGTGGAGCAACGGCAAGGTGGGGCTGAGCGGCATCTCGTACTACGCGATGAACCAGTGGCACGTGGCGGCCCTCCAGCCACCGCACCTGGCCGCCATGCTGGTCCAGGAGGGCGCGTCAGACTTCTACCGCGAGGTCGCCCGGCACGGCGGCATCCTGAGCCGCTTCCTCAAGGGCTGGTTCGAGGGATTGTACAAGACGGTCCAGCACGGTGTCGGCGAGAACGGCACGCGCAGCGTCGTCACCGGCGAACTGGTCGCCGGGCCGCAGACTCTGTCACCGGAGGAGCTGGAAAAGAACCGGCGCGACCCGTACGAGGCGGTGCTCAACCGGCCGCTGGAGGACGACTTCTACCGAGAGCGGACCGCCGACTTTTCGAAGATCGTCACGCCACTGCTGTCCTGCGGGAACTGGGGCGGCCAGGGGCTGCACCCGCGCGGCAACATCGAGGGCTACCTGCGGGCCGCGTCGAAGCAGAAGTGGCTGGAGATGCACGGCGACACACACTCGTCGCCGTTCTATACCAACTACGGCGTGGCGATGCAGAAGCGGTTCTTCGGCTACTTCCTCAAGGGCGAGGACACCGGCTGGGACAAGCAGCCGCCAGTCGCGCTCCGGGTGCGCCACCCCGGGGAGGTGTTCATCGACCGGGCGGAGCAGGAGTGGCCGCTGGCTCGTACCCGGTGGACGAAGTTCTACCTCAACTCCGGCGACCGGAGCCTTGGGTTGTCGTTCATTGCCGGACCGGACGTGTCGTACGAGACGTCGAGCGACGGTGTGACGTTCCTGACCCCGCCGCTGACCAAGCAGACTGAGATCACCGGACCGGTCGCGCTGAAGCTCTTCGTCTCCTCCGACACGACCGACGCGGACGTCTTCGCCGTCCTGCAGGTCTTCGACCCAGAGGGGAACGAGGTTACTTTCCAGGGCTCCAACGACCCGCGTACCCCGATCGGCCTTGGCTGGCTGCGCGCCTCGCACCGCAAGCTTGACCCGGAGCGCTCGCTGCCCTACCGGCCGTACCACACGCACGACGAACTCTGGCCGCTCACGCCCGGCGAGCCGGTCGAGCTGGACATCGAAATCTGGCCCACCTGCCTGGTCATCCCGGCCGGGTACAAGATCGGGCTGATGGTGCGCGGCCGCGATTACGACAACGGGGCCGAGCCGCTGCCGGGCGCCCGATACCCGCTCACCGGCGTCGGGCCGTTCGTCCACAACGACCCGCGCGACCGGCCGGCGGAGATCTTCGGCGGCACCAACACGCTGCACTTCGGCCAGGAGTCGTACCTCCTGCTGCCGGTGATCCCGGAGTGACGCCGCGATGATCGTCGACCTGCACAGTCACTATTTCCCGCCGGCGGCCGCCACGCCTGGATCACCCGTCGTCGCGGCGCCGGCCGGGGAAGGGCTGGTCTCGCTGTGGACGCGCGGGCGCGAGTTCCGCGTACCGGCGGCACTGCTGGACGCCGACTGCCAGGTCGCCGACACGGCCGTGCGGGGCCTGGACCGCCGGGCCCTGCTCGCGCCCCCCTTCACCGTGCTGTACGAGCTGGCGCCGGCCGAGGGCGTGGCCTGGTGTCGGCGGGTCAACGAGGGCATCGCCGCCGCCGCGCGCGCACACCCAGACCGGCTGCTCGGCTTCGCGACCGTGCCGCTGCAGGCCGGCGGCGACATCGCCGGGGCCGAGCTGGCGGCTGCGGTACGCGGGCACGACCTCGCCGGCGTCGAGATCCTCACCAGCGTCTGCGGTGAGGCGCTGGACACCCCGCGTCTCGAACAGTTCTGGACTGCCGCCGAGGAGCTGTCGGTACCCGTCTTCGTGCACCCGCACTTCGTCTCCGGTGCGGCCCGGATGGCGAAGTATCATCTGCGCAACCTCGTCGGCAACCCGACCGAAACCGCGCTGACCGGCGCCCAGCTGCTCGCCGGCGGGCTGCTGGAACGGCACCCCGGCCTCACCGTCGTGCTGGCCCACGGTGGCGGCGCGCTCCCCCACCTGATCGGCCGCCTGCAGCACGGGTACGAGCGTCGTCCCGAGTTCCGGGACGTGCGGCTCGCCCCTAGGGACGGGCTGCGCCGGTTCTTCTACGACTCGGTCGTCTTCGACCCGGTGGTGCTGCGCCACATCTGCGAGATCGTCGGCCACGACCGGGTCGTGGTCGGCAGCGACTACCCGTTCGACATGGCGGAGGACGACCCTGTCGCGTTCGTGACCGGGTCCGGGCTGCCGCCAGAGGTGCTCCACACCGCCGATCGGGTGCTGGCCGCGCCCGCCTGAACCAAGTACCCGAAGGAGTTGCCGCATGGCCCTGCCACCCGAGATCGCCGAGCGGATCGGCGTCACCGACACCGCGCTGCTCGTCATCGATATGCAACGGCGCCATCTCGACGTCGAAGGCGTCGGCTACCACGTGCTGCCTCGCGACGCCGCTCGGGCGGTGACCCTGCGCACCGGGGAGGCGTTGCGGGTCGCGCGGGCCGCCGGAATGCCCGTGGTGCACGTCGCCACCTGGCGCAAGGCCTCGTCGGCGACCGTCACGCGGCGAATCCGCAACCCGTTCTTCGCCTGGCAGAACGGTAGGCCGATCACCGGCGCCAGCTTCGTACGGCAGGCCGACAAGTGCGTCGAGGGGAGCCGGTACGCCGAGTTCATGCCGGAGACAGAGCCGCTGCCCGGCGAGCCGGTGGTGGTGAAGTTCCGCTACAGCGGGTTCTACGCCACCGAGCTAGAGCTGCTGCTGCGCGAGATGGGCATCCGAACGCTCGTCGTCGCCGGGGTCAACACGAACAACTGCGTGCTGCACACGTCGTTCGACGCGCACGCCCGCGATTTCGGCGTGGTCCTGCTGGAGGACTGCTGCGGCAGCATGAACGGTGAGGAGTACCACTGGATGGGGCTGCGCCAGGTCGAGGCATCCATCGGCTGGCTAAGCACGGTCGACGAGATCGCCGCCCGCCTCGGCGTCACGTTCGGGAGCTCCGCGCTGAACTGTGGGGGCCCGCGGTGAGCGCCGGCGTGCTCGCCGGGCGGGTGGCATTGGTGACCGGCGCCGGCAAGGGCTTCGGCAAGGCCATCGCCGCGGCCTTCCTGGCGAACGGCGCCGACGTCGTCCTGCACTACCGCAGCAGCGCGGCGGGCGTGGATGAGCTGGTGCGGCGGGCCGGCGACCCAGGATCCGGGCGGGCGGTCGCGGTCCAGGCCGACCTGCGCGATCCGGAGGCAGCGGCGCGGCTCGTCGCCGAAGGATCGGCCGCGCTCGGCACGGTCGACATCCTGGTCAACAACGCCGGGGTGATGGCGGTCGGCCCGTTCGCGGATTCGACCGAGGAGCAGTGGGCGTCCGACATCGACGTCAATATTTGGGGACCGCTGCGGGTTACCCGGGCGGCCCTGCCCGGGATGATCGAGCTGGGCCGCGGGAAGATCATCAACGTCTCCTCGCAGCTTGCCCTGCGCCCCTGGGACCGGGGCGCGGTATACGCCGGCACCAAGGGCTTCCTGCTGAGCTGGACCAAATCGCTGGCCGCCGAGGTCGGGCGGCACGGCATCAACGTCAACGCCATCGCGCCGGGGTCGATCGTCACGGACATGAACAAGGAGATCTTCCCCGACCCGGAGGCGGAACGAGCCAAGGCCGCCGAGCTGCCGTTGCGTCGCCTCGGCCGCCCCTCTGACGTCGCCGAGGTGGCCCTGTTCCTCGCCTCCCCGGCCAGTGACTTCATGACAGGGCAAATGCTCGGCATCAACGGCGGAAGCCAGATGTGAGAGAGATCTGATGAACATCCCCACGCTGTGCGCCGCCGGCGCCGTGGATCTGTCCAAGGTGGCGCAGTGGCTGCGCGAGCACCGCGACGGCTTCCTGGCCGACCTGCGGGCGTACGTGTCGCTGGAGACTCCGAGCAACAGCAAGCCGCACCTCGACCGCGGGCTCGACTGGCTGGTCGCTCAGCTCAGCGCCACCCTCGGCCAGCCCGCCTCACTGTCGCGTGTGGATGGTGGCGGATACGGTGACGTGCTGGTCGCCGACTTCGACGGCGCCGGCTCCCGGCGGCTGATGCTGCTGTGCCACTATGACACGGTCTGGGACGCAGGGACGCTCGACGCGTGGCCGTTCACGGTCAGCGGCCCGGTCGCCAGCGGTCCCGGCATCTTCGACATGAAGACCGGGCTCGTCCAAGCGCTCTGGGCGGTACGCGCGCTCGACGCGGCTGGGCTGCCGCGGCCGCCGCTGCGCTGGGTGCTCAACGGCGACGAGGAGCTGGGCAGCATCGTGTCCCGGCCGGTGCTGGAGTCGGCCGCCGACCGGGTCGCCGCCGCCCTGGTGCTGGAGCCAGGTGTCGACGGCGCGGTGAAGACGGCCCGTAAGGGGGTGGGCATCTTCCGGATCGACGTGCGCGGCGTCGAGGCGCACGCCGGCCTCGACCCGCTGAAGGGAGTCAGCGCGATCGACGAGATGGCCCGGCTCGTGCTGCGGCTGCGCCAACTGCAGGACCTCGACCGGGGCACGAGCGTCAACATAGGTACGGTCAGCGGCGGCTCGCGGGGCAACGTAATCGCCGGGCACGCCTGGGCGTCGCTGGACGTACGGGTCACTAATCCGGCGGAGGCGGCCCGGATCGACGCGGCGCTCGCCGCTCTCACGCCGAGCCACGAACGGCTTCGCATCGAGATCACCGGCGGCTGGAACCGCCCGCCGATGCCCCGCACGCCCGGCATCGCCGCCATGTATGACCTGGCCCGTACCCTCGCCGAAGGGCTCGGCGAGGAGCTGCGGGAGTGCGCGGCGGGCGGCGGCAGCGATGCCAACTTCCTCGCCGCCATGGGCCTGCCGGTGCTCGACGGGATCGGCGCCGTGGGCAGCGGCGCGCACAGCCGCGACGAGCACATTGCTGTCGACCCGACGCTCGCCCGCACGGCGCTGGTGGCTGCGCTGGTGCACGCGTTCACACTCAACTCCCCCGGAGCGCGGCCATGACACGTACCATGATCGAGCTGGTCTCCATCGAGACCGACACCGTGCCGCTGGACGGCCTCTTCTACGAACCGGCCGGCGGCGCCACCGCCGGGGCGGTGATCCTCTTCCACGGCAACACGATGAACTTCTACGTCGGCCCGCCCCGCTTCCTGCCGCCGGCGCTGCTCGAACTCGGCTTCGCATGCCTGGCGTTCAACCGCCGCGCGCACGACATACTCAGCGTGCGCTGCGACAAGGAGCGGATCGAAGGCGGCGCCTTCCAGACCACCGCCCAGGCCCTCGCCGACCACGCCATTGCCGCACGATGGCTGGCCAGCCGGGGGTACCCGTCCCCGGTGGTGATCGGGCACAGCAACGGTGGCATGATGGCGGTCCCGCACGTCGTTGAGCGTCCCGACACCCCCGCCCTGGTGCTGCTCTCCGCGGGCGCCGGCGGACCCGCGCAACGGCAACGCGACGGCCTGCTGGCCGGCGCGCGCCTGCCCGAGTTCAGGGCGAAGGCGCGGGAGATGGTCGCCGCCGGCCGGGGCGGCGAGCTGATGCTCGTCCCCGGCTGGTGGTATGTGATCACGGCGGAGAGTTTCCTCGACCGCCTGGAGACCGTCCCCGACATCCTCGCGCTCGCGCCGAAGGTCACCTGCCCGGTCCTGTACCTGCGTGGCGACCGGGAGCCGGAGGCCACGTTCCCCGGCGAGCGCTTCCGCGAACTGGCCGGCGGGCCGTGCGAGTCGGTGGTGGTGCCAGAGTGCGACCACTTCTACAACGGACGCGAGGACGAGGTGTCCCGCATCGTCGCGGACTACCTCTCCCGCACGCTGCTGGAGGCCCGCGCGTGAGCCACGAAGAGTTCTCCATTCCTTTCCGCCCGGCCCACTACGACGGCTACCAGGCATACTCGTACCTGCGTCCCGGCGTCGACTACCCGGAGATCGTGCTCGCACCCTCGTTCGGCCGGGTGCCGCTATACGACCTTGGGCTGGACGAGGAGCAGACCGTCCGCACCATCCGGCTCATTGACGACAACATCGTGATCAGCCTGCACGATCACCCGCAGCGCTTCCCCGCCGACATGACCCAGCTGCGCGAGTACAACCGGGGCGGGCGGCAGTTCACCAGCTACGAAGGGCTGGCCCGATCGGGGCTCACCGCCGTCTTCGACAACATGATGGACGGCACCGGCTGCATCGTCAGCCATACCGGCTGGAGCTGGGAGGACACCATTTACGACATCGGCATGCGCCTCGCCGACCTAGTGTCCTGCGTCTTAAATTCGTTGCCTAATTGATGCGGTGGTGACGTCGGGTGGTGATTGCGGTGGTGAATGCTGTGTGCATGGCTGCTCGTGGTCGTCCGAAGGCGGAATTGGTGCTCACCG
>Ga0310834_101771_pt1 | contig 11849 bp, 9 predicted proteins | sample SM_ome_2_FD_201314 | JGI IMG/M metagenome (GOLD analysis project Ga0310834, IMG submission 201314) | Sorghum-adapted microbial communities enriched on stacked mutant (SM) sorghum from Joint BioEnergy Institute, Emeryville, California... ... | reverse complement strand
CGGCTCGCCGAGGAGCCGTCGGTCACGAGCCTGTATCATATGACCGGCCCGAGCAAGCTGCACATGCACGGCCTGTTCGTCGACAACCAAGCGATGGAAACTTTTCTCAAGGAGAAGCTGTATCCGCTGCCCGGCATCATGAGCGTCGACTGCCAGCTGCTCATCACCCGCTACAAGAGCCGGATGGGCCTGAGGCTGTAACGATGGGAAGCATCTTCTGGAGAAACAACCGCTACGCGCAGCTGATCGCCGCCATGGTCCGCACCGGCATCCTCGGCTACGGCGGCGGCCCGTCGGTCATCCCGCTCATCCGCTACGAAGCCGTGTCCCGCTACGGCTGGCTCCAGGACGACGAGTTCGGCGAAGTGCTGGCCGTCGCCAACGCGCTGCCCGGCCCGATCGCCACGAAGATCGCCGCCTATCTCGGCTACCGGGAGAAGGGCTGGACCGGCGCCGCGGTGGCGCTGATCGCGCACATCTTGCCGTCTTCTGTCGCCATGCTGGCGCTGATGTCGATCGTGCAGCTGCTCAGCAAGTCCGCCGTGGTCGCCGGCATGATCTCGGCCGTCGTGCCCGTCATCGCCGTCATGATCGGCATGATGGCCTACGAGTTCGGCCAGCGGGCGATCCAAGGGCTCGGTTGGGCGGCGGGAGCGACCGCGTTCGCGCTTGCGTTCGCGCTGCTGGAAGTCGTGCCGGTTCACCCGGCGATCGTCATCGCGCTGTTTCTCGCCTACGGCGCGGTGCATATCCGTTCGGCCGAGCGGCTGCGCGCCCGGTTCGGCCGGCGCAAGGAGGGCGGCGCCTGATGGAATGGTGGAAGCTGCTGCTCGGCTTCTTCCTCGCCAATGCGCTCGGTTACGGCGGGGGACCAGCCTCGATTCCCCTCATGTACCGCGAGATCGTCACCCATTACGGCTGGCTGAACGACCTGCAATTTTCCAACATGCTCGCGCTCGGCAACACGCTCCCCGGCCCGATCGCCACCAAGATCGCCGCCTACGTCGGCTTCCACGTATCCGGCACGGCCGGACTCGTCATCGCTCTCGCCGCCGCTTGCGTCCCTTCGGCCGCCGCCTTGATCGGACTGATCCGCCTGCTGCACCAGTATCGCGGCTCAAAGGCGGTCAAAGGCATGACGCTTCTCGTTCAGCCGGTCGTCGCCGTCATGATGCTCGTGCTCACCTGGCAGATGGGAGGCGAGTCCCTGCGCGCGATCGGCCTCTGGCAGACGCTTGGAATCGCCGCCGTCGCGTTCTGGGCGATGGCCGTGAAGAAGTGGCACCCCGCCTTCGTCATCGTTGCGGCTTTCGCGTACGGCGGTCTGGTGCTGTCGCACACGGTCGCGTGACGTCGGGGAGGGGAGTCCCCGAAGCGGGTTGCCTGCCCGTTGCCCCTCCTTGAAGCCCAAGCAGAAGGCGATCCGGTCACGTCCGAGCCTGGGGAGACGATCTTCATTTCGCCGCGCCGGAGAGTTCGAGGAGATCACCCGAATGAGCGGATTTATCGGAACAATGCCCCCTCCCATCTCGCCCGGCGCAGATAGGGGCCGATCGGCACCTGGACCAATGCCGTCTCTCCCCGGGAAGGCAGCCGGTAGAGGTCGTCGACCGCCTCCGCATCGTAACTGAGCAGAGGCCGGCCCGCCCAGCCGCTCGCAGCGGCGCGGAGCAGCAACCGCTGCAGCAGCATTCCGGCTTCCATCTGCTGGATGCGATAGCCTCTCGGTCCGAGATCGGCCAGATGATGTCCCAGATCGCCGGACAAATGGAAGATCAGCGGAACTTGCGAGAGATTGACGTTGGGGAAAGTCAAGGCGTATTGCAGCCACTCGCGCATATCGCCCCTGCGAATCAGACGCAGACGGTGCGCTCGGGCGTCATAGAGGTATGCCCCGTCGTCAAGTCCGCTCACGCCATGTGCGCAGAACAGGAGGCTGGCGTACGGGACAGTGTCTTCGTCCATGGGCGACAGGTCGTTACGATAAGCCGCGTCGGACCAGGCGCTCCGGAGCAGTCCCGCAAGCGGCGGCAAGTCGATCGTCTTTAAGACGAAGTCGGTCTCCGGAGAATACCGCTTGCGGGACAACAGAGCCAGGTCCGCAGGCTGCGACTCTGTGACCGGAAGCTCCACAGCCGGATATTCGTCTGAACACGTCTCGGTCCCAGCGGGCAGCGTCCGTAACGCTTCCGCCGATTCGAAGCGCGACGCCTCGTCCATGCGGACGAGCAGCGGATAAGCCCGGATTCGCCGCGAGCGGACGTATTGCCCGGGATTCAGCTCGGACAAGCTCCGAATCCGCGCTTCCGCGGAAGCCCGCCGAGCTGACGGATCGGAGCGGCGGGGAAGCGCGCAGCCGGAGGACAGGAGCGCGATGGCGTAGACGCTTTCTTCTCCTTCCCGCAAGCCCAGCAAACGTCCCGCCGCCCGATCGATGAATTGATAGCAGACGACAGACCGATAGCCGAACCGTTTTCCCGATTCGAGCAGCTGCCCGAGCAGCACGCCGGCATCCAGTCCTTGCAGCCGATACGAGAAGTGGAAATATTTGAAGAAGTTTTTCCAGAACACGGTCGTCACGAATACGGCGCCGAAGCATTCCGTCAGATCGTACCGCCATCCCAGCGCCGCTTCCAGCGCATCGTCACAATCGCCTTCCCGAAGAAGAACGAGGCGGTGGTGGGCCGCGTCGTAGTGGTAGATTCCCCGAGGCAGATCCTGCAGCTTGAGGTACACGTACAATTCGTTCGGATACAGCCCGCCGCCCGACGGGACGACCCGGCGGCAGATCGCCGCGCCGTCCTTCCCGATGGAAGACGGCATGACCCGGCTGACTTGCGCGATCCCGTACGCGTAACCGAGATAGTAGGCCATATGGCGCGCGTCCGCCTTTGCATCCGCCGGCTCTCCGAGCAGCGTCAGCGGATAGTCGGACGCCAGCTCAACGGTCGGTTGTCCCCGGTACAGCTTATAAGGAAGCGGCGCATCGTCCCAGTCGGCTTCCCAATCGGGCGGCTTGGCTTTGTCGGTCTCGAAATGCAACTCCCGCACGAAGCGGAGCAATTCCTCGTCCATCGCATATCCTCCATCGGCGGTTTAGGGAAAAGGATGCGGATGCCGGTTCAATTGTTCGGCCGTCAGCGGCTTCTCCGCGTATCCGAGCGCGGCGGGAACGTGCAGCACCCGCGGAAGTCCGGTCAGCCGGGTCAAGTGGTAGCCGAACGTCATGGGCAGCAGGCCTGGAACGAGCACCTTGACGCAATGCAGGCCATTGCGCAGCGTCTCCGGGGCGGACTGGTCCACGACGATGACGTCCATGCCCCGCTGAAGGAAGGCGTCGATCAGCTTGCGCAAATCTTCCGTCAAGTCGGGATTCCAGGAAGGCGGATCGCCATAGGCCTCAGAGAAGGTGCGCACCGGACGGCCGGATTCCAGCAGGAATCGGAACCGGCTCTCCGCTTCCGGCAAGGCGTACAGCATCGAGTGGTCTTCCATGGCCCGGACTTTGCGGGGATCGTCCAGCATCTCCATCCACGTGCCGCGTCCTTCCATGTAACGCGTACCGAGCGCCAGCACCATTCCGGCCAATTCGTGAATGGCGCCTTTCGCCGCACGGATGGGATCGGGATGGGCGCCGCCCGCGCAGAGCAGGTTCAGTCCGCGGCTGCCGCGATTTTTGGCGATCGCCCATACGCTGGGAATGCCGTATTCCATCGTGGCGTCGAAGAGCAGCACGTCGTATCCGGCCGCGGCCCGCATCCGTTCGACCATCAGCGCAAGCTCCGGATCGTCTGCGGAGCGGGGATCGAGCCGGGGCAGCGGGAGCTGCGCATACCAGGTCAGCAGGAAGGAATCTCGTTCCGCCAGTTCCAGCAACCCGTAGAAAATCGCTTCCTCCAGCGAGCCCCCAAGCGCGCAGCCGTTCGACGTCTCATAGACGAATCCTTCCCCGCAGCCTGTATTGTAGTACGCCAGCCGCTCCGGAACGAGAATCGGACGCTCCGTACGGAACGAATATCCCCACACCCAATCCATCTCCCGGTCGGGTTCGTAACGCGGATACGGGAAGTCCGGGCGCGCATACTCTTCGTCGGCATGGAGGCCGACCGAAGCCGGATCGAGCGCTTGTTCCCGCAACCTGCGATAACTGCCGCGGACGACGGTGCGTTTGCTCCTCGGCGTCACGCCGCAATGCCGTTCCAACCCTTCCAGGATAGCCGCCGGCACGCTGCTGGCGTACCGGTGGGTGCGGCCGGCCGTTCCTTCGTCGCCTTCGAACAGGGGCAGATTCACGCTGGCGTCGGCGAACGGCGAGAGCAGGTCGTATCCTTTCCCGTTCAGCAGTCCCGTTCGAGGGTCCAAATAAACTTGAAGCAAGGACGTTTGCAGTTCTTCCAGCGATCGGCACCGGTAGCTTCCCGGCTCCGCTTTCCGGCTCTCCCGCAGCGCAATCCGCGCCGCGTCGGCATCGTCGTCCCGCGCCGTCCCGCAGATCGGGCATGCGGAATCCGGCAGTACGTAGTGGGCGGAGACGGTGAATGTGGCGAGATGGAGCAGCAGCATTCGCTCGGCGGTCACCGGCCGCCGACCTGTCAGGATGCGTTCGGACTCCTCCGCGATGAGGATCGCGAGCTGATGAAGACCTGACCGGGAAGCCCATGGTTCCGGACGTTCTCCGCCTTGTTCCACCATCATGCGCTTGATCGCCCACGTCTCCTTCCGGTCCCGTCCGGCCATCATGCTGCGGTAATCGGCGCACTGCGTACATCCCGGACGATCCGGGAGAACGAGCGGACCGACGAGTCCTTCCCCGAACAAGACGAATCCTCTCAGCCAGGGAATGCCCGGCTTGCGCAACGCTTGCTCGGCTTCCAGATGCAGTCCGGGATTCCAGCCGTCGCTCAGCACCAGCGCAAGATCGGCGCGATCCGGAACCCCGTCACCCAGATCCGGCAATCGGATCATTTCATACCGCATGGCCAGTCGATCCGAGACGAGCTCGCACAGCTTCCCTCTGCCGATGACGGCGACGGCGGCGCTCAAGACGCATCCTCCTCTCCCAGGATGACGCCGTAGACGCCGGCGAACGCTTCCTTCATGAACGGCTCCGCGGCCGCATCGTACACCGCAAGGCGCAATCCCCGCTCCTTCAGCCGCTGACGGACAGCCGGCAGCGAGCGCTCGATCTCGTCCGCTTCCAGAGCCGCCCGAAGAAGCGGCGCGGCATCTTCGGCGCCGGACCCATGCCCGTTCACCCCGAGTTGGGTTTCCATCACCGCCAGAGCCAGCGACTCTCGCAGCGCCAGAGCCGGCGTCAATCCGGCGGCGCCGTACCACCGGCCTGCGCTGCAAACCCAGCGAACGGGGAACCCAAGCACTTCGGGCCCGCCGGCGATCTCCGGTTCGCCGCGCATGATCGTTAACGACCTGAAATAAAATTCGGTTCTCTCCTCATCGACCGCCCCTGTGCAAGGCGCAAGTTCCGCCGGCGCCTCCGTGCGAATCCGGCGGCCCAACCGTTCGTTCAACCGATGATGGATGGCGCGTCCGACGCCTTCCGCGGCGCTGAACCCCGCTCCGACCGCCATGTCCCGGATGCCGAGCGCCCTCTCCGCGTAAGCTTCGATCCCGGACAGCGCCGCTTCGCGTCTGGCGTCCTCGTGCGTAAATCCGCCGCACGTGAGCTCCCGGAGCGCGGCCGCCGGGCCCGCGCTCAGCGGATCGGACGGCCGGACGCGGCAAAGCGGCAGCGGAAGTTGCTTAAGTTCCCCTTCCTCCCATTCCTGGAAGATGCCGGTGACCGGTGAGACAAGCCGGGATACGCGTTCCATCAGCGCGGCCAGCCCCACGGCCTCTTCTGGCGGGGAGACCGCGCCCAGCAGCGCCTCCGCTTCCGCCTCGGAGAGCGGCACGGGCGTCCGCCGTCCCGCGCTTCCAGCGTCCGGATGCGGAACGAACGAATGGCGGGCGCTCTCCAGCGTCTCCAGATTGAGCAGGTAGATCGCGCCGCGCAAATCCGGAGCTTCCACTCCCGTCCGTAATTTGAACAGTTCGAACACGAGCACGTTCGCCAATAACCCTTCCGCCGCCGGAGACATGAAGTGCGACGACGGATCCCGCTCCACCGCTTGGCGGTGCAGCCGGCGCAGCGCCGACTCCCAGCATCCTTCCGCACGGCTTCGCACGTGCGGACCCGCCGCGCCGGTCTGTCCGATCTGAAGCGCGGGCAGCAGCGGCACACCTCGGCGCAAGCAAGCTTCATGCAGCTTCATGAAAGCGCGCTTGTCCTCCCCCGCCGAGACGTACAGAACGGCATCCGCCGATTCGATCGCCCGCTCCCAGCCTTCCGGACTTTCCGGCATCGCTTCGATGTTCCCCGGCCCCACTTCCGAATCCGTCTGCCGGGCATAATCGTGCAACTCGCGAATTCTGCCCCTCACCGTCTCCGATGAATCGTTCGACAAGATCCGGAAATTCGGCAATCCTGACTCGAGCAGGGCGAAGACGAGGGACGCCAGGAAGAGGCCTTCTCCGGCCGCGATCACCCGAGATTGCCGCCAATCCTCGAACCTTGCGGCTCCGGACCCGCCGAACGCATCCAGAAATTCGATCTGCGAAGCATATTTCGACAGCAAATGCTTCTCCAGCCGGTGGGGGCGATCCCGGCTGACGTCCCGCACGAATCCGTTCTCGTACAAGGTGGAAGCGATCTCGAACACGCGATTGCGATGGGATTCCGGCAAGCCTTCGGTCAGTTCCGACAACGTATGTTCGCCGCTGAACATCGGGACGAGCTGCTCGACCCACCGATCGATCATGGGCCCCTGCATCCGGAACGATCCTCGGTTGCCCCGAAAATAGACAGTCCCTTCGGGATCGGACAAATAGAAGGCGTCTCCCGACACCTTCGGCCGCATGGACGGCTCCACGCACCCCACTCCTTTCGATTCGCTTCTACCAACGTATGTAGACCGAATTGTCTTACATGCCGGACATCCTGCCCTCGAATGCTGCAACTTCGGTCGGTAGAAACGCGAAAAGCCCCGCAACCGGGGCTTTTGCGTATATCTGCCCTAAGCGGGAGAACGGAAGAAGCGGCGGTTCAGAAGCAGCGATGACAGCGGAAGCAGCCTGCGCACCTCGCGCATCCCGCGCAGCGGAAACATCCCGCGCACCCCGCGCACCCGGCACAGCCCGCACAACCGCCGCATACGCCAACGCATACGCCGATGCCGATGCCCACGCAGAAGCCGACGCACAGCCTCTCTCCCGCCTGGGCCGCAATCTGGGCGTCCGCCGGTGTGACCGGCCCCGCCTGGTAAGGAGCGACCTCAAGATTTTGCAGATTTCTCTTGAACTCTTCCATGGGTGATACCCTCCGTTTGCGGTTTCATTGCCGGAACAGAACCGTCGCATTCGAAATATTATGCCGGCGTCCGACATCCGACAACATACTGTATGAACCTTCTTCCGCACTTGTTACCGGAGCGGCCGCCCATCCAAGCCCAATCGGGAGCGGAAATCGACGGATCTTGCCGTCTGGACGCGCATCTGCCTCATGCGGGACGGGATCCCCGCGAATACAGTGTATAGACGAGCAATCCGCCTTCGCCTGGGAGGGAGATCATCCATGAATCGCAGCCGAATCCGGCACGTTCGGCATATTCGAAGCAAATGGCTGAAGACCAGAGTCATCCTGCGGGATCGCGCGGTTCGCCCGTACGTGCCCGAGACACGATTCCTGAACGCCGCGTCCCTTCGGTCCATGCTGTACCGTTATGGCATGGTGTACGTGAAGCCGGTCTCCGGCACGTACGGGAATGGAGTCATGCGCGTATCCCGGACGAACGGACGGGGATATGAGCTGCGTTGGGGAAGCCGGAGGAGACGTTGCGGGAGCTTTCCATCCTTGCATCATGCGATCCGAAGCATACGCCGCGGCCGTCCGTACTTGGTGCAGAGAGGGATCCGCCTGCTCACCGATCGGGGACGTCCGTTCGACGTCCGGGTCATGGTCCAGAAGACGCCGGAAGCCGGTTGGAGAGCCACCGGCATCATCGCGCGAGTCGCCCGGCCTTCCAGAATCGTGACGAACTACCACAACGGCGGCACGCCGACGGATGTCCGCGCGCTGCTGCGCAGATCCGTCTCGCCGCCCGAGACGGCCGCGATCATTCGCCGCATGAAGTCGATCTCCCGCTGGGCGGCGATCGCCTTATACCGCGGGTACCCCGGCGTGAACATGGTCGGCGCCGACATCGGACTGGACCGTTCGCTGCGGCCCTGGATCATCGAGCTCAATACGAGTCCGGATCCGTACTTGTTCCGGTTCCTGAAGGACAAGAGAACGCACCGGAACGTGCTCCGGCTGGCCCGGGCGCTTGGAAGGATCTAGGTCCATGCGCATTGCGATCATCGCGCCGGAGCAGATCCCGGTGCCTCCCCCCCTCGGGGGTTCCGTGGAGATCGTCGTACATGCCGTGGCCAGACAGTTGGCGCTCCGGCATGAAGTGACCGTGATCAGCCGCACTTCCCGCCGATACCCCAGGCGGTCCTTCGTAGACGGCGTCCGAATCGAACGGGTGCCGGCCGGTTCGCCGCGCGCGTATTTGAAGCACGTGCTCCGTTCGTTATCCGGTCAATCGTACGACGTGATCCAGATCGAGAATCGGCCTCTCTTCGTCGAACCGATCAAGCGGCAGCATCCGCAGTCCGTCGTCTCCTTGTTCCTGCACTCTCTCACGTATGTCAGTCCTCCCTATTCCACGGGGAAAGAAGCCGGAATCCGGCAAGGCATCATGTCCGCGGACATCGCGCTGGTCAACAGCGATTCGCTCCTCGGTTGCCTGGCCGGACGGTATCCCGAATCGGCGGCGAAATTCCGCAAAGTATGGCTCGGCGTCGATACGGAGCGCTTTCGGCCTTCCGAGCGGAGAAAGCCGGAGCGCGCCCTCACGCTGCTGTTTGCGGGAAGGCTGATCCCCCGCAAAGGGCTTCCCGTATTGCTGAGAGCCGTCCGGACGGCGCAAGCCGCAAGTCCGAAGCCGCTGCGGCTGATCGTGGCCGGCGGCGGTCTTCGAAAACGCTACTCCGCGAAGATGAAGAAGCTGGCGCGCCTCCTGCGCGTCCGGGCGCGGTTTCTCGGCGCCGTGCCTCATCGCGCCATCCATCAGGTGTTCCGGAGAGCCGATGTGTTCGTCTGCCCGTCCCAGAAGCATGAAGCTTTCGGCTTGGTCAACGTGGAGGCGTTGGCCTCCGGACTTCCGGTCATCGCTTCCGACATCGGAGGCATCGGGGAGATCGTGTCTCACGAGCGGAGCGGCCTGCTGGTCGCCGATTACCGCAACCACCGCGCCTTCGCCGCGGCCATCCTCCGGCTCGCGATGCATCCGGATCTGCTGCAGGCCATGAAGCGGGAAGCGCGACGGGATTGCCTGGAACGATTCAGCTGGTCCGCCACCGCCGAACGGCTCGAACAGATCTACGAGCCCTTCCTTCTGCCGGAGGAGAGGATCGTGCATGCAGATGCGGACATCATGAAATGACCGCGCGAATCGGATACAATAACGGTGGACGGCCAGTTGCGCCTGTCACGTTCCGTGCCGGCCGATCGGCGCGGCAACACCCGCGCGCGTTCGTCCGCTCTCAACACGGCAAAGGAGTCCGCCATGTTCCGACGTCTGACCGATTTCATTCCCGTCATCGCCGCATTCGCAGCCGTCCTGTTGATGTTTCCCCGGTATTCCTTCAACGATCCGGACACGTTCTGGCATTACGAGCTGGGACGTTACATGCTTGAGCATCGCTCGATCCTTCATCACGCGATTCACACGTACGCGGGCGATCATCTCCCTTATATCCCGCACGAATACGCGTTCCAGCTCGCGCTGGCGCTGCTCGTCCGGACTTTCGGCTGGCCGGGCGCCTATGTGCTCACCGCGCTGTGCCTGCTGCTCACGATCGCCGGTCTGGACCGGCTGGTCAAGGTCTCCCGCAAGGAGCTCGGACTTGACGAGCGGCGTCAGCCGGTTCTTCTGCTGATCGTCCTGCTCGTATCCGGTTGGGTGTATTACGCTTATTTCACTACGCGGCCGCAGATGGTATCGGCCTGGATGATCGTCTGGTTTTTCGTCTGTCTCCGGGAATTCCGGTTCACCCCCCGCATTCGCATCGCCGGCTGGTTGATCGCCCTCTCATGGGGCATCGCGAATGTCCACGCCGGCGTATGGCCGGTCGCCGCCGTATTCACGGTCATGGCGGCCATCGAAGCGTTGCGTGAACGCGCGTGGACGAGACGTCACGCCTGGACATATGGACTCGTCCTGCTCGCGGGATTCCTCAATCCCGGCGGCGCCAGAAGCGTGCTGTTCATTGTGACGGTGACCCGGGGGCACTACAACCTGCTCATCAACGAATGGCAGCCGATCGAATTTTCGAAATGGGAGAACGTGCCGATCCTGCTCGCTCTGCTGTTTTTCGCGGCCATTCTTCCTTTCGCGCTTCAGGGACGAATTTTTCGTTACTTGCTCATGTTCGGCATTCTCTATCTCGGCGTCACAAGCTACAAGCAGAATTTGTTCATGTGGCTGTTCCTGCCTTACTTCGCCGCTTCGCTGCCCGAATCCGTCCGGATGACGGACCTGCGCCGCTTCCGACTTCCGCTCGGCGCGCGCAGATTGCTGCCCGCGATGGCGGCCGGTCTCATGATCAATGCGGCAGCGGTGTTCGCCGATCCGCCCAAGGTCGACCGTTCGGCTTATCCCGTTCAAGAGATGGACTATATTCTGCGGAAGACGCCGGAGGGCGTTCGGCCGAAAGTTATGGCGCCGTACGGGGCTTCGGGCTATGTGATGTACCGGGGAGCCGACGTGCTGTGCGACGGCCGCCAGGATCCATTCGTCACCGACGAGACGAAAGGCGCGCTCGGTTGGAACGCGTTCCAACGGTCAATGTACGGTTATGGCGAATATTTGCCGGAGATCGTCGCATCCGATCGGCCGGACTACGTGATCGCGCGTTCGAATGTGTCCGCCAAGCTGCTGGAAGACTGGAGCCGTACGTTCGGAGATCCGGTGTACCGCGGCGATTACGGTGCGGTGTTCGAAATCCGGAAATCATCGTAATCTGGCGCTGCGCACATAATTTGGGACTCGCGAATCTCCCTCGTTTTTTAATAGAATAGAAGATATGAGCTTCTATTCTTGGAAAGAACGGGTGAACGCGTTGTTTCGCCGAATCTGTTGGAAACGTACGGCCGCCGCGGCGGTCTTGTTGTTTGTAATCGTCTCTTCGAATCTTGCATACCAGCCTTGGACTGCAGCCGCCTCCAGCCTTCCGTTCCGGGACATTGACGGCAGTTACGCGAAGGAGGCGATCAGCCGGCTCTATCAACTGAATCTGATCGACGGCACCGGCAACGGGAAGTTCGAACCATATCGCGTCGTCATCCGCGCCGAGTTCACGACGATGATCGCCCGGCTGTTCCGGCTGGAGCCGGTTGACGGCGCCATTCCCGTATTCTCCGACGTCCCGCGTTCGTCCTGGGCGTACGGCTGGGTGGAAGCCGCGGCGCAGCTCGGACTCGTGTCCGGTCTGTCCGCGAATCATTTTGGCCCCGGCCGGGCCGTCAGCCGGCAGGATGCCGCCGTCATGATCGCCCGCGCCGCGAAACTGTCCGGCTCGCCGGTGGCAGGAGTATCCCCGGTCTACCTTGACCAGGGACATATCGCCGGTTACGCGCTGGAGTCCGTATTGCGGCTTAGGCAGCTGGGACTCATGTCCGGCTACGGATCCGTCTTTCGCCCCGCTGATCCGATTACCCGTCAGGAAGCGGCCGTTCTGCTCGACAA
>Ga0310834_101770_pt1 | contig 11849 bp, 12 predicted proteins | sample SM_ome_2_FD_201314 | JGI IMG/M metagenome (GOLD analysis project Ga0310834, IMG submission 201314) | Sorghum-adapted microbial communities enriched on stacked mutant (SM) sorghum from Joint BioEnergy Institute, Emeryville, California... ... | reverse complement strand
CGACCGGCACCGGTTCGCGCCGGATGATGCCCCGCCGTCCGAGCGCGCCGAGCACACCGGAGAGGGTGGACGGCGGCACGCCGATGATCCTCGCGATCTGGGACGGGTTCGCCGGGCCGAGGGTGGCCAGCAGGCTGGCGACTGCGTACTCCATCGGCTTGAGGCCGGTCCCGGCCAGCGCAAGCCGCAGCAGCTGGCCGACCCGCCCATCGGCGGCGAGGACATCGAAGAGCAGCCCGATCGAGTGTTCTCTCCGGCGAGCCATCGCGCCCACCCCCTCCTCTCATGCCGGAACGGCCCGGCGGTACCTGCTGGCGAGCTCCCGCAGCTTCGCGACCAGTTCCTCTGGCTCGGTCACCTCGACATCCGCGTCCAGCAGCCCGAGATGGACGGCGACCGTCTGCACGCTGTCGGCGCCCGTCCACAGTACGCACGAGCTGTCGTCGATCCCGACCTGGTGGTGGAGGACCTGCGTGAGTTCTTCGCCGGCCTCGGCCCTGACAGCCATCCCTGGGCCGCCGGGCGGGCGGCCCAGGGATGGCTGTGCTCAGGATGTTTGTGCTCAGGCCGGCGGGCGACTGGTGTAGACGGTCGGGTCGCCTTGGACGATCCATACCTCTGGGTTGTCGATGGGCAGGAACGACCGGTCGCCCCCCGGCTCCCGGGTAGCCGGGACGGTGTCTCCGTTGGGCAGATGCATGATGAAGTTGACCGGCTTGGTGTCGTCGACGAGCGGGATCTCGTAGTCGGCCCAGCCGTCCTCGATGCGCGTCCACGGCCAGGGGTTGTCCCAGCTCACCTGTGCCAGCACGGCCGGGTCGACGGCGTCGCCCCACAGGTGCAGGCCCCAGCCACTGTCCTGGTCGCCGTAATCGCCGGCCGGTCTCAGGTAATGCAGCGTCGAGACCGTCGCTTGTGGACCTGCCGCGCGGACCCGGCGCGGGGCGCTCGTCGCGATGAGGCCGCCGGGCCCGGAGAGGATCGCCCGGTACTCGATCGGTGTGTCGGGCGCCAGATCGGCCGGCAGCTGGTCGAAGACCGTGTAGACCGGTGACGACGAGTCGGAGCCGATCGGTGTCCACGGGCCGTCGGACACCCGGCGCTGGAACGCGACGACATGGGAGGAGCGTTCGGGGTCGGCCACCGCCCGCACCTCCACGGTGCCGCGCACCCGGCTGCCCTCGGCCGGCGCTTCGATCGTGACTTCCGGCTCCGGCACCACCGCCGAGCGCGTCGCCGAAGCAGCGGTGTGCCCCCGGTTGTCCAGCACCACCGCCCGGTAGTGCAGCGGGGTGCCGGTCGGCAGCCCGCTTACGTCGTGGAACACCTGGTAGGGCGCGTTGTCATCGGTGCCGATCGGTTGCCACGGACCGTTTCCGGCCCGCACGTAGAAGGTCACCTCGTAGAACGAGGAGCCGGCGACGTCGGCACGCACGTGCATCCGGCCGCGGGCGCCAGGGGCGGGTGTCGGCTGTGACAGGGTCACGGCCGGCGCAGCCTTCGAGCCGGGGATGCGGCCGGCGAGCTCGTAGACGACCGCGGACAGCGGCGGCACCGTGACCTGGAGCCGGCCGTCCACACCAGACTTCAGCCGGTCCGGTCCGGACCCGTACAGCCGATGGAAGGTCCGCTTGCCCGCGTACGTCGGGATGGCTGCGGTCTGCGGCTGCTCGCTGTTGTTCAAGGCGACGAGGTACTCACGCTGGTCGCGACGGTCCAATCTGGAAAATGCGTAGATGCCGGGACCGTCCGATGCGTACCGGTGCTGTTGCGCGCCGTTGCGCAGGGCCGGGTGCGCCCGGGTCAGCGCGTTGAGCTGGCTGATCGCCCGGTACAGCGGGTGGCTCGGGACGAAGTTGTCCTGGGCGTGCGTGGCGTCGGTGCCGAGCAGGTCGTCGTCGAGATACTCGGGCACCCGGCTGGCGAACATGGTCTGCCGGGCCAGCTGGTCGCCGCCGTCGCCGGTGAAGCCCTGTTCGTCTCCGTAGTAGATGACCGGGTTGCCGCGGGACAGGAACATCAGCTCGTGGGCGAGCCGATCGCGGGCCACCCACTCGGCGTCGCCCGCGCCCGGGTTGTCGGCGGTCACGAAGCTGCCGATGCGGCCCATGTCGTGGTTCCCGAGGAAGGTGGGCAGCTGGTAGACGTTGGAGTCGGCGTCGGTGTACCAGTCGTCGTCGGCGAAGAAGCTGGCGAGCTGGCTGGCCGGCTGGCCGCGCGAGGCGAAGTTGCGGGCCGCCTCCTGGAACGGGAAGTCCAGCACCGCCTGCATCCGGTCGCTGGTGGTGAAGTGCGAGGTGAAGCTCTTCGTGGTGTCGAAGACCTCGCCGAACATGTAGAACTGCGACTTGCCGTGCTGGCGCGCGTACTGCAGGACTTCCGGTCCGAACGCCTGCCAGAACTCGTCGTTGACGTGCTTCATGGTGTCGATGCGGAAGCCGTCCACCCCGAAGTCACGGATCCACGCCTTGTAGATGTCGATCATCCCGCGGACCACCCGGGGGTTCTCGGTGAACAGGTCGTCCAGGCCGAAAAAGTCGCCGTAGTAGGCGTTCTCGCCGACGAAGGTGGTGTCGCCGCGGTTGTGGTAGAGCGTGACGTCGTTGAGCCACGCGGGGACCTTGAGGTTGGTCTCCGCTGGATCGAGCACCGGTTGGTACGGGAAGGAGACGGCTGGATCCAGCGGCGGGAACGAGGCTGTGCCGGCGTAGTCGCGGTCGTCGAACGGCGTTCCCGCCGCCGTCCGGTACGGCGTTACGTCCTTGGACAGGTAGCCGCGGCGGGCGCCACCGACGTAGCCGATCACGTCCGCGGTGTGGTTGGTGATGATGTCGAAATACACCTTCATGCCGCGGGCGTGCGCTGCGTCGATCAGCGCCCGCAGGTCGGCATTACTGCCCAGGTGCGGGTCGACCTGGGTGAAGTCGGTGATCCAGTAGCCGTGGTAGCCGGCCGACGGGCCATCCTCGAGCTGGACGGCCTTGTTCTTGAAGCTCGGCGTCAGCCAGATCGACGTCACCCCCAGCCCGCGGATGTAGTCGATGCGCGACAGCAGGCCCTTGAGGTCGCCGCCGTTGTAGAAGCCCTTCTTGGTGGGGTCGAAGCCGGACACCAGCGGGTCCGGGCCGAGGCCGCCCTGGTCGTTGCTGGTGTCACCGTTGGCGAAGCGGTCGGCCATGACGAAGTAGAACGACTCGTTGGTGACCGGCTCGCGCAGCGAGTGGTGCGCAGCCAGCTGGCCGTCTCGGCGGTCGGCCGCGGCGGGCGCGCCGGGCACCAGCGGCAGTGCGGCAGCAAGGAGGACGGCGAGGATACGATGGACGGACATCGAGCACCCCCTGCGACATCGACTGCCAGCGACATTACGCCTGGCGACTCTGGCGCTCCAGCGGGCTGCTCACCGGTGCGTGATTCAGCCCCTGCAGGCGGTCCACGACGCGTTGGGTGAGCTTGGCCAGCGTGTCGATCTCCTCCGGAGTCAGGACGTCGATGAAATGCTCGCGCACGGAGGCGACGTGTCCCGGCGCGGCGGCCCGGATCGCCTTGCGGCCCTGCGCGGTGAGCACAAGCATTGAGCCCCGACCGTCGTCGGCGCACTCCTCCCGCCGCACCAGGCCGCGGTCCTGCATCCGGCTGACGTGATGGGACAGGCGGCTCTTGGACCAGCGCATGTGCGCGGCGAGCTCGCTGAGGCGCATGCGCTGGCCGTCGGCCGTGGAGAGGTTGGACAGCACGTCGTAGTCGGCCTCGGACAGGCCGCTCTGGCTCATCAGGTCGCGGTTGAGCTGCAGGTCGAGCAGCAGCCGCATGCGCCGGTAGCCGATCCAGGCCGCCATCTCGCGGTCGGTGAGCCAGCGTGGTTCAGCCATGCACAGATCCTAGCAGCTTGTTGACATGTCACCAAGATTGCGGCTAGGTTGGTGACATGTCAATAAGGCGGTTGGTCCGTCTACACGCCGGCCTGATCCTTTACGGGGTGAGCATCGCGCTCATGGTGCGGGCCGGGCTCGGCCTGGACTCGTGGGATGTCCTGCACCAGGGCCTCGCCCGGCGCACCGGCCTGCCGATGGGCTGGGTGATCAACGCAGTCGGCGTGCTCGTCCTGCTGGCGTGGTTGCCGTTACGGCAGCGCCCTGGATACGGGACGGTCGCCAACGTCATCATCGTCGGTCTCGTCGCCGAAGCCGGCCTCGACGCCCTGCCGCCGGTCCGCGCGCTCGCCGTGCGCGCGGCCCTGCTGATCGCCGCGATCCTCGGCAACGCGCTCGCCACCGCACTCTATGTGGGAGCCAAGCTCGGCCCGGGCCCGCGAGACGGCCTGATGACCGGGCTCGCCGCCCGCGGCTATTCGATCCGCGCCGTCCGTACCGGCATCGAGGTCACCGTCCTCGCGCTGGGCTGGCTGCTCGGCGGCACGGTCGGAATTGGAACCGTGCTGTACGCCCTGAGCATCGGCCCCCTTGTGCACTACCTCCTACCGAAGCTGACTCTCGCCTGAGGAGCACCAATGCCACGCCTCAACATCATCATCGCCAGCACCCGCCCGGGCCGCGTCGGCGAGCAGATCGGCGGATGGTTCGCCGATTTCGCTCGTGCCCACGGCGGCTTCGACGTCCAGGTCGTGGACCTCGCAGCACTCAACCTGCCGCTGCTCGACGAGCCGGTGCCGGCCGTGGAGGGCCATCCATACCGGCACGAGCACACTCGCAAGTGGAGCGCGATCACCCAGGCCGCTGACGCGTTCGTCATCGTCACGCCCGAGTACAACCAGGGCTATCCGGCCTCCATCAAGAACGCGCTCGACTACCTCTACGTGGAATGGCGCGACAAGCCGGTGGCCTTCGTCAGCTACGGCATGACGTCGGGTGGCATGCGCGCAGTACACCAGCTAAAGCCAGTCGTCGCCGCGGTGGGGATGGTGCCGGTCGCCGATGGCGTGGTCGTACACCTGCGCGACGCGCTCGACGCAAACGGCGTCCTGGTGCCGACGGCGCGGATGGTGACGGCCGCCAAGGAAACCATCGCCGAACTGTTGCGAGTCACCCCAGCGCTGGCCACTTTGCGCCAGTAGCACGAGGAGTCCACGGCGCGGGCCGCCTAGCCGCTGGCCGGTCCCGCTGCCCGCCGGCTGCGGCGCTCGGCCAGGATGTCCCGGATGATCACCTGGACCATTCCGGCCACCGGGATGGCGAGCAGCGCGCCGAGGATACCGGCCAACTCCGCGGCGGCGAGGATGGCGATCAGCACGGTCAGCGCGTTCAGGCGTACCGTCCGGGCGTAGATCACCGGCTGCAGCAGGTGGTTCTCCAGTTGCTGGTAGATAACGAAGAAGGCGAGCACGACGATGCCGGCGGTGACTGAGTGCAGCAGCGCCGGGATGGTGGCCGCCACCGCGCCCAGGGTGGCCCCCACCAGCGGTATCAGGTCCACGAGGCCGACGAACAGCGCGATGAGACCCGCGAACGGCACGCCCATGACCAGCAGCACCACGTACGTCAGCCCGCCGCAGATGACGCTGATGAGCAGGTTCCCGGTGAGGTAGCCGGTGATCGTACGGGCGCAGTCGCGGCCAACCCGGCGGATACGCTCGGCGCGGCGGTCGTCGAACAGGCCGAGGAACGCCGCGACCAGCCTGGGCGCCTGCAGGACCATGAGGAACGAGACGACGGCAACGGCCAGCGCGCCGATGGCCGTGCTGGCCGCGCCCCGGACAAGGCCAAGCGTCGGGCGGGTGAGGTTCGACGCATAGCTGCGGATCTGGTCGGCGTGCTGGGACAGGTACTGGCGCAGGTGTAGTCGTTCCAACAGCCCACCTATCGGGCCCCGACCGGCCCGCGCGTCCGACACCAGCGTCGGGAACTGGTCGGCGAGGCGCGTTCCCTCGTGAATCAGGGGCAACACGAACAACGTGCTCAACCCGATGAGGACCGCGATGACGATGGCGAAGACCACCAGAGCCGCCAACCAGCGGGGCAGCCAACGAGCGCGCCCTTCCACCCAGTTGACGGCCGGGTGCAGGGCGACGGCGAAGAACGCGGCTATCAGGATCCAGACCAGTACCCGCCGGATCGCGTAGATCAGCAGAAGGGCCGCGAAGACGAGCAGGACGACGCCGAGGACGACCGCTGTCCGGCGAGCGAGCGTCCGATCGGCGCGGGTCACGTACCCCGGCTACCCATCGGATCAGCGGGGAAACCGCCCGGTCAGCGCCGCAGCAGGTCAGGCGTGGTCCAGAGCCTTTTCCAGATCCACCCCGTCCAGCCGGGCGAGCACCATGGCCTGAAAGCGGGGGCACGACTGGTAGTCCTGGTACCGGCAGCGCAATCCGCCCTCAAGCAGCGTCTGCGACAGCGTCAGCCGGGCTATCCGCTGCCGCACCTCCGCCAGTTGGGCGCTCAGCACCTTCCGCCGCCCGTCACGATCGGGCGCGGCGAACAACTCCCGCAACTGCTCCAGGCTGAACCCGGCGTCCTTCCCGAGGAGAATCTCCGCCACCCGGGTCACCTGCGCCGGCCCGTACACCCGTCGCCCCGCCACGCGCCGCGTCGGCGACAGCAACCCCACTTCCTCCCAGTGCCGCAACACGTGCGTGGCCAACCCGAAACGGGCCGCCAGCTCGCCGATCGTGTACTCCACCGCCGCCCCGCCGGACTGCATACCCACCTTGATAGCAGCTGGTTTGACTTCAGGTCGACCTGAAGTCGCAGACTCGCGCGCATGGCTGAGACGCACACGACCCACACCGACACCGACACGCTGATCCGGATGCTCGACGCCGCGGAGACCATGCCCGCCGCCGCCCGGCTACGCGCGCGCAGCTACCAGCTGCTGCGGCTGCCTCCGGGCGGGACCGTGGTCGATGTCGGCTGCGGTACGGCACGCGCCGTCGCAGAACTGGCCGAGCACGGCGCACGCGCCATCGGTGTCGACCTCGACCCGGACATGCTGGCCGCCGCCCGCAGCCGGTTTCCCGGCATCGACGTGCGCCTCGCCGACGCCATTGCGCTGCCACTCGGCGACGGGCAGGCGCACGGGTACCGGGCGGACAAGCTGTACCACATCTTGCCCGACCCGCACGCGGCCCTTTCCGAAGCGCGCCGAGTCCTCGTCCCGGACGGGCGGATCGCGCTGCTCGGCCAGGACTGGGACACGATAGTCATCGACTCCGACCAGCCCGAACTGACCCGCCGCATTGTGCACGCCCGCGCCGACACCATCCCCCACCCACGCATCGCCCGCGGCTACCGCAACCTGCTCCTCGACACCGGATTCCGGGACGTCGACGTCGAGGTGCACACCGTCGTATTCACCGATGCCACCATGTTGCCCATCGTCGTCGGCCACGCCACCGCCGCACGTGAGACCGGCGCCATCAGCGACGACGAAGCCGACAAGTGGATCGACGAACAGACCCGGCGCGCACAGGACGACCGGATGCTGGTCGCCATACCGATGTTCCTGGCCACGGCCACCCGGTAGCGGTCAGCTACCGTTGCTTTGGCGCCGTCACATCAACGAGGCGAAACATCCGGCCCGCCGAGGCGAGCACCAAGCCCGTTCCTTGGGGCGAATCTGCGGGCTGGTGCCTTTCCTCGTGCATAGTGGCGCGTCCCTGGTCGTTATTGCATGCCAAGGAGCGCTCGATGCCGTACGAACGCCTGATCAGCGAAGTTCCGGTGGCGGGCCAGGAATCCGGCCCGTACGGCGTCACCACCGGCCCTGATGCCGCGCTGTGGTTCACGCTTGTCCACAGTGGGCATGTCGCCCGCCTCATGCCCGGCGGCGAGGTGACCGCCTACGCACTGGACTCGTCGGGGTGCGGTCCTTCGATCATCACATCCGGCCCGGACGGCGCGCTGTGGTTCACCCGCAATCGAGACCACCGGATCGGCCGCATCAGCACAGACGGCACCAGCGCGTCATTCGCCACGCCTACACCCGACAGCGCACCGTACGGCATCACCGCGGGCCCCGACGGCGCCCTCTGGTTCACCGAGATGAACGCCGACACCGTCGGCCGGATTACCACCGACGGTGCGATCACCGAGTTTCCCCTGCCGGTCAAGGGCGGCTTCCCAGCAATGATCACCGCGGGCCCGGACCGGGGACTGTGGTTCACCTTGAACCAGGCGAATGGAATCGGGCGGATCGGCCTCGACGGCACCGTCACCATTCATGAGCTGCCCACCCGCGGCGCCGGGCCGGTCGGCATCACCGCCGGCACCGATCAGGCCCTCTGGTTCGTCGAGATCGCGGCCGGGCAGATCGGCCGGATCGCGCCCGACGGCGCAATCGAGGAGTTCCCGCTGCCCGTCCGCGCAGCCAAGCCACACGCGATCGTCGCCGACCCGGCCGGTGGTTGCTGGTTCACCGAATGGGCCGCCAACCGCATCGGACACGTCGCAGCCGATGGCGCCTTCCACCACTACGACCTGCCGCCTCCCGCCGCGGAACCCCACGGGATCACCATCGGCCCCGACGGCACCGTCTGGGCGGCCCTCGAAACGGGCACAGCCATCCGCCTCACACCACGAAACTCAGATCGTGCGTCGTAGCGCGGTCTCCACGGCATCGATCAGCGGATCGCCGTCGGTCCGTGGATGCCGTGCGAGACCGAGCTCGACGTCCGGCAGGGTGGGCAGGACATCCTCGTCGTGGCAGGCCATGGCCGGTTCGAGATTCGGGGGCATGACCGCCGCGACGCCGAGCCCGGCCCGTACCGCGGCGAGCACGCCGACCAGGCTGTTGCTTTCGAACGCCACCCGCCAAGGCCGATCGGCACGTTCCAGCGTTTCCAGCACTGCCTGACGGAAGGCGCACGGGTCCGAGAACAGCACCACCGGCAGCGGATCGGCAGACACGTCCACACCCTGGCCGATCGCCCAGACCAGCGGTCGGCGTACCGTCCAGCGCGGCGGCGCGGGAATGTCCGGCACCAGGTCGAGCACGAGTTGGACCCGGCCCGCGTGGTAGGCCTCCCGGATCGCTGCGGTGGAGAGGGTGAGCACCTCCAGGGTCGCGCCGGGGTGCAGGCGCGCGAGGTCGGCGAGAGCCTGCGGAAGCTGGGACGCGGCGAGGTCTTCGAGCAACCCGACGCCGCAGTGGCCGGTAAGCGCGCGCCCGGTTTCGGACAGCGCCTGGGCGGAGAGCGAGAGGATGCGTTCGGCGTACGGCAGAAGCTCCTCACCCGCCCGGGTCAACGAGACGCCGGACGGCGACCGGTGCAGCAGCGGATGACCGACGATGCTCTCCAGCTTGCGCAACTGCTGGCTCAGCGCGGGCTGGGTATGTCCGAGCGCGGTCGCGGCGCGGCTGATGCTGCCCGCCCGCGCGGCAGTGACGAACGACCGCAGCAACGCGGTCTCAAGATCCCTCGCCATAAGCGCCAATTATGGCAGACCCAAGAAGATTACCACTTCCTATAACTTGATGGATAACCTAGCGTCGCGCAGGTGAGCAGATACCGCCAGGTACTCGCCGTGCCAGGGATGGCGCCGCTGCTGGTCGTTTCGCTGCTCGCCCGTACCGCGATCACAGCTGATGTCACGGCTCTGACGATGTACATCGTGCTCGGCTTGGACATGAGCTACGCGGCAGCGGGTGGTGTCGCGGCGGCTCTGACCGCCGGGGTGGCGCTGAGCGGGCCGCTGCTCGGCTACATGATCGACCGGCGGGGCGTGCGTACCGTGCTGCTGGTCACTGTCCTCCTGCAGGTCGTGTTCTGGCTGGCCGTACCGATGCTGCCGTACGGGATCCTGCTGGGCGCCGCCTTCGCGGCGGGTCTGCTGATGGTGCCGGCACAGCTGGTGACCAAGCAGGCGATAGCCGCGATGACGACGGCGGACCAGCGCCAGGCCGCGTTCGCACTGGATTCGGTGCAGGGTGAGCTGTCGTACCTGGTGGGCCCGTCGGTAGTGATCCTGTTTGCGGCCCAGGTGTCTCCAACCGTGGTGGCGTGGGGGGTCGGCGCCGCGATCGCGGCTGGCGGAGCCGGAATAGCTCTGCTCAACCCACCGCTGCGCGCCGAGGACGAGGCGGACGACGGTGCGGCCGGGCGGCCCCGACGCCGGGAATGGCTCGGCGTCCGGATGATCGCCGTGCTGACGATGGTGTTCGGCACCACGACACTGCTCGGCGGCGTCGACCTCGCCATCGTCGCCACACTCAAGGAAGCACACCAGATCTCCTGGGCCGCCGTGGTGGTAGCCGTGTTCGGGGTGGCCTCCGTCGCCGGCGGGCTGGTGTATGGCGGGCTGATCCGGCCGCAACCCACGTGGCGGCTGCTCGGCTTGCTCGGGCTCGCGACGATGCCCGCCGGGCTCGCCGCTGACTGGCGCTGGTTGTGCGTGGCCGTTGTCGGCGCCGGGCTGCTCACCGCGCCGACCCTCTCCACGATGACCGACGCGGTGAGCCGGCTGGCGCCGGTCAGCGCGCGGGGTGAGGCGACTGGCGTGCAATCCTCCGCACACAGCGCGGGCATCACGCTCGGTCCCCTGATCGCCGGGCTGGTGATCGACGCGTCGGCGCCAGCGGGCGGCTTCGTGGTGGCCGGGCTCGCCGGGCTCGCCGCCGCGCTGGCCGGACGCCTGCTGTTCCGCCGCTCACCCGCCCGGACGCGGTTCCCGCTCAACGATCGCGGCCCCGCCGGAGCACCAGACCCTGAGCCGTGCGAGGCCGGCGCCCGGCTCGGGGCGTGAGTACGCAGGAGGTCGCCGCCGCTACGCCGTCCGGTGAGCGGAGCACGCTCGCCCATTAGCCAGCACCGCAGGGGGCCACCCGGCCGCGAGGAGACCACACCCAACATGTCACCGCTCGAACCTGAACTGGCAGGTCACGGGGCGGCCGTAGCAGTCCGCACCCGCCATGCTCCCTCGTGGCTCCTACCAAAATCTTTTGTTTCCCGTGCCGCCCCGGCCTCGGCAGCATGAGGACCGGCACGTCGGGTGAGAAGAGATCGGTGGTGCGTTGACGGTGACTCCAGTACGTGACCTCGAGGGCAAGGTGGCACTCGTGGTTGGTGGGAGCGGAAGCCAGGGTGCGGCGTTCGCGGAGAACATCGCCTCGCGAGGGGCGACCACGGTGATCAGTTACGCCAACCAGGATGCGCCGGCACAGCAGACGCTGGCGGCATTGGAGAAGTACGGGGTGCGTGCGGAGGCAGTCCGTTCCGATGCCCGGTCGTCCGCCGAAGTCGACGCACTGTTCCAGGGCGTGGTGGCCCGGCACGGCAGGCTGGACATTGTCGTGCACACCCCGGGAGCGGTCATCAAGAAGCGGCTGGTTGACTTCACCGATGACGACTTCGATCACCTGATCAACCTCAACACACGGTCGGCGTTCAACACGCTCCGCGCCGCGGCTCGGCACATCGCAGACGGAGGCCGGTACGTGGTGCTGTCCACCACGCTCACCTCGGTCATGACCGGCCCGTACGGGGTGTACTCCGGATCCAAGGCGGCGGTGGAGCGGATGGTCCTGGCCGCCGCCAAGGAACTCGGCGTCCGTGGCGTCACGGTCAACGCGGTCGCCCCCGGTCCAATCGACAACTCCTTCTACCGGGCGGCGGAGACGCCCGAATCGATCGAGGCCGCCACGCATCACAGCCCACGCAACCGGCTGGGGCATGCCGAAGACGTCGCGCCCGTCGTCTGCTGGCTCATCAGTGACGAAGCCGGGTGGGTATCGGGCCAGACGATACGCGTCAATGGCGCCATGTTCTAAACCTCGATCCGTGGATCGGAATCGCCGATGGTGGTGGGAGTGGGTGTGTAGATGCGATGAGAGTGCCCCGTGAGCTGGGATAATCGGGTTTGTCTAGGACCCAGATCGGACCGGCTCGGAAGGGCACT
>Ga0310834_101768_pt1 | contig 11863 bp, 10 predicted proteins | sample SM_ome_2_FD_201314 | JGI IMG/M metagenome (GOLD analysis project Ga0310834, IMG submission 201314) | Sorghum-adapted microbial communities enriched on stacked mutant (SM) sorghum from Joint BioEnergy Institute, Emeryville, California... ... | reverse complement strand
CGGACCGTGGCCGAAGCCGACGCAAACGTCGCCGCCCTCGACGTTGATTTGCCAGACGCAGACCTTGCCTTGGCCGATGCCTGTACTCGAGAGGTCTGGAAGGGCCTACAGCACTACCCAGACATGTTCGCGTCGTGGGAGCGCATGGAGATCCAGCGGCGACGATACGAGCTTGCCAACCGCCTACCCCGCTGACGCCCAAGCGGGCCGGCCTAGCACAAGTCGCGAGCATCGGCAATGACCACGCGGCGCCAGGGCGGCCGGTCAGAGGCGAGCACGGCGCCTTGGCCCGCTCGAAAGCCGTCGTTTCTCCATCGGCCATGATGGACAGTGTGCCGTCGATGGCTCCTTTGGTCCGTCGCTACCGGTGGACGTGCTCGGGGTGGCCGTCGACGTTCGCGACAAGTACCGGGGTGCCGGTACGGATGGACTCGATGATGGCCTCGGCCGCGGCGACGCCCCAGCACGCCTGCTGCAGCGGCATGACCTCGGGCGGGCGGCGGCCGGCGAATACGTCGATGGCGTAGCCGATTTCGCGTCGCAGCGCGCCGCCGACGACGCCATCCTCCTCGGGCCACAGGGACATGTCGGGTACCTGCGCGCCGTCCGGGGTCCACTCCACCAGGGCGTCGCTAACCAGCCGGTGCTTGATGACGCCGGCCAGGCCCAGCGCCTCGGCCTCGCCGACAATGGCGCCGTCCAGGGCCAGTGGGCCGTCGTCGAGTGTACCTGGGGCGCCCGCCGGCACGAGCCAGGCGGACTCGACCGTGGCGGTGACGCCGCCGTCGAACTCCAACAGCGCGCTCACCACGCTGGGCGCTGCCGACCCTGCGGCCGCGCTCTGCATCGCCATCACTCTGCGTACCGGCCGGCCGGTGAACGAGATGGCCAGGTCGATGTCGTGGATGCAGGACTCCCAGACCGGGTGCACGCGATCGCCGAAGGACGCGTACCAGGCGCGGCTGAAGTCGCGGCGCAGCCGCAGGGCGCAGAGGGTGCCGATAGCTCCGGCTGCGATGCGGGCGCGAATGCGAGCCATCGGGGCGGCAAAGCGGGCGATGTGCCCCGCGACCACTTGCCGGTCGCGGGCGGCCGCGATACTGGCGATCCGCAGCGCGTCCTCTGTGGATAGGGCGAGAGGCTTCTCCACAAAGGCGTGGCAGCCGGCGTCCAGTGCGGTGAGCGCGAGGGCGGCATGGCTTGCCTCGTCGGAGGCGACCACGACGGCGTCGGCGGGCTGCCGGGCGAGCAGCGCGGCGAGGTCCTGGTCGATGTCGGCGGTCGGGTGCGCAGTGGCCACCTCGGCCAGCCGGGTCGCGTCGGTGTCGACCAAGCCGACGATCCGGGCGCCGGCCTCGCGCCACACCCGAGCGTGCAGCGCCCCGAACCGGCCGACGCCGACGATCACGACACTGAGGCTTTCGGTCACGGTACACCTTCCCTGGAATGGAACGCGGCCGGCTCCTTCGCCCCGTGCCCGGTCAGCATCAGCACAACGCGGGTGGTCGCCCGGGAGCCGGTGAGACGGGCGACCGCTGGGTCGTCGAGCGCGGCCAGCGCGGTCGCAGCGGCCGGTTCGACCAGGAGGCCGCGCCGGGCGAGATCGCCCACGGAGGCGGCGATTCGCGGCTCGTCCACCTCGACGATCGTGCCGCCGCTGTCGTGCACCGCGGAGAGGGTCAGCAGCCCTTCGTCCGCGTAGCCCCGCAGCGCGTCGGCGATCGCCGCCGCGGCGGTAGGGCCGACGGCGACGGGTTCGGCGAGCGCGGCGCGCCAGTCGGGGGATCGCCACGCGCGCGCCAGCGGTGCGCAGGCGGCGGCCTGAACCCCCACCATCCGCGGAACCGCGGAGGTCACGCCCGCGGCGCGCAAGTCCTCGAAGCCGCGCAGCACGCCGTGCAGCAGCGGCCCGGCGCCGACCGGGACGACCACCACGTCGGGTACATCGCCGAGCTGCTCGACCAGCTCAGCGGCGATCGGCCGGTACGCCTCGGCGAGCAGCGGGTTGCGGTAGGTGGTGGTGACGTTGAGCCAGCCGTCTTGCTCGGCCGCGGTGGCGCTGCCGTACGCGTCGCTGTAGTGCCCCTCGACGAGCTCGACGCGGGCCCCGTGGGCGCGGGCAACATCAAGCTTGGCCTGCGCGTTCGAGCCGGTGGCGCAGAAGATGCGGCAGCGCAGGCCGGCGGCGGCCGCGTAACTGGCCGCGGATACCGCCGCGTTGCCGCTGGAGGCGAGCACGAGCCCAACCAGGCCGAGGTCGAGCGCGGTGGAAGCGGCGAGCGCCATCGCCCGGTCCTTGAAGGACAGCGAGGGGTTCAGCGACTCCAGCTTGGCGTACACGTTGGACCGACCAACAGCGAGCGGAACGAGCGGCGTGCCACCCTCGCCGAGGCTGATCGCGTGGCGGGTGCGGGGCAGCAGACCGGCGTGCCGCCAAGCGCCCGGACCAGGGCCGGGGCGGTGGTCTCCCGTGCCCGGCGGCGCGAGGTCGAGCACGAGCGGTGCGCCGCACCGGTCGCAGCGGTACGCGGGATACGCCGCCGAAGTGGCACAGCCGGTGCAGCGTACGACATAGTCCCTGCGCCCGCCGCTCATCCCGGCACCGTCGACTTCGGACGCGGGGCGGGTGGCGGCAGCGGGAAATCGCCGAGGTCGCCCTCGGCGACCACGGTGCCATTCCAGCCCAGCCGGCGCGACAGCTCGTCGGCCCCGGCCCGCACCCGGGTACCGGTCTTGGGCAGCGCGTCGGCGGCGAAGCGGTTGGCCGGCATCGACACGCTCAGCCCGGCGACGACCCGGCCGGCGTGGTCGAAGACCGGGGCGCCGACGCAGCAGATGCCGGCCTCGTTCTCCTGGAGGTCGGTGGCGTAGCCGTCCTGCCGTACGGCGGCGAGCAGCGCGTCGACATCCCGGGCCGGCTCGCCGGTCAGCCGCTCGGACGCCCGCACCGCCTCGGCGACCACGTGCCCCGGCGAGTACGCCAGCACGGCGCGCCCGATGGCGGTGGTCAGCGCCGGGTTGCTCGCCCCGACCCGGGAGTGCATGCGTACCGGATGCCGGCTGTCGATCTTCTCGATGTAGACCATGTGCGCGACCGCCAGCACGCCCAGGTGGCAGGTCTCACCGGTCTCGTCGGCCAGGGCGCGCATGACGACCCGAGCCTCCTGGCGCAGGTCGAGCCCGTCGAGGAAGGCCCGGGCCAGGGTCATGGTGCCGGCGGCCAGCGCGTACCTGCCGTCCGGTGTCTCGCGGACCAGCACGCTGCCACGCAGCACGCCGAGCAGCCGGTGCAGCGTGGTGGTGGGGATGCCGGTGACGCGGACAAGGTCGGTAAGCGAGGCGCCGGACGGGTTCTCGGCCAGGGCGGTGAGCACCGCCACCGTCCGTTCGACCGCGCGCGGCCCGTCGGGCCCGCGTTCGGTGTTGGCCACGGTAGGTCCTCCTCTCCGGCTGGTCAGGCGACGCTAACGCAAAGCATCGATGCCGCCAGGGACAAGTAGACATCGGCCGCCCGGTGCAACTGCTCGACGGCCACCCATTCGGCCAGCGAGTGCGCCTGGGCGATGTCGCCGGGACCGCAGACGACGGTCGGCGTGCCGGTCGCGGCGGCCAGCAGCGCGCCGTCGGTCCAGAACTGCAGGCCGACCGGCTCGGCGTCCAGGCCGGTGTGCCGCGCCGCCACCTGCGCGAGCAGCCGCACGTACGGGTGGTCGGCCGGGGTATCCAGCGGGGCGTGCACGAATGCCGAGGTGCCGGCCATCTCGGTGACGGTGGCGTCGACCGCCGGGTCCTCGCGGCGCAGATCCTCGACGACCCCCAGCAGTTCGGCGAGCACATCGGCGTGGCGTTCACCGGGCAGCCAGCGGCGGTCGAGCTGGACCCGGCAAGCGGCGGGCACCATCGGCGGGCGGTCACCGCCAGCGATCACACCGACGTTGACGGTGGCGGGCCCGAGCAGCGGGTGCCGGCGTCGCGCCAGGGCGGGGGCGAGGATCCGCTCGACCCGGTCGACGAAGCGGGCGGCGTGGTAGATGGCGTTCACGCCCGCCTCGGGGACGCTGCCGTGGGCCGCCACTCCGCGGAACGCCACTTCGGCCCACATCGCGCCCTTGTGCGCCCGCCCGACCCGCAGCATGGTCGGCTCGCCGACAACGGCGAAATCGGCGCCGACGTCGGCCGCGACCAGGGCCTGCATGCCGTCGCTGCCGCTCTCCTCACCGGCGACGGCGGTCAGCACCAGCTCGCCGGCGAAACGGATGCCGGGGTCGGCGAGCGCGGCGACGACCGCCGCCATTGCGGCCAACGCACCCTTGGTGTCCGCGGCGCCTCGGCCCCACAGCCGCCCGTCCTCGACCCGCGGGGCGAGGGCGTCCGGCATGCCATACGGCGGCACGGTGTCAAGGTGCGCATTGAACATCAGGGTGGGGCCGGGGCGCTGCCCGCGTACCCGGGCGATGACGTTGCGCCGGTCGCCGCCGACCGGCTGGAGCGTGACCTCGGCACCGGCCGCGGTGAGCCGCGCCGCGAGGTGGTCGGCGACCGCGCGTTCGGCACGGGGGTGATCCTGGTGGCCCTCCATCGCGATCAGCCGGGCCGCCTCGGCGACCACGGCATCGTGGTCGATCCTGCCCGTCAGCCCCGTCATGCCAGGCCATCCGCCACGGCTGTCGCCGCACCGACGGCCGCGGTGTAGCGGGCGGCGGCGTCACGGTACGCGGCGCGGTGCTCCTCGGGTACGGTGACCGGCTCGGTGTCGTCGAGTGCGGAGCAGGCAGCGGCCACATCGGGCCACACTCCCGCGCCGATGCCGGCGAGGGCGACGGCGGCGCGCGGGGTGGCGTCCTGGGTGAGCCGGCGCACGGGAACGTCGAGGACCGCGGCGAGGCTCTCCCGCCACACCGGCGACCGGGCGACGCCGCCACCGACCCGTACCTCGGTGACGGCACCGGCGTTGGCGGCGTCGGCGAGCTGCTCGACGGCGGCGGCGCAGGCGTACGCGACCCCTTCCAGTGCGGCGCGCGCGATGTCGCCGGGGCCGTGCAGCGGCGCGGCGCCGAGCAGCGCGGCCCGCACCCGTGGGTTGTGGGTCGGCGCGCTCGTGCCGACCAGGTGCGGCACGAACGTCAGGCCGCGCGCGCCCGGCTCGGTGCCCGCCGCCATGCGGTCGGCCCGCCCGGGTGGCTCGTCGGCCGCCGCGCCCAGCAGGTTCTCCTCGCACCAGCGCACGGCGAGGCCGGCCGCGTACACCGAGATCATGGCCAGGAAGCCAGGCTCACCGGCGCGGGCGAAGACGAAGTAGTCGCCCGTGCGCAGCTCCGGCAGCGGGATGAGGACCTGCGCAGCGGTGCCGGCGTTGACGTACACCCGGCCGACGGCAACCGCCCCGCCCCCGATCGCGGCGCAGGAGACATCGCAGCCGCCCGCGACGACCGGCGTGCCGGCTGGCAGCCCGGTCAACCGAGCCGCCTCCGCGCGGACCTCGCCGACCACGGCGGTCGAAGGTGACACCGGCGGGGCCAGGCCCGGGTCGGCACCGCAGAGGGCCCACAGCCGCGGGTCCCACCGGCCGGCGCGCACATCGAAGAGCAGCGTTCCGGCGGCGTCGGAGGGATCGGTCCCCCATTCGCCGGTGAGGTGGTGGCGGACCACGTCCTTCGGCTGGGCCAGGCGAACCGCCTGCCGCAGCGCGTCCGGCTCGTGGGCGGCCAACCACGCGAGCTTCGGCGCAGTGAACGCCTCGACCACTGGGTTGCCGCAGCGCTCGCGGAACAGCTCGTCGTGGTCCCGCAGCCTGGCCACCTCCGCGACGGCCCGCCGGTCGGCCCAGGTCATCGCCGGACGCACCGGCCGATCCGCGGCGTCAAACATGGCTAGGGCGTGCATATGGCCGCTGAGGCCGACGCCGAGGACCGCGTCGGCGGGCACCCCGGCGAGCGCGTCCCGCAGCGCACCCGCCGACGCGGTCCACCAGTCGGCCGGGTCCTGCTCATGGCGGTCGACGTGCGAGGTGTCCGACGGGTACGCGCGGTACCCCCGGGACACCGTGGTACCGGCGTCGGGGTCGACCACGACCGCCTTGGCTCCGGTGGTCCCCAGGTCTAGGCCGACGAGCAGGCCACCGGCCACGGCTACCGGCTCCTCCTGGGCACGAAGCCGAACTCGCCGAGGAACTCCAGCGCCTCCTGCGCCACACGGTCGAAGTCGGCCAGGCCAACCCCGGCCGGCTCGCCCACCCCGATCGGACCGCCGACCTGCCAGCCCTCCCACTCGACACTGACGTACCCGGCGAAGTCGATCTCGGCGAGCGCCTCGTAGGTCTCGCGGAAGTCCACCAGGCCGCCGCCGAACCATATGTGGTTGCAGTTGACGATGGTGGGCAGCCCGACCTCGTCCTTGATCTGGACGATGTCGATGTACCGCCCGAGCCGCTTGACCGCCTCCTTGACGCTCATGAACGGCTTGACCGCGACGTAGAACGCCCCGGTATCCATGGTCATCCGCAAGTTGCTCGCGCCGACTTCGTCGAACATCCTCTCGATGAGCTCGACCCGGTTGAGGATGGTGCCCTGCAGCAGTTCGATGCTGACGTTGAGCCCCAGTCCAGCCGCGTGCGCCGCCACCTCGGTGATCGCTTCGCGGCACTGCCGCCACGCCTCCTTGCGGCTGAGCAGCACGTTCAGCGGCGGGTCGTAGTACCCGTCGCCGATGAGCGTGCAGACCGATTTGGCGCCTAGGACGGCGGCCGCGTCCAGAGCCTTCTTGAATGTCTCGATTCCCCGCTCGCGGTCGAACTCGCGCGGGCTGACAAAGGTCGTGTGGTGGGCGACGTACCCGATGTCGATGCCGACCCGCTCGGCGGTAGCGCGCACCTGCCGCAGCTGCTCGTCGTACTCATGTTTGGGCGCCTGAAGAAGCTTGGCGAAGATGAAATCCACGCCGTCGTAGCCGTACTTGGCGGTCTGCTCGACGCACCAGGTTGCCGGCTTGTCTCCCCAGGAGTTCCAGGCCGGGCCGGCCGCCTCCAGCCGTCCCCACGGCATGTTGGGCCACACCTCGAAACTGAGCTTCACCTGACTGTGCTCCCTCCTTCACAGGTGCGGGACGAGGTCGGACATCTCCCGCACCATGCGACTGTTGTGGCACTGTGCGCCGGACATGTTGGCGCTCATGTAGACCTGGGGCGTCTCGCCGCTACGTAGCTGGATGCCGAGTGCCTCGACGATGATCGCGTTGAGCAGCGTCATACCAACCACTGTGGACGAAGGTCCGCACGCGGGCAGGCCGGGCCCGAGCTCGACCAGGGCGTCACCGGGCGGGCAGTGGTTGTCCACCACGACATCGGCGAGGTCGTGCAGCCGCGGGCCGGGGCGCTCGATCGAGGTCGCGTACCGCCGAGAGGTGATCGCGATGAGTGGCACGCCCCGCTCACGCGCAATGCCCGCCACCTCCAGCGGCAGCGGGTTGGCGCCGGAGTTGGAGGCAACCAGCAGCACGTCCCGGCCGCCCTCCAGCCGGTACCCGTCCAGCAGCGCCGCCGCGTGGCCCTTTTCCCGCTCCAGCACCGTGCTGCGTACGGCGCCCTCGTGCAGCATGTGCGGGCCCTTGAGGATGGGGCAGACCCGCACCGCGCCGCCGGCCCGGTAGAACGCCTCCTCGCCGAACATGTGCGAGTGCCCGCTGCCGAAGACATAGAAGATGCCATCGTCGGCGAAGGACCGGGCGACCAGCTCGGCGGCCCGGCGGATCGCGGGCATCTCCTCCTCGACCGCGCTCGCCAGGATCTGCTGCACCCGGGCCGCGTAGCGAGCGCCGGTGACGCCCTCGCCGCGGACCGGCCCGGCCCCGGTGGTGCCGCTCACTTGACCGCCCCCGCGGTCAGCCCACCCACGAAGTAGCGGCCGGCGAAGAGGAACGGCACGATCGCCGGGACAATCGTGCAGACGGTACCGGCCATCAGCAGGCCCCAGTTCACCGTGTACTGGCCCATGATTGCGCTCAGTCCGATCGGCAGCGTCTTCAGGTCGTCGCTGATCAGCAGCTGCGAGGCGAAGACGAACTCCGTCCAGGAGAAGACGAACGTGTATACGGCCACTGTGGACATACCGGGGGCGAGCAGCGGCAGCACGATGCGCAGCATCATCCGCACCGGGCCAGCGCCGTCCACGGCCGCCGCTTCGTCGATGTCGCGCGGGATCGCGAAGAAGAACCCGCGCAACAGCCAGGTGCAGAACGGTGCGGTGAACGCGACGTTGACGATCACCAACGCGTTACGGGTGTCGACCAGCTCGAACGTAGCGAACACCTGGTAGAGCGGCACCAGCAGCAGGGTGCCGGGAATCATGTACGCGACGAGGATCAGCCCCGCCACCTTGTTCGCCCCGGGGATGCGTAGCCGGTACAGCCCGTACGCGGCCGCGAACGACACGAGCATCGTGAAGAACGCGCTCAGTATCGCGATGATGAAGCTGTTGGTCAGGTAGGTGGGGTAGTCGGTGGCGGTGAACAGCTCCCGGAAGTTCTCCAGCGTTGGGTGCTCTGGGATGAGCGTTGGCGTGCCGCGCAGGATCTCTTCGCGGTCCTTGAATGACGACATCGTGACCCAGTACAGCGGGCCGAGCACCAGCACGGCCAGCGCCGCCATTCCGAGCAGGCGGGGCACACGGTGCCACCGCAGGGCCGCCGTCACTGGTCCTCCTTCGGCCTGGCCACGCGGATGTAGACGAAGGCGAGGGCGGCGAGCAGGACGATCGTCACGACGCTGACCGCAGCCGCGTCGCTCGCCTGGAACTCGTTGAACGCTTTGTTGTAGATGAAGACCGGCGCGGTGGTGGTGGCGTTTACCGGGCCGCCCTTGGTGACCAGGTAGATCGAGTCGACGATGTTGAACGACCACAGCGAGCCCACCAGGCCGAGCGCGAAGAGCACCGGCTGCAGCAGCGGGAAGGTGATGCGCCAGAACATCCGCCAGGCGCTGGCGCCGTCCACCCGGGCGGCCTCGTAGATCTCGCCCGGGATGGTGCGCATCGCGCCGTAGATGACCACCGCGCCGAGCGGGAACCAGTGCCAGCTGTTCATCAGGATCAGGGCCGGCATGGCCAGCGCAGTGTCGCCGAACGGGCTGCCCAGGCCGTGCACCCCGACCGCGTCGGCGACCTTGGGCACGATGCCGTAGTTGCTGTTGGTCAGCCACTGCCAGATGACCGCCACCGCCACTGCGGGGATCACCCACGGGAAGAGTGTCCAGGTGCGCGCGCCTCGCGCCCAGCGGCCGTTGCCGCCGATCAGCAAGGCGGTCGCGAACGCGATGACCGTCTGCACCACGAGGTTGCCGGCGAGCCAGACGCCGGACCGGCCGATCGCGGCCCAGAACTCGCCGTCGCCGAGCACCCGCTGGTAGTTAGCCAGGCCGACGAAGTGGGAGCTGCTGCCAACCACGCCCTGGTCTCGCAGGCTGAGCAGCACCGTGTTCAGCAGCGGATAGCCGATGACCCCGACCATCAGCAGCACCAGCGGCGCGACCAGGGCGTACCCGAGCAGGTGGCGGTTCCACGCCCGCCGACGCCCAGCGGCCCGGGTGTGCAGGGCGGCGGCGCCCCGCACATCCGGGAGGGCGGTGCGTTCGCTCACCGCGAGACCGCCTCCTGCATCTTCTGCTGGCCCCACTTGATGGCTTCGGCGGGGGAGTCGCCGTTGTTGTACACCCGCTGCACGACCTGCGCCAGGATGTTCTGGCCGGAGATCTTGCCGATCGAGTCGATGTACTGCCCGTCCACGAAGCCGAACAGCGCGCCGGTCTTGGACTGCTCGAGCATCGCGTCGACGCATCCCCGGTACTTCTTGATTACCTCGTTGTTGGTCCACGACGGCGCCGTGGCGCCATCCGCGGTCAGCGGCAGGAACAGGCCCGGCTCGGCGTTGAGGAACGTGCCGTAGTTCTCCGGCTTCAGCACGAACCGGAGGAACTCCTCCGCGCCTTTGGCGCGTGCGTCGTCCTTGGAAAGGATCATCGCGGCGTTGGAGTAGTAGATGCTGCCCGGCTGGCCGCCGCTGTCGGCCTGCGGGATGGGCGCGCAGCCCAGGTCGCTCGCGGGCCGTCCGGACTCCTTCTCGAACGGCGACAGGTACTGTCCCTTCTCGATCGCCATCGCGGCCGCGCCGCTATTGAAGGCGGCCTGCGGCTCTCCCCACGAGTAGCTGCCGGCGTCGCTGGGCGACAGCTTGAGCAGTTCGGCGTAGAGACTGAGCGCAGCAACCGCCTGGGGCTTGTCGAAGTCGACCTCGCCGCTGGGCGTGAAGAAGTTGCCCGCTCCGCCGGTGAGCATGAGGCTGTAGATCACCTGGTCGGTGGCGAGGTTCTTCCCGGCCGGCACAGCGATGCCATGCTGCTTGCCCGTGGTCAGCTTCTTCGCGTCGGCGAGCAGCTCGCTCCAGGTCTTCGGCGCCTCGGTGATTCCGGCCTTAGCGAACAGGTCCTTGCGGTACCAGAGCATCTGGACCATGCCGTAGAGCGGCACCGCCCAGTACTGGTCGTCGTCGTGGTAGGCAGCCTTGGCGGCCTCGACGAAGTGATGCTCCTGATCCAGCTCCTTGACCAGATCGGTCACTGGACGGACCACGCCCAGCGGGCGGACGTAGGTGGTGAAGTCGGGGATCGTGAACAGGATGTCCGGCTGGGTCTTGGACTGCACCGCGCTGGAGATCTTCGTGTAGACCTGGTTCCAGTCCTGGACCTGCGCCTTCACCTTGTACTCGGGATTCGTCGCGTTGTAGGCGTCGATAACCTTCTGGAACGCCGCCACGCGGTTCGGTGGCTGCTCCATGTGCCACAGCGTCAGCGTCTTGTCGTTGCCGCCGCCACCGCCAGCGGGGCCACTGGAGCCGCCACAGGCGGTCACTGGCAGGACGACCGCCAGGCCGACCGCCGCGACGGCCACTCTTCTCGCCGTCCGGAACCTCATGACCGAATCATCTCCTTTCGCGACCTTTTATGACCTATCGTCGCGACCCGGTGTATTCGGGAAGATCGACAAACCTCAACCAGCGGGCTAGACGAGTGCTACAGCTTTGGAAGTTAGCCCCGGAGGCTACTATCGCGGTCTAGACCGGTCAACGGCCGGCGGATCACAAGATGACAAAGGCGCAGGTGAGGACGGGTGCACTGGACGCGCGGCGGGTGGTCGCGCTTCCATCGACGAACGCGTGCAGCGCCGGTACACACGGATACGGGATGATCACTGCATGCCAACACCGAAACACGTGGCGATCACGAACGCCCTCCGCGAGGAATGCCGGAAGCTCCCGGTGGGGTCGCGGCTGCCGTCCGAGAAGGACCTCGCCGCACGGTTCGAGGTGAGCCGCATGACGGTCCGGCATGCCCTGGACGCGCTCGTCACCGACGGGCGGGTGGAGCGGGTTCCGGGTCTGGGAACCTTCGTGCGCCGTCCCACGGTCGCGATGGGCCCCGGGCTTACCTCGTTCACCGAGGACATGCGCGGGCGCGGCCTGCGCCCCAGTTCCCGTTTGATCGCCCTCGAGGACGTGGCAGCCCCCCCAGACGTAGCAGAGGACCTCGGCGTACGCGCAGCCAGCCCGGTCATGCGCATGGAGCGGCTGCGATTCGCCGACGACGAGCCGATGTGCCTCGAGGAGGGCCACCTGCCCATCCGCTTCAAGAGGCTCCTGGAAAGCGCCGACCTGGAGGGCTCGCTGCACCAGGTGCTCGCCTCAGCCGGGGTGGTCATCACCTCCGCCAGGCGGCGGGTACGGGCAGCGGTCGCGCCCTCCCGCGACGCCCACCTGCTTGGCCTTCCCCCCGCCGCACCGGCTCTGGAGATCATCGACGTCTTCTTCGATGCGAACGGGC
>Ga0310834_101767_pt1 | contig 11880 bp, 10 predicted proteins | sample SM_ome_2_FD_201314 | JGI IMG/M metagenome (GOLD analysis project Ga0310834, IMG submission 201314) | Sorghum-adapted microbial communities enriched on stacked mutant (SM) sorghum from Joint BioEnergy Institute, Emeryville, California... ... | reverse complement strand
TTCCCAACCCGTGACGCCTGCCTCCGCTACGCGCCCAGTGGAGGCTATGTAACAGCCTCCACTGGGTAACAAAATTACGTGAGTGAACCATTATCCTTCGGTAACATTTTTATATGAGTTGACACGCATCGGACCGGGCCGGGCCTGGATTGGGTCGGGATTAGGACGGGATCGGATCTGCCGCCTGCAGCCCCGATGCCCCGGCAAAAAAATCACCTGCCGGCATTCCGGCAGGTTCAGGTTGAATCTATATTGAAAAAAGGGGGTCACCTTAGATAATAGAGATCTTATTTTAAGAAAACGTAAAAAGGAGATTACAGTATGGTTACAAAAAAGTAAGCGTTTATCGCCGTTACCGCCGCCGGTCTGCAACAGCTTCGCTATGCGGGTTTTCTTCGCCTTTCCCCGAAAACAGACGCGCCCCCTTCGCCGCAACCGCCTTCAGCCTTGAGGCGTTCCATTTCTCCAGCGCTTCGAGCTTGGCCTCGATCGATTTTTCGTAGGTTTCGATATAAGCCCTCGGCTCTTTCGGATTGGCCAGTCTCGTCATGGCTCCCGTAACCGGATCGACCCATTTGCTGGTCGCGCCGCAGCCGAGCCCGATGATCGATTGCATCTCCTCGATGATAAGGATGTTGTACAGGCTTTCCTTGCCCGGGAGCGAGTAGCCGACATTTTCGAGATTGCCGAGAATATTTTTCTGGCGGTACAAATAATAGGGCGCATAGCCGTGGGCATCCGTCCAGCGGACCGCCTCGTCCATCATCTCCCCGATCTCCCCGCGCGTCGCCACCTTGTACTTGGCTTCGCCGCGATGCCGCGTCATTTCCGAGGCGCGCTTGAAGGACAGCGTATGGACGGTCAGCGATTCGGGCAGGAGCTGCTCCGTTTCGGCGAGCGTATGCCTGAATTCGTCCGGACCTTCTCCCGGAAGGCCGATAATCAAATCCATGTTGATGTTGTCCATGCCGTGCTCGCGGGCAAGCCAGAACTTCTCGACCGTCTCCTCCACCGAATGGTGTCTGCCGATGAGATCGAGCGTCTCCTGAATGTACGATTGCGGATTGATGCTGATCCGGCCGATGTTCCACTTGTTCAGCACGGCCAGCTTCTCCGGCGTAATCGTATCCGGGCGTCCCGCTTCCACCGTGATCTCGCGCACCCGGCTCAAATCCGGGAACGAAGCGGCCATCTCCGCGTACAAATCGTCCATCTCTTCGGCCGTAATGCTCGTCGGCGTGCCGCCTCCAAAATAGATCGTCGTCACCGGAACGCCGTTGTCCCGCAGCCACTTGCCGATGACGCGAATCTCCTGGTGAAGCCCGTGCAAAAAGCCGTTGACCGAACCTTGGCGGCCGTTGATGTCGTATGCGGGGAACGTACAATAAGCGCATTTGGTCGGGCAAAAAGGAATGCCGATGTAGACGCTCACTTCCCGGCGCAGGTCGTACAAATCCGGCAGCGCCTTCAGCTGGCGGCCGACGATTCGCTCCATAAGGGCGATCTTCTCTTCGGAGACGAGATAATGCTCCTTCAGATAGCGTCTCACCTCCGCTGCCGGCCGCCCGCTGCGAATCCCCTCGTGCATCAGCTTCGTCGGGCGGACGCCGGTCAGAATCCCCCACGGCTGGACGATTCCCGTCTCCCGCTGCAGCACGTCCACAAGCGCCCGGCTCGCCGTCTGCCTGACCAGCTTGCGGCGCTCCTCGTCCGCGGCGCCGGCGGGAAATTCGCTCTCGTGCACGGCAAGCCGCTCCCGTAGCGGCTCCTGCTCCGGCAAATCCTCCGGCCGCTCCGCCGCCATTCCGGCGGCGCGCGCCTTAAGCAGCGCCCGAACCCGCACCCTGGCTCCTTCCTCCGCGATCTCCAGCCCGATGTTCACGTCCGCCTCAGGCCGGCCGCCCGCCGAAAACGTAATTTCCGGATTCTCGTAAAAAAGCGCTGCAAGATGAGAAAGCGGCCGTTCCAGAGAGGCATCGGCCGCCGCTAGATGAATATGCATATCGGGCGTTTCTCCTCCGTTCTTTCTTCGCTCGCGCGCGGCGGCAAGTCCCTCTTGCCGCGGACGCAAAGTCGGCTGCGCCGCGCTCTGCCGCCGGCTCCTCCTCTTAACCTCTGCCTGGCGGGGGATGCCGCCTTCCGTATCCTCCGCCCGAACGGGCGTCATGCCCGTCGTCCGCGAACTCGGCGTCCGCCTGAAGCGCCAGCGCTTCCCGGCGGTCGGACGGCCGCCCTTCTCTCATCACCTTCTGCAGCTTCGCCGCTTTCCCGGACTGCCTCATCAACGTCGACTTCCTTTCCGAATGCAAGGATCGACTTGTAGTGTTGCCATTTTGAAGTTAGCCTAATCCGGAAACGGCAGCAGAAGCAGGGCGAAGGCTAGGCGGGGCTGTCCAAAACGAGCGTAACCGGACCGTCGTTGACCAGCGACACTTCCATCATCGCGCCGAAAATGCCGGTCGCGACCGTTATCCCTTTTTCCCGCAGCATGGCGTTGAACCGGTCGTACAGCTCCGACGCCTTCTCCGGCCGGGCCGCCGCCATGAAGTTCGGCCGCCTGCCCTTCCGGCAATCGCCGTACAGCGTAAACTGCGACACCGACAGCACGGCTCCGCCTACGTCCATTAACGACAGATTCATTTTCCCTTCGCCGTCTTCGAAAATGCGGAGCCCCGCCACCTTGTCCGCCATCCAGGCCAGATCCGCTTCCGTATCCTCCTGTTTGATGCCGACAAGCAGCAAAAGCCCGGCCCCGATCTCGCCGACGACCGAACCGTTCACGCGCACGCTCGCATTCGCCACGCGCTGCAGCACTACTCTCACTTGGCTTGCCTACCTCCGATTCCCTTCTACTGCATCATCCGCTGCACGGAGAAAATATCTTTCACCCGCTTGATCTTCTCGACGACCGATTGCAGGTGGTCCTTGTTGCGGATGAGGATGGTCAGATGCATGATCGCCACCTTGTTCCGGTCCGAACGGCCGGAGACGGCCGCGATATTCGTCTTGCTCTCCGACACCGCCTGCAGCACTTCGTTCAGCAGACCTCGCCGGTCGTGGCCGAGAATCTCGATCTCCACGCTGTAGTTCGCGTCGACCGCATCCTCCCACTCCACCTCGATGACGCGGGCCGCCTCCTCGCCTTCAGCCGCGTTCGGCAAATTCGGACAGTCCGACCGGTGAACTGACACCCCGCGCCCGCGCGTAATGTACCCGACGATGTCGTCCCCCGGGACCGGGCTGCAGCACCGGGCAAAGCGGACGAGCAGGTTGTCGACGCCCTTGACGGTTACCCCGTTTGACGGGCGGGCTTTCCGTTCCGTCTGCTGGGGCTTCACTTCTTTGACTTCCGTCGTAAGCTGGATTTGGTTCGCTTCCTCGGCTTCCTTGCGCAGCTTCTCCGTCAGCTTCGTCACGACCTGCGCGGCGGTGATGCCGGAGAAGCCGATCGCGGACATCATGTCCTCGATGTCGTTAAACGTGAACTTGCGCGCCGTCTCCAGCAGCTTGTCGTCCGTCATCCATTCGGACGGCTCCAGGCCGATGCGCTTCAGTTCGCGCTCTAGCAAATCCCAGCCTTTGCGAACGTTCTCCTCGCGCTTTTCCTTCTTGAACCATTGGCGGATTTTGCTTCGGGCATGAGAAGACTGCGCGATTTTGATCCAGTCCTGGCTCGGACCGTAGGAATGCTTGGACGTTAAAATTTCGACGATGTCGCCCGTTTTGAGCTTGTGATCGAGCGGGACGATTCTTCCGTTCACCTTGGCCCCGATCGTCCGGTTGCCGACTTCCGTATGAACCCGGTAAGCGAAATCAAGCGGAACGGAACCCGCGGGCAGCTCGAAGACCTCGCCTTTGGGCGTGAAGACGAAGACGAGGTCGGTGAAAAAATCCATTTTGAGCGATTCCATGAACTCGGCCGCGTCGCGCGTATCCTGCTGCAGCTCGATGATTTCACGGAAAAAGTTCATTTTGTCCTCGAACGAACCTTGAACGACGCCGGTCTCCTTGCCCTCCTTGTAAGCCCAGTGGGCCGCGATCCCGTACTCGCTCGTGCGGTGCATCTCCCAGGTGCGGATTTGCACCTCGGTCGGTTCGCCCGTCGGACCGACGACGGTTGTGTGCAGCGACTGGTACATATTCGCCTTCGGCATGGCGATATAATCCTTGAACCGTCCCGGCATCGGCTTCCACAGCGTATGGATGATGCCCAGCGTCGCGTAGCAATCCTTCACGTTGTCGACCAGAATGCGGATCGCAAGCAGATCGTAGATTTCGTTGAACTGCTTGTTGCGCGTCGTCATCTTCTTGTAAATGCTGTAGATATGCTTCGGACGGCCGGAAATATCGCCCTGGATGCCCATTTCGTCCAGCTTTTCGCGAATGCGTTCGATCAGATCGGCGATGTATTGCTCGCGTTCCGTGCGCTTTTTCTTCATCAGGTTGGCGATTCGGTAATACTGCTGGGGATTCAGGTACCGCAGGGCGATGTCTTCCATTTCCCACTTGAAGGCGCTGATGCCGAGCCGGTGCGCAATCGGACAATAGATTTCCAGCGTCTCGTGCGCGATGCGCCGCTGGCTTTCCTCGGACTGGTATTTAAGCGTTCGCATGTTGTGCAGGCGGTCGGCCAGCTTGATCAGGATGACGCGGATGTCGTTGGCCATGGCGACAAACATTTTGCGGTAGTTCTCGTTCTGCTGCTCTTCCTTGGAGCGGAACTGGATCTTCTCCAGCTTGGTGAGGCCGTCGACGAGGCCGGCGATCGTTTCGCCGAACTTTTGCCTTACATCGTCCAGCGTCACGGTCGTATCCTCCACGACATCGTGCAGCAGCGCGGCCATGACGGTCACGACGTCCATCTGCATCCGTGCCAGAATCTCGGCCACCGCAAGCGGATGCAAAATGTACGGCTCGCCGGACTTGCGCGTTTGCCCCTTGTGCGCTTGCTCGGCGAATTCGTACGCTTCTCGAATGCGCTGCAAATCCTGTTCTTTCATGTATGTGGACGCGATTTCGAGCAGTTGCTCCATGCCCATGTCCATTTCCTTTCCGTAAGACGACAGGCGCCGCCCAAATCCTATGAAGTATTCCTTTCATTATGCCTCCTTTCGGCAGCAATCGTCAACCATGCTTCGGAAGTCGCGAAACTTGCGTCCGGCCTGGCGGCTTGGGATCGACAACGGGCAGTTCGAACGAAAAGCGGGAGCCGGCGCCCGGCCGGCTTTCGACCGTCGCCCGCGTGCCGTGCTGCTCCAGCACGTTCCGGACGATGGACAGCCCCAGGCCGCTGCCCGAACGGGCGGAACGGGCTTTGTCCGATTTGTAGAACCGCTGCCAGATGCGCTCCAGGTCTTCCGGCGGAATGCCGACCCCGTAATCGCGCACGCTGACGACCGCCGCTTTTCCTTTCCGCTCGACCGAGACTTCGATGGTTTGTCCGTCCGGCGAAAACTGGATGGCGTTCAGCAGCAGATTCGACAGCACCTGATCGATCCGGTCCGGGTCGGCATAGACCCATACGTCTTCGGCCTCTCCCGTCAGCTCGACGGTCAGCTTGCGGCGGGCGAAATCCGGGTGCAGCGCGGCCAGCAGCCTGCGAATCCATTCCGTCAGATTGTACGGCACTTTCGACAAAACCACCTGCCCCGCTTCCATCCTCGCCACTTCCAGCAAGTCGTTGACGAGCCGGTTCATCCGCTGCGTCTGTTCCCGTATGAGGCCCAAATAAGCGTCCCGCTTCTCCTCGGGAATCGCGCCGTCGATCATCGCCTCCACATACCCGCCGATGGACGTGAGCGGAGAACGAAGATCATGCGACACGTTGGCGAGAAATTCCCGGCGCATGCGGTCGAGGCCGGCGAGCTCCGCCGACATGTGGTTCAGCGATTCGGCCAACTCCCCGATTTCGTCCCGCGGCCGTTCCTTTAAGCGAACGTCGAACCTGCCTTTGGCGATGAGACGGGCCGCCTCGCTCATGTTGCGCAGGCGCGCCGTCATGCCCCGCGAAACGGCGAACACGATGACGACGGCCGTCACCAGCATCGAGATAAAAATATTGCGGAACAGGCCGGAAAAGATCCCGATCTCCTGCCGGCGGGGACCGGAGACGATGACGACGGCTTTTGCCTTCAGATCGTCCGGCCCGTTGATCGGCGTCACCGACCACCTGAGCGAGCCGTCCTCGGACACCGCGCCGTCGAGCGTCTGAACCCCGCTGTCCAGCGCCTGCCGCAGCGCTTGCCGATCGGAAGGCAAAAGACTCAAATCCTTTCTGCCCGCGCGGAGCAGCACGTTGCCCGACCCGTCCACGACGAAAATGGCGCGACCCGGCGGCCCCATCGACACCTGGAGTGCGGAGCGCAGAACGGCGTCGTCCCAGTTTTCCCTGTACGCGGTGCGAACGAGGGCGGCGATCACGCTTAACTGATCCCGCTCGAAACGGGCATTGCCGCTGCGCAGCTCCGAGCGGACGAACCAGAAGGAGACGGCGGACGTCGCGCTGAAAGAAATGAGCAAAACCGCAAAAAAGGCGAGCAGCAGCTTGACGGTGATGCCGTTCCACCGGATCATGCTCCGCTCACCTCGAATTTATAGCCGACGCCGCGGATCGTTTCAATGCGGTAATGCGGCGTCGTTCCGATCTTCTCCCGGATGCGCTTGATATGAACGTCCACGGTCCGGGGATCCCCTTCAAAGTCGAATCCCCACACCCGATCGATCAGCTGCTCGCGAGTCAGCACCCGGTTGGGCATCGACGCAAGCGCATGCAGCAGTTCCATTTCCTTCGGGGGCAGCGTCATTTCGTTCTCCCCGCATTGAACGACGTACCGGTCCAGGTCGATGACCAGGTCGGGCAGGCGGACGGGCTCGCGGGCGAAGCCCGGCTTGGTCCGCCGCATAACGGCCTTGATGCGAGCCATGAGCTCCTTCGGGTCGAACGGCTTGACCAGATAGTCGTCCGCCCCGAGCTCGAAGCCTTTGAGCTTGTCGTAGCTCTCGCCTTTCCCCGTCAAAATGATGATCGGCGTATCGCGAACCGCCCGAATGCGGCGGCAAACGCTCCAACCGTCGCACCGGGGCAGCATCAGGTCCAAGATGACCAGATCGGGCGGCTGCGCGGCGAATTGTTCGATTCCGTCTTCGCCGTCGTGCGCGACCGCAAAGCGGAAGCCCTCCCGCCTTAAATACAAGCCGATCAGATCGCTGATATAAGGATCGTCCTCGATCACCAAAATGCTGGCAGTGGCCATGCCGGTTCAAACTCCTTTGACTCCTCGAATGTCTTAATGGCGAAGCGCTTCGACCGGGTCCAGCTTGGAGGCGCGCCTTGCCGGCAGGAAACCGAACAGAACCCCGACGCCCATCGAGAAGGCTACCGCGATCACCATAATGTCGACCGACGGCGCTACGGGGGAATTCATCCATTTGCCGACGAAACTCGAACCCCCGGCGCCGACCAAGACCCCGATGACGCCTCCCAATCCGCCGATAATGGCGGCTTCGACGAGAAACTGGAACAGGATGTCCCGCTGCTTGGCTCCCAGCGACTTCCGGATGCCGATCTCCCGGGTGCGCTCCGTGACCGATACGAGCATCATGTTCATGATGCCGATGCCTCCGACCAGGAGCGAGATGGCGGCCACGTACGTCAGCATCGTCGACATGGAGGTGGAGACCTCGGTGATCGTCTTCAGCAGGTCCGCCTGATTGAACACCGTATAGCTGTCCTCGTCGCCGCGGAAAAACGTCTGCAGATGAAACTCCAGCATCGTCTGGACAAAATCGACCCGCTTCTCGCTTTCGGCCTGCACGTAAAGGGTGCGGATCGCGTCCGTTTTCAGCACGACGCGCGCGGTTTGGATCGGAACGATGACGATATTGTCGTTGGAGCCGGTCGTGGACGAGCCTTTGGACGCGAGCACGCCGACCACCTTGTACGGAACGCCGTCGAGCGTGATTTTTTCCCCGACCGGATTGGACATGCCGAGCTCCTCGGCAACTTCGGAGCCGATGACCGCGACCTTCTGGGCAAACGCTCCGTCGATTTCCTTGATGAACCGTCCCTGCGCGACGGAATATTCCCTTACTTCGGCGAACGACGGCGTCGTCGCTATGACGGAAGCCGAATAGGTGGTCGTGCCGTATTTGGCCGTCACGCTGCCGGAGATGACCGGAGCGTAAGCGGACACGCCGTCAATGTCCGCGATCTTCTCCGCATCCTCGAGCGTGATGCTCGTTACCGCTCCGCGGCCGACGACATTGGCGGTCAGCAAGTTGGTTCCGAGCCCCTGCATCTGGCTTTTAACCTGCTCCGCCGTTCCGTTCCCGATGGCGACCATGACCGTGACGGAAGCGATGCCGATCATGATGCCCAAAATGGTGAGCAGGGTGCGCAATTTCTGGCTGTACACGCTATGCCAGGCCATTTTGACGCCTTGCGACAGCTTCATGAAGCTTCATTCCTTTCCTCCGTCAATCTGCCGTCGGAAATGCGCACGACGCGTTTCGCCTGCGCGGCGATGGACGGATCGTGCGTAATGAGAACGATCGTGTTGCCGTCCTCGTTCAATTCCTTGAGCAGGGCGATCACTTCCCGGCTTGTCTTGCTGTCCAGCGCTCCTGTCGGCTCGTCGGCGAGCAGCAGCGGCGGACGGCCCGCCAGCGCCCGGGCGATGGCCACGCGTTGCTGCTGGCCGCCAGAAAGCTGGCTCGGCAGATGATGCAGCTTGTCGCCCAGACCGACTTTTTCCAGCGCCTCCCTGCAGCGCTCCCTTCGTTCCCGGGCGGACATCCCCCGGTACACGAGCGGCAGTTCCACATTGTCGATCACGCGCAGCTTCGGAAGCAGATGATATTGCTGAAAAATGAACCCGATCTTGTAATTGCGGATTTGCGCCAGCTTGTTGTCCCTCAGCTTCTGCACTTCCGCGCCGTCCAAATAATAGGTGCCGCTTGTCGGCCGGTCGAGGCAGCCGAGCACGTTCATCAGGGTCGATTTTCCCGAACCCGACGGCCCGACGATCGCCATGAAATCGCCTTTATTCACCGTTACGGACACTCCGTCCAGGGCATTGAAGGTTTCGCCGGCCATCTCGTACTGCTTATAAATGTTCTCCAGCCGGATAAGGCACTGCTGATCCTGTTTCGCGCTCATGTTTATCGTCCTCCGCCGCCCGTGCCGCCGCTCGTCCCTCCGGCGCCGCGTCCGCTGCCGCCGCCGGAAAAGACTCGGTTGCCGCCGCTGATAAAGCCTGCCCCGGCTCCGGGGAAACCGCCCATGCCGCCAAATCCGCCCATTGTCACCGTACGGTTTGCGTCGGAGGAAACGGCGATCGGAATGAGTACGGTATCGCCTTCGTTCAAGCCGGATAGGACTTCTACGTTCGAATCCGTCGTGATGCCGACCGTAATTTCCTTCAGCGTAAATTCGCCGTTTTGCGAATTCATCCGGCCCAGGCCCTGACCGTTGCCGCGGTTCCATCCGGATGCCGCGCCCTCTCGCGCTCCGCCCGGCGCCGCCCCTTGTCCCGGTTGTGCAGCCGCGCCTTCTTGCCTCGTCTGTCCCGAAGCGGCGCTTCGCGCTTGTCCGAAACTCGCGTCCGCGTCCCTTGCAGTTGTGCTTGAACGGCCATCCGCCGAACCAGCAGATCCTGACGAACCCGTTGTGCCTGATGGTTCTGTTGAGCCTGACGATTCTGTTGAGCCTGACGATTCTGTTGAGCCTGACGATTCTGTTGCGTTTGACGATCCCGCAGAACCTTCCGTCTCGCCGCTGCGGGGCACGCGGACGAAATACTTGCCGCCTATCGTTTCCACCGCGTCTACCGGAACCATCAGCGCGTTTTCTTTTTGCTGAATGATAATCTCAACTTCTCCGGACATGCCCGGCAGCACATCCTTGATATTGTTCAGCGTCACGACAACCGGGAACGTGGAGACGCCGTTGGAGGACGTCCCTTCTTTGGAAATTTCCGTCACGGTCCCGGTGATCTTCTGCCCGCTCAGCGCGTCCAACGTAATGTTGGCCTTTTGACCGACCTTAATCTTCGTAATGTCCAATTCGTCCGCGGAAATCGTCATCTGCAGCTTTTTGTAGTTGACGATCGTAAAAGCCTCCAAACGGGCAGACACCTCGTCCCCCGCCTTGATGTTCACCGCCGTCACGGTTCCGTCGATCGGCGCGACAAGCGGATCGGGAGCCTTCGCTTTCTCCTTGTAATCCTGGATTTCAAGCTCCGTTTGCTTGATGTTCAGCTCCGCGCTCTTGATGTTCATTTCCGCGGATTCCAGTTCCGCTTCGTCGGCTCCCGAGATTTGCAGGCTTTTCCACTTTTCCTGCGCGGATTCGAGCGCCATTTTCTGCTGCTCCAGCGTCAGCTCCGCTTTGCTGAGCGCAAGGCTTACATCCTCCCCTTCGAAGGTGGCGAGCACGTCGCCTTTTTTGACTTCGGCTCCTTCTTCCACCCATACTTTTGCCACCGTGGCCGGTTCCGACACGAGCGCCGTTTCCGACTCCGCCACTTCGACGGCCCCGGAACCGGATACGCTTTGCGTAATCGTTCCTTTCGTCACCTTCGACTGGGCGAATGTAAGGCCTCCGGTCATTTCCTTCGCGTCTTTATTCTTGTACCACCAGTAACCGCCGCCGCCCGCGCCCGCGAGAACCGCTACGACGACGATCCACGTGATCCACCTTTTGATTTTTTGCTTTTTCATTCAAGAACCTCCCGCTCTTCGGACTGCTATGTATAACAATAAGTGGATACTAGCACCCCTAAATGAACGGAAGATGAACAGGTCCTTAATACCAGATGAAACTTTGCCGCCGCGCCGCACTCCGGAGCGACCGGTGCCCAACGCCGAGCCGCAGACGCCGCTAAATTGGAAAAAACCAACCGAACACGCCGTTCGGACGCCGGAAGCCGGCCTATGTTGGATATATCCAGTCATTTGGTCCGCAGAAGCCGAATCGCACGTCTTACGGGCCTTTTCGCTTGGAAAAAATCCAACATACGTTCCGTTAAGGGGGAAAAGAGCCCCGTAACCTGCACAACATCCAATAGAGCCGCTCGGGGTCAAGTAGGGTACTGGACGGACTACATGACGGCTTGGCAGCACGGACGGCGGCAATGTAGGGTACTGGGCGGACTACATGACGGCTTGGCAGCGGGGACGGCGGCAATGTAGGGTACTGGGCGGACTACATGACGGCTTGGCAGCACGGACGGTGGCAATGTAGGGTACTGGACGGACTTCTTGGCGGGTTGGCAGCAGGGGCGGCTGCGATGTAGGGTACTGGACGGACTACTTGACGGGTTGGCAGCGGGGACGGCGGCAATGTAGGGTACTGGACGGACTACTTGACGGGTTGGCAGCGGGGACGGCGGCAATGTAGGGTACTGGACGGACTACTTGACGGGTTGGCAGCGGGGACTGCATGTAGACTAAAAAGTGGACACGCCGTAGTAGCGGCCCGTACAATATAACCAACCAAAAGGTCGAGGTGTGTCATGGGGGATATCCGTCAACATTTTGACGACGAGTTTAAACGTCAAACCGTTAAGCACATGCAAGAAAGCGGCAAAACCCCGGCTGAAGTATCCAAGGAGCTGGACATCCCGGTAAGAAGTATTCGGGCTTGGAGAAGGCAGTTTGCTCCCACCGGTGAGAAATCCCAATTGTTTGTGGACTACGAAAAAATGAAGAAGCTGGAACAACAGAATCGGGATCTACAAGAGGAGGTTGAGATTTTAAAAAAGGCGATGCACTTCTTCACGAAAAGCCGAGACTGATCTATCCGTTTATTCATAAACACCGCTTCCAGTTTCGGGTGGAGAAGATGTGCAGCGTAATGAACGTATCTAGAAGCGGATACTA
>Ga0310834_101766_pt1 | contig 11882 bp, 10 predicted proteins | sample SM_ome_2_FD_201314 | JGI IMG/M metagenome (GOLD analysis project Ga0310834, IMG submission 201314) | Sorghum-adapted microbial communities enriched on stacked mutant (SM) sorghum from Joint BioEnergy Institute, Emeryville, California... ... | reverse complement strand
TCCCCCTTGTATGCTAAGAGCAGCTCCTGAATTAGGGGTTGCTCTTAAGATTTTTGTACCTTGAAAACTGAATGTTATTGTCCCGGTGGAGGACGCAGCCTAAGCGAAGCGCGGGAGCGGCCCGAAGGGACGAAAAAAGGTGTTTACGATCTTGGGCTGTCCTTGGGAAAATGCCAGTAGGTGCTACCGACGGGAATGTTCCTTCTCCCCCTGTAGACCCGATCGTTCGGGTTCTTCCACTTGAGAGTGTTCCCTTGGCCTCTTCCGTATTTTCCTACACGCTGACTGTATCCCGCGCGTCGCCATCCCTTCTGCATAGCAGAGGAAGGTTCGTGCACCGATGGGCCGCGGTGTATGCCAATAGCTCGCAAGGCTGTAAGCGGAGAGCTTTCCCAAGGACATCCCAGGACCGTAGCGCCGAGTCCAATGAAAGGAGGTGAAATTCCATGTCCCCCATCTTATTTGTCGGGATCGATGTAAGCAGCAAGAACAACGTTGTCTGTTGTCTTCCCGAAGGCGAAACTGCCAAACCCTTAAGCCGTTTTACGGTTGCCAATGACGAACCTGGCGTGCTTGCTCTCCAGGAGCGCATCCTTGCGCTGATGCAGAAGCATGGCCTGACTCACATCCGCTTCGGTCTGGAGGCGACCGGCTGTTACTCCAGCCATCTCGCCCGTTACTTGGAGAGCGTACTTAGTTTTGCGCCGTACGAACACAGCGTCTACGTGTTCAATCCCAGTCTGATCAAGGTGTTCAAGAAGACTCATTATCTTGACGCCCCGAAAAACGACAGGGTAGACGCCTGGTTCATCGCCGCTAAGCTCCGATCCGGTCATCTACCCCGTGCCTTCACGTGGAGCGAGACCATCGCTGCGTTGCAGCGCCTCACCCGGACTCGTTTCCACGTTACTCAATGTTTGACACGGGAGACCAATTTCCTGCTGACCAATTTGTTCCTGAAGTTCAGCAGCTATGCCGCCGGGCCGTTCGGCAAGAAGACATCGGCAACAGGCCTCGCGGTGATGGAGCACTTTGCCAGCGTCGAGAACATCATCGACATGCCGGTTGAGGAGCTTGTGGCATTCGTCGCTCAGTGCGGCAAAAAACGCTTTGAGAATCCGCAAGAGGTAGCGCAAGCTTTGCAGAAGGCTGCACGCTCTTCTTACCGCTTGCCCAAGGCCATGGCCGACGCTGTCAACTTGGCGATGGCCTCCAACATCCGGATTATCCGCTCGCTCCAAGAGCAGGCCAAGTCCCTACAGAAGGCCATAGAAGATCATCTGGCCACCATCCCGCAGACGCTTACGTCTGTACCGGGAATCGGTCCTATCTTCGCCGCCGGCCTCATCTCGGAGATTGGCGACATCCAGCGCTTTCCGAACCAAATGGCACTTGCCAAGTACGCAGGGCTCGCTTGGACGGAAAGCCAATCCGGCAATTTCAAAGGCGTTGAATCTCGGCTTATTAAATCCGGCAACCGCTATCTGAAGTATTACTTCACCGAAGCCGCAAAGAGTGTTCAGGTGCACGACACTGTGTTTGCGCAGTACTTCAGTATGAAAGCGGCCGAGCCGGCCAAATATGCCGAAAAACGTGCCCTTGCGCTTACAGCTCGTAAATTGGTGCGGTTGGTCGACTACCTGCTGCGAACCAACCGACTTTACGAACCCAGAGAGGTGATCCGACAAGAAGCCTGACATAGGCACCACTCTACAACCGCCTATTTCCTAGATAATTAGGAAATATCTAAAAATCTAGGTAGGGCGGGTTTAGTTTGGGTTTGCCTTTTTCCCAGTCACCCCCTGAAAAGAGTGCGGCTCATTCAAAATCATTGAATTTAAGGTCTTGACATCGTACCGCTGCTCTCAGTTTTTTCAAATTGTACACACTGTCATGGATAACAGTGAAACAACATGTATAACAGTGAAACAAAAGAATGCCTCAGACATATTGATCTGAGGCATTCTGGAAACAATCCGATTACATTTCATTTTTTATTAGCTGTATCAAGCGGTCAACGCCCTCATCCAGATCGTGATCACTGACAGCAGAGAAACTCAAGCGCAAAAACTGCTGATTATAATGGCTTGTATAACATGCAGTTCCGGGTAAGAATGAAACATTTTGCGAGAGGCCCTTGACCAATAACTCCTCCGTGTTGATCGTCTCCGGCAGTTGTATCCATAGGTTCAGTCCGCCATGTGGCGGCTGTAACTGAATACGATCCCCCAACCTCTCCTTAAAAGCAGCAACAATACGATCCCTCCTCACTTCCAAGGCAATTCTTAATTTCTCGTAATGATCCTTGAGCTTTCTCGATCGGATGAATGCGAGTACTGCCCTTTGTGTTAGTAACGGGCTGGCGATATCTATGGAGACTTTTGAGGCGATCAACTTGTCCAAAATCATCCCGGATGCATGAACAGCAGCAATGCGACAGCCCGGGGATAAGGTTTTGGTCAATCCCTTCACATAAATGACGTGTCCATTTGTATCCCAGTGGGCAATTGGTTTAGGTGGAGGTGCATGATCAAAGTACAGTTCGCTGACCGCGTCATCCTCTAATATTAAGAAAGTTAAATATATTGGCGATCTCCACTAATTCTCTCCTTCTCTTTTCAGACAAAACGGTTCCTGTTGGGTTTTGAAAGGAAGGATTGGTGTAAATGAGTTTTGGACGAAGTTTTTCACAGAGGACGTATAAGTCATCGATCTTGATGCCATGGTGGTCCAGATCAATCGGGATAATGCTTGCTCCTCGGCTTCGCATCACATCGATCGCCCCCGTATAACACGGGTTCTCCATGAATACGATATCGCCAGGACCGATGAAGCTCCTCGCAACCATATCGATGGCTTGCTGTACACCACTTGTGATGATCAATTGCTCCGCTGTCGTTTCTAATCCGTGATACTGCTTCAAATAGTTCTGCATGCCCACTCTCAAATCGATATCCCCTTGTGCTTCACTATATCTCGTCAACACACTGGGGTCTTCGGTAATTAAACGAATCATTTCTTCCTTCATCAGATTCGTCTGCAACAATTTTGGATAGATCACAGAGGTGGCGAATTGAATCGGTTTGGACTGAAACAAATATTGGATAAGCTGAGCGCGATGAATGTAATCCGATACATTGGCTTGCCATTCGAAGGCGGCGCTTTGCTCCGGTTCATTCCGTTTTCCTTCATGCATCGACTTCACAAATACGCCCTTGCCTTGAACTTTGACGATCAGCTTATCCTTGGCTAATTTTTCATATGCTTTATGGACTGTGACTTGACTGACGTTTAGTTGCTTAGCCAGCTTCCGTATCGAAATGAGTGGTTGACCAGCATGTAACATGCGCGAGCGAATTCGCTCTGCAATTTCTTGATAAATTTGATCTTTAATCGATATCTTTGAATTTTTATTGATCTGAATGTTCAACGGAAGCACCCCCGTTATTGATTCTATCATTGCCTAAGACGCTTGGCATCCGCAAAGAAACGATGTATAATGTAATCAAAGTCAAAGAAAGTCAAAGTCAAATCTGCCGAGCGGCATCCAACGATCCTCACAGTCCAACACGTTCATAACGCCATAAAGGGGTGGTGACGCTGCGCAACATTTCCGATCTGATCGAGCAATATTTAAAACAGATCCTCCAAAATAGCACGAACGGCGCCATTGAGATCCAACGCAACGATTTGGCCGAGAAATTCTCGTGCGTGCCGTCGCAGATCAATTACGTCATCAGCACACGTTTTACTCTGGAAAAAGGGTATTATGTAGAAAGCAAGCGCGGCGGCGGAGGTTACATCCGGATCCAGCGCGTCAATCTCCCTTCGCTGGAAGCGGTGCAGCGCCACATTCACGAGACGGTCGGAGACCGGATCGATCAGACCGCCGCCGAAGGGCTGATCTATCAGCTGGAGGAATCCGGATATTTGACGGAACGGGAGGCCCGGCTGCTCCGCGCGGCCATCTCCCGGGACGTGCTGGCGCTCAAACTTCCGTTGCGCGACGAGATCCGAGCCAAAATACTGAGGGCGATCCTGATCTCGCTGCTGGCCAGATCAGACGCCCGTTAAGGAGGAGTTGCCGATGCTATGCCAGGAATGCGGCAAACGCCCGGCCTCGCTGCATTTCACGAAGATCGTGAACGGCGAGAAGACCGAATTGCACATATGCGAGTCGTGCGCCAGGGAGAGAGGAGAGCTCGTGCCCGGAACTCCGAGCGGGTTCTCGATCCATAATCTGCTGTCCGGGCTGCTGGACCTCGAAGCCGGCGGCGCCAAGGCGGTGCAGGCGGTTCGGTGCGACACCTGCGGTATGACCTATTCCCAGTTCAGCAAAATCGGACGTTTCGGCTGCAGCGACTGTTACAAGCAATTTGCCGACAAGCTGGATCCGCTGCTCAAGCGGGTTCACGGCAACACGGCGCACGTGGGCAAAGTGCCCAAGCGCGCCGGCGGCAAAGTGAAGGCCAGACGCGAGATCGATCGGCTCAAGCAGGAGCTGCAAAGCCGAATCGAGCGGGAGGACTTCGAATCGGCCGCCCGGCTTCGGGACCGGATCCGGGAACTGGAGAGGGAAATGGGCGTCGGTTGAACGATGGAAGGAGGGAGAGTCGATGGCCAAGCGTAATTTTGCCAAGCAAGCGTTAAGCCGTTGGATGCAGGGGGACGGGCCCGAATCCGATGTCGTGCTCAGCAGCCGGGTTCGGCTCGCGCGCAACCTGCGGGGGATGCCGTTTCCGATGCTGGCGACTCCCGCGCAATCCCAGGCGGTCATGGAACAATTGCTCGGAGTGGCGGAGAACGGCCGACTGAACGGTCTTGGAGCGTTGGATCTGATCCGTCTGAACGAGCTGACCGAGCTGGAGAAGCTGGTGCTGGTCGAGAAGCACCTGATCAGTCCGAATCTGGCGAACGAATCCCGCAACGGCGCGCTCATTCTCAGCCGGAATGAGGACATCAGCATCATGATCAACGAAGAGGACCATCTCCGGATCCAGTGCATGCGCGACGGATTCCAGATTGAAGACGCCTGGACAACGGCCAGCCTGATCGACGACGTGTTCGAAGAGCAGATCGACTACGCGTTCGACGAGAAATACGGGTACTTGACCAGCTGTCCGACGAACGTCGGGACGGGCATACGGGCTTCGGTGATGATGCATTTGCCGGCGCTCGTGCTGACGGGGCAGATCAACCGGATTCTCTCCGCCGTGACGCAAGTCGGCTTGGCGGTACGGGGGCTGTACGGAGAAGGCAGCGAAGCGACGGGCAACCTGTTCCAGGTGTCCAACCAGGTGACGCTGGGGGCATCGGAGGAGGAGATCATCGAGAATCTCCATCAGGTCGCGCGCCAGATGATCGAACACGAGCGGGCGGCCCGGAAGAAGCTGATGGAAGAATCCCGGCTTCGAATCGAGGACCGCGTTCGCCGGTCGTACGGCATCCTCTCGCACGCGGCGATCATCGATTCGAAGGAAGCGGCCGGGCGGCTGTCGGACGTAAGGCTCGGCATGCATCTGGGGATACTGCCCCAAGTCGACCGGAAGACGCTGAACGAGCTGATGGTGTCGACGCAGCCGGGGTTCCTGCAGCAAGCCTACGGAGAAGCCCTTCATCCCGAACAGCGGGACGTGACGAGGGCGGATCTGATCCGGAGCCGACTGGAGATTTCTTCGTAAATCCATTATCCTTAAGACAATACAGGGGAGGTGTCGTCTCATGATGTTCGGAAGATTCACCGAGCGCGCGCAGAAAGTGCTGGCGCTCGCCCAGGAAGAAGCCGTGCGCCTGGGACATAACAACATCGGGACGGAACACATACTGCTGGGCTTGATCCGGGAAGGGGAGAGCATCGCCGCGAAAGCGTTGAACGGCCTCGGGCTCGCGCTTGAGAAAATCCAGGACGAAGTCGAATCCCTGATCGGCCGCGGACAGGAGCAGCCGACGAATATCGCCTACACGCCGAGGGCCAAGAAGGTCATCGAGCTGTCCATGGATGAGGCGCGCAAGCTGGGCCACACTTTCGTGGGCACCGAGCATATCCTGCTCGGATTGATTCGCGAAGGCGAAGGCGTAGCCGCCCGCGTCCTGAACAACCTCGGCATCAGCCTGAACAAGGCTCGCCAGCAAGTGCTGCAGCTGCTCGGCAGCAGCGAGAGCGTGCAATCGAACCATGGTCAGTCGGCGAACGTCAGCACCCCGACGCTCGACGGCCTGGCCCGGGATCTGACCGCCGCCGCCAAGGACGGCAACATCGATCCCGTCATCGGCCGCGCCAAAGAAATCGAACGCGTGATCCAGGTGCTGTCCCGCCGGACGAAGAACAACCCGGTGCTGATCGGGGAGCCCGGCGTCGGCAAGACCGCCATCGCGGAAGGGCTGGCCCAGAAAATCGTCAGCAACGAGATTCCGGAGACGCTCCGCGACAAGCGCGTCATGACGCTCGACATGGGTTCGGTCGTCGCCGGCACGAAGTACCGCGGCGAGTTCGAAGACCGTCTGAAGAAGATCATGGACGAGATTCGCCAGGCGGGCAACGTCATCCTGTTCATCGACGAGCTGCATACCTTGATCGGAGCCGGCGGGGCGGAAGGAGCCATCGACGCCTCCAACATCCTGAAGCCCGCGCTCGCCCGCGGCGAGCTGCAGTGCATCGGCGCCACGACGCTCGACGAATACCGCAAATATATCGAGAAGGACGCCGCGCTCGAACGGCGCTTCCAGCCGATCACCGTCGACCAGCCGACGCCGGAAGAAGCGATCCAGATTTTGCACGGCTTGCGCGACCGCTATGAAGCGCACCATCGCGTGAAGATCACAGATGAAGCCATCGAGGCCGCCGTGAAGCTGTCGGACCGGTATATTACGGACCGCTTCCTGCCGGACAAGGCGATCGACCTGATCGACGAAGCCGGTTCCAAAGTCCGGCTCCGTTCCTATACGGTGCCGCCGAACCTGAAGCAGCTGGAAGCGCGTCTGGAAGATATTCGCAAGGAGAAGGACTCCGCCGTTCAGAGCCAGGAGTTCGAGAAAGCGGCCGCTCTGCGCGATACCGAGCAGAAAATCCGTGAAGAGCTCGAAGCGACGAAGAACCAGTGGAAAGAGAAGCAAGGCCGCACGGATTCGGAAGTCACGCCTGAAGACATCGCGCAGGTCGTGGCCAGCTGGACCGGCATCCCGGTCAGCAAGCTGGCGGAAGAAGAGACCGAGCGTCTGCTGAAGATGGAAGACATCCTGCACGACCGCGTCATCGGCCAGGACGAAGCGGTGAAGGCCGTCGCCCGCGCCGTGCGCCGTTCCCGCGCCGGTCTCAAAGATCCGAAGCGGCCGATGGGCTCGTTCATCTTCCTCGGCCCGACGGGCGTCGGCAAGACAGAGCTCGCCCGCGCGCTTGCCGAAGCGATGTTCGGCGACGAGAACGCCGTCATCCGCATCGACATGTCGGAGTATATGGAGAAGCATTCCACATCTCGCCTGGTCGGTGCGCCTCCGGGATACGTCGGCTATGACGAAGGCGGCCAGCTGACCGAGAAAGTCCGCCGCAAGCCGTACTCGGTCGTTCTGCTGGATGAGATCGAGAAGGCGCATCCGGAAGTGTTCAACGTGCTGCTGCAAGTGCTGGAAGACGGCCGCCTGACCGACTCCAAAGGCCGCACGGTCGATTTCCGGAACACGCTGATCATCATGACGTCCAACGTCGGCGCGGAGCAGATCAAGCGCAATTCGTCGCTGGGCTTCACCGCCGTCCAGGACGCCGGCCGCGATTACCAGCAAATGAAGGAGAAAGTGCTCGCGGAGCTGAAGAAATCGTTCCGTCCCGAGTTCCTGAACCGGATCGACGAGCTGATCGTCTTCCATCCGCTGGAACAGGAGCACATCGCCCGCATCGTGTCCCTCATGGCTGCGGACGTGCAGAAGCGCCTCCGGGAGCAGAACGTCCAGTTCGACCTGACGGATGCGGCGATGAACTTCCTGGCCAAGGAAGGCTTCGACCCGACTTATGGGGCCCGCCCGCTGCGCCGCGCGATCCAGAAGCACATCGAGGACCGGCTGTCCGAAGATCTGCTGCTCGGGAGGATCAGCAAAGGCGACGTCCTCGTCATCGACGAGAAAGACGGCGAGCTGGTGGTGCACAAGAAAGACGAAGTCATCAGCCAAGCGTAAGGCCGAATCGCCTTGCGCCGCCAATCCGCCAGTCTCATCCCCGGCTTCCCTCTGGCCGTTTCGGTCAGGGGGAAGCTTTTTTGCTGCGCTCAGCCTCTGCAAGCTTTGAATGAAGGTTTGGTGCCGGCCTCGCCTGTCACCCTCCGCCCGGTCGGGCCATACCGTAGAAGAGAAGGACAGCGCGCGGACCCTCATCGCATCGGCTTCCGAACAGACTCCAGGTCCGGAGCCGGCTGCGGGTTCGCTCTGGCGCAAGACTCGCCAAGGGAGGGAGAGGCGTGAGTGGAGGCTGGAAACGGGGCTGCTGGTGGAGAAATCCGCTGGCGCTGCTGGGCGGAGCGGTCGCCGCGGTGTTGGCGCTCTTGCTGCTGGGCAAGCTGTTGATCGTACTGGCGTATATGTCGGGCGGCGTGATTCTGCTGCTGGCCGCGCTGTGGTTGTTATGGCGGTGGCTCTGATTCAATGTTACACTTTGAATGGGAGAGGCGTCACCGGACGAAGAAGGAGCAACCTATATCGCGATGGCCAAAATCAAAGTCAAATTCGTATGCACGGAATGCGGCACTGAAGCGCCGAAGTGGCTGGGCCGATGCCCCGGCTGCGGCGCCTGGAACACGATGGCCGAAGAGGCCGAATCTGTGGTCCGAGCCCCCGTGGGCCGCACGGAAGCGGTTCGGACGAAAGAAAAGCCGCGTTCCATCATAGATATAGAGAGCGGACGTGAGCCCCGGATCTCGACGGGGCTGTCGGAGCTGAACCGGGTGCTGGGCGGCGGCCTCGTGCCCGGCTCTCTGCTGCTCGTCGGGGGCGACCCCGGCATCGGCAAATCCACGCTGCTGCTGCAGACGGCCAGCCGGCTGGCTTCGCAAGGGCTCAAGGTGCTGTACGTATCCGGCGAAGAATCGGTCCGGCAGACCAAGCTGCGGGCGGACCGGCTCGGCGCGCTGTCCGACCGGCTGTTCGTCCTGTGCGAGACGAACCTCGATTACATCGAAGAAGCGGTCGCGGCGATGGAGCCGGATTTTCTCGTCATCGACTCGATCCAGACCGTGTACCGGCCGGACGTGCCGTCCGCCCCGGGCAGCGTCGCGCAGGTCCGGGAATGCACCGCGCAGTTCATGCGCATCTCCAAGGGAGGCGGCGTGGCGACGGTGTTGGTCGGCCACGTCACGAAGGAAGGGGCCATCGCCGGCCCCCGACTGCTGGAGCACATGGTGGACTGCGTGCTCTATTTCGAAGGCGAGCGCCATCATACGTATCGTCTGCTCCGCGCGGTGAAGAACCGGTTCGGGTCCACGAATGAAATCGGCATTTTCGATATGGCGGAAGACGGTCTGCGGGAAGTGGCGAATCCGTCCGAGCTGTTCTTGTCGGAGCGTCCGCTCGGCGTGGCCGGCTCCACGGTGGTGGCCAGCATGGAAGGGACGCGCCCCGTGCTTGTGGAGATGCAGGCGCTCGTATCCCCGACCCATTTTCCGTCTCCGCGCCGCATGACTTCCGGGATCGACCACCACCGCATGTCGCTCGTGATCGCCGTGCTGGAGAAGAGACTCGGCATGTTTATGCAAAATCAGGACGCCTACGTCAACGTGGCCGGCGGCGTGAAGTTAGACGAGCCCGCGGCGGACTTGGCGGCGGCGGTCAGCCTGGCGTCCAGCTTCAAAGACTTGCCGACCCGGCCTTATGACGTCATTTTCGGAGAGGTGGGACTCACGGGAGAGGTGCGGGCGGTCTCGCGCCCGGAGCAGAGAGTCAAGGAAGCGCAGAAGCTCGGCTTCAGGCGCGTCATTCTTCCGGAATCGTGCCTGAAAGGCTGGCAGCCTCCGGCGGGCGTGCAGGTGATCGGAGTCCGAACGGTGGCGGACGCGCTCAAGGCAGCTTTGGAATAAGGGGGGATCATGGTTTGAAAGAGACGAGAGACAAAGAGAAGGACAAGGAGAAAGATCATCCTCGCGAGACGATGAACCAGCTGCTGCAGATGGTGGCGCCGGGAACCCCTTTCCGCGACGGACTGGAGAACGTGCTGCGGGCCAAGACGGGCGCACTGATCGTTGTCGGCTGCGATCCGGAAGTGATGAAGGTGGTCGACGGCGGCTTCTCCATCAATTGCGATTTCAGCCCCAACTACTTGTACGAATTGGCCAAGATGGACGGAGCGATCATCCTGAGCGAGGATGCCAAGCGCATCCTGTACGCGAACACGCAGCTCATTCCCGATCCGGCCATCACCTCCCACGAGACGGGCATCCGCCACCGGACCGCCGAGCGGGTGGCCAAGCAGACGGGCAAGCTCGTGGTCTCCATCTCCCAGCGCCGGAACGTGATCACCCTGTATCAAGGCCAGCTGCGCTATACGCTCAAGGAAATGGGCGTCATCCTGACGAAAGCGAACCAGGCGATCCAGACGCTCGACCGCTACCGCGCGGTGTTCACCCAGGCGCTGACGAATTTGTCGGCGCTGGAGTTCGAAGAACTGGTGACGATGCATGAAGTCGCTTATGTGCTTCAGCGGGCGGAGATGGTGCTGCGGATCATGAGCGAAATCAACCGCTATGTGCTGGAGCTCGGCAACGAAGGGCGGCTCATCAGCATGCAGATGGAGGAGCTGGCCGGTTCGACGGAAGAGGAGACGCGGCTATTGATCAAGGATTACGCCAAAGAGCCGGGGGACGACAAGGTCCGGGACATTTTCCACGCCCTCAAGAAGCTCACCTCCGAAGAGCTGCTCGACAACGCCCACCTTATTCGCCTTCTGGGCTATCCGTCGATCAGCTCCGTGGCCGAGGAAGGGCTGCTCCCCCGGGGCTACCGCATGCTTGGCAAAATCCCGCGGCTTCCCGCCGTCATTATCCACAATCTGGTAGAACGATTCGGTGCATTGCCGCATATCGTGCACGCCACGATCGAAGAGCTGGACGAAGTGGACGGGATCGGCGAAGTCCGGGCGAGAGCGATCATGGAAGGGCTCAAGCGAATTCAGGATCAGGTGTTTATTGACAGACAGATCTAGCGGGGAATACAATGAGGGTTGGCGTTCGCGATTCCGTCACGATCATGTCCGCTCATGCTTCAGAACGATGCCCTGGCAACGCATCTAAGGATCGGCGGGAATGGGCATAGTAAAGTTGAGGTGGGTACGTGATGATTACGAAATCCATACCGAGCATGTTTACGATCGGCAACCTGGTTCTAGGCATCATCAGCATCATTCTCTCGTTCAACGGGGAAGTCAACAATGCCGCGCTGCTCGTGATCATCGCGATGCTGCTGGACGGGTTGGACGGAAGAGTGGCCCGTGCCCTTAACGTGACCAGCGAGTTCGGCAAAGAACTCGATTCTTTATCCGATGTCATCTCTTTCGGGGTCGCTCCCGCTTTTATTATGTATCAAGCCGCGTTCATGGAACCGAATATACCGTCGGCCGTCGCCTGGATCGCCACCGCGATCTTTCCGATCTGCGGCGCGCTGCGTCTGGCCCGCTTCAACGTCATCGAAGGCGTCCCCGGCTACTTCATCGGCTTGCCGATTCCGGCGGCGGGCGGCGTGCTCGCCACCCTGGCGCTGTTCCATCATGAGGTGCACGTATCGCTGCTGCTTGCAAGCACGCTGGCGCTGTCCTTCCTGATGATCAGCAACATGAAATATCCGAATTTCAAGAAGCTCGGGCTTCCGAAAGCCGCGATGTGGGCGGTCCCGATCGTGGTCGCCGCGGCCGC
>Ga0310834_101763_pt1 | contig 11889 bp, 10 predicted proteins | sample SM_ome_2_FD_201314 | JGI IMG/M metagenome (GOLD analysis project Ga0310834, IMG submission 201314) | Sorghum-adapted microbial communities enriched on stacked mutant (SM) sorghum from Joint BioEnergy Institute, Emeryville, California... ... | reverse complement strand
TGATATTCATACACCCACCGGCTTAGCATTGTTGGAAGGATGCCTAAAGTTTTAGCAACATGGGAAACTTTCTTTCCTTCATCGATGATCTGCATTACCGCAGCCATATTAAAGGCTTTGTCATACTTTTTCCGCACCATACAAAACACAACCCCTTTACACAAAGTTACGTTGGTCTTAACTCCGTGTAAAGAGGTTTGGGGAAAGTCCAAAGCTAGAGTATGAAAATGAGCGGCTTCGGGCGGAGAATGCTTTCTTAAAAAAGTTACAGGAATTTGGAAGGAGGCGACGCTAAGCCAACACCGACAGGAGAATGTCTACCTTGCCATTCAAGCGGTTCAGCAAGAAGGACCATTCAGTGTGCAACTTTTGTGTGAAATCGCCGGGATTCCACGGTCGAGCTATTACAAATGGTTGAATCGCAAACCCAGTTCCCGCGAGCTGGAAAACCAGCATCTTATGGATGTCATGACCGCGCTGTACGAGAAGGTTGGCGGCATCTATGGTTACCGCCGATTAACCCTGCATATGCGCCGACAGACCGAGCAACAGATAAACCACAAACGCATTCGGCGTCTAATGAAGCTGAAGGGAATCCAGTCGGTGATCCGCAGGAAGAGAAAGAGATACGCGCGCTCAGCCCGGGGAGCACGCCCATGCTTCATAGCGACCGGGGCTTTCAGTATACCTCTTTAAGGTTCAAAACGCTCTTTGCCGACAAACTAACCCAGAGCATGTCCCGGGTTGGCAGGTGTATCGATAACGGTCCAATGGAAGCATTCTGGGGAACCCTGAAATGCGAGAGGTATTATTTGCATACATACAGTACCTTTGAGGAACTCAAAAAAGACATTGATGCCTACATTTACTTTTACAATAACGAGCGATTGCAGGCAAAACTAAACGGCCTCAGTCCTATGGAATTCAGGACCAAGGCCGCTTAACCGATTTTTATTTTTTACTGTCTACTTGACGGGGTGCAGTTTACCTTTGGATAGCCCCTGTGCAGTAAGGTGTAAGAATTAGAAATCCTTCAACGACGCAATAAGTTGACCGGAAGAGATCTGTTTAATGAAATTGAAAGGCTCTCCTTGGTGCGGATGAGAAGCAGAAGGTATCGGCCAATGTAGTTCTTCAGTAGGCGGCGAAGAATTAGTGGACGTACAAGTCACCCACGTATTGCTTGTATTCCGGTATTGAATATTACTGCACGTGACTTGGTTATGGAGAAGGGTCCAATCCGGCAGTGGGACTGGAACAATATCCGGCACAACTTTACCATTTTCAAGTTTTACGAAGTTCTGATCACAAGAGGCGATAACCAGACGAACATTAGACAAAGTAGCCGGATCCGAGAAGGTTCCAGTAAAGGATTTAGCCGTTACTCCATTTACCTTGAAGTCAATGGCTGTTTTAGAAGAGTTGATACTCACTTCAATCGGAACGGTCGAACCCGGTGCAATGACCCAATCTCCTCCACCGGCGGTACCAGACCCCCCGTCCGTCCAGAAATAGTGCCAATTTCCTTGTCTGTTTTCATAATTTATGGAGAGACCACACTCAACGTGGTGTCCCGCACCATCAGCAGCAATATAGAAGTTGACAAAGCCATTTCCTTTTCTCCCTTTCATTACTACACTATCAGTAGAATTGTATTTGGTAGGAAGGGTAATCGTAGTTCTCATCCCAGTAACCCCAGAGCTTGGAGCGTACCAGCGGAGAACCTTTGCATATTCAGTTTCTGCACTCATCGAAAATACCTCCTATAATGTAACGTAACGTTACGTAATGTAATGAGCAACAGACCGTCGATTGGGATCGTAAAAGTCGGGACGTATCCCCCGTCCAATGACTTCTAAAATCGTCCGTCTATCAGCCCCAAATCAATAATAACACGTAACGTAACGATACGCAACATATTTGTTCCTTTTTTTTTTACGACTGTCTTTGACGTGGGGCTACTCATGCCTTTACCAAAAGAATCGTGTCATTTCTGAAAAAATAATATACTTTCGTCTAGAAATGAGACCTCGTGGAAAAAGAATATTATCACCTCTCTGATGTAATCCGAGCATGTCTTGCCCTTGCAGTAGTGCAGAGTGCCTGCATTCCAAGACATTAATACAATCGGCGGAAGTCGAACTGCTAGTCGATGATGCACTTCATCAGAATGATCTCCTGATAAGGCTACAGGTTGTTAACTACCTCGCATATCGAAATGAATGTCTGCGCTGGCCTCTCATCTGAGTGAAGCTACCAAACGCAGAAGCATTTGAACGAATACCCAACGGTACCGATAGGAACGTATTTTGCAATAATTGGTCAGTCATGATTTTTTAAGTTTTCGAATCGTTTATAAATTTGGTAGTACTACATTATTTATCAATATCATGGATGAAACGGAATAACCATGATAAAATATTCATAAGAATACTTGCTGGCGCCGCATCGTAACATTTTATATCTCTGATACGTCTAACTAAAAAAAGAAGGAGGATTAATTATGAGTAAGAAGATTTCTTCCATTTTTGTTTTGGCTATATGTTTACTGAGTTTTACACATGCTGCTGCAGCCTCAACGAGTTATGAGTTTAATGCACCAACTAGTGAGACGGAAGTGAATGTGAATGGGGAATTTATTGCAATGGATGTACATCCTCTCGTAGAAAACAACCGAATTTTTATTCCTATCCGAACACTATCGTCCCTACAACTGTCCTACAGTTGGAATGCTGATTCAAAAGCTGCTATTGTTAAAAATAAGAATGGAGACGCATTGAAAATTACCATAAATGATAAAACTGCATATAAAAATGATAAACCGATCTCTATGGATGTTCCTGCCAAAAGTAAAGACGGGCGTGTGCTTGTCCCTATTCGCTTTGTAACGGAAGCTTTGGGTTATCACGTTCAATACGAATCTATTCGAAACATCGTTTTTATTACATCGGAGGAATATAAGCCTGATAGAAGTTTGTTAGAACAAGACGACTTGCAAGTCGCACGGAAAGCTGCAATATCGCTACCAATCACATCAGACTTTAAGCCTCTTGCGACTAAAACATATAAAAATTATTCTTATTCTTTTCCGGGGGGAAAAGCTAATATCTATATGTTTTATGACGGATATACAAATTCAGTTGTAGAAATTAAGGATGGAAAAGCTATTTTGGCAGGTCAATGGATAACATCCCCCAAAGGAGATATTAATCTTGATTGGGCCGGTACTATTACCGCGATGGATGATCCTGCTTTAGAACCCATAGTAGATACTGGAGCGAAATTCTCTAGAGATGGACAATTTATTAAAACCTATTATTGGGAAGGAGGGGAAGGAAAAGAGGGATTCACAATTCCTTACAAAGTATATTCCGATATTATTCAAAAAGTCCCGGATGGTATTTAATACCAAGAATCGAGTAGCAGGGGGCGGCTAGCCTCCGAAGCTCTCACACAACCGAACATACAGGTCGCAACGACGGTTCCAAAAGGTTAACAAAGCTTCTTATAACGAGAAAACAGACTCTCTAGCCCTTTCGCCCCCCAGTAGGAGGTCGGAAGGGCGTTGTTTATGTTCGAGACGTTTCCCACGGCCCCCGCCGAGAGTTGGTCATCATCCAGGCCCTGGAACTCCAAGTGCCCACAGCTCTCGTAGTCAGGTTCGGGTGTGGTTCGTTAGTTCCTGTATTTAGAGAGCGAAGTCTCGTAGTGAATAAAAGGTTGTGAGGAACTCGAAGAATTGTCAGCGGATGCTAGGTGGCGCACGGCACAACCGGAAACAAAAAAAAGAGGGCGCGTTACGCCCTCCTCCGGTTTCTGCTGTAGATGTCCACATACACCGCGAGAACCAGGATGCCGCCCTTGACGATATATTGCCAGAACGATTCCATGTTCATCAGGCTCATGCCGTTGTCGAGGCTGGCCATGACCAGCGCGCCGATCAGCGCGCCGGCAATGGTGCCGGACCCGCCGATGAGGCTCGTGCCGCCGATGACGCAGGCGGCGATGGCATCCAGCTCGTAGTTCTGCCCCGCGTTCATCGTCGCCGCATTAAGCCGCGCCGTCAGCACGAGCGCCGCGATCGCCGCGAGCGTATTGCAGAGCACGAAGACCATCAGCACGCGCCGCCTGATGTTGATACCGGACAGCCGCGCCGCCTCCTGGTTGCCCCCGATCGCATAGATCTGGCGGCCGAACGTCGTGTTCTTGGAAATGAACGTAAAGAGCAGCGCCAGCACGACGACCATGACGAACGGAACGGGGATGCCCTTGTAGCTGTTCATGACGGCGACGAAGCCGATGATCAGCACCCCGATAACCGCCATCCGCAGCAGGCTGACCGCGAGCGGCTCGACCTCAAACCCGTAGCGCAGGCGGGAAGCCCGCTTGCGCAGCACGAGAAAGCCCACAAGCAGCAGTCCGGCGATGCCGAACGCCCAGCCGATCGGATCGGACGTATACGACTGGCCGATCGACTTCAGGGACGGAGACAGCGGCGCGATCGTCACGCTTCCGCTAATGCCGAACAGAATGCCGCGGAACACGAGCATCCCGCCGAGCGTCACGATAAATGCGGGGACGGCCTTGTAGGCGATAATCCATCCCTGAATGAAGCCGACGGCAGCGCCGATCGCAACCGTCACCACGATCACCGGAATCGTGTTCCAGTCGTACCAGACGTTCAATATGGCGGCGATGCCCCCGGTCAAGCCGACAAGCGATCCGACCGAAAGATCGATGTGCCCGGCCACGATGACCAGGACCATGCCGATCGCCAGAATGGACGTGACCGACATTTGCAAAAACAGGTTGGATAAATTCGTAGCGGTCAAAAAACGTTCATGCAGCAATGAAAACAACACCCAGATCGACAGGAGCGCGCCGATCATCGTGTAAGCGCGCGCGTCGAACTTGAACCAGCTCGCGCCGCGGGACGCTTTCGCCGGCATCGCTTCCGTTTGTGCGCTCATGTTCCTAACCCTCCCGTTGCCGCCAGCATAATCGCTTCCTGAGTCGCTTCCTCCGCCCGGAATTCGCCGGTCAATTTGCCTTCCGAGATGACGATGATGCGGTGGCTCATGCCCAGCAGCTCGGGCAGCTCGGAAGAGACCATCAGGATCGATACGCCTTGACGGATCAGCTCGTTCATGATGTTGTAGATTTCGAATTTGGCCCCGACGTCGATTCCGCGGGTCGGTTCGTCCAGGATCAGCACTTTGGGTCTGGTCATCAGCCACTTGCTCAGGACGACCTTCTGCTGATTGCCGCCGCTCAGCGTACCGACGATCGTCTCGGCCGAATTCGCCTTGATCCGGAGCGAACGGATATATTCGTTGCCGCTCGCCACCTCCCGGTTCAGGTCGATGACGCCCCAGGAGGAGACGCGGTTTAAGCTGGCCAGCGTCACGTTGTTTTTAATGTCCATGCCGAGTACGAGCCCGTATTTTTTCCGGTCCTCCGATACGAGCGCCAGGCCTTCTTTGATCGCCTGGCTGGTGCTGCGGATTTTCACCGGCTTGCCGTCGATTTCGACCCGGCCTTCGCTCGGACCGGGATACGAGCCGAACAGGCTCATGACCAGCTCCGTCCTGCCGGCTCCCATCAGGCCGGCGATGCCGAGAATTTCGCCCTTTCGCAGCTCGAACGAAACATTGTCGACCACCTTGCGGCCGGCAATGGTCGGGTGCAAGACCGAATACCGGTCTACCTTGAGCACGACGTCGCCCGGCCTGCTCTCGATTCGCGGATACAGCTCCTTCAGCTCCCGCCCGACCATCAGCGAGATCACCTTCTCCTCGGTCAGCTCCCGGGTCGGATAGGTGCCGACCGTTTGGCCGTCCCGCAGGACGGTGATCGTATCGGCGATTTCGAACACCTCGTTCAGCTTGTGGGAGATGTAGATGCAGGTCACGCCGCGCCGGCGGAATTCCTTCAAAATCCCCAGCAAAATCGCGACCTCCTGCTCCGTCAAGGCGGCCGTCGGCTCGTCCAGGATCAGAATGCTTGCGTTCTTCGACAACGCCTTGGCAATTTCCACCTGCTGCTGTTTGCCGATGCCGAGCTGGCCCGTCGGCGTTTCAGGGCTGACGTCGGTCAGCCCCACCTCTCTCAGCCACTTCTCGCTTTCTTTGAACACGCGCTCCCAGTTGATGATGCCGTACCTGGCCCGCTCCTTGCCGAGAAACAGGTTTTCCGCAATCGACAGGTCCTTCGCCAAAGCCAGCTCCTGGTAGATGATCGCGATTCCCGCCTGCTCGGCGTCCTTGATTCCCTGGAACCGCTTCACCTCGCCGTCGATCAGGATTTCGCCCTCGTAGCTGCCGGCCGGATACAAACCGCTGAGCACCTTCATCAGCGTGGACTTGCCCGCCCCGTTTTCCCCGCACAGCGCATGGATTTCGCCCCTGCGAACCGTAAACGTCACATTGTCAAGCGCTTTGACGCCCGGGAACGTCTTCGTGATGTTGCGCATTTCCAGAGCGGCTGTCATCGGTATTCCCTCCGCCGGTTACTTGACATTTTTGTAGACGTCTTCTTTGGAGTGGAAGCCGTCCGCGATAATGGTCTCGTCGATGTTGTCCTTCGTCACCGCAATCGGCTCGAGCAGAACGGACGGAACGTCGATCTTGCCGTTGTTGACCGTTTTGTCCGTCTTGATTTCCTCGCCTTTCGCAAGCTGGATCGCAAGCTCGGCGGCTTTCTCGGCGAGCGACTTGATCGGTTTGTACACCGTCATCGTCTGCGTCCCTTCCACGATCCGTTGGGCGGCGGCAAGCTCCGCATCCTGTCCGGACACCGGGATTTTGCCCGCCAGGCCTTGCGCCGTGAGCGCCTGAATGACCCCGCCCGCCGTGCCGTCGTTGGCGGCGATGACCGCATCGATCTGGTTGTTGTTCGCGGTAAGCGCGTTTTCCATGTTGGCGAGCGCCGCAGCCGGGCTCCAATCCTTCGTCCATTGGTCGTACACGATTTGAATGTCGCCGCTGTCGATATACTTCTGCAGCACGTTCATCGCGCCTTGCTTGAACAGGTGGGCGTTATTGTCCGCTTCCGAGCCTCCGATATAGACGTATTTCCCTTTCGGCGCCTTGGCGACGATCGCTTCCGCCTGCATTTCCCCGACCTTCTCGTTGTCGAACGACACGTACAGGTCGACGTCGGAGTTTTTGATCAGCCGGTCGTAGGCGAGCACCTTGATTCCGGCTTCGTGCGCCTTTTCGACGATGGCCGCCGTCGCTTCGGCGTTGTGCGGCACGACGACGAGCACGTCGACGCCTTGCGAGATAAGCGATTCAGCCTGCGCGATCTGCTTGGCGTCGTCGCTGTTCGCCGCCTGGACGTCGACGGTGGCGCCGAGCTTTTCCGCAGCCGCCTTGAACAGATCGCGGTCCTTTTGCCAGCGTTCCTCCTGGAGGGTATCCAGCGAGAAGCCGATCTTGATTTTATCGTCCGATTTCGCCTGGCCCGACGCCGAAGGAGAAGCCGCCCCGCCTCCGTCGCCGCTTCCGCCGTTGCCGCTATTTCCGTTCTTGGCGCAAGCGGACAACGCGATGACCAAGACCAGAACAAGCGCCATAACCCCGCTTTTACGCAAACCTCTCATCTTTCGTCTCTCCTTTTTCCATCCTAAAATGTAAATGCTTACATTGCTGAGATTACCATGCGGATCGCGCGCGGGGAGAAGCGGATTTCTGGAATCTCTTGCTTTGATCTGGATTTTTTTGATCGCTTCTAGGCGGATATTCCCGGGACTAGCCTTTCTTGCCGAGCAGCTGCTTGCGATAGTCGGTCGGCGGGACGCCGCAAATTTTGCGAAACACCTTGCTGAAATAGTTCGGATCGCGATACCCGACCGCGTACGCGATTTCCTTGAGGCTGAGTTTGGGATCGGCCATCATCGTCTTGGCGCGCTCGACGCGGCATTCCGTCAGAAAATCGATATAGTTGACGCCAAGCTGCTCCTTAAACAATTTGCTCAAATAAAAAGGGCTCAGCCCTACCTGCTCGGCGATCGCTTCCAGTGACAGATCCAGGTGGGAAAACTCGAGAATGTGCCTCTTCACCTTCTGGACGACATCGGGCTCGACCCGGCTTCTGTGCCGTTCCGCCGCCTGCTGCAGCTTGCCGATCAGGCCGTCGGCCTCCGCGCGCAGCTGCCGGAAGTCCCCGATCCGGAACGAGAAATACGGAGGCTCGGTTTCGACGCCCATATCGGTCAGCAGCCGGGAGACCAGCCACACCGTCTCGAGCACGCGCTGCTGCGCCAGATTCAGCTCCGTTCCCGCCGTCTCCAGCCGTTCGATCGTCAGCTTGACCGTCTCCCGGACGCGCTCCCATTGCCCCAGCCGGACGTGGTCCAGCAGCTGCATTTCTTTTTCTTTTCCTGGAAAATCGGACGAAAGCCATTCGGCGGCAGACGGCACATCCTCGTAGAAACGGTGCCTGGCGGGCAGCGCGTGCTCGGAAAGAGCAAGCAGCGCTTCCCGATAGGAATAGCGAATCCGGTCCAAAGACGAATAGGCGCTGCCGATGCCGATAAAGCATTCCGTCTGCGGAGCCCGTTCCGCCAAATCGAGCAGCTGGCGTGCCATCGATGCGGCCTGGGCCCGGTACGATTTGCCCTCCTCGAGGAAAACGACAAGCGGAATGTGACGGCAGCTCATCGCTCCGACCCAGCCGTTGCCCAGCTGCCGCAGCTTCTCCTTCACCGCCGCATAATACGATTCCGGGGACGGGGCTTGGCGCAAATCGATCACCAGCACAAACGCCTCCTTGGTCGTTTGCCGGCCGAGCAGGCTGACCATTTCGTCCAAATGCACTTCATGAACGTGGTCGAACAGCAGCTGCGTCACAATGTCGGCCTCGACGACCGGCATCATTTTCTCGACGGTGTTCCGGTCGCGGATGCTGCTTTGCCGGGCTTCCCGCTCCATCTGGATTTCCCGCAGCGCCTTCGCCACCGTCTCGGTGATCTCGGCCGCCTTGCTGGGCTTCAGCAAATAATCCTTCACGCCGAGCTTGATCGCCTGGAGCGCATAGTCGAACGTATCGTACGCCGTCACCATGATGAATTTCGTCTCCGGATATTGGGCGCTGATCCGCTCGACCGCCTCCAGCCCGCTCATGCCGGGCATCTTGATATCCATCAGAACCAGGTCCGGGCGATACTCCGCGACGAGCTCCACGGCCGCCTTGCCGTTCTTCGCCTGCGCAAGCTCCGCATCGGGGAACCCTTTGCGCAAGATCGCCAGCATGCCTTCCCGTTCAATCTGCTCGTCGTCCACAACCAGCAGCTTCATTGCGTTCACAACCTTTCGCCTTTTTTCAATGCCGAAACTTAAGGCGCAGCCGCCGCGCCGGGCCGTTCCGCATTCTCGCGGACTTTGGGCAGCAGCAGCGTCACCCGGGTCCCTTCGCCTTCGGCGCTCGCAATATCGATGACGTCCGGACGGTTATAGAACAGCCGCAGACGCCGGACTACATTGCCGAAGCCGATGCCCGTCGAATGGCCGCCGCCGGATTGAGCGGCCGTTTGTTCTTCCATAATTTGCCTGACACGTTCCTCCGGCATCCCCGTTCCGTCATCCTCGATTTCCACCATCACCCTGTCCCCGGCGTCCCGAATCCGGAAGACGATCGTCCCTCCGTCCTCCAGCGGCTCGATCGCATGAATGACCGCATTTTCGACGATCGGCTGCAGCGTCAGCCCCGGTAGCTGGATGAACAGGCACGACTCGTCCACGTCCTCCACAAATCGCAGACGGTCCGTAAACCGCGTTTTCTGGATGCCGATGTATTCCCGAAGCACGCAGACCTCGTCGTACAGCGTCACGGGCCGGTCGAGCCGCTTCAGGTTGTAGCGGAGCAGCCCGGCAACGCTGGCCAGCAGGTCGCTTGTTTCCTCCGACCCTTCCAGATACGCTTTCTTGGACAGCATATCGAGCGTGTTGAACAGAAAATGCGGATTGATCTGGCTTTGCAGGCTTCGCAGCTGGCTCTCCTGAAGCAGCAGCCGGTTTTTCTGCAGCTCGCTTTCAAGCTGCGCCTTCTGCTGGATTTCGGAGAACAGATTGTTGATGTTGATCCGCATCCGGTCAAACGTGCGGGCTAGAAACGCGATTTCGTCGCTGCCGGCCACGTCGATCTGAGTGTCGAACCTGCCGCGCGACAATTCGCGCGCCGCGTGAGCCAGCTTCTGAATGGGCCGGGTAATGCCGAGCGAAAACCAATAGGTCAACAGCAGCAGCACGAACGTTATAAGGGCAAGCATCCAGATGCCCAGCTTTTTCAGCTCGCTGGATTGCTTGATCATGTCCCGGTAAAATTGGTCGTAGGCCTTCAATTCCGTATCCATCAACGTCAAGGTCATCTCCGAAATGTATTCCGACAGCCTCGCCGCCTCGGTAAAATCATTCAGCGCCTCCTCCTTGTTGACCTCGCCGATAAAGCGGATCGTCCGGTTGACGGATTCGACCAGACTGTCGATCAGGTTCAAATAATTCGTCAGCGTAAAGTCGTTGGCGTCGTTACGAAGCTGCGCAATCTGCCGCTGGGCTTCGATCAGCCGGCGCTTGCCCTCTTCCAGATTGGAAAGCTTGGAGGCGGAAGGCGACTGCACGTAGTCGTTGAGGGACGTAATAAGCTGATGGCTGGAGGCGGGCGCTTCGTTCATCTGCAAATACCGCTGCAAAATACCGTTGTACTGGTCCTGCATCTTTTGGTTATAGTACGTCAGAATGATCCAGATGGCCGCCATAATCAACACGACAAGAGCGGTAACGAGCAATATTTTGCGCTGGATGGTGTTCATGCCGCGTCATCCGCCTTCAACAGCCGAATATCGGTGTAATACCCTTCGTAATCGAGCGGGAACGCCTCTCGCGTCAGCCACTGCACCATCAGCTTCACGCTGAGCTCTCCCATTTCTACCGGCGATTGCTCGATGATGGCGTTCATCTTTTTTTCGTGAAGCAGCGCCGTAATCTCCGAATTGTCGTCAAACGAGTAGACGTAGAACTGGCCCAAATGCGCTCTTTTGGATATTTCCTGAACCATGGCGCTCGCATGGCCCGCCCAGACCGCCACGAAAGCGTCGATATCCGGCACCTTGTTCATGATGTCGTTCGTCCGGCTGATCACTTTCTCGCGCGTATTCCCCGCCGCGGCGACGATCGGGCGAATGCCGGGGTAGCGTTTCAGAACGTCGAGGATGCCCTCCGTCCGCTTGGTCAAATAATCCTCCTTGCGGTCCGACACCAGCAGCACGACGTTGCCCTTCGGCCCCATATCCTTGACCAGCTGCTCGCCGATCATGCGGCCGGCCTTGTAATGGTCGGAACCGATGTACGTGCGGCGCAGGCTGTTTTTGAAGGAGACGTCGTTGGCGATCGTAAAAATCGGAATGCCGTTGGCGGCCGCCTTCACGGTCGCCAGATGGTTGAACTCGTCCGTGTCCATCCCCTGGATGATAATGCCGTCCACCTTGGAGGCGATCGCGATCTCCATATTCCGCAGAAAATCCTCCTGATTGGTGCCGTAGCTCCCCCATACCGCCAGCTCCGCTCCGTACCGGCTCGCGGCTTCGGCCGCTCCCTGCTCCACCTTGTTCCAGAACGGCGTGTCCATTTCCCGGGTAATCAGCACGATCCGGTAGCCGGTGCTTTGGCCCTGCATCTCGCGGGGAACGGAAAGATCGTACTGGAAAATCCGGATAAAGGAAGACAGCGTAAATCCGAAAAGCACAACGCAGCAAGCGATAATCAAAACGATGAATCCTTTTTTCACCAGATCGGCTCCTTTGGCTAAATCAAGCTTGTGCAATCGCTTTCAATCGTGTATATACCACTTTTACGGCTGCAATCCCGTTCTGTCAAGCGATTATTTTAATGA
>Ga0310834_101761_pt1 | contig 11897 bp, 10 predicted proteins | sample SM_ome_2_FD_201314 | JGI IMG/M metagenome (GOLD analysis project Ga0310834, IMG submission 201314) | Sorghum-adapted microbial communities enriched on stacked mutant (SM) sorghum from Joint BioEnergy Institute, Emeryville, California... ... | reverse complement strand
CGCCCGATCCGGTCCGCGGCCTCGCGCACCGCCGCGGCGAGCTCCCCGGCCGCCTCCGGGCTCACCAGGTTGACCACCATGCGGGAGGCGAACCGCGCGGCCGTCTCGACCGCGGACGGGCCGAACGCGGCCACGGTGAGCTCGGCGCCGGGCGCGGGCAGCCGCAGCCGGTAGCCGCGGGAGCGCACGTGCGTGCCGGTGAAGTCGGAGCGCTCGCCCGCGAGCAGCGGCCCGAGCGCCTCGGCGGTCTCCGCGAGCGCCGTCGCCGCCCCGGCCCGGGACCGGCCGTGCCACTCCTCGACGAGCACCGCGCTGGAGGTGCCGATCGCCACCGAGACCGGGCGGCCGGTGAGCGCGGCGACCGAGGCCGCGCCCATCGCGATCATCATCGGGTCGCGCACCGACACCGCGAACGGCCCGAGCACGAGCGACGCCCGGGTCATGCCCAGGCCCGCCGCGGTGGCCAGGGCGAAGGCGTCGTACGTCGCCATCTCGCCCACCCACACCGCCGGGTAGCCGTACTCGTCGGCGGCGCGCGCGGTGCGCAGCGCCTCCTCCGCCGGGCGGTCCTGCCACAGGCCAAGCGAAACCTCGATGTGCATGGGGCTCCTTCGTGATCTCCCGCCGCGCGCTCATCCGGTGGAAACCGCCGCCGGCCCCGGCGGCTCGCGCCGGCGCCGCGGGGCGCGCCATCCCGCGGCACCGGCGCGCTGGTCGGGCGGCCGAGGGTACGGCTCGGCGCGCGTCAGCCCTGGCCGCGCAGCTCGTCGCGGAGCTGCCGCTTGAGCAGCTTGCCCAGCGGGTTGCGCGGCAGCGCCGGGCGGATCTCCAGCCGCTCGGGCAGCTTGTACGAGGCGATCTTGCGCTCCCGCAGGTACGCGGTGATGTCGTCGAGGGTCACCGTGGCGCCCTCGCGCGGCACCACCACCGCGCACACCCGCTCGCCGTACACCTCGTCCGGCACGCCGACCACCGCCACCTCGGCGACGGACGGGTGGCCGAGGATCAGGTTCTCCAGCTCGGCGGGCGCGACGTTCATGCCGCCGCGGATCACCATGTCCTTGGCCCGGTCGATGTACTCGAGGAACTGGTTCCTGTCCCCGGCGATCTGGAACACGTCGCCGGTCTTCAGGAAGCCCTCCTCGTCGAACGGGCTGGGCAGCCGGTCGCCGTCCACGTACCCGGGGAACAGCATCGGGCCCCGGATCCGCAGCTCGCCGGGCACGCCGGGCTCGGTGATCTCCTCGCCGGTGGCGAGGTCGACGAGCTTCACCTCCACCTGGGTGGCGGTGCGGGCGCTCCAGGTCATGCCCGGCACGCCGTACCGGGGGAAGTAGCGGGCGCGCTCCACCGGGTCGGGCACGTCGCGCGGGGTGGTGAGCAGCGCCACGCCCTCGTTCGACCCGAAGAAGTTGATCACGCCGATGCCGTACCGCTCCTGCCAGCCCTTCACCATGTCCGGGGAGAGCGGGGCCGAGCCGGAGCCGATCATGCGCAGCGAGGAGATGTCGGTCCCGGCGAGCAGCTCGCTCCTGGCGAGCAGCAGGTTGAGCAGCGGGGGCGGGGCGACCGTGTAGGTGGCCTTCTCCTCGGCGATCTGGCGCAGGAAGGTGGGCAGGTCGAACGGGTGGTGCTGGACGAGCAGGCCGCCGACCCGCAGCCAGGGCAGGAACATGCCGTTGATGCCCGCCATGTTCACCATGGGGAACGGGTTGAGCAGCACGTCGGCGTCGGTGAGCGCGGGCGCGTCGATGGTGTTCCAGCTGATCGCGATCCAGTCGTAGTGGGTGCGCTGCACGCCCTTCGGCATGCTCTCGGTGCCGGACGTCCAGCAGATCGTGGCGCAGTCGTTGGGGTCGATCGGGTGCTCGGCGACGTACGCGTCCACGGCCGCGGCCTGCTCGGGGGTGGCCGCGGCGGGCTCCAGCCGGGTGACGCCCTCGGGCAGGTCGGCGCCGTACGCGAGCACCTTGACCCCGGTCGAGGCGGCCTCGGCGGCGAGCCGGCGGTCGCCCACCCGGTCGATGGTGAGGAACGCGGCGACGTCGACGATCTCCCGGACCCGGTTGATCTCGTGCTCGCGGTACTGCACCGGCAGCGGCGAGATCACGATGCCGAGCCGCCAGCAGGCGAGGTAGACGGCGGCGAGCTCGATCGTGTTCGGCAGCTGTACGGCGAGCACCTGCCCCTGCCGCAACCCGTGGTCGAGCAGCGTGGCGGCGAGCGCCACCACCTCGGCGTCCAGCTCCCGCCAGGTGAGCCGGCGCGGGTCGGTGCCGACGAGGTCGCGCCGGTTCGCCGGGTCGACGATCGCGGTGCGGTCGGGATCCGCCGCGACCCGGGCCCGGAACAGGTCGTCCAGCGTCTCGTTGGTCCACCAGCCGCGTCCGACGTACTCCTCGACCCGCTCCTTGGGATGCAAGCCCCGGTAGGTCATCTTCCGTTCCTTCCTGCGTGCGGGGGCGATGTGTGGATGGGAAGACGGACCGTCATCCACGGATGACGGTCGGTGAACGATGGGGGGTGCACGGAGCCCCCGGGTGCGGGCTCCGTGGACGGGGTGCGCCGCGGTCAGCTAGGGGATTCCACGAGCACCTCGCTGCCGCGCAGCGGCGAGGCGCACTGGTCGCAGGCGAGCCGGCCGTGGAAGTCCTGGCCGCAGGCGCGGTGGGTGAAGACCAGCGCGGGCCCCTCGGGCGCGCGGAACCAGCGTTGGCCCCAGGCGAGGGCGGTCATCGCGACGGGAAAGAAGGCCCGGCCCTTCTTGGTGAGCCGGTAGGTGTGCCAGTCGGGTCGTTCGGGGTTCGGCTCCTGGGCGAAGACGCCCAGCTCGCAGAAGGTCCGCAGCCGTGCCGAGACGATGGACGGCGGCGCGCCGAGCCACTGGGCGAAGTCGCGGAACCGGCGTGCGCCGAGGAACGCGGCCCCGAGGATCGCCGCCGACCAGCGGTTGCCGATCAGCGCCATGGTCTCGGGGAACATCCCCGCCGTGCCGGTCGACTCGGACCGGCGCCGGGTGGACGCGGCCGGGACCGAGCGGCTCCAGCTTCCGCTCGGGCCGAACGCGCCCGCGACGTCGCGCGGCTCGACCGGCCGGCCGCAGGCGGCGCACTCGAGCACGGGGGTGAACTCCCGCCCGCACCCGCGGTGCACCATCCGCGGCAGCCGTTCCACGTGGACCGGCACCCACGCCGCCTCCCACGCCCAGATCGCCAGCAGCACGGGCCACAGGTCGCGGCCCCGCTTGGTGAGCGTGTACGCCAGGCGGTTACCGCCCTGGTACCGGGTGCGCTCGAACACCCCCATCTCGGTGAGGTAGGCGAGCCGCCGGGTGAGCACCGCGTGCGAGATCGGCAGCGCGTCGCGCCAGTCCGCGTACCGCCGGGCGCCCGCCATCGCGTACCGGAGGATCAGCAGGTTCCACTCGTCGCTCACCAGCCCGAGCGTGTACCCGACCGCGTTCGTCCCGCCGGGCGCGAGCCGGGTGGGCCGGTCCGGGGGGTGGACGAGCGGCTCGGCGGGGCCGTCCGCGGTGGCGGGTCTCGGGGTCAACGAATCGGGCGCCTTTCATCGACGGAAACCGAGGGCGTCGGCCGCCGACTCCGTCTGATGCCAGCCGGGGATCGCGGACCCGGGCGCCCACGTGGCGTGGGTGCCGCTGCAGATCCGCTCCGGCAGCCGGACCCGAGCGATCGGCCCGTCCTCGATCCGCGACGCCTCGAAGATCAGGCAGTCGGACCGATCCTCGTTCATGTCAAGGGTAAAGGTAAGGACGTAGCCGTCGTCCTCGGACGTGGCGCCGACCCGCGGGGCCATCGCGGGCTCGCTCAGGTACACCCCCTCCGGCAGCCGGTAGCGCTGCTCGGCGCCGGTCTCGGTGTCGTGCCGGACCAGGCCGTTGAGCAGGAACCAGCCCTCCACGCCGGTCGCGGCGTACGCGTACCGGTGGCGCTGCCCGCCGATGAGGGTGTTGGCCACGCCGAACTCGGTGATCGTGTCGGTGAGCCGCTCCTCCTTCACCTCGCCGGTGACGAGGTTGAGCCGCCAGCGGTGCAGCCGGGTCTGCATCCGGTCGAGGGCGAGGAAGCGGAACATGCGCCGGTAGACGCCGCCCTCCCCGGTGTCGGCCGGCTCGGGGTCGTCCTGGTAGAAGCCGTCGAGGACGATCTCGTCGCCGTCCTCGTAGGCGTTGATCCAGTGCAGCACGTACGTCGGGCTCGCCTCGAACCAGCGGATGTCGCCCGGCCCGCCGCGGCGCGGGATGACGCCGAGCCGGCTCGGGATCTCCGGGTGGAAGCGGACCGCGTAGACGCCCTTCTTGAGCAGCTCGGGCTCCCAGAAGAGCGGGAAGTCGTTGAGGATGGCGTAGTTCTCGGTGAAGGCCATGTCGTGCGGCAGCCGGGGCCCGGGCAGCGGGACCTCGGTGTAGTGCACCAGCCGGTTGTCCGCGTCGACCACGCCGTAGTGCATGTACGGCGCCTCGGTCGTGTAGTTGAAGAACAGCAGCTCGCCGGTGCGCGGGTCGACCTTGGTGTGCGCGGACACCCCGCACTCCGGGGCCCAGTCGGCCTTGCCGAGCGTGTCGAGGGTGAACGGGTCGAGCCGGTACACCTCGCCGCACTGGTAGAAGCTGGTGAGCGCGACCCCGGCGTGCACCACCACGTCGGTGCTGGAGGAGTCCTTCAGCCCGCCGCGGGCGCCCCAGCCGTCCTTGCGGATGCCCTTCTCGCGCCGCTCGGCGATGCCCGCCCACAGCGCGCGGCCCGCCTCCTGCTCGGCGAGGAACCCGTCGGTGCGGATGAACCGGTTGCGGTAGAACGCCTTGCCGTCCCGGAACCCGATCAGGTGGATCATGCCGTCGCCGTCGAACGGGTGGTACAGCTCGATCGCCGGGTGCACCGGGTTCTCGGTGTTGCGCAGGTAGACGCCGTCGAGATCGGCCGGGATCTCGCCCTCCACGTCGAGGTCGTCGGCGGCCCACTCGGTGGTCTGCGGGCGCCACGGCCCGGTGCGGTAGGGGTGGTCGTCGTCCTCCGGCAGGGTGGACAACGCCCGCCCCACGACCTGGACGTCCATGGGGTTCTCCTCCTTCACTCGGTGCCGATGACGAAGCTCACGGTGGTGGTCGTGCTGCCGCCGATGTTGAGGGTGGCGAAGCGGCGGGCCCGCTCGAGCTGCGTCGGCCCCGCCGTACCGGTGACCTGGCGGTGGGCGTCGAGCACCATGCGCACGCCGGTCGCGCCGACCGGGTGGCCGATGCCGAGCAGCCCGCCGCCGGGGTTGACCGGGCAGCGGCCGTCGCGTTCCAGGTCGCCGTTCTCGATCGCCTTCCAGCTCTCGCCGGGGCCGGTGAGCCCGAGGTGGTCGATCGCCAGGTACTCGGACATGGTGAAGCAGTCGTGGACCTCGACCCCGTCGACCGCCGCCACGCCGGGAATGCCGGCCCGCCGGAACGCGTCGAGCGCCGCCTCGCGCACGTGCGGCAGCACGTACGGCTCGTCGGCGGAGCGCCGCAGTTTGTGGTCGAGCGGCAGGGCGACGGTGCGGTGGCCCCAGCCCTGGACGCGGGAGCGCACCCCGGACGGGGCGCGCTCGGCGAGGAAGCGCTCGCTCACCAGCACGAGCCCGGCGCCGCCGTCGGTGATCTGGCTGCAGTCGTAGCGGCGCAGCCGGCCCGCCACCGGCGGGTTGACCTCGTCGTCGGTGAAGTGCCGGTCGGTGAACTCCCAGCTCCGGGTCTGGGCGTTCGGGTTCGCCTTGGCGTTGCGGAAATTGAGCTCGGCGATCGCGCGCAGGTGCCGGTCGTCGACGCCGTAGCGGCGGTCGTACTCGTCGGCGAGCGCGGCGAAGGTGTACGGCCAGACGAACCTGGCCTCCTGTGCCTCGTGGCCGACCCACGAGGCGGCGCGCATCCTCTCGGCCGCGAGGTCGCCGGGCACGGTGCGCTCGAGCTCGAGGCCGAGCACGAGCGCGACGTCGTAGCGGCCGGACTCCAGGTCGGCCATTGCCGCGAGGATCGCGACCCCGCCGGAGGCGCAGGCGGCCTCGTGCCGGGCCGCGGGCGTCCCCCACAGCTCGGGGAGCACGGTGGCGGGCATGCCGCCGAGGTGTCCCTGCCCGGTGTACAGCTCGCCGAAGGCGTTGCCGACGTGGATCACGTCGACGTCGGCCGGCTCGAGTCCGGCGTCCTCAAGCGTCTTGGTGGTCACCTCGCGGGCGAGATCGGAGAGCTCCAGGCCCTCACGGGTCCAGTTGCGGGCGAAGTCCGTCTGATGGCCGCCCAGGATCCACACGCCGGTGGTCATCGCGGGGCCTCCCTTGCTGCACGGCCCGGACGGGCCGGTGGCCCCTTACTACAACAGTGAGAGTTGCAGATGTCAATGGGCGATTTCGTGCCCGCTGGTAACCAGGGCAGAGCCGGATAAATCAGTCTTGTGGCGTGCAAAGGGTCTGGCTACATTTAGCGGAGCAACGCTACGGAGCGGAGGAGTCACTCGTGGCGGACGCCTTCGTGCTGGACTACGTGCGCACGCCCCGCGGCAAGGGCTCGTCCCGCGGCTCGCTCGCCGGGGTGCGCCCGCTCGACCTCGTGGTACGGCTGCAGCGGGCGCTGGTGGAGCGCACCGGGCTCGACCCGGAACGCGTGGAGGACGTGATCATCGGGTCGGCCTCGCAGGTGGACGACCAGGGTGGCAACCTCGCCCGTACCGCCACCCTGCTCGCGGGCTGGGGCGACCACGTGCCGGGCGGCGCGGTCAACCGGTTCTGCGCCTCCGGGATCGACGCGGTCGCCCAGGTGAGCGCCCGCATCCGGGCCGGTGAGCTGCAACTCGCGGTGGCCGGCGGGGTGGAGAGCGTGTCCCGGGTGCCGATGTTCGCCGACCGGGCGCCGCTGTGGACGGACGCCGAGGTGATCCGGCAGGTCGGCTCGGTGCACATGGGCATCGCCGCCGACCTCAACGCCACGCTGGAGGGCTACACGCGCGAGCAGCTCGACGCGTACGGCGTGGAGACCCAGCGCAAGGCGGCCGAGGCCTGGGAGCGCGGCGCGTACGCCGGCTCGGTGGTGCCGGTCGAGCTGCCCGACGGCACGCTCTTCGACCGGGACGAGCTGGTCCGCCCGGACACCACCGCGGAGGGCCTCGCCGCACTGCCGCCCGCGTTCGCCGAGCTCGGCGCGCAGGGCCAGGACGCGATCGCGCTCGCCGCCCACCCGGAGGCCGGGCGCATCGAGCACCTGCACACCGTGGGCACCTCCCCGTCGCTCGCGGACGGGGCCGCGCTGCTGCTGCTCGGCGACGCCGCGGCCGCCGAGGCCGCCGGGCTCCGCCCGCGGGCCCGCGTGGTGGCCTGCGCGACCGCCGCGGTCGACCCGGTGCTCATGCTCACCGCGGGCCAGGCGGCGGTGGAGCGGGCGATCGCGCGGGCCGGGCTCACCCCCGCGGACATCGACGTGTTCGAGTTCGCCGAGGCGTTCGCCGCGCTCTGCCTGACCTTCCGCCGCGACCTCGACGCCGGCCCGGACCGGCTCAACCCGAACGGCGGCACGATCGCGATGGGCCACGCCTTCGGCGCCACCGGCGCGATCATGGTCGGCGGCTGCGTGGACGAGCTGGAGCGCCGCGAGGGCCGGTACGGCGTGGCCGCGGTGAGCGGCGCGGCCGGGCTCGGCGTGGCCGTGGTACTGGAAAGGGTGCCGGCATGAAAAGCCTCGACGGCCGGGTGATCGTGGTGACCGGCGGCGGACGCGGCCTCGGCCGGGCGTTCGCGCTCGAGCTCGCCGCCCGCGGCGCCCGGGTGGTGGTGAACAACCGCAACCGCGTGGTGGACGACGCCGGGCTCGGCCCGGCCGACCACGTGGTCGCCGAGATCCGCGCCGGCGGCGGCGAGGCGGTCGCCGAGCACGGCGACGTGACCGACCCGGCCACCGCGCGGCGCATCGTCGAGCTCGCCCTCGGCACCTGGGGCCGCATCGACGGCTGCGTGACCAGCGCCGCGATCGGCGGCCCCGGCATGTTCCACAAGGTGTCCCCCGAGGACTTCGCCACGGTGATCCGCACCAACCTGCTCGGCACCGCCCAGGTGGCCGCGGCCTGCGCCGCCGAGATGCGCAAGGCCGGGCACGGGCGGATCGTGCTCGTGGCGAGCACCGGCGGCCTGCACGGCGAGGTCGGCCTGTCGGCGTACGCGGCGAGCAAGGGCGGCATCATCGCGCTCGGCCGGTCGATCGCGGCCGAGGGCGCCCGGCACGGGGTGTTCGCCAACGTGCTGCTGCCGTACGCGGTCACCCAGCTCACCGACGCGGCGATCGACGAGCGGTACCGGCCGCTGCTCGACCCGGCCGCGGTCGCCCCGGTGGTCGCCGCGCTGTGCGACCCGGGCTGCACGCTCAACGGCGAGGTGCTCGTCGCCGCGGGCGGCGGCCTGCGCGCGGTGAGCGTGCTCGAGCACGCGACCGTGCCGCTGCCCTACGGCCCGCTCGCCCCCGACCGGCTGGGGGAGCTGCTCGACCGCAGCCGGAGCGCCCCCGGCCGCGGGTACGGCACGGCCCGCGAGGCGTTCCTCGACCTCGCCGAGGAGCTCGCCACCGGGCGGGCCGAGGAGGCGTCCCGGCCGTGAGCCTCGTCCCGCTGCTGGTCAACCTGGCGGTGACGGCCGTCGTGGTGGCGGCCACCATGCTCGCCACCCTCGCCGCGGCGCTGCGGCTGGGCCGGCACAGCGTGATCGACACGGTCTGGGGCCTCGGCTTCGTGATCATCGCCGCGGTGAGCTTCCTCCTCTCCGGCCTGCAGGGGGAGGGGCTGACCGCGCGCCGGGTCCTCGTGCTCGCCCTCACCGCCGTCTGGGGACTGCGCCTCGCCGGGCACATCCACCGGCGCGCCCGGGGCCACGGCGAGGACCCCCGCTACGCCGCGCTGCTGCGCCGGTGCACCGGCCCGGTGGTGCCGTTCACGCTCCGCACGATCTACTGGCCGCAGGGCCGGACCATGTGGGTGGTCTCGCTGCCGGTGCAGGTGTCGATGTACCAGGACGTGCCGCTCGGCCTCGTCACCGTGCTCGCGGTGGCGGTGTGGACGGTCGGCTTCCTGTTCGAGGCGGTCGGCGACCACCAGCTCGCCCGGTTCAGGGCCGACCCGGCGAACCACGGCAAGGTGCTCGACCGCGGCCTGTGGGCGTGGACCCGGCACCCCAACTACTTCGGCGACGCCACGGTCTGGTGGGGCATGTTCCTGCTCGCCTGCTCCCACTGGAGCGGCCTGCCCACGGTCGTCGGCCCGATCCTCATGACCCACATGCTCGTCAACCGCACCGGCAAGGCCCTGCTCGAGCGCCGCATGGCCCGCTCGCGCGGCCCCGAGTACGCCGCGTACGTGGCGCGCACCAGCGGCTTCCTCCCCCGCCCGCCGCGCCGCCGGGGCCGATGAGCCCGCGCGGCCGGTGCCGTCTCGTCCGGTACGGCCGGGCCGCGGTGACCGGCTGTGGTCGCGGCGGACCCGGAGGTCGTGTCCGCTCAGTACCTTGTGTGCATGGACGCGAACCGGGCGGCACTTTGTGGCGAATCGCGGTGTTCGCGCATCGCCGGGGGTGGGCATGGCGGCCCGCTGCGTGGGATGACCGGGCGGGCGAGCCGTACCGGTTCGCCGGCGTGCGCGATAAGGCCGGGGGCGGGGAGGCGACCATGACCGGGGGGAGCCCGCCGTCCCGCATCCTCGTGGTGGAGCACGACCCCACGATCGCCGAGGTGATCGTGCGCTACCTGGAACGCGACGGGCACCGGGTGGAGTGGGTGCGCGACGCGGCCAAGGCGCTGCGGCGCGCCTCGGCCGAGCCGCCGGACCTCGTCATCCTCGACCTCAGAACCCCGCAGCCCGAGGTGGTGGAGATGTGCCGGGCGCTGCGGGAGCCCTCGCCCGGGCCGGTGATCATGCTCACCGTGTCCGGCGACGACCTCGACCGGGCCGTGGCGGTGGAGATCGGGGCCGAGGACTACGTGACCAAGCCGTTCAGCCCGCGCGAGCTCGCCCTGCGGGTGGGGTCGCTGCTGCGCCGGTCGCGCGGCACGGCGGTGGCGTCCGGGGCGGCGGGCGGCGTGCTGCGCGACGGCGACCTCGTCGTCGACGTCGGCGCCCGTGACGTACGGCTCGGCGACGCCGCGGTGACCCTCACCACGCGGGAGTTCGACCTGCTCACCCACCTCATGCGCAACCCGCGCCAGGCGTTCAGCCGGGCCGCGCTGCTCCACCAGGTGTGGGGCTGGTCGTTCGGCGACTCCTCGACGGTCACCGTGCACGTGCGGCGGCTCCGCGAAAAGATCGAGAAGGACCCGACCGCCCCGCGGCGGATCGTCACCGTCTGGGGCGTTGGGTACCGGTACGAGCCGATGGAGGGGTGACCCGGGGCCGTGCCGTACGGCGCGGCGTGCCGGGTGGGCGACGGAGCGTCACAGCCCGCGGCCGGTGGGGGCGAGGTACGGCATGCGCGCGACGCGGCCCGCGGGCGGGCCGTCGGCGGCGGGCGCGGGGGACGACGCGGGGGACGGCCCGGGGCGCACGCGCCGGGTGGGCGGCGCGGGCCGTGGCACGGGCTCGGCGGGCGGGCCGGACTCGGCGCGTGCCGCCACGGGCCGGTCGGCCACGGGCTCGTCGCGTGGCGGCGTGGCGGCCGGGAGCGTGCCGGCGGGAGCGGCGTCGGCCGGGGCGCCGGTCGGCTCGCCGGGGGCCGCGCCCGCGGGCTCGGCGTGGCCGGGTCCGGCGGCGTGGGCGGCGGGCTGGAGGATCGCGTCGGAGAGGGCGCGGAAGGTCGGGCACGGCCAGCGCCACATGCAACTGCGGCAGCGCAGCACCGGATGGGGGCCGTTGTTCGTGATGCCGCCCGCGTCGCGCGGCTGGTGCAGGTCGAGCAGGCGCAGCAGCAGGCCGCTCAGCGACAGCACCTCCTCCCGGGCGGAGGCGAGGAAGTCGAGGTCCTCGACGGTGAGCCGGGCGCGGACCGGGACGTAGCCGTCCCGGTTGACGAGCGCGCGCAGCGGGGCGAGCCGGCCGCGCCACGGCGAGGCGCGCTCGGCCCGGGCCAGCAGCGCCGAAAGACGCTGGCGCAGCAGGATGCGGTGCGGATCCTCGGGCGGTTCGATCGTCATGAGTCCTGGCCCCCGATACCTCGGCCTCTCAGAGAGTCAATACTTGCGTACTCTCCGTTTTCGTGTGACCGAAATCCGGGAACGAAGGGCGGACGACTCTTCACTCGGTCAGGAATCGGCAGAGAGCGTGACCGGAGGCCGGGACGGCGCTAGTGTGCCCGCTGTGGAGCTGAAAGTCTCGACTCGGGTCACGGCCGGTAACGCCGTGATGACCATCGTCGGTGAAATCGACCTGTACACGGCGCCGCGTCTGCAGGCCGAGTTCGCCCGCCTGCTGGAGGACGGTCCCTCGCGGGTCGTCATCGACATGTCCGGCGTGGAGTTCTGCGACTCCACCGGGATGAACGTGCTGCTGTCCGCCCTCAAGCGGCTGCGGGAGCGCGGCGGCGGGCTCGAGGTCGCCGCGCCGCGCCCGGCGGTGCGCAAGATCCTGCAGGTGACGGGCCTCGACTCGGTGTTCGTCGTACACGACCAGGTGCCCGCGGAGCTGCTCACCGAGCAGTCCGGGTAGCCGCATCGACCCGGAACGTTCCTCGTCGTCGGTGGCGCCGCGCCGCCGATCCGGCGCGGTGGCCGGTCCGTGACGTGCGTGCAGGCGCGCGACCGGGTCGCCACGGCCCGCGGCCGCGGGCGTGACGGCGCTGGAGCGCGCCGACGTGGGCGAATGCGCGACCGGGCGCATGCCCGAGCGCCCCTGGGTGCCGCCGTGCGCCCGAGGGCGGTGCGCCCGGGCTGTCCGATCGGACGCCGGCAGGCGCGG
>Ga0310834_101756_pt1 | contig 11917 bp, 10 predicted proteins | sample SM_ome_2_FD_201314 | JGI IMG/M metagenome (GOLD analysis project Ga0310834, IMG submission 201314) | Sorghum-adapted microbial communities enriched on stacked mutant (SM) sorghum from Joint BioEnergy Institute, Emeryville, California... ... | reverse complement strand
GTGGACCGGCGAGGCGCAGCACGCGCTCAACATCGCGGGCGGGCTGCACCACGCGATGCCGGCGACCGCGAGCGGCTTCTGCGTCTACAACGACCCGGCGGTGGCGATCGCCTGGCTGCTCGAGAACGGCGCCGAGCGCATCGCGTACGTGGACGTCGACGTGCACCACGGGGACGGCGTGCAGGCGATGTTCTACGACGACCCCCGGGTGCTCACGATCAGCCTGCACGAGTCCCCGCGCACGCTCTTCCCGGGCACCGGGTACCCGAGCGAGACCGGGGCCGAGGGGACCGCGGTGAACGTGGCGCTCCCGGCGGGCTGCGGCGACGCCGAGTGGCTGCGGGCGTTCCACGCGCTCGTGCCGCCGCTGCTGCGGGAGTTCGCCCCGCAGGTGCTCGTCACCCAGCACGGCTGCGACGGCCACGAGCTCGACCCGCTCGCCCACCTGAAGCTCTCGGTGGACGGCCAGCGCGCGGCGTACGCGGCGCTGCACCGGCTGGCGCACGAGACCGCGGGCGGGCGGTGGCTCGCCACCGGCGGGGGCGGGTACGCCCTGGTGCAGGTGGTGCCGCGGGCGTGGACCCACCTGATCGCGGAGGCGGCGGGCCGTCCGCTCGATCCGGAGACCGAGACGCCGCCGCGCTGGCGGGCGCTGGTGGGAGAGCGCATGTGCGAGAGCGCCCCGCTCAGCATGACGGACGGGCGAAATCCGGAATTTCGTGATATCTCAGATGGTTATGACCCGGCGGATCCGGTCGACCGGGCGATCATGGCGACGCGAAACGCCATCTTCCCGCTGCGCGGCCTTGATCCTCTGCCCTAGCCGCGTTAGGCGGCCGACCGCCCGCGGCGGGCGGGACTGCGACCGACGAGACGGACGGGAGTGCACATGGGTGCCGCGAGCGTGCCTGACCCCGGTGGGCGCACCGGCCGCGTCCCCACCCGGGAGGAGCTGCGGGAGCATCTGATCCGCACGAGGATCGCCGGGCACGTCGCCACCCCCCGCGAGAACAACCTCGACCACTACCGCTCGCTCGCCCTGCGCGACCCGTACTACCTGTTCGGCCTCGACATCTCCGAGGACTGGAGCTACGCCGACGTGCTCGGCCTCATGGCGAAGTCGGTCGGCGTCTCCCCGGACCCCGAGCACCGCGAGGGCCAGGACACCATCGACCCCGACCGGACGATCGACGCGCTGGAGGCGATGGCCGACCGCATCGGCGCGGTGCTCGCCCGCGGCTCGGCGCGCGTGCTGTTCGCGACCGGGCATCCCACCGGGCTGCTCGCCATCCACACCGCGCTCGCCCGGACCGCGGCCGCGTACGGCGCGACCGTGATCACGCCCGCCGAGGGCGGCGAGTGCGTCGGCGGCTACGGGCGGCGGCGCCGGATCCGGTACCTCGACGACGTCGCCATGCTCGACGACCGCGGCTCGTTCGTGCACACCCACGACGCCGACCCCATGGTGGCGATCCTTGAGGAGCTCGACCGGCGCGGCGAGCCCCGCCCCGACCTGGTGATCGCCGACCACGGCTGGGCGGGCGCGGCCGGCGAGGCGGGCATCGAGACGGTCGGGTTCGCCGACTGCAACGACCCCGCGCTCTTCGTCGGCGAGGCCGAGGGCAAGATCGCGGTGGCGGTGCCGCTCGACGACAACGTGCTCCCGCGGTACTACCGCCCGCTCACGGAGTACCTCATCCACCGGATCACACGTGACCTCTGAGGCGCGCGACGTCCAATCCGTACATGTCGGAACATGGGCATCGCGGCCCGGTTTGTTGGTGATCACGGATCGGCTGGCATCTTTTTGACAATAGTGCATGACTGTAATGTCCGCCGGTTGGTCCGTTCCAAAGATCGATCCCTTCCGCCATACCGGTTGCTGCCTGGGATTTTGTCGTTTTAGGTGGCACGGGTCACCGCTGCTTGATGGAATAGGGGGTTTGCTCCATCGGACTCGCGACTTACGCTGACAGCAGTACACGTGCGTGAGCAATGGCACAGGTGGGGACAACCCGGAAACACGTGCGGGAGAGGCGTCCGATGGGTGCAGGCGAAAGACCTCTCAGCGAGGTGAAGTTCCTGACGGTGGCGGAGGTCGCCACGGTCATGCGGGTCTCCAAGATGACGGTGTACCGGCTGGTGCACTCGGGTGAGCTGCCGGCCATCCGGGTCGGCCGATCCTTCCGCGTACCCGAGCAGGCGGTGCACGACTACCTCAGAGACGCGTTCATCGAGGCGGGATGAGCGCCTGAGGCGGCCGGCGCCGGTGCGCCGCGGCGTGCCGGCGCCCACCCCCCGTACCCACGCCCCGCCACCGCCGCGGGGTGAACGGCCGCGGTCCACCGCCACGGCGGCCGGCCCAGGGGCCGGCGCACCGCCGGAGGCGTACGGCGAGCACCGTGCGGCCGTCGCGGTGATCGACGCCGATCGCCGACGGGTACGGCGGCCGCCGGCGCGGCGGGCGCGCGCCGGTGCGACCCGCCGGAGCGGTGGCGGGCATTCGCGTCGTTCACGCCGCCGTTTTCCGCGTCGGTTCCGCGGCCGTATCCGGGCCGTCAGGGCGAGCCGTCCCGACGCCATCCGCCGGCATCACGGCATGCCGTACCCGGGAACGGCGCGGCGGCCGGGTTTTACGCGCGCTGACCGCGCCGCGACGATAACCGGACCGTCGCTACACGGCGTCGTGATGAACACAGGGCCCTCCCGATGGGCGATCAGCCCGAGAACGCCGGTAGGCTGTTTGGTCGGTGTCCTTCTACACCGAATCCTCGTAACGACATCCTCAACTACCGTTCTGGGGGTCCCGTGGGCTCTGTCATCAAGAAGCGTCGCAAGCGGATGGCGAAGAAGAAGCACCGTAAGCTGCTCAAGCGCACTCGAGTCCAGCGGCGTAACAAGAAGTAGCGAACGGAGTCTGCGAGGCGTCGATGGCCCACACCGTGCTCGTCACCGGGGTATCCCGCCATATCGGCGCGCGGTTGGCCGGCGTGCTCGCAGCGGACCCGGAGATCACCCGGGTCATCGGAGTCGACACGGTGCCGCCGCCATCGCACGAGCTCGGCAGGGTCGAGTTCGTCCGGGTCGACCTGCGCAGCCCCGACATCGCCCAGGTCATCGCGGCGGCGGACATCGATACCGTTGTGCACATGAGCCTGGTGAGCGCCCCGAGCCAGGGCGCGAGCCGCTCGCTGATGAAAGAGCACAACGTTATCGGCACCATGCAGTTACTGGCCGCGTGCCAGCGGTCGGAGACGGTCTCCCGCGTGGTGGTGCGTTCCACCACGGCCGTCTACGGCTCCTCGCCGCACGATCCGGCGATGTTCACCGAGGACACCGAGCCGCACGAACCGCCGACGCACGGGTACGCCAAGGACGCGTGTGAGGTCGAGGGGTACGTGCGCGGCTTCGCCCGGCGGCGCCCGGACGTGACGGTGAGCCTGTTGCGCTTCGCCAACTTCATGGGCCCCGGGGTCGACTCCCCCCTCACCCGGTACTTCCTCCAGCCGGTCCTGCCGACGGTCCTCGGCTTCGACCCTCGCCTGCAGTTCGTCCACGAGGACGACGCGGTGGAGGTGCTGCGCCGCATGGCCCTGGAGGACCACAACGGAACGTTCAATGTGGCGGGTGACGGCGTCATGCTGCTCTCCCAGTGCGTACGGCGGGCAGGGAAGCCGACCATCCCGGTGCCGTCCCCGGCCTTCCGCATCCTGGGCGAGCTGGCGCGGAGCGTCGGCCGGGTGAACTTCTCCCCTGAGCAGCTGGCGCTGATGAGCCACGGCCGGGCGGTGGACACCGCCCGGCTCGCGGCGGAGCTCGGCTGGCGGCCGAAGTACAGCACCTCCGCCGCCTTCGACGACTTCCTCCGGTCGCAGGGCCTGGGCGAAGGGCTGCCGGTCAAGGTGATCGACTGGCTGTCCGGTCTCGGCGTCGGCCGGGCGGGTGGCCGGCGATGATCGGCATCGACGTCGCCGAGGCGCTCGCGTTCCTGCGGCGGCGCCTCGCGGGCGAGTACGAGGTCGACGAGTTCGGGTTCGACCCGGAGTTCAACGACAAGGTCATTCTGGAGCTGCTCCGCCCGCTGTACCGGCACTGGTTCCGGGTGGAGACGCTCGGCCTGGAGAACGTTCCGGACGAGTCGGGCGCGCTCGTGGTCGCGAACCACTCCGGCACGCTGCCGGTCGACGCGCTCATGCTCCAGGTGGCGCTGCACGACGACCACCCCGCGCACCGCCCGATCCGGCTGCTCGGCGCGCACCTGGTCTACCAGCTTCCGGTGCTCGGGCACCTGTCCCGCAAGAGCGGCCACACCCTCGCCTGCCCGGAGGACGCCGACCGGCTGCTGCGCAAGGGCGAGCTCGTCGGGGTGTTCCCCGAGGGCTTCAAGGGCGTGGGCAAGCCGTTCTCCGAGCGCTACCGGCTGCAGCGGTTCGGCCGGGGCGGCTTCGTCGCCTCGGCGATCCGCGCCGGGGTGCCGATCATCCCGTGCGCGATCGTGGGGGCCGAGGAGATCTACCCCAAGATCGGCGACCTGCGGCCGCTCGCCCGGCTGCTCGGCCTGCCGTACCTGCCGATCACCCCGTTCTTCCCGTGGCTCGGGCCGTTCGGCCTCATCCCGCTGCCGTCGAAGTGGATGATCGAGTTCGGCGAGCCGGTGCGCACCGACGAGTTCGATCCGGAGGAGGCCGACGACCCGATGCTGGTGTTCAACCTCACCGACCAGGTGCGGGAGATCATCCAGCACCGGCTCAACGCGCTGCGGCTGCGCCGGGGGCACGCGTTCCCCCCGTTCCTGTGACCCCATCTTTTCCGGTTATTTCGCGAACGGTGAAGCTTTCCCGTCGCTATGGTCAGGCGGCGTGGAGGCATCCAGGAGCGCGCGCCGTTCCGGGCGCAGGATCGCTCTGGCCGGCCTGCTGACCGGCGCCGAGATCGGGATCGCCGCCCGCCGGGCGCCGCGTGACCGGTGCGGCAGGCCCGTCACCGTGACCGCCGACGACGGGGTACGGCTCGCCGCGGACGTCGACGAGTGCCCCGGATCGCGGCTCGCCGTCGTGTTCGCCCACGGCTGGCTGCTCGACCGCCGGGCGTGGCGGTTCCAGCGCCGGGCGCTCGCGGGCACGGCCACCCTCGTCCGCTACGACCACCGCGGCCACGGCGGCTCCGCGCCGGGCGGCTCGCTCACCGTGGACCGGCTCGGCGACGACCTCGCCGCGGTGCTCGAGCGCACCGTGCCGCCGGACGTGCCGGTGGTGCTCGCCGGGCACGCGATGGGCTCGGTCGCGATCCTCTCCCTCGCCGCCCGGCACGGCGACCTGTTCGGCGGCCGCGTGGTCGGCGCCGCCCTGCTCGGCCCGTCCTGCGGCCGCCTCGTGTCCGACACCCCGCCGGACCGGCGATGGCCGGTCGCCTCCGGCCCGCCCGGGCCGGAACCGGCGGAGGGACCGGTGCGGCTCGCCCCGGTGATCCCGTTCCCGCGCAGCAGGCCCGGCCCGGGCAGGTACGGCCATGCCGGGCATGTCGTGTCACGGACCGCGTCAGCGGCCACGGCCTCGGGCGGCCTGCCGATGACACCGTGCCCGCTCCCGCAGACCCACGTCGCGGCACCCGCCTCGCGCGGCGTGCCGCGTTCTCGTCTTGACCGGCGGTTCGAGCAGCGTCCCGGCGCGGACGCGCGGTGCGCCGAGTCGCGGGCGCGGGCGACGCGCGACCACATCCGGTGGGTCGGGGAACGCGTCGCGGCGGCGCCGCCGGCGGCGCTGCCCGGGTACTTCCACGACCTGCTGCTGCGCGAGGACCCCGCGCCGCTCGCCGCGCTGCGCCGGGTGGAGACGCTGATCATGGTGGGGTCCGCCGACCGGGTGACGCCGCCGGTGCACGGGCGGCGGATCGCCGACCTGCTGCCGGACGCGGTGCTGTCGGTGGCGGCGGGCGCCGGGCACCTGATCGCCCTGGAACGTCCCGACGTGGTGAACCGGGAGCTGCGCGCCTTCCTGCTCGGCTGCCGGGCCCGCGCCGGACGCTGACCGGCGGGCCGGGCCGTACGGCACGGCGTCCGATCGCCGTGTTCCGGGGGTCGAATGAGACGGCGGGGAACGCGACGGGAAGGGTCAGACCTGCCGGTAGTGGCGCCGCAGCGCGATGCCCGCGGCGATGCCGCCGGCGAGCGCCCCCGCGCCGGCCGCGATGGGCAGCCCGATCATCGTGGCCTTGCGGCCGGACCGCCAGTCCTTGATCACCCAGCCGTTCGCCTTCGCCTCCTCGCGCAGCTCGGCGTCCGGGTTGATCGCCACCGGGTTGCCGACCATCCGCAGCATCGGCAGGTCATTCGCCGAGTCGCTGTAGGCGGAGCAGTGCGCGAGGTTGAGGCCCTCGCGGCGGGCGAGCGCGCGCACCGCCTCGGCCTTCGCCGGGCCGTGCAGCAGGTCACCGACGAGACGGCCGGTGTAGACGCCGTCCCTGGTCTCGGCCACCGTGCCGAGCGCGCCGGTGAGGCCGAGCCGCCGGGCGATCACCTGGGCGAGCTCGATCGGCGTCGCCGTGACGAGCCAGACCCGCTCGCCGGCGTCGAGGTGGTTCTGGGCGAGCTGACGGGTGCCCGGCCAGATCCGGTCGGCCATCTCCTCGTCGTAGATCTCCTCGCCGAGCCGTACCACGTCCTCGACCTTGAGCCCGGCGACGAAGGCGAGCGCGGTCTCCTTCGCCTTGGCGATGTGGTCGGGGTTCTCGTTGCCCCGGATCCGGAAGATCGCCTGGCCGAGCGCGAACATCAACAGGTCCTTCGTCGTGAACAGGCCGCGCGCGGCGAGCCCCCGGGCGAAGTAGTAGATGGAGGCGCCCCGCATCATCGTGTTGTCCACGTCGAAGAACGCCGCGGCAGTGGGATCCGGGTCGGTGCTCGGCACCGGCCGGGCGGCGGCCGCGGCCGCCTCACCCGCCAGCTCGGCACGTTCCCGTCGTCTCCATAGCCGTCTCATGACAATCCAGCTTAACGGCCGCAGGTGACGGAAAACCGCACGGCGAGCGGCGCGGCGCTTATCGCCGGGCGTATGGCCGCGGTTACCGTCAGGGGTCCTCGAATCCCGCGATAAGGTGCAGGTAGGCGCTCGCTTTTTCCTTACTGCTTCCGTTGAGCGCGGGGATCAACGGTTCGACCACGTTCCGTTGTTCCGCGGCGAAACGCCGCAGTTTTCCGTGGTCGCGGGCGTTGCCTTTCGCCCGGGTGAGCGTGCGGATCGCCGACCGCGTCGTCGACGCCATATCGTCGATCGTCTTCTCCAGCAGCTTTTCCCGCGCCGGATCGGCGGCGAGCACGGCGACCTCGGTGGCGCGGTTGTGCGCGGTGTCGAGCTCGCGCTCGGCGCGGGCGGTCTCGTCCACGCTCAGCCGGATGAGCGCGGACTCGGTGGCGCGCTTGATCGGGTACAGCGTGTCGCCGGGCACCGCGTGCTGCACGCCCCAGCTCATGCCGAGCAGCGCGGCGAGCAGGGCGAGGGCGAGCGCCGCCGAGCGCAGCCGTACCCGCAGCGACGGCCGGAACGCGGGCGGCGGTACGGCGAGGGCCGCCGCGGCCCGGTCCGCGGCGGGGCCGCCTGAGCCCTCGGGCGCGGACCGGCGCAGCTCCTCGTGCGCGCTGAGCAGGGTCTCGCGCAGCCGGGCGCGGAACTCCGGACGCGGCCCGCCGAGCGCGTCGCGCAGCTCGGCGAGGCGGGCGATGACCTCCTCGGCCTCCTCCGGCATCCGCTCGCGGGCCGAGCGGCGGCGCGCCGCGGTACGCCGCGGCCGGTGCAGGCGGTCGTGACCCCGGTCGTGGGCCGCGTCCCGGTGGCGGTCGCGGGGAGGCTCGTGTGGGGCGCCGTGCCGGGGCTCGGCCGGGTCGTCGTGCCGGCCGGTACGGCGGGCGTGCCGCGCGCCGGCGCATCCGCCCGACGCGCATCGCCGGGACCGCCTGTCGTCCATGAGCGCTCCTGCCCCCCTGGGTGATCTCTCGCACAACACCCAACGACGGGCGGCACCGCGGGGTTACGTGCCGCGGTGCGATGAGCGCGGATTCACGGCCGCAGGTCCGTGGCGAGCGCCCGGCCGAGGGCGCGGATCGCGCGGAACTGCAGCGCCTTGATCGCCCCGCTGTTCTTCCCCATGATGAGCGCGGTCTCGGCGAGGCTCATGCCGTGCAGGAACCGCAGCACGATGCACTCCTGCTGCTCGGGGCCGAGCTCCCGGACGGCGCGCAGCACCCGCTCGTTGATCATGTTGCGGACCACGGCGTTCTCGGGGATGTGCGGGCCGTCGAGCGGGGTGTCGAGCACCTCGGCGGTGGACACCTCCAGCCGGTGACGGCCGGATTTGAAGTGGTCGGCCACGAGGTTGCGGGCGATCGTGACGAGCCAGGCGCCGAAGTCACGGCCCTGCCAGGTGAAGTCGCCGATACCGCGGAGTGCGCGTAAGAACGTTTCACTGGTGAGGTCTTCGGCGAGCGCGTGTGAACCGACCCGGAAGTAGATGTAGCGATACACCAGGTCGAGGTATCGGTCATAGAGCGTGCCGAAGGCCTCCGCGTCGCCCATCTTCGCGCGCAGGACGAGTATGCGAAGTCTGCTGATCTCGGGTGTGGCGTGTTCGCGTACGGCCTTGTCGCCGTCGCGGATGGGTTTGGCCACTCCGTCCACGGGAGGTGCCAACCCGGCGAACGGCCATGTGTTCGACATCCGGTATCCCGGGGGGAAGGGGAAACGGCGTGGGCTTACTCTAAGAATCTTCGCGAAATAACACAATCCAAGTTGGTGGTTGCCTACCCTTTTCGTATCTCTTATCCGGTGGAACCGTGTTCGGTTCCGGCCCGTGCGGCGGGCGCGCGGACCGGACGGGGGCGGCGGGACGGGGCCCGGCCGGTGCCGCCCTGGACGTTAGAGTCTCGGGACCGGCTACCGGTTCGACGGCAGGCTCCGGCAGCATTGGTCACACCATGGAAGTACTCGTCGCTGTCACCGCGTTCGCGGGCGCCCTGCTCGCGGTCATCACGATCGTCGTCCTCGTCGGCCGCATCCGGGACGACCGCCAGGGCTGGCCCATCGCATGGGCGGTGGCGACGGCGGCGCTGGGCGTCTCGCTCGGCGCGATCGCCACGGGGCACGTGGTCGGGTTCGGCGAGGTGACCTTCCGGATCTACCAGCTGGCGGGCGCGGCGCTCGCCCCGTTCTGGCTCGCCATCGGGGTGATCCAGCTGCTCGCGCTCAAGACGCCCACCCGGTTCCTCGCCTGGCTGTTCGGCACCGCGTTCACGATCGTCGTGACGGTGATCCTCATCGCCGACCCGATCACCGGCTTCGACAGGTTCGGCAAGCGGCTGCCCGTCGGCGAGGACCACTGGGACGTCATCCCCACGTACCTGATCATGGGGACGCACGGCCTCGTCCTGCTCGTCCTGCTGATCGCGCTGATCGTCTCGCTGCTGCGCTGGCGCAAGGGCGACGACCTCGACGCCGACAACATGCACGCGCTGGTGGTGCTCGTGCCCGCGGGCATCGGCGTGGAGGCGTCGATGCGGTTCGCGGTGCCCGGCATCGCCGCCGCCCTCGTGTTCACCGCGGCGGTCGGGGGGATCTGGTACGTCATGGCCCGGCCGCTCGCGCCGTACGAGGACGAGGAGGAGGACGAGGTCGACGGAGAGGAGTGGGCGGTGGAGTCCGACCCGCGGCGCGGACGACAGGACGAGCACGTGCGGGCGGCGTTCGAACACGGCGGCCCCGGGCCGCGGGCGCCCGAGCCCGGCGGGCCGCACGGTCCGCGAGGGCCGCAGGGACCGCAGGGACCGCAGGGGCCGCGCGGGCCGCAGCCGCCCGGACGGCCGGTCGCGGGCCCGGGGGTTCCGCCGGGCCGTCCGCCCGGTGCGGGACCGGCCCCCGCGCCCGCCGGAGCCTTCGGCGGTCCCGGCGCGCCGCCGCGCCGCTCGGGCCTCGGCGACCTGGTCGCGGAGTACCGGGCGGGGGAGTCCGGTGAGGTCGACTACGCCGCCCGCATGGCCGCGGGGCCGTTCTCCGGCCCCTCCACCGGCGGGGTGATGCCGCCGGTCGGGCCCAACGGCGCCCGCCACGCCGCGCCGCAGGGCCCGCGGCACGGCGGCGGCCCGGCGCCCGACGACATGCCGGCGACCGGCGCGCTGTTCACCCCGGCCGACCTGAAGGCGCGGGAGGCCGCGGCCGATCTCGCCGCCCAGCAGACGCCCCCCGACGGCGGGCTCGCCCCCGGCATCTACGGCCTGCTCACCGTGTTCACGCTGGTGGACGGCGCGGGCGAGGCGTTCGACCGGCTCGCCGCCGAGACCGTCGAGGCGGTCAAGCGCAACGAGCCGGACACGCTGGTCTTCGCCTGCCACTCGGTGAAGTCCGCCCCGCTGCAGCGCATCGTGTACGAGCTGTACCGGGACGAGCACGCCTACCTGGAGCACCAGCGGCAGCCGCACATGGAGCGGTTCGCCAGCGAGCGGGTCAACCACGTGCTCGCGGCCAACGTCATCGAGCTCAACGTGAACAGCGCCAAGGTGGTCCCGCTGCCCACCGCGTTCCGCATCTGAGCCCTGCTCGCATCCGCCTGGCCGGCGGTCCAGGGGACGGCGGGCTCAGCGGGCGAGCGCCGCCCGCAGCCGCGCCTCGTCCACCCGCCAGTAGTCGTGCTGCACGCCGTCGATCAGGGTGACCGGGATCAGCTCCCAGTACTTGGCGTAGGCCTCCTCGTCGGCGGTGATGTCGCGCTCCTCCCAGGTCACGCCGAGCTCGCCCGCCACCCGCGCGATGACCTCGCGGGCCTCGTCGCACAGGTGGCATCCGGGCTTGCCGTACAGGGTGATGTGGTGATCGCTAGGAGCCATACCGCAAGCGTACGGCGGGGCCGCCGGGGTGGGCGCACCGGCCGGGCGGCCGTGAGGCGGGGCCGGGCGCGGGACCGGCACCCCCGGCTGGGACCCTGGAATACAGACACCCGCGTGGACGGTGAGGACCGGCGCAGTCACTTTGTGCGTCCCTTCACAAAGGGACTAACCTGGATGTCTGCGCCTTCACCTCGACAACCGTCGCATCCGCGAGTGCGGCCGGACGGCGCACCGGCCGCCCGTCCCCCAGGAGCTCCGGCACGTGACACGCCGAACCCCGCAACCTCGCGATCGGGGCATCCCCGATGCGACCGTGGCCCGGCTGCCGCTGTACCTGCGCGCCCTCAACGGCCTCGCGGAGCGGGGCACGGCGACGGTCAGCTCGGAGGATCTCGCGGTGGCCGCCGGGGTCAACTCCGCGAAACTCCGCAAGGACCTGTCCCACCTGGGCTCGTACGGCACCCGTGGCGTCGGCTACGACGTGCAGTACCTGATCTACCAGATCTCCCGGGAGCTGGGCCTGACCCAGGACTGGGCGATCGCGATCGTGGGTGTCGGTAACCTCGGCCGGGCGCTGGCGAACTACGGAGGCTTCGTCTCCCGCGGCTTCCGGGTGGCCGCCCTGGTCGACGCCGACCCCGCGGTGGTGGGGGAACGCATCGCCGGCCTCGTCGTCGAGCACATCGACGACCTGGAGAACGTGATCAAGCGGCGCGGCGTGTCGATCGTGGTCATCGCCACACCCGCCCAGGCCGCCCAGGAGGTGGCCGACCGGGTGATCGACGCGGGCGTCACCAGCATCCTCAACTTCGCCCCCGTGGTGCTCTCGGTGCCCGAGGGCGTGGAGGTCCGCAAGGTCGACCTCGCGATCGAGCTGCAGATCCTCGCCTTCCACGAGCAGCGCAAGGCGGAACGCGCCGAGGCCGGGGCCACCGCGCCGCGCGGCGTGGCCGCCGAGGTCACCCCGCCGGGCGAGGCGGTCGCCCGGGCCGCGCAGGGCGAGGCGGCGATCAACGCCGCCGCGCCGTACGGTGAGGTGGGTGGCACCGG
>Ga0310834_101754_pt1 | contig 11926 bp, 9 predicted proteins | sample SM_ome_2_FD_201314 | JGI IMG/M metagenome (GOLD analysis project Ga0310834, IMG submission 201314) | Sorghum-adapted microbial communities enriched on stacked mutant (SM) sorghum from Joint BioEnergy Institute, Emeryville, California... ... | reverse complement strand
AGCTGCGCAGGGCGACGGCCGGCAGGTCCACCGCGAGCCGGCCGGGCAGCTGGCGGGCCAGCCAGGGCAGGAACCGGGGCCCGTCCTTCAGGAAGAAGAACATCAGGAACAGGGCGAGCACCGTGGTGACCACACCGTTGATCACCGTGCTCACCCCGGAGACGGTGGCGTTGACGATGCTGCCGACGCTGTCCTGCACGCGGGCCGTCGCCGCGTCGAGCGCCTGGGTGAGCTGGGCGTCGCTGATGTTCAGCGGGGGACCGGCCGCCCACTGCCGCACCTTCTGGATGCCGTTGACCACCCCGGCGGTGAGCTCCCCGGCCTGGGAGGCGACCGGTACGGCGACCAGCACCACGATGCCCGCCGCCACCACGAGGAACAGCACGGTCACCACGGACGCTGCCAGGGCCGGGCGCCAGCCGCGCCGCCGCAGGAACCGGGCGGGCGGCCAGGTCAGCGTGGTCAGCAGCAACGCGACGATCACCGGCCAGGTGACCGACCACATCCGGCCCAGCAGCCACAGCACCACGCCGGCGAGCAGCACGACCAGCAGCAGGTCCAGGGAGGTACGGGCCGAGGTGCGCAGCATGGCCCTGGTCTTCTCGGGGCTCAAGCGGGCAGGCATGAGATCACTCTAAAAGGCCCGGCCTCCGCGGCCGCATGCCGTTTTACGTCCTCGTATCGCCGGGGCCACATGCGGTCTCCGGGGCCGGTACGGTGTACCGCTACGAGGTCTCGACCTCCCACACCGTGTGCTCCTGGATGACCGGGCGGCCGTGGTCGCGTTCCGTGCTCATCACCGGCATCCGGAGGGTACGCGCGCCTCGCCGGTCGGCCAGGCGCAGCCGGGAGCCGCGCCTGGACGCCGCCACGGCTTTGCCTCCGCCTGACGGCCGCCGCGGAAGCCGCGGCATCGGCGGATGGGGCCGGCCGGTTCTCCAGCGGATCCCGGCTCGGCCTGTCCCACCGGACGAACGCCACCGGACGACGGTGCCGACGACCGCCACGGCGAGGGAGGCCGGAGGTGGGCCGGGTCCGTCGTGTCCCCGGCCCACGCTCCGGACAGGGCCACGCCGGGCGGTGCCGAACGGCGGCACGCCGCCCGCCCGGCGTGGCCAACGCCGCGGGGCAACCCGCCGAGCGCGCCGAAGGCGAGGAAGCCGGCCGCACCGACGCGACACCTCCGAGAAGCCCGACATCGTGCAGCGGCGAGCGGATGCCGACGGCCGCACCGCGCGAGATCACCCGACGACGGCGGCGGGGAACGCGACCCGGTCGAAGCGGAGCCGGCGCGCGGCGAGGCGCTGCGCGGACGGGAGGGCGGTCAGCGTGCGCAGTTCGCCGGCGATGACCGCGCCCACCCGGCGGAGGAACGTGTCCGGGTCGTCCGGTGACGCCGGGATCACCCGGTCGACGATGCCGTCCCGGCAGAGGTCGGCGCAGCCGACGCGCTGCAGCCGGGCGAGCTCCGCCGCGCGGCCGGGGGTGCGGTAGAGGATCGCGCTCGCGCCCTCGGGCGGCAGCGGGGAGAGCCAGGCGTCGGGGGTGGCCACCACGCGGTCGGCGGGGAGCAGGGCGAGCGCGCCCCCGCCGCAGCCCTCGCCGAGCAGTACGCACAGCGACGGCGACGGCAGGGTGACCATGTCGTGCAGTGTGCGCGCGATCTGCCCGGCGAGCCCGCCCCGCTCGGCCGCCGCCGACAGCTCGGCGCCCGGCGTGTCCACCACGGTCACCAGCGGCAGGCCCAGCTCGGCGGCGAGCCGTACCCCGCGGCGGGCGGTGCGCAGCGAGCCGGGGCCCAGCGGCAGGTCGCGGCGGGCGTGGTCCTGGGCGACGACGACGCAGGCGACGTCCCCGAACCGGGCGAGCGCGAGCGTCACCGGACCGGCGGCCTCCCCCTCGGCGCTGCCGGACAGCGGCGTCACGTGCGTGGCCGCGGCCCGCAGCAGGTCGCCGGCGCCCGGCCGGTCCGCGCGCCGGGTGCGTTCCACCGCCGCCCAGACCGCCCCGCCGTCCGCGGGCGCCCCGGCGGGCACCCGCCCGGCGCCGGGCACGTCCGGGCCGGGGCGGCACATCACGTCGAGCACCCGGTGCACACGGCCGCGCAGCTCGGGCAGCGGCAGCACCGCGTCGACGAGGCCGTGCTCACGCAGGTGCTCGGCGGTCTGCACCCCGGCGGGGAACTCCTCCCCGGTGAGCAGCCGGTACACGCGCGGCCCGAGGAACCCGACGAGCGCGCCGGGCTCGGCCATCGTGACGTGGCCGAGCGACCCCCACGAGGCGAACACGCCGCCGGTGGTCGGATGCCGCAGATAGACGAGGTACGGCAGGCCCGCCGCCCGGTGCGCCGCCACCGCGTCCGTGACCGCGACCATCTGCACGAAGGCCGGGGTGCCCTCCTGCATGCGGGTGCCTCCGGACACGGGCGCGGCGAGCAGCGGCAGCCCGCGGGCGGTGGCGGCGCGGACCGCGGCCACGATGCGGCGCGCGGTGCCCACCCCGACCGACCCGGCGAGAAACCCGAACTCGCCGACGACGGCGGCGACCGGCCGACCGTGGATCGTGCCCTCGCCGGTGACGACCGCCTCGTCCCGCCCGCTCTCCCGGCGGGCCCGGTCGAGCATCTCCCCGTAGCCGGGGAAATCGCCGGGCCCGTGCCGTACCGGCCGGTCCCAGCAGGTCCAGCTGCCGGGGTCGAAGACCGCGCCGATGAACTCGGCGGCGTCGGAGCGGGGGGTCATGACGGCTCCCGGTCGTCGTCGGCGTCGAGCCAGGCGCGGATCGCCTCGCCGTGCTCGCCGAGGGTTGGCGGCGGCAGGTGCTCGGCGCGGCCGCCGTCGTCGAAGCGGATCGGCGGGCCGGGAAGGGTGATCCGGCCCAGCGTGGGGTGCTCCACGTCGAGCAGCAGGCCCTGCGACCTGGTCTGCTCCCAGGTGTAGACCTGGTGCAGGTCGCGCACCCGCCCGGCGGGCACGCCGCACGCGTCGAGCCGGGCGAGCAGTTCGCCGGCGGTGTGCCCGGCGAACGCCGCGGCGATCGCCGCCGTCACCTTGTCCCGGTTGCGCACCCGCTGCGCGTTGTCGGCGAACCCCTCGGCGTCGGCGGGCAGCCCGAACTCCTCGGCGAACCGCCGCCACAGCGCCTCCGAGCCCACCGCGACCTGGATCGCCCCGTCCGCGCACGGGAACATGCCGTACGGGCAGATCGACGGATGGCTGTTCCCGGTACGGCCCGGCACCTCCCCGGCCACCGTGTACCGGGTGCCCTGGAACGCGTGCACCCCCACGATCGCGGAGAGCAGGCTGGTGCGCACCACCTTGCCCCTGCCCGTGCGGGCGCGTTCGTGCAGCGCGGCCACCACGCCGTAGGCGCCGTAGATCCCGGCGAGCAGGTCGCCGATCGGCACCCCGACCCGGGTGGGCTCGGCGTCCCCGGTGAGCGACATGAGCCCGGCCTCGCCCTGCGCGATCTGGTCGTACCCGGCCCGGCCGGCCTCGGGTCCGTCGTGGCCGAAGCCGGTGATGGAGAGGATCACCAGGCGCGGGTTGAGCTCGTGCAGCCGGTCCACGCCGAAGCCGAGCCGGTCGAGCACGCCGGTGCGGAAGTTCTCCACCAGCACGTCGGCTCGCCGTGCCAGCCGGGTGAGCACGTCCCTGCCGTCGTCGGTCTTCAGGTCGAGGACGATCGATTCCTTGTTCCGGTTGCAGCTCAGGAAATAGGTGGACTCGGGGTCGTCCTCGGGCCCGACGAACGGCGGCCCCCACCGGCGGGTGTCGTCCCCGGCCGGGCTCTCCACCTTGATCACCCGCGCGCCGAGGTCGCCGAGCATCATCGCCGCGTGCGGCCCGGCGAGGGCCCGGGACAGGTCGACGACGAGCACGTCCTCCAGCGGCCCGCCCATCACGCGCCTCCCCCGGCCGCCCCGGCGGGCGCGAAGGCCGCCGGGGGCCGTGCCGCGTACCGGGTCGCCTCCTCGAGCGCCCGGGCGAACCGCAGCGCGGTCAGGTCGCACCGCGGCCCGGCGACGATCTGCACGCCCACCGGCAGCCCCGCGTCGGTGAACCCGGCCGGCAGGCTGATCGCGGGCAGCCCGGTCGCGGTGATCAGGTAGAGGTGCCGCATCCAGTCGAGGTACGACTCCATCACGGCCCCGCCGACCGTCTCCGGATGCCACCGATCGGCGTCGAACGGCGCGACCGGCACGCACGGCATCACCAGCACGTCGTAGCGGGTGAAGAACTCGGCGACCCGGGCGATCAGCGCCGACCGGGCGACCTCCGCCCGGCCCAGCGCCACGCCGTCCACCTTCAGCCCGGCGCGGGTGTTCGCGGCGGAGAAGTCGTCGAACACCTCGGGCCGCTCGGCGAGCAGGTCGCCGTAGCTGGCCGCGTAGTACCAGGCGCGCCACGTGAGGAACGCCTCGTCCGCCCCGGTCAGGTCGGGTTCGTCCGGTTCGACGCGTGCGCCGAGACCTTCGACCACCGGCCCGAGCCGGTCGAGCACCGCGCGCACGTCCGGGTCGAGCGGCAGCCCGGCGATGTCCGGCGCCCACGCCACCCGCAGCCGGGACACGGCGGCGTTCACCGGCGGGGTGAACCGCTCCGGGCCGGCCTCGACGCTGATCGGGGCGCGCGGGTCGGGCCCGGCGACCGCGGACAGCAGCAGCGCCACGTCGTCCACGCTGCGGGCCATCGGCCCGGCCACCACGTACGGGAACCAGGCGGTCCGGGTCGGCAGGAACGGCACCAGGCCCGGCGACGGCCGCATGCCCACCACGTTGCAGAACGCGGCCGGGATGCGCAGCGACCCGGCCATGTCGGTGCCGGTGGCGAGCGGGATCTCCCGGGCGGCGAGCGCCGCGGCCGCGCCGCCGCTGCTGCCGCCGGCCGTACGGGAGGTGTCGTACGGGTTGCGGGTGACGCCGAACAGCGCGTTGGCGGTGTGCCCGCCGGTGCCGAACTGGGGCGTGTTCGTCTTGCCGGCCATGACGGCCCCGGCGGCCGCGGCCCGCGCCACGATGAGCGAGTCCTCGGCCGGGACGTGGTCGCGGAACGCGGCCGAGCCGTACGTGGTGCGCACCCCGGCCGTGTCGAGCAGGTCCTTGTGCAGGATCGGCACGCCGTGCAGCGGCCCGAGGCGCTCGCCGCGGGCGCGCCGCTCGTCGGCCCGGCGCGCCTCCTCGTGCGCGCGCTCCGCCGAGAGCGTGCACACCGCGTTGATCGCCGGGTCGCGTTCGGCGATGCGTTCGAGGTGCGCCTGGAGCACCTCGCGGGCGGAGACCTCGCCGTTGCGGAGCATCGCGGCGAGCTCGACCGCGGTCAGGTCCGCCAGGGAGAGCCCCCGGCGGGCCTGACCGGGATCGCAGGGACGGCGCGGGGTCACCGGGCGCCGCCCGCGGTGACGTGGGCGTACAGCAGCGACGGGCTGAGCGGCACCGACCACAGCGGCGGCAGGTTGAGCGGGCGCAGCGCATCGTCGATCGCCGAGGCGATCACCTGCGCGACCGGGATCGTGCCGGCCTCGCCCACGCCCTTGATGCCGAGCGGGTTGAGCGGCGACGGCGTCTCCTGGTGCAGGATCTCGATGTCCGGGATCTCCGTGGCGTACGGGATGAGGAAGTCCATGAACCCCGCGTTGCGCAGCGACCCGTCCTCGTCGTAGTCGAGCTTCTCGTAGAACGCGCCGCCCATGCCCTGGGCGACCCCGCCCGCGACCTGCCCCTCCACGATCGTCGGGTTGATCATGTTCCCGCAGTCGTGCACGCACACGTACCGGTGCACGGTGATGCCGAACGTGGTCGGGTCCACCTCGACGATCGCGCCGTGCACCCCGTACGCCCAGGTGGCGTGCGGCGGCGAGTAGTAGTCGACGGCCTCGATGCCCGGGTGGGAGCCGGGGGCGAGCGGCGGCCCGTCGCTGCGCGCGGCGGGCGCGAACTGGGTGGCGCTCTGCGCCGCCTTGTTGAAGGCGTAGCGCAGCGGGTTGCTCGCCGTGGCGATCTCGGCGAGCGTCACCGAGTGGGCGGGCGAGCCGACGACGTACGCGCGCCCGTCGGCGAGCTCGATGTCGTCCGGGTTCGCCTCCAGCATGTTCGCCGCGGCCTCGATCACCTGCCTGCGCACCTTGACCGCGGTGTTGTGGATGGCGCTGCCGCTCACCACCGCCGCCCGGCTGGCGAACGTCGCCACACCCCAGTCGTACGCGCCGGTGTCGCCCTCGACGACGATCACGTTCTCCGGGGAGCAGCCGAGCTGGTCGGCGACGATCTGCGCGAACACCGTCTCGTGGCCCTGCCCCTGCGTGGTGAGCCCGGTGTTCACGTACACCTTGCCGGTGATCGGATGGATCCGGATGTGCCCGCCCTCGTACGGCCCGAGCCCGGTGCCCTCCACGTAGAACGACAGCCCGAGCCCCAGGTACCGGCCCTGCTTCCAGGCCTCCTCCTGCTGCTTGGCGAAGGCGGGCAGGTCGAGCGCCTCGATCAGCGTGTCGAGCGCGCGCTCGTACTCGCCGGAGTCGTAGGTGACCGGGAGCCCGTCCGCGAAGATCAGGTTGGGCCGGGTGTAGGGGAACTCGTCGGGCCGGATGAAGTTGCGCCGGCGGATCTCGAACCGGTCGATGCCGAGCTCGTCCGCGAGCCGGTCCATCGCCCGCTCCAGCGCGAAGTTCGCCTGCGGCCGCCCGCAGCCCCGGTACGGCGTGACCGGCACGGTCGGCGTGTACACGCAGGCGAACTCCACGTCGATGTTCGGAATCCGGTACGGCCCGGCGATCTGGCAGGCGGCGACCTGCGCGACGGCGATGCCGTACGGGATGAACGCGCCGGTGTCGTGCAGGAAGCGGTCGCGCAGCCCGAGCACGATCCCGTCCTTGGTGGCGGCGAGCTCGATCTCGTGGGTCTGCCCGCGCTCGTGTGTCATGTGCACGAAGTTCTCCGCCCGGTCCTCGATCCACTTCACCGGGCGGCACAGGTCCCGGGCGGCCCACGGCACGAGCACCTCGTTCGCGTACGGGAAGTGCACCTTCGGCCCGAAGCCGCCGCCGACGTCCGGGGCGATCACCCGCACCTTGTGCTCGTCGAGGTCGAAGAGGCTGGCGAGCGCGCCGCGCAGGCCGATCGGGGCCTGGGTGCCGTCCCAGACGGTGAGCTCGCCGGAGACCTCGTCCCAGCGGGCGGCGGTGGCGAGGCACTCCATCGGCGCGGCGGTGCTGCGCTCCACCCGCACCTTTATTTTCGTGATGTGCTCGGCGGCGGCGAACGCCGCGTCCGGGTCGCCGGACCGCTGGGCGAGCCGGGCCGCGATGTTGCCGGGCACGTCGGCGTGGACGAGCGGGGCGCCCGGCTCGGCCGCCTTCTCGTAGTCGACCTCCACGGGCAGCGGCTCGTACCCGACCTCGACGAGGGCGGCCGCGTCCTCGGCGATGTACCGGTCCTCGGCGACGACGAACGCGATCGCCTGCCCGACGTAGAACACCTCGTCCCGGGCGAGCGGGTACTGGGTGCGCGGGTGGGTGATGCACGGGTGCGGGATGAGCAGCGGCATCGGCTGGTCGAGCGGCCCGATGTCGGCGTGCGTGTAGACGCGCAGCACGCCCGGTACGGCGAGCGCGGCGGACACGTCCAGGTGCGTGATCCGGGCGCGGGCGACGGTGCTGCGCACGAACGCGCCGTGCGCCGCGCCCGGCAGCGGGAGGTCGTCGACGAACCTGCCCTTGCCGCGGATCAGCCGGTCGTCCTCGTTGCGCTGCACGCGGGCGCCGAACTGTCGTGTGGACACCTGCGTCACCCTCTCTCGTCGGGCGTGGTCTCGTGGGTGGTCTCGCCGGCGAGTTCGGCGGCGCGCCGTACCGCGGCGACGATGTTGAGGTAGCCGGTGCACCGGCAGATGTTGCCCGCGATCTGCTCGCGGATCTCCTCGTCGGAGGCGGTGCGAAGGTCGTCGCGGTCCCGGATGAGCGCGGCGACCGACATGAGGAAGCCGGGGGTGCAGAAGCCGCACTGCAGCGCGTGACACTCCTTGAACGCCCGCTGCACCGGGTGGAGCGTGCCGTCCTCGGCGGCGAGGCTCTCCACCGTCTCCACCCGGTGGCCGTGCGCCTGCGCGGCGAAGGTGAGGCAGGAGCGGGCTGGCTCGCCGTCGATGTGCACGGTGCACGCGCCGCACACGCCGTGCTCGCAGCCGACGTGGGTGCCGGTGAGCCGCAGCCGGTGCCGCAGGAAGTCGCTGAGCAGCAGCCGGGGCGGCACCTTCTCCCGGACCACGGTCCCGTTCACCTCGACCTCGATCTCCACCAGGTCGTCGGGGCCGTACTCGGTCGCCTCGGTGGCCGCTGTCGTCTCGGTCATCGCCTCTCACCCGTTCTGCTCAGCGCGGTCCGCAGGGTCTTCTCGACGACCCCGGCGAGCACATGCCGCCGGTAGGCCGCCGTGGTGGTGCTGTCGTCGGCGACGGTGACGGCGCCCTGCGCCAGCCGCCCCGCCTCGGCGAAGACGTCCGGGGTGGGGGCCTGCCCGGCGAGCAGCTCCTCGCACTCGGTGAGCACGACCGGCACGTGGGAGACGCCGCACGCGGCGAGCCGGGCGCGGCGGATGCGGCCGTCGTCGCCGAGCAGCAGCGTGGCGGCGACCCCGGCGACGGCGAAGTCGCCGTGCCGCCGGGCGAACTCGGCGAACGCCCAGCCCTCGCCCGGTTCCAGCGCGGGGAACTCGGCCGCCACGAGGATCTCCTCCGGCTCCAGCGAGGTGGTGAAGATGAACTCGAAGAACTCGGCGGCCGGGATGACCCGCCGCCCGCCCGGGCCCTGCGCGGTGACGCTGCCGCGGGTCGCGGCGAGCAGCGCGGGCAGCTCCGCGGCCGGGTCGGCGTGCGCGAGGCTGCCGCAGACCGTGCCCCGGTTGCGGATCACCGGGTGGGCGACGTGGCGCAGGGTCTCCCGGATGAGCGGGTTGGCAGCGTGCACGCGCGGGTCACGCTCGACCGCGCGCTGGCGGGCCATCGCGCCGACGCGTACCGTGCCGCCGGACACCTCGATCCCGTCGAGCCCTGGCACCCGGCTCAGGTCGATCACGACCTGCGGGTTGGCGAGGCGGAAGTTCATCGTCGGGATGAGGCTCTGGCCGCCGGCGAGGATCACGGAGTCCTCCGCCTCGGCCCGTACGGCTATCGCCGCCGCCAGCGAGGTCGGCACGGCGTATCTGAAGCCGGATGGTTTCACGGGGTCACACCTCCGGTGTGTCGTGGGGGGTGCTCCTGCGCGGCGTCATCCCAGGCCCTTCACCACGTGGTCGAACTCCGGGTAACGCAGGGGGGAGGTGGCGAGTAGTTCGTCCTTGTTATCAGGTGTCATCATTTCTTGGAACACTTTGTTCTCAAAGGTTGGCTTTCCGTCCTCCAGCACGTCTCTGATCGTCTTTGCGGCAAGAAGTCCTGTTTCTGCGGCCGAGTAGTACCGGGTCGCGGCGAGGTACGGCGTGCCGAGCCAGTCGAGCATCTCCGCGTCGGCGTCGCTGGTCACATGCGTGATGCCGGTGATGTTCTGCTGCTTGAGGTAGGAGGCGATGCCGTCGCCCATCGCCGCCGCGTACGACACGATCACGCTCGTGTCCGGGTGCGCCTGGAGCGCCCGCTCGACCACGCCGATCGCCTTCGCCCGGTCGAAGTAGCCCTGCTCCCGCACCACGACCGTGAAGCCGGTGCCGGCGAGCGCCTGGTCGAGGCCCTGGTCGATGCGCTCGGAGAAGCCCTGGCCGACCACGCCCTGCACCACGATCACCTTGCCGGGCTTGGCGTTCTTCTTCAGCCATTCGCCGATCATCACGCCGCCGCCGATCGAGTCGACGAACGAGACGCCGCTCACGTACTGGTCGAGCGGCCCGGGCGCGGCCCACAGCGCGACCGCCGACGGGATGCCGGCCTCCTTCGCCTGCTTCACCCCGGTGAGCACGGTGTCCACCGTGTTCGGCAGGATGACCAGGCCGTCCACGCCCTGGGAGACGAGGCTCTCCAGGTTCTTCAGCTCGGTCTGCACGTCGAAGTTCGCCTGCACGACCTTGAGCTCGTACTCGGTGCCCTCGATGGCCTTGGCCACGCCCTGCGTGACGTACTTGGTGTACTCGACCAGGCCGTTGAGGGAGACGCCGATCGTCTTGCCCGCGCCGACCGAGCCCGCGCCCTGCGCGGTGGTGGCGGTGTCGGACGAGCACGCGGCGAGGGCCGGGGAGATCAGGCCGAGGCCGCCGAGCGCGAGCGCGCCCTGGAGGACGGATCTGCGTGAGAGGGGGGAGGGCGTGGTTCGCATGGTGACTCCATCAGGTCGCCGCGGCACGGGGGCGGCGGCGCGGTGAACGGGGACATCGGGGCCGGGGATGACGCTCCCGGCCGGATTTCGGGTACGGCGAGGCGGAACCGGCCGAGTGAAACGAAGTGGCTGAGTGAAACGGGGTGACGGGGTGAGGAGGGGAGGAGGCCGCGTCAGGCGCGGAGGCGGACCCGTCGCCGCCTGCGGAACTCGGCGACGGCGGTGACCGAGACGGCGGCGATGAGGATCGCGCCGAGCACGAACTGGTCGTAGGAGTCGGGCACGTTGAGGAAGGTGAGCGCGCTGGTGATCACGCCGAGCACGAGCACGCCGAGCAGGCTGCCGAGCATCGAGCCGCGGCCGCCGGCGAGCGACGCCCCGCCGAGCACGATCGCGGCGATCACCATGAGCTCGAGGCCGACCCCGGCGCGGGGATCGCCCGCGCTCACCCGGCCCGTGATCACCACGGAGGCGAGCCCGCAGAGCGCGCCGTTCATCAGGAAGATGATGATCTTGGTGCGGGTGGTGGCGACCCCGGAGAGGAAGGCCGCCTCCTCGTTCGCACCGAGCGCGTACACGTTGCGGCCGAACCGGGTGAAGTGCAGCAGCACCCCGCCCGCGACGAGGCAGACGAGCCAGATGAGCACCGGCGCGCGCAGCCCGGGGAGCACGTGGCCCTGCAGCCAGTCGAGCCCGTCCGGCACCGAGATCGGCGTGCTGTCCGCCATGGTGAGCGCGATCGACGCGAAGACGGCGAGCCCGCCGAGGGTGAGGATGAACGGGGGCACGCCGAGCAGCGAGACGAGCAGCCCCCAGGCGAGCCCGGCGGCCGCCCCGACGAGGACCGGCACGAGCAGCACGAGTGCCCCTGGAACGTTCCCAAGCACGAGCTTCGCGGTGATCACGCTGCCGACCGAGACGAGGCTGCCCACCGACAGGTCGAGCTGCCCGCCCACGAGCAGGAACGTCTGCCCGACGGCGAGGATGCCGAGCACCGCGCTCGCCACGAGCATGCGCTCGATGTTCGCCGGCGACAGGAAGGCGTCGTTGTTCGCCGAGGCGAGCGCGCACAGCACGACGAGGATGGCGATCAGCGGGATGTAGACGTACAGGTGCTCCCGTACGGCAGGGGTGACGAGCCGGCGCGCCGGGACCGGCGCGGGGCGACGGGTCGTCGTCGTGGTGGTGTCCATGTCAGGCCCCCAGCTCCAGCTCGAAGATCCGGTGCTCGGTGGCGTGCTCGCCGTCGAGCTCCCCGACGATCCGGCCGTCGCGCATCACCAGCACCCGGTCGGCGACACAGCGGATCTCCTGGTACTCGGTCGAGAACAGCAACACCGCCCGGCCCTCGGCCGCGCACTGTCGAAGTAGCCGGTAGATTTCGAGTTTCGATGGGATGTCCACGCCCGCGGTCGGCTCGTCGAGGATGAGCACGTCGCTGTCCACCTCGAACCACCGGGCGAGGACGACTTTCTGCTGGTTTCCGCCGCTCAGCGCCCGGACCGGGCCGCGTACGTCGGCCATCTTCACGGCGAGGTGGCGGCAGGCCCGCTCGGCCCGCCGGGCGGCGCGTCCCGGGTGGTAGAACGGGGCGCGGACGAGCCCGTTCTCCGCGAGCAGGGCGTTG
>Ga0310834_101741_pt1 | contig 12002 bp, 10 predicted proteins | sample SM_ome_2_FD_201314 | JGI IMG/M metagenome (GOLD analysis project Ga0310834, IMG submission 201314) | Sorghum-adapted microbial communities enriched on stacked mutant (SM) sorghum from Joint BioEnergy Institute, Emeryville, California... ... | reverse complement strand
GAGGATGGACCGCTTGCGAGGCACTGCCATCCCCAGCCCTAATCGGAAAGGAAGCACTCGGCATGGAGCACTTCTCTGGTTCCGATCACCCGACTGTCTACCACGGCTCTGGTGAGAACGGGAGCCCGGCGACACCTCTCCCTGTTGCGGGCTCAGTCGAGACTCAGGTGAGCGAGCACGTGCGGGCGTTGCTCGGCACGCCTCGCATGTTCGCGCTGGTACGGGACGACGACGAGGACGGAGCCGAGGTCGTGGCCTACGGACTCAGCTTGCCCGGGGGCGACGCAGCAACCATCGGCGTCCGGCGACCGACATTCGGTTACTGGACCAGCGCCCAGAGCGCCGCCCGCCGACTCCGCTCGGAACTCATCTGGCTCGAGGGGGATGGACGACTGTCCACGTCGTGATGGACTCGACCGGCGTATGGGCCTCGGCGGCTTGCCCGAGGCCCATACGCCACTGGTGAGGCCTGGTGAGGGTGTCCGGCGGCGGGATAGACGAACAAACGAAAGCCGACCACGCGTTTTGCCGACCTGACCAGAGCGACGGTCAACTCCGAACGGCTCGCGCTGCCAGGCGCGACGTCACCTCGCCCGTGAGCAGGTCGTGCACGGTGAACCGGCCGAGTTCCTCGGCGACGGCGTCGGCGACCGCGTGGTCGAGGGCGGTCAGTGAGCGTTGCACCTGACGGCCGACCTCGCAGGCGGGGTTGGGGCCGTGGAGGCCGAGTACCGGGTCGTCGCCTTGGAGCAGACGCCAGACCTCGGCGAGGGTGATGGCCGTGGCGGGGCGGCCGAGTTCCCAGCCGCCGTTGACGCCGGGGCGGGAGCGGACCATGCCGGCCGTACGCAGCGGCCCGAGGACCCGGCGCACGTGCACCGGATTGACGTTCGTGCTCGCCGCCAGCTCGTCGGAGCTGACGGGACGCTCGCCGGCGACGCCCGCGAGGTACGTGAGCACGTGCACGGCGACCGCGAACCGGGTGTTCGTCGATCGGGCCATGGCCCCATCTTGCCATACGTAACCGTCGCGGCTACAGTTCTCGGGCGTAAATCGTAACCGTCACGATTACGAATGGGACGGACATGACCATCGCGATCACCGGTGCCTCCGGCGGGCTCGGCCGTAGCACCGCCGAGCGTCTGCTGCAGCTCACCGACCCGCGCGACGTGGTGCTCACCACGCGCAACCCGGACGCGCTCGCCGACCTCGCCGAGCGCGGCGCGCAGGTGCGGCGGGTCGACTTCAACGAGCCGGGCACGTTCGCCACCGCGTTCGCGGGTGTGGAACGGCTGCTGCTGATCTCCACCGACGCCATCGGGGCCCGGCTTGACCAGCACCGTGCGGCCATCGCGGGGGCGGCCGAGGCCGGGGTGCGGCACATCGTGTACACCTCGGTGCCGGAGCCGGTGCCCGGCAACCCGGCGCTCGTCGTTCCCGACCACGCCGGCACCGAGCAGGCGCTGCGCGAGAGCGGCCTGAAGTGGACGATGCTGCGCAACAACCTGTACGCGCACATGCAGGTCCCCGCCATCCAGCAGATGATCGCCACCGGGCGGTACGTGACCAACACCGGCGACGGCGCGACCGCGTACGTGACCCGTGAGGACTGCGCCGCGGTCGCGGCGGCGGTGCTGACGCAGGACGGGCACGAGGACCGTGCGTACGACGTGACCGGCCCGGAGGCGTTCACCGCCGCCGACCTCGCGGCGCTCGCGGAGAAGGTCGGCGGCCGCCCGGTGGAGACGGCCATCCTCGACGACGACGAGCTGACGGCGCAGCTGCAGGCCGCCGGGCTGCCCCCGGCGGCGGCGCAGGCGATCGTGTCGTTCGGCGCGGCGACCCGCCTCGGCTACCTCTCGCGGGTCACCTCGGTCGTCCCGGACCTCACCGGGCGCCCGGCGACCCCGCTCGCGGACCTGCTCAAGGACGCCTCGCCGGCATCATGACCGGCGACGCCCGGGGCAGGGCCCCCGTAGTGCTGCTCGGCGCGCTGGTCGCGCTGGCGCCCCTGTCCATCGACGCCTACCTGCCCGCCCTGCCGCGCATCGCCACGGACCTGGAGGCCACCCCCTCAGGGGTGCAGCTCACCGTGACCGCGTGCCTGGTCGGGCTCGCCTGCGGGCAGCTGGTGGCCGGGCCGCTCAGCGACAGGTACGGCAGGCGGCGGCCGCTGCTGGCCGGGCTCGGCGGGTACACCGCGGCGGGGGTGCTGTGCGCCGTCGCGCCGGACCCGGTGAGCCTGATCGTGTTCCGGCTGCTGCAGGGCGCGGGCGGCGCGTTCGGGCTGGTGATCGCCTCCGCGGCGGTCCGCGACCGGTACACCGGCGCGGCGGCGGCCCGCGTGTTCTCGTCGCTGATGCTGGTGAGCGGGCTGGCGCCGGTGCTCGCCCCGCTCGCGGGCGCCCAGGTGCTGCGGTTCGGGGACTGGCGCACCGTGTTCCTCGGGCTCGCGCTGCTCGGCGGCCTGACGCTCGCCGGATGCGCCGTCGCGTTCCCCGAGACCCTGCCTCCGGGACGGCGCGGAGCCGAGCGGGCGCGGTACACCGCCCTGCTGCGGAGCCGGGCGCTGCTCGGGTACGCGGCGGTCAACGCGCTGGTGTTCGCGGCGATGTTCGCCTACATCGCGGGCTCGCCGTTCGTGCTCCAGCGGATCCACGGCATGTCCCCGCAGCAGTACGGCGTGGTCTTCGCCGTCAACGCGTTCGGGCTCGCCGCGGCGGCCCAGGTGAACGGCAGGCTGGTGCGCCGCCTCCACCCGCGCACCCTGCTCGGGGCCGGAGTCGCCATCGCGGCCGCAGGCGGCGTCGCGCTCCTCGTGGTCGTGCTCACCGGGGCCGGCCTGTGGCCGCTGCTCGCGGCCCTGTTCCTCGTGGTCACCAGCGTGGGGCTGGTGATGCCGAACGCACCGGCCCTCGCCCTGCACGACCACGGCGGGAACGCGGGGGCGGCCGCGGCGCTGGTCGGCTTCGCCCAGTTCGTCGTCGGCGGCCTCGTCGCGCCGCTCGCCGGGGCCGACGGCGTCGAAAGCGCGCTGCCCATGGCCGTCACCGTCGCCGTACTCGGGCTCGCGGCGGCCCTCACCTTCCTCCTTCTCCGGCCCGCTGCCCGCCCTGCGCGGCCCAAGGAGGAGGTACGGCCTGCGGCGTCACGGCGGTGAGGCTCCCGGCGGGGCATCCCTGACGACAAGGCCGGGCGGGGACGACCTGCGCTCCCCGCTCGGCCCCGCCAACGGGTACGCCGGATGGCACGGCCGCGCACCGGCCGGTGCGCCGTACCGCACCGGGGCCGGGTCAGGAGCGGACGGTGAGCGGGGCGCCGAGGGCCTGGGAGGCCTCGCGGGCCGCGGCGACGACCTCCGGGCCGAGGGCCTCCAGGTCCTCGCGGGAGGCGTCGAGGGCGAGGGCGGAGACGGAGATGCCACCGATGACGCGGCCGGTGTGGTCGAACACGGGGGCGGCCACGCAGCGCACGCCGGGCTCGTTCTCCTCGTCGTCGACGGCGTAGCCGCGGGCGCGGACGCCGGCCAGATGAGCGAGCAGGTCCTCGTCGCTGGTGATGGTGTTGGGGGTGCGCGGCTCCAGGCGGGTGCGGGCCGCGATCCCCAGCACCTCCTCGTCGCCGAGCTGGGCGAGGATCGCCTTCCCGATGGCGGTGGAGTGCAGGCACAGGCTCATGCCGACCCGGGAGGTCATCTGGTACGGCCGGCGGCCCTCGAGCTTCTCCACGTAGACGGCCTCGTCGCCGTTGCGGATCGCGAGGTGCGTGGTGTAGCCGGTGCGGTCGTGCAGCGCGCGCAGCGCGGCGGCCGCCTGCCGGGCCGGGTCGAAGCGGTTCATCGCCCGCGCGGCGAGGGTGAGGATGCGCGGCCCCGGCTCGTAGCCGCCGGAGCCGTCCGGCCGGGCGAAGCCCCACTCGACCAGCGACTGCAGGATGCGGTGCGCGGTCGACTTCGACACCCCGGCGGCGGCCGCGATGTCGGTGAGCCGGTGACGCTCGGCGACGGCCTCCAGCACGGCCAGCGCCTTGTCGATCGAACTGCCTTCCCTCACCACGCATCGAGCCTACTCGCGACGCCTTCCCGGCGGATCCGAGGCGACGGGCGCCCGAGAAGGGAGAGGACGCCGAGACGGAAGCGATCCGTGGCCGATTGTGTGCGAATAGTTATCACAGCCGGTTGCGCAAAGCACCGGCCGACGGGGGTGGCGTGGTTACGCTGCTCTCATGCCGGACGCCCAGCCCCTGGAACCCACTGATCCGGCCCGGCTCGGGCCGTATCGGTTGACCGGACGCATCGGCTCGGGTGGCCAGGGGGTCGTCTATCTCGGCGAGGCCGAGGACGGTTCCGCCGTCGCGATCAAGTTGTTCCACGCCTCGATCGGCGCGGACCACACCTTGCGCGACGCGTTCACCCGCGAGCTGGAGGCCGCCAAGCGGGTGGCCCGGTTCTGCATCGCCCAGGTGCTCGACTCGGGCATGGTCGGCGACCGCCCGTACATCGTGAGCGAGTACGTGCCGGGCCCGTCGCTGCAAGCGGTGGTGACCGAGGAGGGGCCGCGCACGGGCGGCGCGCTCGACCGGCTCGCGATCGGCACCGCGACCGCGCTCGTCGCGCTGCACGACGCCGGTGTGGTGCACCGGGACTTCAAACCGCAGAACGTGCTGCTCGGCCCGGACGGGCCGCGCGTGATCGACTTCGGCATCGCCCGCGCGCTCGCCGCGACCGGCACCGTGACGACCGCGGTGGTGGGCACGCCCGCCTACATGGCTCCAGAACAGTTCAAAGGGGGCGAACTCGGCCTCGCCGTGGACGTGTTCTCCTGGGCGGCCACGATGGCGTTCGCGGCCACGGGGCGCCCGCCGTTCGGCGCGGACTCGCCGGCCGCGATCATGAACCGGGTGCTGAACGAGCCGCCGGACCTCGGCGGCGTGGAATCCCCGCTGCGGGACCTGCTCGCCGAGTGCCTCGCCAAGAACCCGGCGGACCGGCCGTCCGCGCACCGGATCCTCGACCGGCTGGTACGGCGCAACGGGCACGCGGCCGCGGAGAGCGGCGCGCCGGACATCCCGCCGGCGGCCGCGCCAGTGGCGGAGGTCGACGCGGCGGACCGAAAGGCCTCGGCGGGCGGGGCCACCGACCCCAAGGACGACACCGGCGCCCGGCGGCGCAGTCGGCTGCTGCCGGTCGCCGCGGCGGCGGCCGCGGTGACGGCGGGGGCGGCGATCGTGCTGGCGAACCCGTCGGCGTTCGGCCTGTGGCCGGACGGCCAAGAGCGCGCGGCACCGGCCGTCCCGCGGTCCTCCGGCACCGCGATACCATCCCCCACGGGCGCGTCACCGACCGGCACCGGCGGCTCCACCGGTCGCGGCGCCGGGGCCACCGCCCCCGGCGTACCGGTCGAATCCCCCCGGGCCGCCTCCAGGGGCGTGGCCACCTCGCGGCCCATCGCGCGGCCCACGGGCCCCGGATCGACGCCCACCTCGGGACCGTCGTCGAAGCCGTCCGCCGGGCCCACCGAGACGCCCACCGGGACGCCCACGTCGGCCCCCACCCCGGACGAGACGACGCCGCCCACGACCTCGCCGCCCCGGCCCGTCGAGCTCGGCCCGGTACGTCTCACGAGGTACTGCCGGTCGCTCGGCTGGGAGTGGGCGGAGTACCGCACCTGGCCGCAGCCCGGCGCCTACTGCGTGACGCGGCGGGGTGAGACGATGCCGCTCAGCCCGGAGCAGCGCGACGAGGCGTGTCGCCGGCGGTACGGCGAGCCGAAGGCGTTCCACCGCTACCGGGGCCGGGCCAACTGGTGCTACGTCCACGTCTGACGGCCCGGACGCGACGGCGGGCCGACCCGCCCCGGCCGGTGCGGGCGCATCGGCCGGGGAGCCCGGCCGGTGTCAGACCTCGATCACCACGGGGATGATCATCGGCCGGCGGCGGAAGGTCTCGTTCACCCACCGGCCCACGGTGCGCTTGACCACCCGGCGGATCTGCTGCGAGTCGGTGACGGCGTTCGCCGCCGCCTCCTCCAGCGCCTGCTCGATCTGCGGGATGATCTCGTCGAACGCCTCGACGGCGATGCCGGAGCCGCGGGCGTGGATCTCGGGGCCGCCGAGCAGCTTGCCCGTGGTGGAGTCGATCGCGATGACGATCGAGACGAAGCCCTCGTCGCCGAGGATGCGCCGGTCCTTGAGCGCCACGTCGGTGACGTCGCCGACCGAGGTGCCGTCCACGTACACGTAGCCGCACGGCACCGCGCCGGTGATCCGGGCGCGGCCGTCGACGAGGTCGACGACGACGCCGTCCTCGGCGATGACGATGTTCTCCTCCGGCACGCCGGTGAGCGCGGCGAGCTTGGCGTGCGCCCGCATGTGCCGCCACTCGCCGTGGATCGGCATGAAGTTCGACGGGCGGGTGAGGTTGAGCACGTACAGCAGCTCGCCGGCGGCGGCGTGGCCGGAGACGTGCACCAGGGCGTTGCCCTTGTGCACGACCTTCGCCCCCCAGCGGGTGAGCCCGTTGATGACCTTGTTGACCGCGGTCTCGTTGCCCGGCACGAGCGACGAGGCGAGCAGCACGGTGTCGCCCTCGGTCACCCGGATCGGGTGGTCGCGGTTCGCCATCCGGGACAGCGCGGCCATCGGCTCGCCCTGGGAGCCGGTGCAGATGAGCACCACCTCCTCCGGCGGCCACTCCTCGATCTCCCGCGAGTCGACCAGCAGGCCGGCCGGGACGCGCAGGTAGCCGAGGTCGCGGGCGACGCCCATGTTGCGCACCATCGAGCGCCCGATGAACGCGACCTTGCGCCCGTGCGCCTCGGCGGCGTCGAGCACCTGCTGGACGCGGTGCACGTGCGAGGCGAAGCAGGCGACGATGATGCGCTTGGACGCGGCGCGGAACACCTCGTCGATGACCGGCGCGATGTCCCGCTCGAACGTGACGAACCCGGGCACCTCGGCGTTGGTCGAGTCCGACATCAGCAGGTCCACACCCTCGGCACCGAGCCGGGCGAAGCCCGCCAGGTCGGTCAGCCGCCCGTCCATCGGGAGCTGGTCCATCTTGAAGTCGCCGGTGTGCAGCACGAGCCCGGCCGGGGTGCGGATCGCCACCGCCAGCGCGTCCGGGATCGAGTGGTTGACCGCGAAGAACTCGAGGTCGAAGGGTCCGAACCGGTCGCGCTGGCCCTCGGCCACCTCGACCCGCACGGGCTTCATGCGGTGCTCGGCGAGCTTGCTCTCCACCAGCCCGAGGGTGAGCCGCGAGCCGACGAGCGGGATGTCGGGCCGCTCCCGGAGCAGGTACGGCACGGCGCCGATGTGGTCCTCGTGCGCGTGGGTGAGCACGCAGGCGACGACGTCGTCGAGCCGGTCCCGGATGTAGTCGAAGTCCGGCAGGATCAGGTCGACGCCCGGCTGCTCGGGGTCGGGGAAGAGCACGCCGCAGTCGACGATGAGCAGGCGGCCGTCGAACTCGAAGACCGCCATGTTGCGGCCGATCTCCCCCAGACCGCCGAGGGCCACGATGCGCAGGCCGTCCTTCGGCAGCGCGGGAGGCGGACCCAGTTCAGGGTGCGGATGACTCATACATCTCCATCAGTTTGTGTCCATGACCTTTACTCCACTTGCCACGAGGTCGGCGCGAAGCATCTCGATCTCCTGGGGCGTGGCGTCGACCAGCGGAGGCCGCACGTGCCCGCCGGTCTGGCCCACCAGGTTGAGGGCCGCCTTCGCCATGATCGCCCCCTGGGTGCGGGTCATGATCGCGGTGACCGCGGGGAGCAGCTGCCGGTGGATCTCGGCGGCGGCGTCGACCCGCCCCTCCCGGTAGTGCTCGATCATCGCGGCGAGCCGGTCGCCCACGACGTGCCCGACGACGCTGACGAACCCGACCGCCCCGATGGACAGCCAGGGCAGGTTGATCATGTCGTCACCGGAGTAGAACGCCAGGTCGGTGGCGGCCATCACCTGCGAGGCCGCGAACAGGTCGCCCTTGGCGTCCTTGACCGCGACGATGCGCGGGTGCGCGGCGAGCCGGATCAGGGTGTTCGTCTGGATCGGCACGCCGGTGCGTCCGGGGATGTCGTAGAGCATCACCGGGAGACCGGTCGCGTCGGCGATCGCGGTGAAGTGTCGGTAGATCCCCTCCTGCGGGGGCTTGTTGTAGTAGGGCGTGACCAGCAGAAGCCCATGGGCGCCCGCGCGCTCCGCGGCCTTGGCCAGCTCGATGCTGTGGGCGGTGTCGTTGGTGCCCGCGCCCGCGACGACGGTGGCCCGGTCGCCGACCGCCTCGATGACGGCCCGCAGAATGCGGTCCTTCTCCTCGTCGCTGGTGGTCGGGGACTCACCGGTCGTGCCGCTCACGATAAGGCCGTCGTTGCGCTGCTCGTCCACGAGGTAGACGGCGGTCCGCTGCACTGCGTCGTAGTCGACCGCTCCATCGGCGGTGAACGGGGTGACCATCGCGGTCAGCATGCGGCCGAAGGGGGCGCCTGAAGTTCCTGTTGGCGATGCCATAAAGGGAACGGTACCCGGAACCGGCGAAACGGTGGACCCCGCCACCCGGGTTCCCGGCACGCGCCGGCGGCCCCCGGCAGGGCCGCCGCCTGCGGGAACGCCCGCCCGTCGCGCCCCGCCGGACACGCCCCGGCGTCGGCGTGGCGCGCCCGGGCACGAAAAGAGACCGTCGATATGTGCTCGGGGGTACACACATCGACGGCCTCTACCCGTGAATCGTCCGGGCTTACCTCGGTGTTACACGGGAACCGGAGAGAATTTTCCTGCGGCGGGCTTACCCGCTTTCACCCGTGGGATCATCCGCCATATCCGTCCGGTCCACCGCTCCACGCCGTTCTGGAACGGTCGTACGGTCTTTCCCTAGGCTTTAGGCAAAGTTGGCGCTCCACCCACCCCCACTACGCAGTGTCGTCCAATGCACTCGACAGGATTGGCATTCGCCAAGGCGGCCCGCCGCGCCGGGCGCTGCGGGTGTGTGGCGCCGCGGGACCGGCGGCATCCGCCCCGGTCGCGACCGAGCGGAACCCAGGGATGGACCAGTGGCCAGCTCCGATCCGGTTTACCTGCGGGTCGTCGAGGACCTGCGTCGGCAGATCATCGACAGCACGTTACCCCCGGGGGCTCCGATCCCCTCGCGGGTGCAGCTCACCCAGCGGTACGGCGTCGGCGAGACCGCGGCCCGGCACGCGCTCCGGGTGCTCGCCCAGGAAGGCCTCATCGTCGGCCGGGTGGGCGCCGGGCACTACGTGCGGGAACGCCCGGTGCTGTCACCGTTACGCCGATCACGGTTCGCTGACCCGCACGACCTGTTCACCACGGACATGCAGGCCTACGGGCGCCGCGCCACGTGGGACTGGCGGTCCGAACTGGTGGACGCCACTCCCGACATCGCGCGCCGGCTGAAGCTCGACACCTCCGCGCCGGTGCTGCGCACCACCTGCGTGCTGCGCGGGGACGGCCGCCCGCTGCAGCTCGTCACCTCCTACGAACCGGCCGAGTTCAGCGAGGGCAGGCCGCTGCCCCAGGAGGGCACCGGCGCCCGCACGGCGCTCAGCGCCCGCATGGCCGCCGCCGGGGTGCCGATCACCGCGGCGAGCGAGGACGTCTACGTCCGGGTCCCCCGGCCGGACGAGAGCGACCGGCTCGAGCTTCCCGCCGGCACCCAGGTGCTGCACCTCGAACGTACCCACTGGTCCGGCGACCGCCCGGTCGAGACGAGCGACATCGTGGTGCCGGGCGACAAGTTCCGCCTCACCTACACGATCCCGATATCCGACCCGATACCGGGCGCCTGACCGCGCGAGCCGCCTCGTCGCACGGCCACGCCCGCGGGCGCGATCCCGCGAGGGCCCCGGACGCGGTACGGCCCGGCGAACGCGGGCCGTACCCGGCGTCAGAACACGGGGATGATGTCCTCCGGATCGGTGACGTCGACCTTGACGCCGTCGATGTCGAGCTCCGGGATCGCGGGGAACTCGATGCCCCAGCGCTCGACGATGGCCCGCACCTTGGCCATCGCCTGACGCCAGTTCTCGGCCTGCCGGTCGTAGTCGAGCACGCCGAGCCCGGCGTCGCGGGCGTGGTCGATCAGCACCCGATGGTTGGCGAGGAAGTACGGCGGCAGGTCCCAGAACTCGTCCGGCGGCTCCCACAGGATCATCGAGAGGAACACGAAGCCGGCGCGGAGCTGGCGGGTGATGACGCCCTTGACCTCGTCGGTGAGCCCCGGCCACTCCTTCTCGAGGATCGTCATGCAGATCTGCAGGTGGCGGGACTCGTCCCGGCCGATCCGCCGGAACATCTCGGCGAACAGCCGGTGCCGGGTGGCCGCCGCCATGCCGCGGAACAGCGTGGAGGCGGCCATCTCGCCCATCATGAAGCTGGTGAACAGCACCGGCAGGGTGTACCTGCCGAGGGCGGCGCTGTAGCCGTTCCAGTACCGCCCGCCGTTGTGGTACAGCCAGGCGATGTTGTTGTGGGCGGCCCGCTCCAGGTCGGTGACCGGTTTCCAGTCGAGCGGGCCGCCCGGCCACAGCCGGGTGATCGCCCGCTGGCAGCACTCCTCGTGGTTCATCTCGTCCCGCGTGATCGAGAAGAAGCACTTGCGGACCGGGTCCTCCTGGTGCTTCTCGAACGCGTGCACGGTGGCCCGGGCGAACACCGCGGGCCCGCTCGCGTCGAAGTTCGCCAGCACCGAGAACCAGTACATGACGCCGAGCCGCTGCTCGGGGGTGAACGCGGCGGGGTCGAGCTCGTCCCAGGGCAGGTCGGCGGGGTTCCACACGGCCCGCTTGGCCTTCTCGTAGATCGCGGCGAGCTTGGCGGTCTCGACGCGCCACTCGATCGGAAAGATGTTCGGCTGGGGGATCTCGGGTGCGGGCAGGAAACCGCCCTCGGGAACCGTCACCTCGGCCATGCCGCCCTCCCGCGCGGTGATGTGACACATTCACGTCTATCGTGCGCTTTGGCGTAACAAAGTGCAATGGGTCACAGTGCGGAGGATCCGGCGGGCCTCACCGGAGCCGTTGGGTGAGCGCCACGCAGCCGAGCACGGCGACCGCGCCGAGCACGGTGGCCGGGCCGACCTGCTCGCCGACGAGCAGCCAGGACCAGACCAGGGTGAGCAGGGGCTGGAGGAGCTGGGTCTGCCCGGCCCGGGCGATGCCGCCCCGGGCGAGGCCCGCGTACCAGGGGATGAAGCCGAGGAACGAGGACACCACGCCGGCGTAGGCGAGCCCGGCGAGCGCGTCCGGGGCCGGCCGTACCTCGGTGACCAGGGCGAGCACCACGGTCGCCGGGACGGTGACCGGCGCGGCGAGCACGAGCGCGTGGGAGATCACCTGCCAGCCCGGCCGGTTCCGGGTGAGCCGCCCGCCCTCGGCGTAGCCGATCCCGGCGGACACCAGCCCGCCGACGAGCAGCAGGTCGGAGAGGGTGAAGTGGCCGCCGCCCTGGCTGAGGGTGAACACGGTGACCGCCACCGCACCGGCCGCTGCCGCGGCCCAGAACGACACACGCGGCCGCTCCCCGGCCCGTGCCACCGCGACGGCCGCGGTGGCGGCGGGCAGCAGCCCGGTCACCACCGCCGCATGCGCGGAGCTTGCCCCCAGATCGAGAGCGAGGCTGCCGAACAGCGGGAAGCCGAGCACCACGCCGAGCACGATCAGTCCGTACGAGCGCCACTCGGCCCGGGGCGGCAGCAGGGGCGCTCCGACCGCGAGGAGGCACGCCGCGGCGATCACAACGGCCGTCGAGGCCCGGCCGAGCGCGACGAGGTAGGGGTCGAAACCGCGCAGCGCGAGCGCTGTGGCCGGAAACGAGCCGGAGAACGTCACGACGCCGAGGAACGCGAGGGCGGTGCCCTGCCAGGCGCGGGCGGCGGAGGAGCGGGAGACCGCTACTCGATCGGTTCCGGTAGCGATATCGTAGTTTCTCATGAAAAAGGATAGCAGTATCGATCGGCTCGCGGCGATCCTGCGGGCCGAGGTGGA
>Ga0310834_101733_pt1 | contig 12078 bp, 7 predicted proteins | sample SM_ome_2_FD_201314 | JGI IMG/M metagenome (GOLD analysis project Ga0310834, IMG submission 201314) | Sorghum-adapted microbial communities enriched on stacked mutant (SM) sorghum from Joint BioEnergy Institute, Emeryville, California... ... | reverse complement strand
GACAGCGCATCCGCGGCGGCCGGCAACGGAAAGGCTGAGCGCAAGCGTGAAATTCAGGCCCTGCATCGACTTGCACCAGGGGAAGGTGAAACAGATCGTCGGCGAGACGCTCTCCGACAGCGGACGCAGGCTGGTCGAAAACTTCGTCTCCGAGCATCGCCCGGCCTATTACGCGGCGTTGTTCCGTAAGGACGGTCTGACCGGCGGGCATGTCATCATGCTCGGACCGGGCAACGAAGAAGCCGCGGCGGAAGCGCTCGCCGCCTGGCCCGGCGGGCTCCAGATCGGCGGCGGCATTACGGCGGACAACGCGGCGGCATGGCTTGAGCGCGGGGCGTCGCACGTTATCGTCACGTCGTATCTGTTCCAGAACGGGCGGCTGCGCGAAGACCACCTCGAGCGGATCGTGCGCGAGGTCGGCCGGGAACGGCTCGTCATCGACCTGAGTTGCAAGCTGAGGGACGGCCGCTGGTACGTCGTCACCGACCGCTGGACCGTGTTCAGCGACTTCGAGCTGAACGAAGCGAATATCCGCAGCCTAGAGCGACATTGCGCGGAATTTCTCGTCCACGCGGTCGACGTGGAAGGGAAGCGCACCGGCGTCCTCGCCGATCTGGTGGAGCGGCTTGCCGCCTGGACGACGATTCCGACGACGTACGCCGGCGGGGCGCGTTCGCTGGACGACCTGGCGCTGTTCCGGAAGCTGTCGCAAGGCAGGCTGGACATTACGGTCGGCAGCGCGCTCGACCTGTTCGGCGGCGATCTGAAGTATCGCGAAGTCGTCGCGTTCTGCCGCGGGGAGTACACTTCGAATGACAAAGGACGGGAGATGGCCCCATGAAGCTGAAGCAAGGCCAGAAACTGCTGTTCATCGGCGACTCGATCACGGACTGCGACCGCGGCAGGCCGGACGGCGAAGGGCTGTTCGATGCGACGGGCCGCGGTTACGTGACGATCGTGGGCGCGCTGCTGACGTCCACCTACCCGGAGCTCGGCATCCGCGTCGTCAACAAGGGGATCGGCGGCAACACGGTGCGCGACTTGAAGGCGCGCTGGGAGACCGACGTGATCGCCCAGAAGCCCGACTGGCTCTCGATCATGATCGGCATCAACGATGTGTGGCGGCAGTTCGACGTGCCGTTCATCAAGGATTGGCATGTCTACATCGACGAATACGAAGCGACGCTGCGCGAGCTCGTCCGGCGGACGAAGCCGGACGTGGACGGGCTCGTCCTGATGACGCCGTTCTACATCGAGCCGAACGAAGCGGACGCGATGCGCGCGACGATGGACCGTTACGGCGCCGTCGTAAAGCGGATCGCCGAAGAAGAAGGCGCGCTCTTCGTCGATACGCAGGCGGCGTTCAACCGGGTGCTGGAGACGCTGTACGCCGGCACGCTCGCGTGGGACCGCGTCCATCCGACGCAGGCCGGCCACATGATTCTGGCGCGAGCTTTCCTGAACGCGATCGGATTCGATTGGTCCAAAATGGCGCGGTAACCCGAAACGCCGAACGTTCCATGCAGACGGGAGCGGGTGCCCGATGAGTCTGTTTCCGCGGCGGATCACGGCCGGACGTTATCGACCGGTCGTGACCGCTTATTATTTTAAACAGTGGCGCGGCTACGAAATGGACGACCATACGCATCCGTCGATGGAGATCATGTATGTGATCAGCGGAGCGTGCCGGGTTGAGATCGGTCCCGGCACGGACGGCAGGCGCGCGTACGGCCTCAAGAAAGGCGAGTTCATTTTCCTCGATGCCGCCGTTCCGCACCGGCTGGTCGTGCCGGAGACGTGCCGGATGCTCAACGTGGAGTTCCGTTTTGCCGAAAAGCCGGGCGGCCTGCCTTCGGTGGGCGAGCTGGCGGCGGAAGATCCGGTGCTCGCCATGCTGCTGGACTGCCCGCGCGACCATCTCGTGCTGCGCGAACCGCATGACATCTATCACGCGCTCAAGGCGCTGGTGCTCGAGCTGGACAACCCGGACGGCCGTGAACCGATGATCCAGGTCTTGTTCGCCGAACTGCTGCTGCGCATCGCGGCGCTGTACAAGGAATCGGATGCGGCGGGCGAGCCCGGCGCGGAGCGGTACGTGCGGCAGGCGGCCGCGTTCATGCACGAGCATTACGACCGGCCGCTGCGCATCGCGGACATCGCGGCGAGCGTCAATCTCCATCCGGTCTATCTGCAGCGCATTTTCAAGCGGTCGACCGGACAGTCCGTCATGGCGTATCTGACCGCGTTCCGGATGGAGAAGGCGAAAATGCTGCTCCGGCAGACCGACATCCCGGTCGGCGACATCGCGGATTACGTCGGGATCGGCAGCCGGCAATATTTCCACGAATTGTTCCGGCGGCACACCGGCCAGACGCCCGCGGCCTACCGCCGCTCGTTCGGCACGGAGCGGTACTCGGACAGATAGGTTGCGATTGCGGACATCTGCAGAGGCAAAAGGCTGCGATCGCGATAACGCTTTCGCGCTCCCGTTGGTACAATGGGGCTTAAGGGTGAGCGGCCCGGAGCCAACGAACGGGAGGGCGAAATTCATGTCATTCAAAGTGGCGTTCATCGGCGCGGGCAGCATCGGCTTTACGCGCAGCCTGCTGCGCGACCTGCTGTCCGTGCCCGAATTCCGGAACATCCGCGTTGCGTTTACGGACATCAGCGAGCGCAATCTCGAGATGGTGCGGCAGCTTTGCCAGCGGGACATCGACGAGAACGGCCTGTCGATCAGGATCGAGGCGACGACCGACCGGCGGGAAGCGCTGAAAGGCGCGAAGTATGTGCTGAACACGATTCGCGTCGGCGGGCTGGAGGCTTTTCAGACGGATATTGACATTCCGCTCCGCTACGGCGTCGACCAGTGCGTCGGCGACACGCTCTGCGCGGGTGGCATCATGTACGGCCAGCGGGGCATCGCCGTCATGCTGGACATCTGCAAGGACATCCGCGAAGTGGCGGCGAAGGATGCGCTGCTGCTCAACTACGCCAATCCGATGGCGATGCTGACGTGGGCGTGCAACAAGTACGGCGGCGTCCGCACGATCGGCCTCTGCCACGGCGTGCAGCACGGGCACAAACAGATCGCCGACGTGTTCGGCCTGAAGAAGGAAGAGGTCGACATCATCTGCGCCGGCATCAATCATCAGACGTGGTACATCCAGATCCGGCACAACGGACGCGATCTGACGGGCGAGCTGCTCGAGGCGTTCGAGCGCCATCCGGACTACAGCCGGACGGAGAAAGTGCGGATCGACATGCTGCGCCGGTTCGGCTACTACAGCACCGAGTCGAACGGCCACCTGAGCGAATATGTGCCGTGGTACCGGAAGCGCCCCGACGAAATCCGCGATTGGATCGATCTCGGAAGCTGGATCAACGGCGAGACGGGCGGCTACTTGCGCGTCTGCACCGAAGGCCGGAACTGGTTCGAGACGGATTTCCCGAACTGGCTGAAGGAGCCGCCGCTCAAGTACCGGCTGGAAGACCGCGGTTACGAGCACGGCTCGTTCATCATCGAGAGCCTGGAGACGGGACGCGTCTATCGCGGGCATTTCAACGTCGTGAATGGCGGCGTCATCTCGAACCTGCCGAACGACGCGATCGTGGAAGTGCCGGGCTATGTGGATGCGAACGGCATCTCCATTCCGCACATCGGCGATTTGCCGCTCGGCCCGGCCGCCGTCTGCAACGCGAGCATCAGCGTGCAGCGGCTCGCCGTCGAAGCGGCGGTGCGCGGCGACGATCTTCTTCTGCGCCAGGCGTTCATGATGGACCCGCTCGTCGGCGCGGTGTGCAACCCGAAGGAAATTTGGCAGATGGTCGACGAGATGCTCGTCGCGCAGGAGCGGTGGCTGCCGCAATACAAGGCGGCGATCGCCGCGGCGAAGGCGCGGCTTGAGGCCGGGCGCGCGGCGGGCACGCTCATTCCGACGCGCGACTACGAAGGCGCGGCGCGGCTCAAAGTGAAGACGGTCGAGGAGATGGAGCGCGACCGCGAAGCGGCGAAGAAGAACGCGGCCGCGGCGGACAAGGGGCAGGATCGGGAACGGACGAAAGCGTGAGCCGTCCGGCCGGAGCCGGATCGGCACCGGGCGTGCGATCGGCCGTCCGTTACCCGTCGACCGCGCCGCGCCGCCTGTATTCCATCGGCGTGCAGCCGAACCGCTGCCGGAACACCGTGTTGAAATAACCCAGATTGCGAAAGCCCGCCTCGAACGCGATGTCCATGATCTTCCTGTCCGTGGAGCGGAGCAGGATGGCGGCCTGCCGGACGCGGTACAGGTTGATGTATTCGACCGGCGTCGCCGCCGTGATCCGCTTGAAGAGACGGCAGAAATAGGCTTCGCTCATCGACACGGCCGAGGCGAGCTCGCCGAGCCGGATCGGTTCGGCATAATGGCGCTCGATGTATTCGAGCGCTTCTTTGATGCGCTCCATCGGCAGTCCGGCGCCGGCGCGGCGCGTCTGCTCCGTGCGGGAAACCATCCGCAGCAGGAGCGAGACGCACGTCTGGAGCATGCCGCGGACGGCCAGCTCGTAGCCGAACGGCCGCGACCGGTCGAGCTCGAACAATTGCTCCAGCAGATCAAGCAGGGCGGCGCTGTCCCCGTTCTTCCGGTCCAAGTGGACGGGGACTTCGTATTGCCGATCCGTTAGCGGCCGGATATAGCGCTGATGGAGAAGATCGGGCGCGCTGCCCGACAGCATATCCGCGTGAAACACGGCGGCGGAGAAGGAGACGGCTTCATCGCCGGCCACCGAACCGGAATGGAGCTCGCCGCTTGCGACGAAGACCGCCTCGCCGGCCGAAAGGCAATAGTCCTCGGCGCCGACGCGCAAGACGGCCCGCCCTTGCGTGACCATGAAAAACTCCAGCTCATCGTGCCAATGCAGATCGAGGAGCGGTTGGTCGGGCGGACAATGGAAATGGTACATGCGGACCGGGAATTCGGGACTGCCGTGGCGGCGGGCTTCCTTCAGCATGGCGCGATCCATCGGACGTTCGGCCTCCTCGGGCGGATCCGGACCATTAATGGTCAAAATCCTGATAGAATAGGGCAAAAAAAGGGGATGAAGGCGCTCACAGACGACAATATCATTATAAGCAGAGTGAAGGAGGGAGCGCAAAATGAAGTTTACCGACGGTTATTGGATGATGCGCAAGGGCGTCGAGATTCAATATCCGACCGAGGTGCGCGACTTGGCTGTCCGCGATGGTGTCGTAACCATTTATAACGCGACCAGGTGGGTCCGGACGAAGGGCGACACGCTGAACGCCGCGTTGCTTACGTGCGAGATCAGCTCGCCCCTGCCGGACGTCATCCGCGTAAAATGGCACCATCATGCGGGACTGCGGGAGACGGGGCCGCACTTTGCGATCAACGCGGATGCGAGCCACAAGGTGGAGATCGAGCGGCATGACGATCACGTGACGGTTCGGAGCGGCCGCCTGACGGCCAGGATCAGGAGGCCGGCCTGGGGGCTCGAGTTCTTCTGCGACGGCCGCCGCATTACCGGCACGGGTGCGAAAGGCGCGGGCTACATTCTCGACCACGGCAAGCCGTACTTCCGCGAAATGCTCGATCTCGGCGTCGGCGAATACGTTTACGGGCTCGGCGAACGGTTCACCCCTTTTCTCAAGAACGGACAAGTCGTCGACATCTGGAACGAGGACGGCGGCACGGCGAGCGAACAGGCGTACAAGAATGTGCCGTTCTATCTGTCGAGCGGCGGCTACGGCGTGTTCGTCAACCATCCGGAGCGCGTTTCCTTCGAGATCGCGTCCGAGATTGTCTCGAAGGTCGGGTTCAGCGTCGAGGGCGAATCGCTCGAGTATTTCATCGTGGGCGGCGAGACGCTGAAGGATGTGCTCGACAACTACACGAAGCTGACCGGCAGGCCCGCGCTGCCGCCGGCCTGGTCGTTCGGGCTGTGGCTGACGACCTCGTTCACGACGGATTACGATGAGGCGACCGTACGCAGCTTCATCGACGGCATGGCCGAGCGAAACATCCCGCTGCACGTTTTCCACTACGACTGCTTCTGGATGAAGGAGTACCAGTGGTGCGATTTCGAATGGGATCGCGACATGTTTCCCGATCCGGAAGGGATGCTGAGGCGGCTCAAGGAGCGCGGCTTGCGCATTTGCGTCTGGATCAACCCGTACATCGCGCAGAAATCGCCGCTGTTCAGGGAAGGGATGGAACACGGCTATCTCGTCAGGCGCCCGAACGGCGACGTCTGGCAGTGGGACATGTGGCAGGCGGGCATGGGGCTCGTCGACTTCACGAATCCGGACGCGGTGCGCTGGTATCAGGGCAAGCTGAGGCGGCTGCTCGAGATGGGTGTCGACTGCTTCAAGACGGACTTCGGCGAGCGGATTCCGACCGACGTCGTCTGGTTCGACGGTTCCGATCCACGGAAAATGCACAACTACTACACGCAACTCTACAACAAAGCGGTGTTCGAGCTGCTCGAGGAATTCCGCGGCAAGGGAGAGGCGATGCTGTTCGCCCGCTCGGCGACGGCCGGCGGCCAGATGTATCCGGTTCACTGGGGCGGCGACTGCTCGGCGACCTACGACTCGATGGCCGAGACGCTGCGCGGCGGCCTGTCGCTCGGTCTGTCCGGCTTCGGCTTCTGGAGCCACGACATCAGCGGCTTCGAGCGGACGGCGCCTGCCGACATCTACAAGCGCTGGGTTGCCTTCGGGCTGCTTTCCTCGCACAGCCGGCTGCACGGCAACGAATCGTACCGGGTTCCGTGGCTGTTCGACGAAGAGTCGGTCGACGTGCTCCGCTTCTTCACCGAGCTGAAATGTTCGCTCATGCCGCATCTGTTCGCCTACGCGGTTGAAGCGAAGGAGCGCGGCCTGCCGATGCTTCGCGCGATGGTGCTCGAGTTCCCGGACGACCCGACCTGTCTCTACCTGGACAGGCAATACATGTTCGGCGAGCGGCTGCTCGTGGCGCCGATCTTCAATGAGCGGGGCGAAGCGCTCTACTATGTTCCGGAAGGACGCTGGACGAACCTCATTACCGGCGAAACGGTGGTCGGCGGAAGATGGCGCCGCGAAAAGCACGGGTACATGTCGCTGCCGCTTCTCGTCCGCCCGAACTCGCTGATCGCGATCGGCGCAAACAACCTGCGGCCGGATTACGATTTTGCGGACAACGTGACGTTCCATCTGTTCGAACTGGAGGACGGCCATACGGCCCGGGCGGTCGTCCACGACCTGCAGGGCAATCCGACGCTCGCCGTTACCGCCGCCCGGAGCGGGAACGTGATCGAGATCGCGGCGGAAGGCGCCGTGAAGCCATGGCATGTCGTGCTTCGCGGCATCCGGGACGCAGCGTCGGTGGAGGGCGCCTCGGCGGAACAGACGCCGCAGGGACTCAGGCTGACCCCTTCCGCCGGCGCATCCCGGCTGATTGTCCGCATATGAGAACCTGATTGCGCGAGGGGGATAGTTGAATAACCCGTCTTCCAGACCCGTGTAAACATGATTGACATGTTTATGCGGGTCTTATCAATAATGACAATTTTTTGAATGGCAATTGCGGGGGTGAAATGGTAAGATTTTATTGTCGAATCGGCACGAAATGCGCGGGATTGTTCCGGATTGTCCGTGCCATACCAATGATAAAGCGAGTGATTGCATGTTCAGGAAACGCTTTTGGCTGCGTCCGATCATCGCGCTGCTCATCGTCTCGCTGCTGCCGGTTGCGAATCTGGCCGGATTCGCGCTCCAGCCGGCCGGGGCGCAGGGGATGGAACCGATCGTGTTGTTGGAAGATGAATCCGATGTCGACGGAGACGAGGTTACACTGGTGTTTGCCATGACCGATCCGTCTTATGTTCCCGAGGTCGACAAACTTGTCTTTCTGGGCGACGGCAGTACGGTTACAACCGATAAGTACATGTTCGAGTACAACAGCTACTATTATGTGTACGAATTCGCAGCCTGGGATCTTGAATCCGGCGAACATGCGCTTTATCTGAATCTGATCAAGAACGGTGTAGTCGAGCAGACGGTGCCGTTTTATTTTACCATCCCCGAGAAGCAGCCGCTCACCGTTTATCTTTTCGGACCGTCAGATCCGATTAATCTCGAGTTCTATAATGAGACGACGGAAGCACCGGTTGTGCCGGGACCTGTCGTATCTCAAGGCGCCGATTATTGGGCGTATACGATCTCTGCCCATCCGAACGAAGAATTCTCCCTGTCCGCCGATGGTTACCTGTTGTCCAACGAGGGGGACTTTATATCCGGCTCGGAACAGTGGGAATACGTGGTCCACGCGGTCGAAGAAAATTACGCGGTGAATTTGCGGGAATCCGATATCTCGTTTGATCCGGATACGGGGTACATCTCCGGTTACCTCAGGTTCAGGGGCGTCGGCGCATGGGGCAATTACGCGGTGACCGTCATTACCGATGGCGGTGTTATAGAAGCGTGCGCCGCGATCAATGATGACATCGAGGAGGGGGACTTATTCACGTGCGTATTGCAGCAGGGCGAAACGCCATTGCAGGTGCGCATCGACTATTTGACGGGGAACGGGTACGTTCCGACCAACGCCGCGGTGAATCTGCAACCTGTCGGCCTGCCCGAAAATGTTGAGATCCGGGACACCGATTCCAAACTCGGATCGGCCGCGCCGTACGTCGAGTTCAGAGGCCCGCAGGCGTCGGACATCGCCCTGTTCAAGATCGTTCCCCCCGTTCGTGAAGAAATGGAACCCGATGGCGTCAAATACATCCCCGCGGACGGGAGACCGATCTACAGCGCCCAGCTGGAGGGATTCGACGCGTATCCAGGTGACCGGATCACCATTCGGATGGTTGACAGGAACGGGCATGAATACAACGACGAACTTGTCGTTCCGATCGTGGACAGCATGACGTCGGGGCAGACGGGCCGGATCGATTACGACAATTACGGATGCAACAATACGATGTTGCTGTCCTATTCCCACTATTACTATTGCTCTGACGCGAATCCGTACGAGTCTGCCCTGGACCACGACGATGCCGAATATGTGGACGGGTCGGTCGCCTGGACGGTGCCGGACACCGGAAACTTCATCATCGTGGCCTATGACCTGTACTTCGGTTACGCCGACGGGTCCACGCCCACGGGGATCGCGCGCGTCAATATCGATCCGGAATTGGAGACGTTCTCGCATCCGGTAACGAACATCCCGATCGGAGCGGACCGGGTGGAGGTTGTGCCCCTGCTCGTCCATACCGAATTTGAAGGATTTCCGTACGCCCCCGTCTATTATGCGGAGACCTTCCATATCGCGCTGCCCGATCAATCGATTCCGCAGCCGCCCGCCCTCGATCCTCCGAAGGTGAACGGCGAGGACGCGTTGCAGGACGAGCTCGATCCGTCCGGATTCGCGTATCTGGCCTTCGTGGACAAGGAAGCGGATTCCGCGACGATCACCCTCAGCTCGCCGAACGGCGAGATCTGGATCAATAATGAAGTGCCGCTGGGATCGGGGGGCGAATACACGGTCGAACTGGACGGGCCCTCGAAGTTTTTGACGATTTACGTTCGATCGCCCAATGATCCGGATTTGTTCACGATATACTTTCTATCCATCTACAAGGACGCAGATCCGGTCATCGAACTCACCTACCACTTCGTGGCCGGCGATTCGGTATATCTGTACTGGTTTGCCGACGAACCTTCCGGACTGCAATATGAAGTGGAAATCGATCTTTACAAGAACGTGGACAACGAACCGGTCCCGGTCGAATCCTACGGAATCGAAAAATATTTCTATTACGCGAAGCTGAGTTCGCTGGATCCGGCAACCTACAAGGCCGTCGCGCGCATGGTTCATAACGGACAGGATCTTGCTTCGGACGAAATGACGTTCGAGATCCCCGAACCGAAGCCGATGCACTTCTATGTGTTCGGACCGGACACTTCTGGCCAAGCAAGGGTACTGCTATACCCTGAGCCACGACACCTACCGGTTCAACACGCCGAACGCGTATGCTTACTGCACCGAGGTGGGACCGAACCATATCGTTCATGCGACCGAATCGGCATATGACGCCCATCTGGATTACGTCGCCATTCAGACCTGGATGGAGGGCAATCTGCGGGGGAATCTCGGCTTCACCAAAATCGGGGACTATGAGGACTACAAGCTGGTGATCGTCGACACGAACGGCGGCGAGCACGCCTGCGAAGTCCAGGAGAACAACGGTTCGAGCGATGTGTCGTTCCATTGCCCCGACTATTCGACTGCGAATTCGAAATATTTGCGGATCAACGCTTTGGTCGGGCAGGGATCGCCGGTTCCGACCAACGCCGCGACACGCATCGACGTGTTCGGCCGGTTCAGCGGAATCGTTCTCTCCGACGACGATCCCGACGCCAACTCCCTTGATCTGACCGTCCGCTTCAATACGAACGATGAGACGGATGTTTCGCTGTATCGCATCGATGTGCCGGGGGTCCTGGGGTACGGAAGCAATTCCTTCGTCGAAACGAAGGAAGGGGATGATCCGTACATCGTCCATTTCGGAAAACTGGCCACCCATCCGGGAGATCGGGTCATCTTCTATGCGTACGATCGCGACGGTTACCGGTTCTCGGACTACGAAGCGGCCGGAATCATCGATGTCATGACGAACCAGAAGAACTGGATCAGCTATAATGCAAGCTGCGACACGGACTCCCAGAACTGTATGCCGGTCGAACCTTACGGAGAGTTCGCCGGGCATGAGGATGCCGCCGTGGCGAGCGAGGACGACGGAACCGGGAATGTCAAGGCATTCGTCAGATGGGTGCTGCCTTTCACGATGGAGATCTTTCCGGTCGCGTACGACATCTATTACGCCGACTCCAATAAGGAAATCATTCGCGGCGAAGCGAGGGTCAACCTGCAATACTTGACGGGCGAATTCAGACATCCGTTGAGCCAGGCTCCGGGGGCCGCGGAATATGTCGCGGTTGTGCCAATCTTGCGCATGAACGGCAATTACTTCACCCTCTATCATGCGGATCCGTTTTATGTGCCGCTGAGCGCGACGGCGACGCCGGATTTCATCATATCGGTGGAAGGGATGGTTCCGCTGGCGGACGGCTCGTACGGCTATGTTCCCAAGGGGATGACGGCCGGCAAACTGTTGTCGCGGTTCAACGTTGTCGACGGCGCGAGCAAGCAGGTGCTGGACAAGAACGGCGAACCGCTGGACACGGATGCCACCGTTGAAACGGGCGCGAAACTGGTGTTGTCGAAAGACGGCGTAACCCGGACGATTACGCTCCGATTCGTGTACGAAGCGATGGGCAAATCCGGCGGCGATCCGGTGACCATCACGGACATTGCCCTGTTCATCATCCAGCAATTGAACTCCACGGACCCGAAGGATTTGACGGGCGACGGGAAGTTCGACAGTGAAGATACCCGATTGCTGCTCAAAGAACTGGCAGAATAAATGATCGCAGTTCGCGACTCGCGCGTGCCCCCGCGATACGTCGGGTCGGACGAATGGCGCGTCGATCCGCCTGCCCTTTTCCGGGGCGGCGGTTATTTTTTTGCGCCAGCCCAAGGGATTATGCGGATATGGAATTCTTTTGCATAGCAAGATCGGGAATCCAATGTTAAGATCAACATGTCGAAATATGCCGGCCTTTTCGATCCCGTGACTCCCGGTTCGATCCTGATCGTGACGCTGGGCGAGCGGCGGGAAGAAATCCGGCTTCGCTTCCTGTCCGAGCTGCTGAGGCCGTCCGGAACGGAGCCGGTCACGGCCGCCCATGTCGCGGTGTTCGTCATCGCGCAACTGGCGGCAGCAGATCCGGTCGATCTGACGGGAGACAGCATATTCAACCAGGACGATGTCCGGCTGCTTTTGGGCGAACTGTAAACGGGCATGACGGAATCCGTTGCTTTCGGGCGGCGGATTTTTTTTCATGCGACGGATTGTAATATGAAGTGCGACAGAAAAAAATAAAGAAGCCCATGGATGGATTCGTGTAAAATGGAAGTCGCCAAACACCCATTCGTACAGGAGGATCCATTCATGAGCTACTCCCATCTTAGC
>Ga0310834_101729_pt1 | contig 12094 bp, 6 predicted proteins | sample SM_ome_2_FD_201314 | JGI IMG/M metagenome (GOLD analysis project Ga0310834, IMG submission 201314) | Sorghum-adapted microbial communities enriched on stacked mutant (SM) sorghum from Joint BioEnergy Institute, Emeryville, California... ... | reverse complement strand
CGTCGATCAGTGTGCGTCCCTGCACCAGGGCGGCATCCCGACGGCGCGTCGTGACCACCGTCCGGCCCGTAGCCGTGGCTGGCGGCCACAGGTTGCGCATGTCGGCGGGGTTGGCCAGGTCGTCCAAGACGACCAGCCACCGCCGGTCGGTCGCGGCCAGCCAGGCCAACAGGCGGCCGGCCGCCTGCTCGGGGTCAGGGTCTTCGACGCCGGTGACATCCGCGGCCGCCTGCGCGTAGGTGGCAACCACGTTCGATCGGGAGGTGGCCGACACCCAGATCAACAGGTCGACCTGACGCTCCCGCCACAGTGTGTCCGCCAACGCTGCCGCGAGCTGGGTCTTACCCACCCCACCCAACCCGGCCACCACCTGGCAGACCACCACGGTCTCACCCGCCGCGACCGCGGCCAGCTCGTCGTCGACCGGACGCCACTGCCGGTGGTCGGCCAACACCGGCACCACCCCGACCCGGTGCGGCCACACCACCGACCGCCGACCACCGTAGAAGTGGTTGTGCTGGGTGTTGCCGTCCCCGAATTGCACACCCTGCGCGTGCGAGGCGTCCTCGACACCCGACACCATGATCACCTTCCTGGCGACAGTCGATTCTGTCACCGGCACGCAAGCCACACAGACTGCACCGGCGCCGACGAGCGCACCCGCGCGACGCATGAGGGCAACACTCCAGGCAGGCCGGTTGAGCCGGACACGGCTACCACACCTGGGGACGACTCAGAAACTTAATAAAGGGCATCGGGAAGGCGGAAGAGGCCGCCATCGAGCGCGGGCTGAAGTGAGTCGTCTGCCGTCTGGTTCTGTGAGGTGTTCTTGGCCTGCTTGGGCGGCTTGCGTCGTGGGTGGGAGGCGCCCTTCGGGCCTTCCTCGCTGTAGCGCTGATGGTTCAGTTCGAGTAGTCGGTCCAGCACCTCGATCTGAACGGCAGGGTCGATCGTGAAGCGAACGCCTTGCCGTGTCTCGTGAAACCCGTGGCCGAGTGTAAGGTCTGACCAGCCATACGCCTCGGTGACCGCCTCGTCAATCTCGACGTGAATCTCGCGCAGCCGCCGAATCTCCGGATCGGTTACCCGCTCGTCGTGAACCAGGTTGTAGAGCTTGGTGAGCCCGAGCTGCCGTCCCAGCATCAGCGATCGTCGGTACGAGTCCAGCTCCTCTCCAATCCGATCCATCCGCTCGGTTGGCTCTGGCTGCGGGAACGTTTCGAAGCAGTCTGATGGGGTGTATTGTAGATCGCGTTTCAAGGTTGCCGAATATTTCCATGCCCACTGGATGTGAATGTCTGAATCCAGTAGAGCCAGCATTGCTGGCTGGTCGGTAGCAAAGACCACAATCTTCTCATTTAATACTTGCCCTGTTGGTACAAATGTGGCAATGGCCGTACTGCTGACTCGGGCGATGACGAGGACGCGGTCAAGGTCACCGATTGCCTTTTGCATGGCGGGCCGCTTTTCTGCGTACTGCCACCAATAGTCACGGTAGACTTTCCGATTGTTCGCCGCGCGGAACGGCTTTACTTCGCGCTCGACTATGGCGAAGCAGTCGGGGTACTCTCTCGCGCGTTCTTCTGACCAGTTGTGGAAGTTGATGACCCAACGGCTGGCCGAGCAGTCCGGACGGGTGTTCAGGTCTTCGCCATTCAGATACGGGAAGAGCACGTCCTTGTTGCGCGGATCCTTGGCGATGAGCGCCTGGGCCTGCTCCGGTTCGAGCAGGAAACCGGTGCCGAGGACATAGGAGCCGATGAACGATTGCTCCGCGTTGGCGGCGAGGCGATACGGGTTCCCCGTCACCCGGGACCGGGCATCGAGCGACGGGGTGATCCCGCGTACCTGCCGGCCGTCGAGAATCCGAGGCTCCCCGTCGCCCGCGTGCCCGAGCCAGAGCAGCGACACCTCCAGCGACGCCGTACCCGGCCAGGGCTGGGACTTGTTGGCGCGGTAGATCGTCCAACCCATGTCGATCGCCTGGTCCAGCCCGACCTCCCGGGTGTCGCCCTGGGCGATCGTGTTCGTGGCGATGATCCCGACCCGACCCTGCCGCGCCACCCCCAGGTTCCGCAGCAGGAAGTACGAGCAGAGATCGGCGCTGCCGCGCCTGCCCCGCCCGACCCGCTCCACCAGAAACTCACGTACGTCATGGCCGATCGAGCCGGTCAGGCGCTGGCCCCCGATGAAGGGTGGGTTGCCGACCACGGCGTCGAAGCCACCCTGGTTGATCACCTCGGGGAACTCCAGTGGCCAGTGCAGCGGCCGGATCGGCTCCGGCCGTGGCCCGCGCAGCCAGCCGCTGATCATCTCGGCGAGCTGGTTCTCCACCTGCGACGGCGCGGACCCGTCCAACACCGCGTGCATGTCGTCGTTGATGCTGACGAGCCGACGGTCGTACGTCGACTCCGGGTCGTCGGAGTCGTCCTGCGGATCCCACGGCCGGCGCTGCGGACGTACGGCCGTCGACAGCGCGGCCCCGACCACCGCGTCGGCGGCCAGGCGCGCGGACCTGGTCAACGCCTCCACCCGGGCCAGCTTGGCGCTCTTGTCCGCGATGTCCCGGACGTCCTCGGCCACGCTCGACTCGATCGACTCACGCAGTTCGGTGATCTCGGCGACCAGCTCGTGCAGGCGTTCGCTGACCGAGTTGTAGAGCACGGCGTGCAACACCCGGCCGGTCGCCGGGTCGAGGTGGAAGGCGGTGAGCTGGTCGATCGAGGTGATCCCGACCAGCGAGTCGCCACAGCGCAGGGCGTGGTCGAGGAAACCGAACGGCTTGCCCTTGGCCAGGGTGACCAGCCACAGCGACAGCTTCGCCAGCTCCACCGCCATGTCGTCGCGGTCCACCCCGTACAGACAACCGGCCGCCACCTTGCGGCGGGCCGCGAGCAGCAGCTCGTCACGGCTGGGATTGGCGCCGACCAGCTCGGCCACGTCGGGCGGGAGGCCGTCCCGCTCCCAGGCCCGCACCACCACGTCGGCCAGGTAACGGCAGGCCGACACCAGGAACGCCCCGGAACCCATCGCCGGGTCGAGCACCTTCAACCTCAGCAGCTCGTCGGCGCTCCTGGCCCGCCACACCCCCTCGTCGGTCAGCCCCTGCGCCGGGCCCGGCGCGAAACACAGCGGGGCCAGGGTGTGCCGGACCACCTCCTCGGCCAACTCGCGCGGGGTGTAGTGGGTACCGGTGGCCCGGCGGTCGCCGAACTGGGTGAACAGCACCGAGCCGGCCGGGAAGACGGTCGGCAGCCCGCGCAGGTCGGTGCGGAGCAGGCCCCAGAACGGGCGTACCCGTTCCGCCAGGTCGGCGTCGTTGTCGCAGGCCGCGTGCAGCGCGGCCAACTCGGCCGGCCCGGGGGTCGCGGCCAGGAGCCGGTCCAGTTGCCTGGCCGTGAGGTCGCACCGCTCGGCCAGCCAGTCACGCAGCGCCGCCTCACCCTGGCCGGCCCGCTCCACCAGCTCCGCCAGCGGCACCTCCGGTTCGCGCCTGCCGAGCAACCCGACGTACGGCTCGGTCACCCGCCGGCAGGAGAACTCCAACAGGCCCTCGTAGACGTGGCCGATCTGCTCCACGTCCAGACTGGAGTAGCTGAGCTGTTCGGCCGCCCGGCCGCCGCGGTGCCGCAGCACCAGCAGCGCGTCCAGCATCTCGAACACCACCCGGTCGGTGACCGCCGCCCGCTCCAGCCACGGGAACCGGGCCGGGTCGAACAGCGACCCGCCGTGCGCCGGGATGCGCAGGTCGGGATGCTCGCAGCCGCCGTGGACGGCGGTGAAGAGCGCCAGCAGGCGGGGCCAGGCCGACGTCCGCCGGTCGATCAGCTCGTCGCCGTGCAGGTCCCGCAGCGCCGTGAGCTGACCGTACAGGGTCGACGCCGCGTACGCCTGCGCGTACACCGGGTCGGTGATCGGCAGCAGCCGCCGCTCCTCGGCGTAGAGCAGGAACACCAGCCGCATCAGCACCGTCAGCGCGCCCCGGTAGATCTCCCGGTCGCTGGCCTCGGCCAGCAGGGCGCCACCGGACTCCCGGTCGAGCCGGGCCAGCTCGCCGACGAACAGCTCCACCGCCCGGCGCACCTGGTCGCCGAGCGTCGTCGTCACCTGGGTGCGCGCCTCGGCACTGCGGGCGAACAACCCGGCCAGGCTGGTCGACGGGGTGCCGTCGGCGTTCGTCGGCGGCAGCAGCACCCGGGGCGCGGCGAGCAGGGTGGCGAACGCCCGCAACAGCGCCGGCTCCTCCAGCCACAGGTCCGCGTCGAACACCCCGACCCCGGTCGACTCACCCGGCCGGGCGTGGACCAGCGCCCAGTGCCGGCCGTTGGTCAGCAGCGCCAGCGGCACCCCGGTGGCCCGGCACAGTTGCGCGGCCTGCTCGGTCAGCGCCGGCCGGTCGCCCCGGGCGGCGGTCAGCGGGGTACCGAAGTCGTGACGGTAGACGTACAGCCGAGTAGCCCGACCACCACCCGGCTGCGGGCCGACGATCACCACGTCCGGCCGGAGCCCGGCCGCCCGCACGTCCGCCGGCAGGCTCGTGCCGTCACCACGCACGTCGGCCGGGAAACGCAGCAGCTCGCCGAGGATCAGGTCGAACCAGGCCGGCCCGAGCAGGTCCGGCGCCTCCTGCACCTCGATCCAGGCCCGGCGTATCCGGTCCCGCACCTCGTCCGGCACGGTGTCCAGCCCGTCCGGGAACGCCTCCACCAGCACCGGCACGGTCAGGAACGGGCCGTCCGGGCTGAGCAGGCCGAGCCACTCGGCGTGCTGCTCGGCGGGCGTCGACACCGCCGGCCGGTGCGCGCGGCCGGCGGACCGGCCCGACCCGGCGCCCCGGGCGGCGCCACCGCCGGCCCGACCGGCGGCCCGACCGGCGGCGGGAGAACGGCGGACAGGAGCGGACATCAGCGGTCACCTCGGGCGAGAGCGGCCGGCACCAGGAAGGTGACGGCGGCGGGAAACCACCGGGCGGTCGGGTCGGCGTAGCGGCGGCGCAGCGCGTCGGTCTCCCGCTGCCGCTGCGCCGGGATGTCGTCCAGCCGCGCCTTCAACGCGTTCCGGTCGGCGTGCAACTGCTGCTGCTCCAACGCGAACAGCGTCGGCTGCTCCCAGTACGGCTCGTCGTGCAGCTTCCTGTCGATCGCGGCGGCCAGTTCGGCGAGAACCGCCTCGACCGCGGCGACCTCCTCCTCGCACCGCTGGGCGAGCAGGCCGTGCAGGCTGCGCGCCCGCTGGTTGGCCCGGTTCGCCAGCGCCCTGCCGAGCGGTTCGCTCAGCGCCGGCCACAGGTCGGCGAGCTGGGCGCGCACCGCCTCCGCCGGCGCCTGGTCGGTGGCGGCGGCCAGCCACCGCTCCAGCTCCTCCTGCCGGGCCCGGGTCAGCCGACCCGCCTGGATCTCGCCGCCGGCCACCACGATCTCCTCGTGCAGCCGGGTCCCCTCGGCGCCGGTCACCACCACCCGGCCGTGCGCGACCACCGCCGGGCCGCGCAGCAGATCCCCGGGTACGACCCGGGCGGTGACCCGGGACAGCTTCGCCGCCCCGGTCGGGCCGGAGACGGTGCCACCGGGCCGGCCCGCCGCACCCCGGGCCTGCGCCCACAACTCGGCCCGCAGCAGCCGCAGACACATCTGCACCAGCCGGTGCCCCAGGTGCAGCAGCACCACGTCGGTGCGACCGGCCGCCGCGTCCGGGTCGAAGGTGACCGGCCGCTCCCGGCCGGTCACCGGGTGCAGCAGCCCGTCGTTGCGGGCGGCGGCCCAGGCACCCGGCAACTCCGGCAGCCGGAACCAGGCCCCCGTCGCGCCCGGCGGCGTCGGCACGGCGACCAGATCCCGGCGGTGCGCCAGCCGCAGCGCCGTCCGCACCACCCGCTCCACCGTCGCCGGAGTCAGGTTCAGCTCCGCCCGGCTGCCCCGCAACGCCTCGGTCAGCCTGTGCAACTCCCGGGCCAGATCCCGCTCCACCCGCAGCCGGGCCCGGCGCGCCCGGCTCTCGATCTCGGCGTCGGTGGCCTGCCAGTCGGTCCGCCTGCCGGTCATCTTCTGCTCCACCTGGGCGGCGATCACCTCGCCCGCGCTGCCCAGGTCGGTGCGGATCGCCTCCACCTTCTCCACCGCCACCCGGAGGAACGCCAACTCGTCCTCCAGCGAACCGGTGGTGTAGTCGACGTGCTGCCAGCCGGCCGGCACGAAGTGCAGCACCCACACCTCCCGGGCCCGCTGACCGTGCCGGTCGACGCGGCCGTTGCGCTGCTCCAGCCGGTTCGGGTTCCACGGGATCTCCCAGTGCAACAGCCGGTGGCAGTACCGCTGCAGGTTGATACCCTCGCTCGCCGCGTCGGTGGCGAGCAGGATCCGTACGTCGTCCAACGCCGGATCCTCGGTGAAGACGTTCTTCACGTGCTCGCGCTCGTCGGCGTCCTGCCCGCCGTAGAGCTGGGCGATCCGCTCCTTCGGGTAGCCGGCGGTGATGAGCTGCTCGTACAGCCAGCGCTGGGTGTCCCGGTACTCGGTGAAGATGATGACCCGCTCCGTCGACCACTCGCCGCCCGGCCGGACGATCGGGTCCAGCCAGGCGCGCAGCGCGGCGAACTTGGCGTCCGGCCGGTCCTGCGCCGACCGCGCCCAGGCGCGCAGCCGCTCCAGCAGGTCACGCTCCCGCTCCGACAGCGGGGGAGCGTAGCGCCGGACCGCCGCCAGGGCGTCCGCCTCGGTCTCGCCGTACGCCTGGTCGTCCTCGGCGGTCTCGGCCAGCCGCTCGATCATCGGCTGGAGCACCTTCTCCCCGGCGTCCGACACCTCCCGCGGGCCGTCCGGCGCGACCTCGGACGCGGTCATCGTCGCCAGGTGCGTGTCGATCGTCTCCGCGAACGCCTTCGGCGAGGAAAACAGCCGACGCTTGAGCAGGGTGGTGACGAAGTCGGCGGCGATCTGCCCGGCCCGGTCCCGCGCGCTCTGGCGGCGGCTGGCCGCGTACTGCGAGAGCAGCTCGTGGGCCTGCCGCTCCGCCTCCGAGTACGTCACCTCCAGGTAGTCCAGCCTCCGCACCGGGAACCGGGGCGTGCCGTCCCACCTCGGCGGCAGCTCGCTCTTGAGCCGGCGCACCATCACCCGGGCCAACTGCTCCGGCGCCGGCTTGATCCCGCGCGCGAACCGCTGGTCGTCCAGCAGCTCCAGCAGCGCCGTGAACGACTCCAGGTAGCCGTTGTGCGGGGTCGCGGACAGGAACAGCCGGTGCTCGCAGTGCGGGGCGAGGGTACGGATCGCCTTGGTGCGGTGCGAGTCGACCGCGTACCGGCCCCGGCCCGACGGGGCGCAGGTGTGCACCTCGTCCACCACCAGCAGGTCGAACGCCCGCGGGTAGCGCGGCGTCGGCGGCAACACCTCGCGGAGCAGCTTCATCGGCCGGTCCCGCTTCAGCCAGTCGATGCTGACGATCAGCCTCGGGTAGTGCGTCCACGGGTTCGCGTACAGGCCCCGGGAGCGGCGCAACTCCTTGAGCAGCGCGGTGTCGACGATCCGGAAGTCCAGGCCGAACTTGTCGCGCATCTCGTCGCGCCACTGCCGGGTCAGCCCGGCCGGGCAGACGATGATCATCGTACGGGCCCGGTGCCGCAGCATCAGCTCCTGCATCACCAGCCCGGCCTCGATCGTCTTACCCAGGCCCACGTCGTCGGCGATCAGCAGGTTGGTACGCGGCATCGACAACGCCCGGACCACCGGGTCGAGCTGGTAGTCCTCGATCTCGACACCGGAGCGGAACGGCGCCTGCAACGCGGTACGGTCCGCCGAGGCGATCGCCCCCCAGCGCAGCGCGTCGAGGAAGGCGTCCAGCTCGCCCGGGTCGTCGAAGCCGTGCCGGGGGTCCGGCAGGGTGGCGGTGTCGTGGACCAGCCGGCCCGGCTCCAGCTCCCAGACCACCCGCAACTCCTCGTCACGGGCGTCGTCCTCGACGCTGACCAGCGTCACCAGGTGCGGCGCCCGGCCGGTGAAGACGTGCGGGTCACCGCTGGCGACCTCGGCGCGTACCACGTCCGCGGCCACCCAGCGGCGGTTGCGGACCGTGACGAGCTGGCCCGGCGCCGGCACGTCGTCCCCGTCGTGGACCAGCTCGGTCCCCGGCACGGTCCGCGTCACGTCGACCGTCGTCATCAGGGCAGCCCATCGGTCCGGCCCATCGGTACCCGCCTCCCGTCCCGCAGTCCGGCCATCCGCTCGATCGACGCACCGCCTGTGCATCGACACCGCGTGAGCACAGACGAGCAGAGTAGTACGGCGGCGGCCGGGGGAGAAAACGCCGAGTCGTGCGACGCGACATCAACGATGAGTCTCTCGCCGACCACGCGGAGCTGCCGAAGCCGGCCCGGAAGACGGTTGACGAGGTCGACGTGCCTCAGACCCGGCCGGTAATCATGTACTGCATCCGGAGCTCGTGGTTCGGCGCGACCCCGTACCGGCGGTCCAACTCGTAGATCGACGTCAGCGGCGTGACGGTGACGTCCCGCAGGCCGGCCCGGCGCAGCACCGCCGCGGTCTGGTCGATGGAGGTCGCGGTGGCCAGCGGCAACACGGCCAGTACCTCCTCGTCGTAGTGCCCGGCGAAGTCCTCCGAGGCGTTGTCGAGACCGTCGGGGAACCAGGCGCTGTCGACGACCGCGATGGTGCCGCCGGGACGGAGCAGACGAATCCAGTTCGCCACCGCTGTCTCCGGTTCGCGCAGCGTCCACATGAGATAGCGGCTGGTAACGGCGTCGAAGCTGGCGGGCGGGAAGTCCGGGTTCACGGCGTCGCCGCGTTGGATCACCGGGCCACCCACCATCGTGGCGGCGTGCGCACGGGCCCGCTCGAGCATGCCCTCGGCGAGGTCGATCCCGGTGACCCGGTGGCCGAGGCCGGCCAGCACCATGGCGGCCTGACCGGTGCCGGTGCCGACATCGAGGACGTCGAGCGGTGCCGCCGGCAGGGCCCGCGCCCAGATGGCCGACCATGCCTGCCGGTCGGCGTCGAGGCGCTCGGGACGCTGCTGGTACTCGTCGTAGCTGGGTGCCCGGTTGGTCCAGTAGGCGTTGATGCGGTCCTGCGCCGTCACGCGGCGACGCTCCTTTCGGTGGCGGTGTCGTGGTCGGTTGGCTGGAACAGCAGGTGGATGGCGCCATCCAGGTCCAGCCGTCGAATGCCGATGCCGTAGACCGGTTCGAGGATGGTCGGGTCGAGGACCTCGCCGACGGGGCCGGCGGCGACGACCCCGCAGCCGCCGAGCAGCACCAGGTCGTCGCAGTAGCGGGCGGCGAGGTTGAGATCGTGCAGCACCACGATGGAGCAGGTGTCGAGGGTGCGTACCAGGTGCAGGATCTCGTGCTGGTACCGGATGTCGAGGTGGTTGGTCGGCTCGTCGAGCAGCAGGTGGGTTGCCTGCTGGGCCAGCGCGCGGGCGATGAGCACCCGCTGGCGCTCGCCGCCGGAGAGGCGGGCGAACGGCCGGGCGCCCAGGTGGGCGGCGCCGACCCGGGCCAGGCAGCGGGCCGCGATCTCGTGATCGACCCGGCTCGTGCGCTGGAACGTCGACAGATGTGGACCGCGGCCGAGCAACACCATCTCGGCCACGGTCAGGGTGGTCTCGCCGCCGGTTTCCTGGATGACCACCGCCAACCGCCGCGCGGCCTCGTGGGCGGGCAGTGTGGACAGGTCGTTCCCGTCGACGACGACCTGTCCGGTGGGGCTGCGCAGGGCGCCGTAGAGCAGCCGGAGCAGCGTGGTCTTGCCGCTGCCGTTCGGACCGATCAGCCCGAGGACCCGGCCGGGGCGCGCGATCACGCTCACCCCGTCGATCACGGGATTCTCGCCGTAGCGCCAGGAGACGCGGCTCGCCTCGATCATGAGCCGCCCCCGAAACGTCGGACGATTCGCTCCAACCCGTCGATCGACAGTGGGGTGGGCGGCTCGGTGAAGTTGAACAACTGGGTCATGACGTTACCGGCGCGTACGGCCTTGAGGTCCCCGGCGCCGGGCAGGCTGGTGAGCGCCTTCTCGACCGCCGCCGGGTCGCCGTCGCTGTGCAGCAGGATCAGCACGTCGGGGTTGCGGCCGAGCAGCTCCTCGATGGTGACCTCGAAGACCCGCTCCCGTACGTCGTCGAACACGTTGCGGAAGCCGGCCGCCTCCAACTGCGGGTGGGCCATGCTCGCGGTGCCGTAGGCGTACGTGACGCCGCCGCCGATCGTCGGGTAGAGCACCGCCGCCGTACGGCCCGACGGCGTACCCGCCGTCGCCTGGATGCCGGCCATCCGCTCCCGGAGCGCGGCGACCGCGGCCTCGGCCTCGGCTTCCCGGCCGAACACCCGGCCGTAGGTCCGCATCTGCTGGTAGATGTCGTCGAAGCTCGGCACCTGGGTGGCGCCGGGGCACAGCGCCGGCTCCTCGAGCAGCGGGATGTTCACGGCGGCGAGGGTGTCGCGGGACAGGTTGTCGACCTGGCCGAGGACCAGGTCCGGTTGCTGGCTGATCACCACCTCCTTCGAGATCTGTAGGTGGCCGCTGGGGTCGAGCTTGTCGGTCAGCAGCGGGATCCGATCCAACTCGGCGAGGGTCGCCGCGTCGTAGTACTCCCTCGGGTACTGCCCGGCCCGGGCGATGACCCGGTCCATGACCCCGAGCGCGTGCAGGTACGGCACGGCGGCGCTCTTGAGCAGGACCACCCGCTCGGGCGCGGCGTCGAAGGTCACCTCCGCCCCACAGTTGGTGACGGTGACCGGGTATCCCGGGCCGCCCGCCGAACTGTCGGCGCCCCCGCCGCCGCAGGCGGCGGCGAGCAGCACGACGCTGGAGGTCGCGGCGGCGACGGCAAGGCGGATGGCCTTCATCGAATCACCTCGACACTTCGAATGCTCACGCGGCGGTGGCGTGTAGACGGCGGATCAGGATCAGCAGGAAGGGAGCGCCGAGCAGGGAGGTGATGATCCCGATCGGGATCTCCTGCGGCGCCAGCAGGACCCGGGCGATCACGTCGGCCCAGACCAGGAGGATGGCCCCGAGCAGTGCGGCCACCGGTACCACGCGGACGTGCGGCGCTCCGACGAGGCGCCGGGCCAGGTGCGGGACGACGAGCCCGACGAACCCGATGCTGCCGGCGGCGGAGACCAGCACGCCGACGCTGAGCGAGATCACCACGAGCAGGCGGATCCGGAACCGGTCGGGCGCCACCCCCAGGGTCTGGGCGGTCTCGTCACCGATGGCCAGCACGTCGAGCCGCCGGCCGGTGATGGTCAGGTAGCCGGCGGCGCCGACGAGCACGACCGCGGTCACCGCCAGCAGGGCGTCCCATCGGGCCAGCCCGAGGGAGCCGAGGAGCCAGAACATCACCGAACGCGAACCCTCGGCGGATCCGGAGGCGAAGATCAGGAAGCTGGTGGTGGCGTACAGCGCGTACCCGACCGCGACCCCGGACAGGAGCAGACGGATCGCGGTGACCCGCCCACCGCTGCGCGCGATCAGGAAGACCAGCAGCGACGCCCCGAACGCGCCGAGGAAGGCGCTGGCGGAGAGCGCGTACTGCCCGAAGCCGGCCCCGGCCCCGAACAGGATCGCCGCGGCGGCGCCGCTGGAGGCCCCGGAGTTGACACCCAGCAGGTACGGGTCGGCCAGCACGTTCCGGACCATGGCCTGTAACGCCACCCCGCACACGGCCAGCCCGGCGCCGACGAGCATGCCGAGCAGCACCCGGGGGAGCCGGACCTGCCAGACGATAGCGTCCTGCGGAGGAGACCAGCTCACCTCGCCGGGCAGGCCGACCAGGTGGTGACCGATGATCCGGGCCACCGTCAGCGGCGGAATACCGATCGCTCCGGCTCCGACCGCGCTGATCCCGGTCACGATCAGCGTGACGGTCAGCACGACCAGCCAGCCCTCGGTCCGGCGTCGCCGGGCCGCGACCCCGAGCGGGTCGTGTTGATCATCCAGCAGGGTGGTGGCCGGCACCGCGCTCCTATACGCATCTCTTGGCTGTTGCAAAATCTTGCCAAGAAGCTAGCAGGAAGATCAGGAGGCCAAAAGGTGGGGAGTCGGCGCGCCAACGGCACCGCCGCCGTGTCGTCGGC
>Ga0310834_101721_pt1 | contig 12163 bp, 12 predicted proteins | sample SM_ome_2_FD_201314 | JGI IMG/M metagenome (GOLD analysis project Ga0310834, IMG submission 201314) | Sorghum-adapted microbial communities enriched on stacked mutant (SM) sorghum from Joint BioEnergy Institute, Emeryville, California... ... | reverse complement strand
ATCGACGCGATCTTCGGCATCACCCCCGGCGCCGCCGCCCTGTCGCAGCTGCTCGCCGCCGGGCCGCGCAACGTGCAGCGCACCTGCGAGAACATCGGCCGCCTGCTGCGGCTTAGCTGATGGGTTATGGCAAGCGCTGCAGCGTCGCATTGGTCCTGGGAGAACATAGGCGGCCACGCTCCTTTTGACGATTATCCCGTTGCATCAGGGGATGGAGGAAACTGTCTTCCGCTTCTGAATGAAAGGGATAATGGTGCAAAGGGGTGCGAGAAGGGATGTCCTCGGTTGAGGGTACCTATGCGCTCTACTCCTTTTTAACCACTATCCCGTTGCATCAGGGGGCGGAGAAAACCGTCTCCCGTTTCTGAATAAAAGGGATAATGGTGCAAAGGGGTGTGAGAAGGGATATCCTCGGATGAGAGTACCTATGCGTTCTACTCCTTTTTAACCATTATCCCGTTGCATCAGGAGATGTGGGGATTCGTCTTCCGCTTCTGAGTGAAAGGGATAATGGTGTAAAGCAGCGCGAGAAGGGATGTCCTCGGTTGAGAGTACCTATGCGTTCTAATCCTTTTTAACCATTATCCCGTTGCATCAGGAGATGGGGGGATTCGTCTTCCGCTTCTGAGTGAAAGGGATAATGGTGCAAAGGGGTACGGGGAGCGCCCTCATACTGCCGGTCCTACGTTGGCTAAAAGGGGAGGAATGTTGTATGACCAACCTACAACATTTCTCTCTTTTTATATTTCTAGGTCAAGGGGGGACTACTACGATTCACACCTCTTGACGATTATCCCTTTGCATCAGGCTAGGGAAAAGTTCATTACCCACTTCTGAATGAAAGGGATAATAGTGTAAAGGAGGAGCAAAAGGGATAATCATGCAAAGATGTGTTTGAAGGGCATCCCCCACGTTCCCCACCTAAAGGCTTCTACAAATACAGCTCAGCCAACTAGCGGGACGAGATGAACAGTTTTTTTGCTCTAATGAGAAAAGTATAGTAAAATACAAAAATATAGTAAATTAGCGAAGACGAAGCGGAGGAACGAGATATGGAAATCGGGATCAGCACGTTTGTGGAGACGACGCCGGATGTGGTCACGGGTGAAACGATTAGTCATGCGCAGCGGCTGCGCGAGGTTGTAGAGGAGATCGTCCTGGCCGACAAAGTCGGATTGGACGTGTTTGGCGTTGGGGAGCATCACCGCCAGGATTATGCGGCGTCCTCGCCTGCGATGGTTTTAGCAGCAGCTGCTCCGCAGACGAAGCGTATCCGGTTGACAAGCGCCGTCACCGTGCTGTCTTCCGATGATCCGGTCCGCGTGTTCCAGGACTTCGCGACGTTGGACGGCCTCTCAAACGGGCGTGCGGAGATTATGGCCGGGCGGGGTTCTTTTATTGAGTCGTTCCCACTGTTCGGTTACGATTTGAACGATTACGAGGAGTTGTTTGAAGAGAAGCTGGATCTGCTTCTTAAGCTGCGCGAGTCGGAAAAAGTCACCTGGCAAGGCAAGCACCGTCCGGCGATCCACAATCTAGGCGTCTATCCGCGTCCTGTGCAAAATCCGCTTCCGGTCTGGATCGGCAGCGGCGGTAATACCGAATCCGTCATTCGCGCCGGTGTGTTAGGCTTGCCGCTGGTGCTGGCGATCATTGGCGGACGGCCAACTCAATTTGCGCCGCTCGTGAAGATTTACAAGCGTGCTGCCGCCCAAGCCGGGCATGATGTCTCGAAGCTTACCGTGGCTTCCCATTCGCACGGCTTTGTCGCCGATCGGAATGATGTGGCTGTAGAGAAGTTCTTCCCTTCGACGCAGGCGGTGATGAACATCATCGGGCGCGAACGTGGTTGGGGCCATTACAGCCGGGCCACCTACGATGCGGCCCGCAGCCTGGAAGGTGCGCTGTACGTGGGCGACCCGGAAACTGTGGCCAATAAGATTATCTACTTGCGCAAAAATGTTGGTATCACCCGCTTCTTCCTGCATTGCCCGCTTGGCACCATGCCGCATGAAGATGTGATGCGGGCCATCGAGCTTCTTGGCACGGAGGTTGCGCCACGCGTCCGTGAGGAGGTTGCGCGCTGGGAGGCTGAGGGCGGGGATCTTCAGTGACATTGAAGCCCGCTTCTCTACAACTTCCTCCATGACTTCGGCCTCGGCGCTCCGCTGGGCAGGTCGTTCCGTTGCGGAGGTGTGAGGAGAGAATGATTAGGCATTCTGGGTAGCGTTGCAGGTTTTCTGCGGCTTGGTCGCTTAACCCGATGCCTAGGACAAGATGGTCCCCGAGTGCCCAAGAGGACGTGCCGGTACGGGGAGTACCGGCTTAGTTGTTCTAGCCTCACATAGGTGTCCGTTTATTTTAATTTGGGGCATCCGCCCAACTCGGTTCCATGCATAAAAAAGGGGCCGCCCAGCCGATTTCGGCCGGGACAACCCGTTTTCATTTAGATTTTGTCCTGCAAAAAAGCCTTAATCTTCGCCAGCGTCTCGGCGGGATCGAGGTTTTGCAGCAAATAGTCGGATTCCTTCTTGTAAATCACCTGCTCGGAGTAGTTCCGTAAATACTCCTCAACGACCTCGGCGGGCGCCCCTTCGCGTTCCTCACGCAGCCGGATGTCCTCCTTCGTCACGTAGAGGAAGATCCGAATCGCCTGCGGACCAAATCGTTTCCGCAGCGTCTGCATGCCTTCATGATTCACGACGACGACCGCTGCACCATACTGTTCCAGCGCTTCGTTCAGATCGCGCTCCGCAATGCCGTAGCTGCCTCGCTCCAGGCGGACGCTTTCGCTGAATTCCTGCCTACTCAGCATCGCCTGAAAGTCGGCCTCCGTAATAAAACGGTAGTGCTCGCCGTCCCGTTCTCCCGCACGTATAGCACGGGTTGTATAAGGCAGCACATAAGGAAGGCCCAGATCAGCGCTTAGCTGCTTGGCGATGCTCTTGCGGCCGGAGCCGCTGGTACCGGTAATGATGATGACCTTGGGTTGCGGGGGAAGATCATCCGTCAGGAGCGCATCCGCCTGGCTTGTCGCAGCGGTTTCACTGCGGGCAGGATCGGGAGTTGCTTTCAAGCCTTTGAGCCATTTCCACATTGCGTCCCATGCACTTTTTCCGGCTTTATCAATCCGTTTGAACGTCGCCGGCAAAACCGCACGGATTCACCTCCTTCGCCAACATCTATACTTATTATGTCGGCAAATTCAGAGGAAAACTGAATGTACTCGAATAGGAACTGGCAAGCGCCTAGAACAATCGCCGCGCGGTCACAAACCGCTTGGTCCATTGGCCGTTAAACGCCTCAATATGGACGCCCTTCTCTTTCGAGTAGGTGTGCAAAATTTGATTGTCCCCGATGTAGATGGCAACGTGGCCGATGTCCAGCCCGCGCGCGCTGAAGAACAGCAGATCCCCTTTACGGAGCTCGTCCAGACTGACTTCCGTGCCCTCCTTGGCTTGGTTGTAAGAAACCCGCGGCAGTTCGATTGAGAGAACATCCTCATACACCCTTTTCACAAAAGAAGAACAGTCAAACGTCTTCGTCTGGTCAGGGGACGCCCCAAACTCGTAGGGTGTGCCTTCAAACGTTTTGCCGTAGGCGATCAACTCGTCAGCCTGCTTGTCCGCCAAAGTATCGCTGCGATAATTGGTGTATTTCGGCTTGGCGGATACATAACCGGAGCGGCCATCGGGAGTGCGTACCTCCAGCCAGAGCGCACTTGCCTCACGCACGACATGCAGCTTGCTGCCGGCAGGAAGCAGTTCCTCACTGACCGTCGCGCTGCTCACATCAGGTTCACTGCGCAGATTGACGCCCCAGGTGACGGTGGTTTCGTATGTAAATTTCGAAGTGATCCGCACCCTACGGCTCTCCCCGTCCCAAGCCACCTCGCTGCCGAGCGCTTCACTGACGAACCGCAGGGGGACCAATGCATAACCGTCTGTAATCTGCCCGGGGACCGGCAGTGTTAAGGTTTGGCCGTTCAGCTGTGCCGTAGGGTCGCCGATGCGATAAACCAAGGTCATCTGGTCTCGCGTGGCTGTGACGGTCTTGCTGCTGTTGTCCCAAGTCAGCTTGGCCCCCAGCGCTTCAAAAACGTCGCGAATCGGCAGCAGAACACTGCCATTCATCAGGACGGGCGCCACTTCAGTCTGCAGCGGCCGCCCGTCGAGTTCAATGGTGATACCGCTGGCGGAGGCGGTTTGGCTTGCCGAGAGAGCAGTCCCGGCGGTTAAGGCTTCTGAAGCCGTGCTGCCCGCAGCCTCCGCGCCCCCAGTTCCCGCTTGGGCGGTCAGCACGAGGGAGGCCGCCAGCAGCCAGCTGAGTTTGCGTGAACCTGTATTGAATGGTTTCGTCATCATAAATCACCTAGTTTCTGGATGGTTTATATAGTTGGACGAAACCCAAGCTAAATGGTTGTGTGGAAAATGTTACCTATTCCCGCAAGTCCAATGGGGTCAGGCGTTCGAGTCCGTTCATATATTTGCGCAGCGCCTGTGGAATCCGGATGCTGCCGTCTTCTTCCTGATGATTTTCCAGCAGAGGGATCAGGATTCGCGGCGAGGCTACCATGGTGTTATTCAACGTGTAGCAGTATTGCAGCTTACCATCTCGGTCCTTAAAGCGGATGTTCGAACGCCGGGCTTGAAAGTCCAACAGCTGCGACGACGAATGGGTCTCCCCGTAAGCGCTGCGGCTGGGCATCCACGTTTCGATGTCGTATTGCTTATACGTCTTTTGCGACATGTCGCCGGTACATACTGTCATCACCCGGTAAGGCAGCTCCAGCAGCTGAAGCAATTCCTCGGCGTTCTGGGTGATTTCCTGAAACAGCTGCTCCGACAGCTCCAGACTGTTCTCGCAGAGCACCACTTGCTCGACCTTCGAGAACTGGTGCACGCGGTATAAGCCATGCACATCTCGCCCGGCCGAGCCGACTTCGCTGCGGAAGCATAACGAGGCCGCTGCCAGCTTGATCGGCTGGGTGAGGTCGACAATCTCGCGGTCGTAATACGCGACAAGTGGGACCTCGGCGGTGCCAACCAGCCAGCGATCGTCTTCGGGCATCCGGTACGTCTGATCCGCACCCAGCGGGAAGAATCCGGTATTCACGAGCGCTTCCGCGCGCACCATTAGCGGAACCTCCAGCAGGGTGAAGCCCTTCGCGGCGAGGAGATCCATCGCCAGCTGCTGTACCGCTCGGTGGAGCAAGACGCCCGTGCCGCTCAGATAGTAATTGCGCGTGCCTGCCGTTTTGACTCCGCGCGGGATGTCAATCATCCGGTGGAGCTCGCCTAAAGCGACGTGATCCCGCGGTGTAAATTCAAATGTTGGAGGTTCGCCGACCCGCTTCACTTCCACATTATCGAGATCCGACCGACCTTTTGGCGTGTCGGGCGAGACGGGGTTGGGGACGAGCAACATCAAGCGTCGATACTCTTGTTCGGCTTCATCCCGCTCTTTCTCCAACCCATTCAGCCGCCGATTCAACTGCTTGACCTCGTTTTTCAACGCGTCAGCCGCCTCCGGCCCTTGCTCCCGAATCAGTGCCTCAATCTGCGGTGTCAGTCGGTTGCGCTCCTGGCGTAACCGTTCCGTCTCCTGCAGCAACGCCCGGCGTTGGTCATCCCAGCGCAAAAGCTCGGGAACCGACAACGCGATGCCCTTTTCCTCCGCCACGGTTTGAACTTGTTCTTGATGCTCCCGAATCCATTTGATGTCTAACATGGGTGATCCGCTCCTTTTTCGATAGAAATACAAAAAGCGCCCTTCGTCCATTGGGACGAGGAGCGCTTATCGACTCGCGGTGCCACCCAAATTGATCAAACCGGCAGGTCCGGTTCAATCCCCTTTCGTCCGCGATAACGGGCGGACCCGGTTAGCTTAGGGGGAATGGTGTATGCATTTAATACGATGATCCCCTTGACGAAAACGCCTCCGAGTTGGATGCTCTTCATAGGCATGATTCCGAGATTTGATTTGATTAGCAGTATAACGTAAGCGACCAACAGTTATCAAGAGGGAGGGGATGATCCCATGAAAAAATTATTGCTTACCGGCTTTGAACCCTTTGGCGGGGAACCGATCAATCCGGCGGTTGAAGCGATGCGCCGGCTGCAGGGCCGGGTGATCGGCTCCTTTGAGATTGTCGGGTTGGAGCTGCCGACGGTGTTCGGACAATCCACCGAGCGCCTGCTCGCCGCCGTCCAGCAACACGAACCCGCGGTGGTGATCGCGTTGGGACAAGCCGGCGGCCGCGAAGGAATCTCGTTCGAGCGGATCGCCGTCAACTTAAACGATGCCAATATCGCCGATAACGCCGGCAACCAGCCGGTAGACGAGCCGGTCGTGCCGGAAGGCCCGGCGGCTTATTGGACCACGCTGCCGGTCAAACGCATGGTCGACCGCCTGCGGAATGAAGGCATTCCCGCGTCGATATCGCTTTCCGCCGGGACCTTTGTGTGCAACCACCTTTTTTACGGGTTGATGCACCACCTAGCCGTTACTGGCAAGCCGATTCGCGGCGGGTTCATCCATGTGCCTTATCTGCCGGAACAGGCAGATCGACACTCCGGCGCCCCCAGCATGACGCTGGACCAGTTGGTCACCGGTTTGGAGCGAGCGATCGAGGTCCTGGGAGAATAACGTTTAGATCAGCGTCTGCGCTTATGACTGTGTTTCTTATGGCGACGGCGGCCGTACTTGTTCGCAGCGACGCTGCCGCTGCCGCCGCCAACGGCGTGCTGCTGACGTGTCCCGGGGCTGCTGATGGCAGAGTTGGTGCCCCCCGTGCTATATCGTCCGCCGCCGCTGGCTACTTGCGTGGCGCCAGCAGTTTGCTGGCCCCGGGGCAGCTTCACCACCTGGTCGTTCACTACGATCACGACCTCCTTGCCGCGTTGGAGCAAGCCGCGCGTATCGCGGTGATTTCTGCTGCTCCACCGCCCCCCCATCAGACCGCCCTTGCCGTCCTTATTAAACGCTTTGCCGCCTGCGCCAACGCTCTGTTGCTGCCGCACATACGGTGAACGGATGGCCGCGTTGCTGCCAGCGGCGCTGCTATGACCTGCGCCGCTGGCGATCTGCGTCGTGCTCGGCGCGTTGGTGTACTGGCGGTTCACGACGACGATCACCCGACTCACCCCTGGAAGGGGCGTTTTGGCAATCAAACGTTGCTTGCCTTTTTTCAGGATGACCATTAATTGGTCCTTGCGAGATGACATGGAACCCTCTCCTTTTAGACTACCTTATGCCAAGTTCGGAGATCGGCAAGGGCGAAGCCACGGGGAGGCGTAAATCAGGCTGATTCATTAGCCTCGTTAATGTGTTGATGAAAGCCCGCATTATAGGGGTTACGGCAAGGCGGTGTTGCCAAAAATCAGGCCTAGATTTCTCGGGGAACACTTCCATTTGTAGGCGCGGAAAATTTGTTATATGATATCATGGTAAATTGGGTGAATCGCGCTAGAATTTTGGGGAATCCGCAAGCCTAACGCTTGTAACAGCGCTTAAGTCGGCTCCAATCGCCGAGATTGCATGTTAACGCGGCTCAGCGTGCTTAATTTGGATTTTTCGAGCCAAAATCAAGCAGTTTGATGCAAATCGCGATCCACAGCATCGTTAGAAATTGAACATGGCGAAAAAACGTCCAACAGCGTTTCTCCTCTGCGTTAGAGCATGAGAAGAAGCATCCATGAGGACTTGTGGAGAAGCCGCGATAAGGATGGCCCCGGATCTAGCTTGAAACGATAAATTCTTTGGTAGTGGAGGAAACGATGTATCCAAAAGATTTGAACTATAGAATGCCGGCCGAATGGGCGCCGCATGAACGTACTTTCATCTCCTGGCCGGTGCAGGCATCGATGGTTTATCCGGACCGGTATGCCGAGGTATGCGACGGATATGCCGAATTTATTACAGCGATCGCCGAGTTCGAACCAATTACCGTGGTGGTGAATTCGGACGATCTGTCTAAGGTGCAAGCCCGCTTTGGGCAGGATCCGAACATAGAGCGTATCGCTTTTCTGCCGATCGAGCATAACGATGCCTGGCTGCGCGACAACGGCCCGACGTTTCTGGTGAATCCGGAAGGTGAACTGGCCGGGGTCAACTGGCGTTTTAACGCATGGGGCGGCAAATATTCGCCGTGGGATCTGGACGATGCGGTGGCACCGCAAATTTTGGAAGCTCTGAACGTCAAGCGGTTTGACGCCCCGTTGGTGCTGGAGGGCGGCTCCATCCATACGGACGGGGAAGGTACATTGCTGACGACCGAGGAGTGCTTGCTCAACGAGAACCGGAATCCGCAGCTTAGCCGGGAAGAAATCGAGGCAGCTGTGAAAAACTACGTCAATGCTGACCAAATTATCTGGCTGAAACGCGGCCTGGACGGGGACGAAACGGACGGTCATATCGATAACGTGGCTTGCTTTGCCGCACCGGGGAAGGTGATTTTGCAGGTCTGCGACGATCCAAGCGATGAGAACTATGCCATCACCCAGGAAAATATCACGATTCTCAGCGCCGCAACGGACGCCCAAGGTCGCCAGCTGGAGATCATCCCGATCCCGCAGCCGCCGAAGGCCTTTTATGAGGATAGCCGCTTGACGCTGAGCTATTTGAATTTCTATTTCGTCAATGGCGGCATCATCTTGCCGATCTTTGGCGGCGCCGCGGAGGAAACCGACCGCAAAGCCATTCAAGTGCTGAGCGAGACCTTCCCGGATCGCAAGATCCGCACCGTTGACGGGATGGCGATCATCCGCGAAGGCGGCAACGTCCACTGCACCACCCAGCAAATGCCGGCAAGACGCGCATAAATGAGAATGAAGGAGGTACGACCAACAACATGAGAATGGTAAAAGTCGCAGCGACACAAATGAGCTGTTCATCCAATAAAGAAGAAAATATCGCCAAGGCGGATCGACTGGTTCGGGAAGCGGCTCGGCAAGGAGCACAAATTATTTTGTTGCAGGAGCTGTTTGAAACGCCTTATTTTTGCCAAAAGGAAAAGTCCGACTACTACGTCTATGCTACCGAGCTGGAGCAGAATGCTGCGATTCAGCATTTTCGCAAGGTCGCGAAGGAGCTGGAAGTGGTGCTGCCGATCAGCTTCTATGAGAAAAAAAATAACGCCCGCTACAACTCGCTGGCGGTGATTGACGCAGATGGTGAAGTGCTGGGTCTATATCGCAAAAGTCATATCCCGGATGGTCCGGGGTATGAGGAGAAGTTTTATTTTAATCCGGGGGACACCGGGTTTAAAGTGTGGAAGACGCGTTATGCCAAAATCGGCGTGGGCGTCTGCTGGGATCAGTGGTATCCGGAAGCGGCCCGCTGCATGGCGCTGATGGGCGCCGAGCTGCTGTTCTATCCAACGGCGATCGGTTCGGAGCCGCAAGACAGTTCGATCGACTCCAAAGATCATTGGCAGATGTGCATGCTTGGACATGCGGCTTCCAATCTGGTGCCGGTGATCGCCTCGAACCGCGTTGGCTTGGAATCCGACGAAGATTCGAGCATCACGTTCTACGGCTCGTCCTTCATCGCCGGACCGCAGGGCAATAAAATTGTCGAAGCCAACCGGACGGAGGAGACGGTACTGGTAGCGGAATTTGACCTCGATCAGCTGGAAATCCAGCGTATTGAGTGGGGGATCTTCCGTGACCGCCGGCCGGACCTCTACAAAATCATCACCTCTTATGACGGTGAGCTTCGCATCGACTAAAACTGCATAAGCAACACTCGATAAAATAGCCCCCAATTGCATGGCGCTTTGTGATTGGGGGTTTTGTGCGGATGTGGCAGGTTCGGCAAGCTAAAGATGAGCCGAGCTGGGCTGGATATCGGGGTTGGCATCCACAATGGAATGGGCAACGGTCATGAGGCGAGGCAAATAGCGCAGTACTTTGTCGGCTCGTTGAAACAATGCCTCTGGGGTTCCGACACCCAGATCCGACAGCAAGGCGTGGAAATCTGGAGCGAGCCGCTCTCCTTCCTCCGGGGCATCCGCTGCCAGCATTTGGTGGCAGCGCGCAAAGGTGGCGGTGATCCAGAACACCGCCTCTTGATGGCGGCCGCGCGAAATTAGCTCGCGGCTGCCGTCAATGGCAACCGAACGCGCGACGGGAGTGATGTCGCTCGAGAACGGGAACGGCGTGGCCGCCCGCGCTGCCGCCATATCAAACGTGCGCTCCAGCGCCTTCAGATGCACCTCCATCCTCCGGGCGGTGAGCTGGGTGCAGCCCAGGAGCTGCAGCAGTTCGGCATAGACTTCGCGATGCCCATATGCCTCAAGCACTTCGCGGGCCCTCAGATAACGAAGCCGTATGGTTGGATTGCGCAGGGCCGCGGTCAGCAGAACATGGGTGGTCACCCCGGTTGGGAACAACCAGCCCAACACCTGATTCTGCAACGGCGCTTTGGGATCGAGGTTGCGAAGCCCGCGTTCGATCCGGTCATGGGCATGCTTGCAGCGAAGCAACACCCAAGGCTTCTCGGCGAAGCGGGGGGCCACTTCCGTTTGCAGTCGGCGCAGCCTGCCTGTGGGGTCGGCGATGATCGTATCCGTCCGGAAGCTCCCGGCCAGATGGTAATCTGACAGTACCTTATCCGCTGATGCCAGCTGGCTCCAGGGCAGGTAAGTAACTTCGAGCAGCGCCTGCTCGTAACGGAATTTTCCTAGTTTTGGCGGAGGCTCTGTCGTCTGCGTTACGACGATGAGATCGATATCGGAGCTTTCAGGCAGATCTGCTTCTCCCGGTAATCCCACCGTGGAGCCGCTGAAATAAGCACCTAGGAATCCAGCTTCCCGGCTAGCATGTTGAGTTACCCATTTGGCGGCAGTCTTTCGAGCTTCCTCGACTTTCATTGATACCTCCTCAACCACTTCCTCAGCTTTTTCGGCATACTTCGATGAACATTGAAGCATCGCCGTGATACAATCAGGATCATGATAAATCAGGTTTCAGAGATCCGGGTTACGTTATTAGATATGCCCAAGTGACCCGAGAAAGAAGGGATAAGAGTGGGACGTACGCTGTATTTTGCATTAATCTTGCTTAGTTTGATTTGGGGCGGTTCGTTTTTCTTCATCAAAATCCTGCTGCCTGACTTCGGCCCCTGGACCGTAGCGTTCCTGCGTTCCGCCTTCGGGCTGGCGACGATTACCGGAGTGATGCTCATCTTGCGCAAGCCGTTTGGGTTCCGCTCGATACCTTGGCTGGCGATGATCATCATGGCGCTGATCAACACGGCGATTCCGTGGGCGTTGATCGGCTTCAGCGAGACGCGGCTGACGAGCAGCCTGGCGTCGGTGCTTAACGCCACGACTCCGCTTTGGACGCTGGTGGTGGGCGTCCTGTTCTTCCGCGTTGCCACGAATCGCATGCAATGGGCGGGGATGGGGATCGCCTTCCTCGGCTTGCTCGTGCTGGTAGGTGTCAGCCCAACCTCGCTTGCTTCGGTGGACCTGCTTGGGTTCGCCTGCATGCTGGGGGCTACGTTGAGTTATGCCGTCGGCTCACACCTGTCGAAGCGGCTGTCCGGCGGGCTGTCGATGTATCAGGTGACCTTCGGCACCTTGATCAGCGCGATGGTCGGCAGCGGCCTGATGGCATTGATCGCCGAGCGGGATTCGCTGGCTCCGTTGGCGAAGCTCCCTACGCTTGGCGCAGTCGTTGGACTGGGCGTGTTTGGCTCGGGGGTGGCGTATATTTTGTTCTATTTTATGATCCAAAAGGGTTCCCCGCAATTCGCCACCACCGTCACTTATCTCGTTCCGGCCAGCGCGATTATTTGGGGATTCACGCTGCTGAATGAGCCGGTGAGCTGGCGTCTCCTGGCTGGACTGGTGTTCATCCTCGGCGGGGTATACTTGGCGAACCGAAGCGGCTCGGGCAGTGCGGGGCGGGTGGACAAACGCCAGGAGCTGCCAGTGGTCTCCGACTCGGATGCAGCGGCCGCCTCGGCCAATCAGCCTTGATTTAAGGGGCGCCCTTAGGGTACCCTTTTTTATGATTTAGGCACGTCCTTCTGCAACATCACAGGAGGGATGCCGTCTTATATTTTTGAGGTGATACGAATTGAGGAAATACGCGCTAGGTCTGACCGTGATGCTGCTCGCGCTTCTGCTTGCCGGATGCGGGACCTTCGATCCGGT
>Ga0310834_101715_pt1 | contig 12214 bp, 8 predicted proteins | sample SM_ome_2_FD_201314 | JGI IMG/M metagenome (GOLD analysis project Ga0310834, IMG submission 201314) | Sorghum-adapted microbial communities enriched on stacked mutant (SM) sorghum from Joint BioEnergy Institute, Emeryville, California... ... | reverse complement strand
GACTATATCGTCGAGACCTTTAACGAGCATGTCGCTCCCCACGTCGGAACGCCCGTTGACGCGCCCTCGGAACTCCGCGACCGCTCAGGGTATCCCTTCGATTTCCACCTCCGAATGGACGTGATCTTTCCGGCCCGCGTCGAAACCCCGGCGCCCGTGGTGATGGTCAATTCGGAGCTCCCAAACCGGCCGCCGTCTCTCAGCCACAAGCAAGACAAGTGGCACGGCATCGGAATCCCTCTAAGAGGTTACGCCTACGCCGTCGTCGACCACCCCTACAACCCGGTCTGGCGGGCCTACTGGAAGTACTTCAAGAAATACAGCCTCAACGACGTCATCGGCCTGCACACGGCCACTGCCTCCGTCCGCGCGATTCGCGCCCATGCGGCGCGGTTCAACATCGACCCTCGCTACGTGGGGATAATCGGTCATTCCAAGGGACAATACGGCGTGACCCGTCTGTCCGACCGCAACCACCCCAACGAAAGCGAGTACGACCCGGCCTATCGCGACGGCTGGCCGGACCAGCCCTACCCGAACGAATCGAGCCAGATCACCGTCGGCTATCAGAGCATGGGTTGGGGTCTTTATGTCGGCGCTCCGTTCATCGATGACCCTGACTACGCGCCGACCTATCTGGCGCAAGGCGAAGACGATCCGCATCTCAACCGATACCGAATGTTCCGCGATCACCTCATCGCTCTCGATATCAACCTGTTCTCGCAGGTTCTGGAGGGCATCGGCCACGCCCTCCCGCAAGGCATCGACCCCGAGGACGGCGCCGACGAATATCTACGCTTCTGGAGCTTCTTTGACAGCTACCTCCGGCCCGAGCTGCCGCCGGTGCTGCTGGGCATCACCCCCGAGCTCGGCCTGCACTTCGCGCCGCCGATCGATCCGTCGTCCCTGGATGCGATCACCGTTTACCAGAACGGGCGTGCAATCCCAGGCGAATGGACGCTCAAGCGGCAAGGCGCCTTGCTGGTCTTCGATCAGCCGCTCCCGCCCGACGACTGCTCGATCGAGATTCGCCCCACCCTGCGTGACACGGACGGGACGCCTTACGGGAAGACAGCCAACCTGCCCTGCACGCGGCGCGGCGTCGCGTTCGACTTCATGAGCGCCCCGGACTGAGGCTGCGACAACGCGGCAGTGGCGAATGAGGCCGACAACTAAGGCCGAGATGAACGCAGCCAGAATCAACAAGATGCGCATGGCCGTACCCCGCCCGGTCTCTGGGCGAGGTGGCTGGTCCCTGATGCACCATTATCGGGGAACGACTTAGAAGGCAGGGGATACGCGGGTATTCGGAAGTGAAGTATCGGGCCGATATCGACGGGCTCCGCGCGATCGCGGTCGCCGCCGTCGTTCTGTTTCATGCGGGATTTCCAATCTTCTCCGGCGGATATGTCGGGGTCGATGTCTTCTTCGTGATATCAGGCTACCTGATTACAGGCCTGATCGCCGCGGAGATCCGCGACGGCGGGTTCTCGCTGCTGACCTTTTACGAGCGGCGCGTGCGCCGGATTTTCCCCGCGCTGTTCACGGTGCTCATCGCATCCTGCCTGATCGCGTTCGGGCTCTTTCTACCCGGGACGTTCGAAGACTTCGGAACGAGCGTCGTGGCAACCGTCTTTTTCGCCGCCAACTTCCTGTTCTGGCGGGATACGGGCTACTTCGCCGCGCCGCCCGACGAAAAGCCGCTCCTGCACACCTGGTCTCTCGCGGTTGAGGAACAGTTTTATCTGGTCTGGCCGCTCCTGCTGCTGGTCCTGCGCTTCGCCCGCCCGCGAGCCTGGACGCTCCTATTACTCGCGGGCTCGTTTGCCGCCAGTGCCTGGGCCGTGAACCGCCATCCAGATGCGGCCTTCTACCTTCCGCATCTGAGGGCTTGGGAACTGCTGCTCGGGGCCGTCCTCGCCATCGGCCCCATGCCGACGATCAACAGGGCTTGGCTCCGCGAGCTCTGCGCCCTGGTGGGACTCGGCATGATCTTGTGGAGCGTGCTTTTCTATACCGAGCAAACGACTTTCCCCGGTCCCGCAGCCCTGCTCCCCTGCCTCGGAACCGCTCTGCTTATCCACTGCGGCACCGGCCGAGAGGTCGCAACCATCAACCGTGCGCTGAGCTGGAAGCCTATCGTCGCGGTCGGGCTGATCTCCTACTCGCTCTATCTCTGGCACTGGCCGTTGATGGTCTTCGCCCGGTACTCTGTCCCGGGCGAGCCGTCGCAGCTCGTCATGGTCGGGATCGTTGCCCTGTCGATCGTCCTCGCGGCCCTGTCCTGGCGCTTCGTCGAGCAACCGTTCCGCGGCCGGCGCGGCATCCTCCGCCGCCCCGCTCTGTTTCGCGCGGCGGGCGCCGCGTCGGTTGCCCTGCTCACCGCCGGCGGCATCATGATGTACACGGGCGGCCTGCCGCAGCGACTCCCATCGGAGGTGGTCACGCTTGCCGCCGGCCGCAACGACTTCGCCCCGGATCGGAGCAGGTGCCATAGCATTGACCCTGTGAAAGCTCGCGACGGCGGCCTATGCGTTATCGGTCCCGAAGGTCAGAAGCCGTCGTTCCTCCTTTGGGGCGACAGCCATGCGAGCGTTCTCCAGCCCGCCTTCCAGGCCATCGCCACCGATGCGGGCGTCGCCGGCTGGCACGCCAGCCACAGCGCCTGTCCGCCGCTCGTGGGCCTCGTTCGGCCACAGCGGCCGAAATGCCGGTGGTTCAACGATGTCATCCTGCGCCTGATCCCAAAGAATGACATCGACACGGTCTTCCTTGCGGCACGATGGGCCGGTTACCGGCGGCCAGCACTCGAACGCTATCTCCCGGAGACCATCCGCACGCTGACTGAACTCGGCGTGACCGTGGTTCTCATTGAGCCGGTGCCGGAACTGTGGCACGCCGGACCCCGCGATCTTGCCCTGGCGGTGTTGTTCGGACGGCCGATGGAGCCCCTGTCCACGCGAAAGAGCGATCATGAGCATCGGATGGCCGAGGTAAGACGTCTCTTCGACCGGATGGAAGCCGAGTTCGGCGCAATCCGGATCGATCCGGCGGCCACGCTCTGCCCGGCCGCTCTGTGCCGTGTGACGGACGCCGGGCGATCTCTTTACGCGGACAGCCACCACCTCAGCCAGGTTGGGGCCCTGCTCCTCGCGGAAAGCTTGGCGCCAGCCTTTTCCGAGGCAATCAACACAAACGCACACCACTGAACTCGGCCCGCGGCGAGGCCAGAACGTCCGTCGGTTCCGCCCCGTCGTCCCCGGAACGGGGTGTCCTGCCCGTAGCAAATGGCGACGTTGGCAAGCGACACCGTCCCGACGCCGCCGCCCGCTTCGACCATGCCAAAGTTAGGTCGCCGTTCGGCGGAGTCCAGCAGATCACGCCGGCCGGCAAAGAAGCCTTGGCCGCACGCCAGTCCGGTGTTACGGAGATGCGAGAACAGGCCGTCGGTGAGAGCCAGCCGCCGGCAGCCAGCCTCGAAAGCTCTTAGGGGGAATATATGTCCATCGACTACATTACGGGGCGGAAGCGTTCCGATCTCTATGGCGTTTTCCTGAAGCACAAGCCCAGCAAGCAGGCGCACAACTATCTTCCGGCTTATGCCCGCCATTTCGAGCCCGTCCGCCACGACGTGCGGAAGGTTCTTGAGATCGGCGTCGAGGCTGGAACGTCGCTCCGGATGTGGGCCGACTATTTCCCCAGGGCCGAAATCTACGGGATGGATCTCAATCCGCGATGCAAGGAGCTAGAAACCGATCGCATCCGCATCGTTATCGGAGACCAATCGAATCCGGCCGACCTCGCCCAACTGCCAACGGACCTCGACATAATCATCGACGACGGCAGCCACGTTCCCGACCACCAGATCAACACCTTCAAGCATCTGTTCCGCCATCACATGCCCGAGAGGGGCATCTACGCGATTGAAGATTGCGAAGGCCGCCTGCAAACAATCGCCTGGTTCAAGGAACTCGCGATGCATGTCAATTACTGGCCGAAGGGTCTCCATCCGGGCAAATGGCCTTCACTGAACAGCTTCCCCCCTGCCCCGGACAACGGCTTGGCCGAGTATCTGACGCGAAACGTTATCGGTGTTTCCATCTACCGCTACCTCGTCATGGTCGACAAGGGGCGGAACCCCGAGGACGGGGAAGCGGCCTTCCGGCTCAATGATGATGCCATCATTCAGGAGATGTGGGGCGTCCGCAATCAGTTCCTTGAGCCCAACTCGCGTCATAGCCGTTGATCCGGCCCGCATCAGCGCCGAAGGCCCGCGGCGTCGGCGCTTGCCGATTGCCGGCACGCAGTCGCGCCGGTGGGCAGCTGCCGATGAGGGACCCGGTCAGAGATACTGATAGATCGATCGATCCAGCCAGCGGAAGTAGTAGAGCGACACGACGAACATGACCAGGATCGTGGTCGCCGAGGACGCCAGCAGGTGCAAAGGCGGCGGTTCGGGCAGGCCGAGCATGCACCAGCGGAACGACTCGACGATGCCGACCAGCGGATTGAGCCCGTACAGCCACTGCCAGGACTCCGGAATGATGGACGCCGAGTAGAAGATCGGCGTCGCGAAGAAAAGCATCTGGGTCATGATCGGCAGAATGACGCGCACGTCCTGGAACCGGACGTTCGAGACCGACATGATCAGGCTTGCCGCCATGCCGCCCAGGAGAAGGAAGAAGAGTATGACGGGGAGCGCCAGCAGATTCGCCGTCGGCGCCACGCCGTAGAAGGCCAGGAACACCACCAGAAGGCTGAACGGGAACAGGAAATCGAACATCGTGACGATGATCGAGACCGCCGGGAAGATGACCCGCGGCAAATAGATCCTCGACAGAATCCCCGAGTTGCGGCCGATGGAGGACGCGCCGTCGTTGAGGCACCGCGTAAAGAACTGGAACGCGACGATCCCGGTCAGGAGATGCAGCGGGTAGGGAACGCCGGGCGTCGGAGCCCTGATGACCAGGCTGAAGAACGTGTTCAGAACGAGCATATAGGCGAGCGGCTGCGCCAAGGCCCACAACGGACCCAGCGTGGTCTGCTTGTAGCGCTGCAGGATCGTTCGCTTCGCCAGCATGGCGATCAGCTCGCGGTTGAGCCAGAGGTCCGAAAGCTTCAGGCGCTCCATCCCCCTTTGCGGCTCGATGATCGTCAGTTGCGGCTCGGCGCTCGCGGCCGGATCGGCTGTCATGCTACCCCCGCCTCTTCAATCTTCGATGTCCGCTTCTTCCGCGGCGTACTGCCTGAGGCTGCCCGTTCCATGCGCGGGCTGGGTCGCGCCGCGCGGGCGGAACGAGAAATCTCTATGAAAGAAAAAGCTGGTCGTCCAGGCGTAACAGTTGATCGGGCCGAAGCCGGTCATGTCGACCTGGAGCAGGCCGAACGCCCGCAACCGCCCCGCGGCCTTCACGTACCAGTCGGAGTTGTCCAGGATGATCAGCCCGCCGGGCTTCAGGCGCTCGATGGCGCAGCCCGCGCACTGATACCGTTCCGAACCGTCGATCACGATGACATCGAAGGGCTCGAACGCGAGGATCGACCGTTCGTAGGCCGGATTGTCCGGCACCCAGAGGAGATTGACGTTCGCGGGAATGGAGCCACGGATCGAGTCGTGCCAGGCCTTGTTCTTCTCCACCGTGACGACCGATTGGGCGATCCCGCCCCAGAAGCGCGAGGAGCTTCCGCCGCCATACTCGAACACGCGCTTGTCCGACAGGTCGAGCTGGCGAATGTACTCGATCGCCGGGTAGGTGTACCATGGCAAGGGCTGGCCCTTGCTGTCGACAGGCATCCGTTCGGCCCGGGAGCGCTCGAAGCCATAGCCGTTATTCAGGATATCGAGAAGCGGATGGCTCGGACCGGCCGGGGTTCTGTCCGGCCGAGAGGCCGGGCTCCTCGTCCCCTGCTTGGCGTTCGCCGGTCGAGGCGCGGCCACGGCTCCTGTGGCCGGTGCCGAAGGCCGGCCGGACCGCCCGCGCAGAGTATCCCGTATGGTGCGGAAAGGCCGCAACAACATGGTTCTCGACACCCCGTCGCTTCGTTATCGCGTCTAGCGGCGATCAACCGCCGTCCGCGCGAAAATGAAATCCCATCCGCTCCTTGAAACGAGCCGATAGCCGGACAACCGCAGCAAGGCCGTATGCAGGATCGTCTTCGGCTTCAGAATGCGCTCCCAGCGGCTCTGGCCGGGATGAAACTCGACCAACAGCCACTCCGGCCTCACCCGCGATCTCAGCATATCGCGGATGACCGCGAACTCCGCCCCCTCGATGTCCATCTTCAGGACCTTTATTCGCCGGATTCCGTTGCGCGCGGCGAAGTCGGCAATCCGCTCGCAAACCGCGTCGAATCCCTTTGCCATGCCATGCAGCTTCCGGATCGAATGCGATACATGCGGCGCATTGCGCGGCGCGTAGAACCGCATCGTCGTGTTCTTCTTCCACAGGCCGACCGGATGATAGGCGAGCCGGTCGAACAATCCGGGGGCGCCCTCGTAGAGCTCGGTCTCGGAGTTGTTGATCGGCGCATTCGGCCCGCCCTCAAGCAGTCGCTTTGTGGTCTCGAAATGCTCCACGGCGCGCGGAGCCGGGTCCAGGACATGGACCCTGCACCCGAACCGCCGCGCAAGCTCGATATCGAAGGATATGTCCTGGCCGGCCCCGGCGGAGAGGACGACGTCCCCTTCACGGAAGCCGTTCTCCGGAACCTGCCACCCGCTATAGGCCGTCCCAAGATGCACCAGCTTGACCGACGGGCGGCTCTCAAGGCAGCGCAACGCGCTTTCCGCGAGACAATCAAGCCCGTCCTTTAGCCACCGCCGTAGAACAGCCTTCATTCGGGCCGGGTTCACCGGATGCACGTCCCCAGCAGCCGCTAGGCGCCCGCCGGAGTTGGGAGTCTGACCGGCCAGCGCGGCGCCCTCGGTGGCCCGGGCCGCTGCCGGCCTTCGATGCGCTGGATCGTAAACCGCCATGAAGGCCGCGTGTATCCGATCGTCGACGAAGGCCGTTTGCGGGAAACGCAGGGTTTCCGGCCGGGGCCGATCGAGATCAACGCGCAGGCGGTGTTCCACGCCGCAGTTCGCGCCGCTGCCGTCGAGGCCGATATTGTCCACGTAGGAGACGACGGGGCAGACGCACACGGCGTGGTGCTTGAAATGCGCGAAGACCCAGCGGCAGGCCCATACGTCCTTCCGGCCCGCCGCCCAGGCCTGAAGCGTGCCGAGGCTGTCCTGGCCGATCCAATGAGCGTAAGCCCGCTTCTGGGACGGCGAAGCGAGAAGGCCATCAAGGTCGCGGGCCTTCCAGTCCGCCTTGTCCCAACGGTCCTTCCAGGTCGCCCAGCCCCAGCAGAGCATTCTGGGGACGCAGAACACGTCGTAATCATAGTCCTCGGGCAGCGGCATCACCGACGGCGGCGGGCTGTAGCCCGCTATGGAGAACACGCCGGCGTGGTCGCGGAAATGCTCGAGCGCCCGGTTGAAGTAGAGGAGTGCGCCCGGGGCCGTTACGATATCGTCCTCGATGACAATGACGCGGCCGTGCTTGCCGGTCACCTCGGTCACGCCGTCGATGATGGATTGCGCGAGGCCCTTGTTCGCAGCCTGCTCGACGACGCGCACGCTCTTGAACCCGGAGACCGAGCGGAGATAGTCGCGCACTTCGGCGACCGCGGCCTCGTCGCCCGCACCCTTGGGGCCGTCCGCGAAGATGTAGAGGTCGCTCTCCGCCGCGCCGTCGTTCCGCCGCAGGGCTTCGATCGTCCTCCTGGTGTGGTCCAGGCGGGCGTAAGCGAACAGGGCGATCGGTGCGAAGTTCATGGAAAAACGGCTCACCCTTCGGTCGGAACAGCCGGCTAGGCCGCCGCGATGCGCGCCGTGCCCGCCGCAACGCCGCGGCACCACGCCTCCAATGTGAGAGCCATGCGGCTGACTATGGCCTCCGGGTTGGCCCGGATCTCGTCCCGCGAAAGCCGGGCGGCCGCCTCGGGCTTGAGGATTCCATGTTCGACGAGGTATCCGTCGCGCAGCCAGGGACCATATCGCTGTCGCAACTGTCGTTGCCAACGATAGACGGGAGGCGTGAATCCCCGCTTGGGACGGTTCAGGATCTCGTTGGGCAAGATGCCTTCAAGAGCCCGCTTGAGCCAGTACTTTGGTGGAAGATGATCGTCGCGGTTGCTCTTGCGAAGCCCGATGATCGCTTCGACGAGCCGGTGATCGACGAAGGGCAGGCGCATCTCGACCGAGTGCGCCATGCTGAGGCGATCGCCCTGCGCGATCCCGTTCTCGAGCAGATAGAAGTCGCAGATGAGCCGGGTCACCTCCAGGTCCGGTCGCTGGGTCAGCGTACCGTACTCGGATGACGCGGTCGCCGCCGCGATCCCGCTGCTTTCGAGGAAGCGCGAGGTGAAGAGCGCGGAGGCATGCTGCGAGACGTATCCGGTGTAGGGCGTGAGCTCGTAGAAGCGGAACGGCTGCCGGCTTTTCGATGCGCCCGGGGAGAGGCGGGCGGTGGCCCTGAGCGCCAGATGCAGGCGCTCGCGCGCGGAGCAGTCGCGCGAGAACATGCGGCGAAGTCCGAGGCCGGGATCGGCGCTCAGGGCGGCCGCCTGTTTCACCCAGGAATAGCCCCAGCACAGCTCGTCCAGCCCGTGCCCCTGCAGCATCACATAGGTGCCGGTCGAACGCGCCTCCTCCATGATGCGCGCATAGTTGTACCCGGAGACGTCGGCGATCGGATCGTCGCGCATCGCCGCAAGCTGCGGGAACGCCTCGACCATCTGCTCGTCGTCGACCTCGATATCGTGGAATTCGATGCCGAGGCTCTGCGCCAGGTTCCGGGCGAGGCCGCGCTCGTCGACCGCGCCGGCGTCCGGATATCCCAGCGAGAAAGCGCGCAATCGGCCCGGATACGCGCGGTTGGCGATCACGGCGATCGCACTGGAATCCAGGCCGCCGCTCAGCGACAGGCCGACCGGAACGTCGGACCGCAGCACCCCGGTCACCGCTTCGATCAGGGCCTCGCGGATGACCTCGACCGGATCGCCGTCGATGGGCGGGGCGTCGAGCATGGACCAGTAGCGCCGCGTCGTAACCTGCCAGGTGTCGGCGTCGAGGACCAGCGTGTGACCGGCCGGCAGCTTCCGGATATTGGTGAACGGCGTCTCGGGTTCCGGAACGTACTGATAGCGGAAGAAACGGCCGAGCGCGCGGGGATCGAGGTCGCCGGGAACGACGCCGGAAGCCAGCAGCGCGCGAAGCTCCGAGGCGAAGACGAAGCGGTGCTCGTCATGATAGATGTAGAGCGGCTTCTCGCCCATCCGGTCGCGGCCGAGCAGCAGCTTTCGGGCCCCTTCGTCCCAAAGGGCGAACGCGAACATCCCGCGCAGGTGCTCCACGCAGGAAGCGCCAAACCGCTCGTAGAGCGGCAGGATGACCTCGCAATCCGATCCGGTGGCGAAGCGGTATCCCTCCCGCTCGAGCCGCTGCCGATGCCCTGGCTCGTTGTAGATTTCCCCGTTGGCGATGAGGACCAGGCGCCCGTCCTGCCCAAAAAGCGGCTGCGCGCCTCCTGCCAGGTCGATGATGCTCAGCCGGGTGTGCGCCAGGCCCGTGCCGCCACGGAGGTAGAGCCCCTCGCCGTCCGGTCCGCGATGGCGCAGCCGGTTCTGCATCGCGACAAGCGACGTCCGGTCGACGGGCCCGCCGCGCTCGATAAGACCTGCGATTCCGCACATCGTCAGCCCTGCCTGCCGCAGGCGCGGCGATATAGGTCCAGATACCGTTCGACACAGCGGCCCGGATCGTGCAGTTCCGCCGCCCGCGCCCGGACCTTGGCGCTGAGTTCGGCGCCCGTGCGCTCCAGGACCCAGGCGATCCCGGCCGCCAGTTCTTCGGCGTCATAGGGCCGTGCCAGGTAACCGGTCTCCTTATGCGCCACCATGTCCGGCATGCCCCCAACATCAAAGCCGACGCACGGGATCCCGCAGGCCGTGGCCTCTTTCACCGAATTGGGAAGATTATCGGCTTCGGTCGGAAGAACGAAGAGATCGGCCGCGTTGTAGGCCCGCGCAATTCGTTCTTCGTCGAAGATCTTTCCCAGGGAGTGAACGGTGAAGCCGCCCATCGTCGTCGTCTGGCGCGCATCGTCGCCCAGGACCACGAGGTCGGTGGCGTTCGGATCGACGAGATCGGCGAGGCGCCCGATCGCCGCCATCAGGTGATGATAGCCCTTGCGGGGATCCGCGGTGGCGTTGAGCGACGCGAAGAGGATGAGGCGCCGGTCGCGCGGCAGGCCGAAGGCCGCCCGGGCCTCGTCCTTCGGCATGGGCCGGTAGAGAGACAGATCGATCGGATTCGGAATCCAGGTGATGTCCCTGTGACGAAAGAGGACCGAACGACGGGCGCAGTCCGCGAGCCACCGGCTCGGGCAAACAATGGAGAAGGACGCGTTCCGCCAGCGCCATTTCTTGTATCGCCAGAGCCAGGCATTGAGATCGATCCCGGTTTCGTGCCTCGGCCGGTTGTCGCGCCGATAGCCTTCCTCGAAGCGCGGCGGATCGGTGGGCAGCATGTAGTGCTCCGTCCCGCTGAACGCCCACATGTCAGGAAGTTTCCAGAACACCGGCGCCTTCAATCGCGTGATCTCGCCGATGCTGATCGTGTGATTGCCGACCCAGTGCATCTGGATCACGTCCCCGCCCAGGCGATTCAGGAACGCGGCCGTGCCCGTGGGAAAGATGTTCAGGGACTTGTAGACGGGGTTGCCCGACGTCTGCGTGTGAAAGATGGCGCTGTTCAGGCGGGTTATCGGACGGAACCGCCATTGCGGACGCGGCATGCGAACTACGCGCTTGTCCTTCGTGAACTTGTGGGCCACGACCAGCCAGCTGTCGACGCCGTGGCGCACCATTGCCTGATGCAGCCGGAAGGCGCCGATTCCCGCACCGCTTCGGCCGTCGGTGTAGCAAAGATGCAAGACGCGCATGTCACTCGATCCGCTTCGAACTCGGCATGGCTCAGACGAGGGATGAATCTTGGAACCACTCCCAGGTCTGTCGGACGCCGTCGCGGAGGGGCACCTTGGGCCTGAAGTCGAGGTCTCGGGCGGCCTTGGTGATGTCGCAGTAAGTCCGGCGGATCTCTCCCGCGCGCGGATCGGCATATTGGACCGTGAACGGCCGGGGAATGCTCTCTTTCAGGATTCCGATCAGCTCGTTGACGCTTGTCGGACGTCCGGACCCGAGCTGATACACCCCTTGGCGTTGGCTCTTGATGGCGGAGATGATGCCGCCGACGAGGTCGCCGACGAACAGGTAGTCCCTGACCTGCTCCCCATCTCCGTAAACCGTCACCTTGCCGCTCTTCACGATCTGCTTGATGAAGGCGGCCACGACGCTGTCCTTCCGGCGGCAGTGGGGACCGTAGATGTTCGAGAAGCGAAGGCTGAGGGCATGAAAGCCGTAGGACTGCGCATAGGCCCAGCAATATCCCTCGCCCATGAGCTTGGAGGCGCCATAGGGCGAGGCCGGCTTGGCGGCGATCTCCTCGTGGATCGGCGGGGGCACCTCTCCCAGAATGGCGCCCCCGGTCGAGGCATAGACGATTGTGCCGCAGCCGCTTTGCCGCATCGCCTCGAGCACGTTGAAGGTGCCCTGAACGTTGATTTCGTAGTTCCCGACCGGATCCTCAACCGACTCGACCACGCGTGTATGCGCGGCGAGGTGGATCACGGCATCGGCGCCGCCGACCAGGCGGTCGACGGCCGAGCGATCCCGAATGTCACCCTCGAGAAGCTCGATGCCGTCACCGACTTCCAGATCGCCGCTTGGGTTCGAGAGATTGTCGAGAATGCGGATGTCGGCGCCGAACTCGTCGCGAAGCCGCGGGACGAGGTTTGTCCCGATGAAGCCCAGTCCTCCGGTGAGAGCGATCCTCTTCAAAGCGTCCTATTCCCTTCGCCGCCTAGCGTCAGATTGACGTTCCTTCCCCGATACTCTTGGCCCGGCCGCAGCCAATCCGGGGCCGATCCGGAAAGCGGCGGGGCGCATGCGCAACGCCATTTCCCGATGTTGATCCCGCCGGCGCGTCCGCTTGAGGCTACGACGTACCGGCACTTTGCCGCCGCGTCCGAATAAAGATCCGTACGCGCCGAAGCAAGGATCTCGCTTTCCGGAGACAGATCCGGCGTAAGGAATCTTCTCTCCCGAG
>Ga0310834_101709_pt1 | contig 12269 bp, 9 predicted proteins | sample SM_ome_2_FD_201314 | JGI IMG/M metagenome (GOLD analysis project Ga0310834, IMG submission 201314) | Sorghum-adapted microbial communities enriched on stacked mutant (SM) sorghum from Joint BioEnergy Institute, Emeryville, California... ... | reverse complement strand
ACGCAAGGCAAGACCGCAAGGCCCGGGCGCGCGATCCGATTACGGCCAAGCTGGTGGCCAACCTCATCGAGACGGCGGGGGCTGACCGGGTGATCGCCATGGATCTGCACGCCATGCAAATCCAGGGCTTCTTCGACATTCCGGTCGACCACCTGCTTGGCGTACCGATTCTTGGGGACTATTTCTATGAGAAAGAGTTGGATCATCCCGTCGTCGTCTCGCCGGACCACGGAGGGGTCGTGCGCGCCCGCCGACTGGCGGATACGCTGGAGGCGCCGCTGGCCATTATCGACAAGCGCCGGCCGGAGCCGAACGTCGTGGAAGTAATGAACATCATCGGGGATGTCTCCGGCCGGACGGCGATCCTGATTGACGACATTATCGACACGGCCGGTACAATCGCTTTGGCGGCGCAAGCGCTGAAAGACGCCGGCGCTCGCGAGATCTACGCCTGCTGCACCCACCCGGTGCTGTCCGGACCCGCCGTGGAGCGCCTCGAACAATCGCCGATCCGGGAGATCGTCGTCACCGACACGATTCCGCTCCGCGCCGACCACGGATGCTCCAAAATCCGCGTGCTGTCGGTCGCCCCGCTGATCGGCGAAGCGATCAAGCGGATCCACGAGCAGAAGTCGATCAGCAAGCTGTTCGAGCCTCACGTATAATTCGGGAACGTTTAAGCGAATCGGCCGGAGGGCATCACTAGGGTAGACCTGCAAGGAGGGTTGCCCGATGAACGTGACGCTGAAAGCCGAGACGCGGGAAGCCGGCAGCGGAAGCAAGCTGCGCCGCCTGAGGCGGAGCGGTCTCGTGCCGGCGGTCGTCTACGGCAAGGAGCTGCCGGGGCCGAGGCCCGTGGCCGTTCCGCTCAAAGATCTGCAGACCGTGATCCGAACGAATCCGCACGCCGTCATCGAACTCGAGATTCCCGGCGTCGGACGCGAGCATGTGCTGATCTCCGAGGTACAGACGGAGCCGATGAGCCGGGACGTCGTACACGTCGATTTTCACCAGATCAACATGAACGAGAAGATCCGCGCGCCGATCCGCCTTGAGCTTGTCGGCCAGTCGCCCGGCGAGAAGGAGGGCGGCTTGCTGCAGCTGATTCACCACGAGCTGGAAGTGGAATGCTTGCCGGCAGACTTGCCGGATTCCCTGACGCTGGACGTGAGCGGACTGCAGCTTGGCGACAGCCTGACTGTCGCCGACCTGAAGCTTCCGAAAGGTGTTCGGACACTTCTGGACTCCGATGCGGTGCTGGTCACCATCCTGGCTCCGCAGAAGGAGCTTGCGGAGGCGGAAGCGGAGGCGCAGGACGATCGCGCGGAAGAACGGGCGAACCAGGCGAAGGCCTCTCCGTTGGTCGATTGACCGGAAGCGCGCTTTCACCGCGACGCACACCGCGCTGGCCGCGGGAGACCGAACCGAAGTGCCGCGAGGGCTGTCAGGGCCGCGCCGAGAACAGGCGCGGCCCTGTGCGGTCTGGCGTGCACCCGGCGAACGAGCCGAATCCCCGGACGCAAGTGGACCGTGTATCGTCCTCGTCGATTCAAAGAGATGGTTGACCTCCGCGAACGGTCTGCCCTATGATTTCGATGAATCCACATGTCGCGGTGCGGAGCGGGTGTCCGAGCAGCAATCGGATTCGCGGCGCCGTCCCGCAAGCGACCGGCAGAACAAGCGGAGGTAGAGGAGATGCGTTGGATCGTCGGATTGGGCAATCCCGGAAAGGAATACGAGGCCACCCGGCACAACGCGGGTTTCTTCGTCGTTGATGAATTGGCCCGTCGGTGGGGAGCGGGGCCGTTCCAGAGCAAATGCAAGGGCCTGCTGGCCGAAGCCCGGGTTCATGGGGAGAAAGTCGCCTTGCTGAAGCCGATGACCTACATGAACTTGTCGGGGGAATCCGTGCGCGCCTATATGGACTATTACAAGGCCGATCTGCAGGACGCCATCATCGTCTACGACGACCTGGACACGGAGGTCGGCTGCATCCGGCTCCGCTGCCAGGGCAGCGCGGGCGGGCACAACGGCATCAAGTCCATCATCCAGCATGTCGGCACACAGACGTTCAACCGCGTGCGGATGGGCATTTCCCGCCCGAAGCCCGGCTTCGCCGTCGTCGATTACGTGCTGTCTCCCTTCGCCAAGGCGGAGCTCCCCGAAGTGAAGCGGATGGTGGAAGAGGCGGCGGACGCCATCGAATTCTCGTTGACTCACACGTTCGAGCATACGATGGCGAAGTTCAACGTGCGGTCCGGGGAATCCGCTTCGCGCGGATCGTAAGACGCCGCTTAAAACGGGCGGCGGCGGGCATACTAGGAGGAGTGCGGCGTCGCCGCATATCCCCTGGTGAGGAGGCATACATATGGCTGTAAATTATGAATGCCGCCATTGCCGCATGCCGCTGGGCCGCTTCGAGAACGGGCAGGTTCCCGAGTACAGGCTGGGCCTGCAATTCTTGACCCCCGAAGAGCGGAAGCGTATAATAGCGTATAATTCCAACGGGGACGTTACGGTGAAAGTGATCTGCGACTATTGCAGCCAGACGCTCGAGACCCATCCCGAGCTTGCGCTGTTGTCCAATCCGCTTCAGTGAACAGCTGCGGCGCCCTCGTTCCGTGATACGACCTGGGCCTTGGCTTCTGCCGGGCTCTTTTTATGATTGGAGGATAACGTCATGAACCCGCTGCTTCAGACGATTGCTGCGGATTCCGATCTCATCAGCGTCATAAACGGAATTCGGGGCGGCATGCGGGAGCAACTGGTCGCCGGACTGTCGGGTTCCGCGCGGCAGGCCGTCATCGCCGGCTTGTACCGGGAACTACACAGGCCCATTCTCATCGTGACCCATAATATGTTCTCCGCGCAGAAAATGGCCGATGACTTGCAAGAATGCCTGAGCGAGACCGAAGTGCTCCTGTATCCGGCCAACGAATTGATCGCGGCGGAGACCGCCGTCTCCAGCCCGGAGATGTCCGCGCGCAGGCTGGATGTGCTGCTCCGTTTGGCGGAAGGGTTCCGGGGCGTCGTGGTCGTCCCGTATGCGGGCATCCGCCGGTTCCAGCCCGCGAAGGAGACGATGGCCGAATCCCGCATCGAGCTTCGAGCGGGAGCCGAATTCAGCATGGAACGGTTCCTGCGCGAAATGGTCGCCCTTGGCTACGAACGCGTGGATCGCGTCGAGCAGAAGGGCCATTTCAGCGTGCGCGGAGGCATCGTCGATTTCTTCCCGCTCGCCTCCTCCATGGCCTACCGTGTGGAGTGGTTCGACGACGAGATCGACTCCATCCGTTCGTTCGATCCCGCCGACCAGCGGTCCGTCGATAAACTGGAAGCGTATTCCGTCGGCCCCTGCCGGGAACTGATCGCCGATCAGGCTCGATTCTCGAACGCCGCCCAGCACGCCCGGGACCTGCTCGAAGCGCAACTGGCCAAGATGACCGACAAGCAGGCCAAGGAGAGACTTGAGTCCGAAATTTCCCGGGAAATCGACCTGTTGCGCCAAAATGTGTATTTTCCGGAAATCTACAAATATATTTCCCTGTTGTATCCCGAGCGCCAGACGCTGCTCCATTACGTCCCGAGAGATACGCTCGTGTTCCTGGACGAACCGAGCCGGCTGGCGGAGACGGCGAAGCAGCTGGAGCGCGACGAAGCGGAGTGGAATACCCACCTGCTGCAGCAAGGCAAGTCGCTGCCGGGCTTCGTGCTCGCCGTGCCGACGGAACAGGCGCTCTATCCCCGCCAGTTCCAGACGGTCTACTTATCTTTGTTCGTCCGTCAGGTCCCGCACACCCAGCCGCAGAACATCGTCAATTTCGTATGCCGGTCCATGCAAAATTTCCACGGCCAGATGAACGTGCTCAAGGCGGAGATGGAGCGGTGGCGCAAGAGCGGCTCCCGCGTCCTGATGCTGGCCGGCAACCCGGAGAGGGCGGAGCGCCTCCGCCGCGTGCTCGACGATTTCCATATCGAGATTCCGGAGATCTTGATCGGCAACCTCCAGAGCGGGTTCGAGCTTCCTTCCGTCCGCCTCGTGGTCATCACCGAGGGCGAGATGTTCACCCAGAAACAGAGGAAAGCCCGGCGCGTCGACCGGCATCTGGACAACGCCGAGCGGATCAAGAGCTACACCGAGCTGAAAGTGGGCGACTACGTCGTTCACCAGAACCACGGGATCGGCAAATATCTCGGCATCGGCACGCTCGAAGTGGGCGGGATCCATCGGGACTACCTGCACATCCTCTACGCCGGCGGCGACAAACTGTCCGTGCCGGTGGAACAGTTCGATCTGATTCAGAAATACATCGGGTCCGAGGACAAGGAACCGAAGATCAACAAGCTGGGCGGCCAGGAGTGGAACCGGGTCAAGTCCAAGGTCCGGTCCTCCGTCAAAGACATCGCCGACGATCTGATCAAGCTGTATGCCGCCCGCCAACAGGCCAAAGGGTACGCTTTCGGACCCGACACGACCTATCAGCAGGAATTCGAAGCGATGTTCCCTTACGAGGAGACGGCCGACCAGCTCCGTTCGATCGAAGAGATCAAGAAGGATATGCAGAAGCCTCGGCCGATGGATCGTCTGCTCTGCGGGGACGTCGGCTACGGCAAGACCGAGGTGGCGATTCGCGCGGCGTTCAAGGCGGCGATCGAGGGCAAGCAGGTGGCCGTTCTGGTGCCGACGACGATACTGGCCCAGCAGCATTTCGAGACGTTCCGCGAGCGGTTCACCGGGTATCCGTTCAACATCAAGGTGCTCAGCCGTTTCCGGTCCCGGAAGGAGCAGAGCGAGACGATCAAGGGGCTCAAGGCAGGCACGGTGGACATCGTCATCGGCACGCACCGGCTGTTGTCCCAGGACATCCAGTTCAAGGACCTCGGCCTTCTCATCGTCGACGAAGAGCAGCGGTTCGGCGTCTCCCACAAGGAGAAGCTCAAGAAGCTCAAGACGAATGTGGACGTGCTGACGCTCACCGCGACACCGATTCCCCGCACGCTGCACATGTCGATGCTGGGCGTTCGCGACTTGTCGGTCATCGAGACGCCGCCCGAGAACCGGTTTCCCGTGCAGACCTTCGTGGTCGAGCACAGCCCGACGCTGGTCCGCGAAGCCATCGAGCGGGAATTGGCGCGCGGCGGCCAAGTCTACTACTTGTTCAATCGCGTGCAAGGAATCTACCAGATGGCCGAGCAGATCAGCGCCCTCGTGCCGGACGCGAGGGTGGCGGTCGGGCACGGGCAGATGTCCGAGCAGGAGCTCGAACGGACGATCCTCGATTTTCTCGACGGAGAATACGATGTGCTGGTCAGCACCAGCATTATCGAGACAGGCGTCGATATCCCGAACGTGAACACGCTCATCGTGCACGACGCGGATAAAATGGGCCTCTCCCAGTTGTACCAATTGCGGGGGCGGGTCGGCCGCTCGAACCGGATCGCTTACGCCTACTTCACCTATCAACGGGATAAAGTGCTGAGCGAAGTGGCGGAGAAGCGCCTTCAGTCGATCAAAGAGTTCACCGAGCTGGGCTCGGGCTTCAAGATCGCCATGCGCGACCTGGCGATCCGCGGGGCCGGCAACCTGCTCGGAGCGGAGCAGCACGGGTTCATCGCCTCCGTCGGCTTCGATCTGTATTCCCAGATGCTGGCGGAAGAGATCAACCAGCGCAAGAGCGAGTGGGAGGGCGCGGAGGCCGCTCCCGTCCAGCCCGTGAACACGCAGCTCGATCTCGGAGTGGACGCCTATCTCCCGCCGGAATATATTTACGACAGCGTGCAGAAGATCGAGATTTACAAGAAAGTGGCGGCCGCCGCGTCCCTGGACGACGTCGCGGAGCTGTTCGACGAGCTGACCGACCGGTTCGGCGACCCCCCGAAAGCGGTGCTGAACTTGCTGGCGGTCGCCAGAATCAAGGTGCACGGGCGCGAGTACGGCATCGAATCGATCATTCGCCGCGGCGACGAGACCGTCCTGAAGTTCGCCGAACATCGGGCGGTACAGGCCGATCCGGCCAAATTCAGATCGCTGGAGAAGAGATTCCAGGGCAGGCTGCAGAAGGCGGACGCTTCCTCCGGGTCTCCCGTCTGCAAGCTGATGACGAGAGGGCTGGACGAAGACGGGGTGTTGGCGCTTGTGGAGGATTTTCTGTTACAATACAAGGAAGTCCTAAAATCGAAGGGAGAACTTCAAGATGTTGCACCCTAAACGCGCCTTGCTCCGCCAGGCGTGGCTTGCCGCTCTGGCAACGGTGCTGCTGGCCTCGCTGCTCACAGGCTGCGGCAAGAAGAACGCACAAGGTTCCGGGCTTCCCGGCGAAGGTCAAGGAGACGTCATCGCCACCTACGACGGCGGTCAAGTCACGCAGGGGGAATTCGATAAATACGCGGCGTTCATGGAATTGTCGGATCCGACGTATGCCATGTACCTGCAGATCCCGCAGATCAAGGAACAGCTCGTCAGCCAGTTCGCTCTCTCCAAAGCGCTCGCAAGCCGCGCGACCGAAGAGCAGCTAAAGACGGCGGACGAGGACGTTAAGTCGTTCGAATCGTCGTACAACGACGCGGTGAAATCGGACTCGACGCTGAAAGACCAGCTGAAGCAGAAGAACCTGACGCTGGACGAGATGAAGCGGATCGTCAAAGTGCTCTCCTCCGGCAGCCAGATCGCCGCCGCCAAGAGCGACGAGTTCGACAAAGCCGTCACCGACGCCGAGATCAAGGCCGAGTTCGACAAGAACAAGTCGGATTACAACGTGGTGACGGTCCGGCACATTCTGGTCGCCACGATGGATCAGTCGACCGGCAAGGAATTGCGTTCGGACGATGAAGCGCTGAAGCGGGCCAAGGGAGTGAAGACGAAGCTGGAGAACGGCGGGGATTGGAACGCCTTGGCCAAGGAATATTCCGACGATCCCGGTTCCAAGGACAACGGCGGGCTGTATGAGAAGGCGAAGGCCAAGGATTGGGTGGCTGAATTCAAGGAAGCCGCCAATACCCAGCCGATCGGCCAGATCGGCGAACCGGTGCAGACGCAATACGGCTACCACGTGATCAAGGTGGAGAGCCGCGAAGAGACGACATTCGACAAGCTGGAACAGGCGGACAAGGACGAACTGAAGCAGACGATCGTGGACGCCAAAATGCAAGACTACCTGCAGAGCGAACAGGACAAGCTGAACATCAAGGTTACGCTGCCGGCCGAACCGTCGGCTTCGGCATCGTCCTCACCGTCAGCCTCTCCGTCGGACTCCGCGACGCCGTCGCCGGACGCTTCGGCTTCCGCAGGGAAGTAACTTTCATCGCGCAGACCGGCCATTTTCCGGCTCCATACCGCCGCTCCCCGATCCGGGGAGCGGCTCTTTGCGTTCCGGCCGGAGCGCATGGACGTTCGCATGGATAACCGCATGGACGGCGGCATGGACGGCCGCATGGGCGGCATCCCCAGCGGAGGGCATACGCATAAGAAAATGGGAGGGGTTGAATACTACACCTACGATTCCATGACACCATTCGAGCACTCGCGTTCGTTATACAGTCGGTCAGACGTCCGGGTACCGGCGCCAGCAGCAGGATCAAATCATCAACGAAAGTGGGGCATCGCATCCATGAAAGCAACCGGGATAGTACGCCGCATCGACGACCTGGGACGGGTCGTCATTCCGAAGGAGATCAGACGGACGCTTCGCATTCGCGAAGGGGACCCGCTCGAGATCTTCGTGGACCGGGACGGCGAGGTCATCCTCAAGAAATATTCCCCCATCGGCGAGCTGGGCGACTTCGCCAAGGAATACGCGGAGTCTCTCTACGAGAGTACGGGACATATCGCCATGATCTCCGACCGCGATTCGGTCATTGCGGTCGCCGGTGCCTCCAAGAAAGACTATTTGGAGAAGCCGATCGGCGCATTGCTCGAATCGTGCATGGACAATCGCAAAATCGTGCTGGAGACGGGGGGCGGCCAGTACGAGATCATGAGGGACGGAGGAGAAGCGCTCAGCTCATTCGTCGCCGCTCCGATCGTGGCGGGCGGGGACCCGATCGGCACCGTCGTGCTGCTCAGCAAGGACGAGGGCGTCGCCATGGGCGAGTTGGAGAGCAAGATGGTGGAGACGGCCGCCGGCTTCCTGGCCAAGCAGATGGAACAATAAGAGCGGGCCGTTCAGGGCCCGATCGCAGCGGCTTCCCGGCGAACTTCCGCGCGCGGGAAGCTTTTGCCGTTGAACGGCCGCATGGGCGGTATGACCGCATGCCCGAACGGCCGATTAGCCGCTGGGCCGCACGGCTGCATGGCCGCAAGGCCGGTCGCTCGCCGTCGATTCGGAATTGTGGGCGAACTTCGTATATAATGCGTATATATAGACGAATCGCGGCGAGCGAAGGAACGGGCGGGGAGACAACGGCCACATGGCGACGGTACGGGACGGCAAGGGGCTGCCCAGCCGCAGCGTATTGAAGGGAGCGGCGCTGCTGGGCGGGGCGGCGCTTCTGTCGAAGCTGATTGGAACGCTGCAGAAAATCCCGCTGCAAAATTATGCGGGCGATGAAGTATTCGGATTGTACAGCGCCGTATACGCGCTGGCCGTCATGTGGATGACGCTGGCGGCGGCCGGCGTGCCGACGGCGGTCAGCGTGCTGGTGGCGGAGCGGGAGGCCGAAGGGGACGAAGCGGGCGCGCAGCGCGTGGCGCGGTGGTCGCTGGGCCTCATGACCGCCACGGGACTTGCGGCTTTCGCCGTCCTGCAAGCGGGGGCCGGCGTCTTCGCCGCCGGGATGGGCGCGCCCGAAGCGGCCGCGGCGATCCGGACGTCGTCGATCGCGCTCCTCTTCTCGCCCGCCGTCGCCGTGCTCCGCGGATACCGGCAAGGGCAGCTGCGCATGGAGCGGCCGGCGCTGTCCCAGATCGCGGAGCAGATCGCCCGCGTGGCGTTCATGCTGGGCATGCTGGCCTGGGCGTTGCGAGCGGGATGGGGCGCACCGGCCGCGGCGGCGGCGGTTCACGGGGGCCTCGCGGCCGGTGCGGCCGCGGGGCTTGCGGCCTTGCTGTGGCCCGATCGGGAGCGCGGCAGCCGGGTGTTCCCGCCGCGCAGGACGGGCGGGCCGGACCGGATGCCCGCTCCGAAGGCGGCCGGCGGCGCATCGGGCGATGCCGGGCGAACGTGGCTGCGGACGGAGCCGCGAGCGGCGCTCGTCCGGCGCATCGTCGGCGTCGCCTTGCCGGTCGCCGCCGCTTCGGTCGTGGCCCCGCTCTTCGGCCTGATCGACGCGTTCTCGATTCCGCGGCTGCTGCAGCAAGCGGGCGACGCGGCGGGCGCGGCGATGGCGGATTTCGGCGTCTACAACCGCGGCGTCGCCCTGCTGCAATTGGTGCTGACGGCCGCTTCCGGAGCGTCAGCCGCGCTGGTGCCGGCCTTGACGGCGGCCCGCTCCGCCTCGGGCGGCGAAGACCCGGGCTCCGCGCCGGAAGCCGGACAAGCCGCGTTCCCTCTTCGCTTGGCATGGTGGGCCGGCTCCGCCGCGGCGGTCGGACTCGCGCTGCTGGCGGCGCCGATCGACATCGCGCTGTTCTCGGACGACGCGGGCAGCGCCGCGATCGCGCTTCTGGCCCCCGCGGCGCTGTTCGGGTCGCTGCAAGCCGTCAGCGCGGGGCTGCTCCAGGGCCGGGGCGACTTGCGCTCCCCGGCCGTCAATCTCGCGGCGGCGGCGGTGTTCAAGCTGGCGCTGAACGTGCTGCTCGTCCCGGCCTGGGGCATCGCGGGCGCCGCCGCCGGAATGACGGCCGCCTACGCCGCCGCTGCCTTGCTGAACGCGTTGTCGCTTCGCGAGCGGATGAAGCTGCCGGGCTTTCGGCCCGATTCCGCGTGGCGACCCGCTGCGGCCTTGGCCGCGATGGCCGCCGCCGTCCGGCTCGCCGAGCTTGCGCTCGGCGCTCTCGCGCGCGGCATGCCGGACCGTGCCGCCGCGCTGCTCATCGCGCTGCCCGGCGTCGGCGTCGGCGCCGCCGTCTTCGCCGCCGCGCTCGCCGCCGCGCGGGCGATCGGCCCGCGGGAATGGCGGGAAATTCCCGGCTGCTCGGCCGGATCCCGCCTGGACCGATGGCTGGGCCGTTTATGGAATATGGCCCCGAACGCCGCCGGGAAAGCCAAGGAAGCCAAGGAAGGATGATCGTGGATGACCGCCATACTGACCGTCGTCGGACTTGGATCCGGGGGCGAAGACCGGCTGACGCTCGGCGTCTTGAAGCAATTGGAACACTCCTCCATCCGCTATGCCCGCACGGCGGATCACCCGGCTGTCCGGGATTTGCAGGCAAGAGGCGTCTCGTTCGAGACGTTCGACGCCTTGTATGAAGCCAGCGACGCGTTCGAGGAAGTCTATGAAGCGATCGCCGGGCGCCTTCTCCGCGAGGCCGCGAATTCGGGCGGCGGCACGGTCGTGTACGCTGTGCCCGGCCATCCGATGGTGGCCGAACGGAGCGTCCAGCTGCTGCGCGAACGCGCACCGGGGCTCGGGATCGAGCTGCGGCTGATCGGCGGGGAGAGCTTCCTGGACGAAGCGTTCGTGCGCTTGGGCTTCGATCCGATCGAAGGGTTCCAGCTTCTGGACGCTTCCGAACTGACCCGGGAGCAGCTCCGCCCCCGCCTGCATACGGTGATCGGGCAAGTGTACGACGCGTTCACCGCCTCCGACGTCAAGCTGTCGCTGATGCACGTCTATCCCGACGACTATCCGGTCGTCGTGGCGCAGGCGCTGGGCGTGCCGGGCGAGGAGCGGATCCTCACCGTCCCGCTGCATGAGCTGGATCGGCTCGACCGCTACGGCAATCTCACGATGGTGTACATACGCGCGGATCGGGATGACCGTCTGCGCCGGAAGTCTTTCGAACGGCTGCATGAAATTGTCGGCATTCTGCGGAGTCCCGACGGCTGCCCCTGGGATCGGGCGCAGACGCATCAGTCCATCCGCAAAAACTTCATCGAAGAGACGTACGAAGCCATCGAGGCGCTGGACAACGACGATCCCGACAACATGAAGGAAGAGTTCGGGGATGTCCTCCTCCAGGTCTTGTTGCACAGCCAGATGGAAGAGGAGGAAGGAACGTTCGACGTCTTCGACGTGCTGGCGGAGCTGAACGACAAGCTGATCTTTCGCCACCCCCACGTGTTCGGCGGGGACAATGCCCTGGACGCCGAGGAGGCGCTCCGCAATTGGGAGCAGATGAAAGCGGAGGAGAAGCGGCGCAAGGGCGCGCCGGAGCGCGCCTCCGTGCTGGACGGCATCCCGAAGGACCTTCCGGCGCTGCTCCGCGCGTACAAGCTTCAGAAGAAGGCGGCGGCTGTCGGCTTCGACTGGCCCGACCTGTCCGGCGTCTTCGACAAAATCGAGGAGGAGCTGAGAGAGCTGCGGGAGGCGGCCGCGCATGAATCAGAGGAACGGCGCTCGGAAGAGCTCGGGGATCTCCTGTTCGCCGTCGTCAACGCCGCGAGATTTCTGAAGGCCGATCCGGAAGAAGCGCTGGCGCGCACGAACCGCAAGTTCTCCTCCCGTTTCGGCTATATCGAAGAGAGACTGCGTATAAGCGGAAGAACTTTTGACGAGACTGATTTGGTAGAGATGGAAGAATGGTGGCAGGAGGCCAAGAGCCGGATGGAATAGCGGTCGACGGCGCCGCGGGATGGTTCCAAAGTCCCGAATTCGTCACCAATCTCTCATTTTCCGCCCGTTTCGAGAAAAATTTTGCCCGGACAGCAGGATTTTTTTAACAAGGAGCAGAATAGTAAACTTCGTGCTTTATCCAACGAACGCCGCGCCCTCATGGCGCCGGCGAGGAATCCAAAAGATCAAGTAGGAGGAATTCAAGCAATGGCGAACAAAACCGATCTGATCAACAACATCGCAAGCAAGACCGGCTTGACCAAGAAAGACGTCGAATCCGTTCTGAACGGCTTCCTGGGCGAAGTCGAAAGCGCGCTCGCCAAGGGCGACAAAGTGCAACTGATCGGCTTCGGCACGTTCGAGACCCGTTCCCGCTCCGGCCGCGTGGGCCGCAACCCGCAGACCGGCAAATCCATCAACATCCCGGCATCCAAAGTACCGGCTTTCAAAGCGGGCAACAAGCTGAAAGAAGCCGTCAAGTAATTCGGTTCGCATCCGCAAGATGCGAGGATCGGCAACAACATGCGACTGGATAAGTATCTGAAGGTGTCGCGCCTCATCAAGCGCCGCACCGTCGCGAAGGACGTGTCCGATCAAGGGCGCGTCCTTCTCAA
>Ga0310834_101707_pt1 | contig 12286 bp, 11 predicted proteins | sample SM_ome_2_FD_201314 | JGI IMG/M metagenome (GOLD analysis project Ga0310834, IMG submission 201314) | Sorghum-adapted microbial communities enriched on stacked mutant (SM) sorghum from Joint BioEnergy Institute, Emeryville, California... ... | reverse complement strand
CCGCCATCGGCCTGCTACGCCTGGCCGGCTTCACCAACATCGCCGCCGCCAACCGCCACCACGCCCGCGACAGCAACCGACCGCTGAACCTGTTCGGCCTCACCTAATCGACTTTGCCGGCACCCTGCGTTGAGGCGGAGCGTGCCAGGGCTGTCCGGATCATAGAAGCAGCCGCCGTCGTCCGGATCAATCTCCACCGTCCAGTGCGCGGGCAACCTGAAGCGCGCCAGCTGCCCCCGGTAGCGGATCTCCTGAAACGGCTCAACCTGCGGTTCCGACTTCGGCATCGAAGCAGTATGGGCTACGGATGAACGTCGGCGACACCCTGCCGCCAGGCCCCGCACGAAGTGGCTGTGCAACCATCCGTACAGCCAAGGCCGTCTGTGAGCGCCGATTACGAAGCGCTTCAGTTCCCGGGCTGGCGGGCAGCCGACGTCTCTGGCAGCGTTAGCGGACCCGTTACGGACAGCGACCACCGCACCTTCGTCCACACGAGTGGAAGCCGACCATTCAGTTCTTGCGCGCGGCCACCAATGCGAACGTGAGAAGCTCGCCACCGTCCGCGGTGAGCATGTCGATGGCGGCCGGTCTGGTTGCGTGGCGGGGCGACTGGTGCTCGACAGATGCCTTGTACCACAGCAGCCAGTCGCGCCAGCCGTCCTGTTGTACTCGCGCAGCCGTGACGGTTACCAGCTCAGTGATCTCCCATTGGAAGCGCCACCACTCCGCCGTGTGCCAGGCTGTCGCTTCCCACCCGACCACCTTCTTGATGTGGTCAGGGATAGCTCCGAGCTCGCGGATTTCCCGAGTCAACGCGGGGTTTGCCATACCAAGCTGTCCACCCGGCCTCAGGAACTGCACCAAGTACGGCAGGTAGGTGTCGGCTGTGCCGAAGTACTGGAACGCGTCGATGCTCACGATCGCGTCGAAGCTTTCGTGCTCGAAGGGCAGGGCGTGCGCCTCCGCGTGCACGGCTTCGACCCGATCGTTGACGCCGGCCTCGGCGAAGACGGCCGCAGCCTCGTCGGCGCCGATCCACCAGTCGGCTGCTACGACGTGAACGCCGTATTCGCGTGCCAGGAACACCGACGTCGCGCCCTTGCCCGGGCCAAGGTCGAGTACCCGCATCCCCGGGCGCATGTCAAGATCCTGAGCGAGGTCTTCGAGCAGCCACAACGGGTTTGGCCCCATATCGAGCCGCAGCAACCAGGCCGGGTCGTATCGGGATGAACGCGGATACCGGTTCGGGCGTACGAGCTCATCCAAAGCAGTCACGGCAACTGACCCAAGCGGACCACCGGCGTTCGTACAACTTCATTTCCCGACTCACCTGGTCTCACGGTCGTCGGGCGACCACCCGCGTGAAGCCGAGGTTGTGGCCATACCGAGCACGAATCGCTCGTACTCGCCTCGGTGCGTCACCAGAGGCGAGATCGCCGTTGCCGTCACCCTCACGCCCGACCGTCTCGCTCGGATCAACGGTGCGATACCCGGAAACGGTAGCCGGCGACCGCCTCCCACCAACCGCACTGTACGTCGGCCACTCAAGCCAGTTCCCGGCGCTAGGGCGCGTCGGTCCGGACCGCGCTGATCCATTTGGCGGGCCGCGGCGTACTGAGGCGTGCTGCGATGCCGACCACCCCGGTACTGGCGGCTGCGCCTGGCGGGGTCGAGACTGGACGAGTGGGGGCGGCCAGGTTCGCTGACGTCGTGGACAGCGCCCGGCGGCGGGCCTTCGTCGGACGGCGGAACGAGATCGCTGGCTTCGAGGAGGCGCTGGCCGGCCGTTCGGCGCGGCGGGTTCTGTTCGTGCACGGGCCGGGCGGCATCGGCAAGACCACGCTGCTTCTGGAGATGCGCGCCCGGGCCCGCGGCGTCGGCCGCGGCGTCGTCCTGCTCGACGGGCGCGAGATCGACCCGTCACCGGAAGGGCTGACGGCGGCGCTCCGGGTCGAGGGCGGCGGCGACTGTACCGTCCTGCTCATCGACGGGTACGAGCAGCTCGCCCCGGTCGATGGCTGGCTGCGCCGGGAGCTCATCCCGTCCCTGCCCGCCCGCGACGTTGTCGTCCTCGCCGGGCGCGATCCGCCGGCGCCGGCCTGGCGGACCGATCCCGGCTGGCGCGAGCTCGTCGCCGTGCACCCGCTCGATCACCTCGACGACGCCGACAGTGCCGAGTTGCTCGCCCGTGCCGGTGTGGCGGCTGCCGATCAGGGACGGCTGGTGCGGCTGGGCCGCGGTCACCCGCTGGCCCTGGCGCTGCTCGCCGAGGTGTCGCTGGCCGGCACGGTACCGCAGACCCTCGCCGAGGTACCCGACCTGATCAGCGCGTTGCTGAAGTCGCTGCTGCGGGACGCGCCGTCGGATGCGCACATGGTGGGCCTAGCCACCTGTGCGAAGGCCTGGCTGACCACTGAGGACCTGCTGCGCGAGACGGTCGGCGACGCGGCGCCGGAAGTCTGGGCGTGGCTGCGCCGGCGCCCCTTCGTCGTGTGCCGATCCACCGGGCTGAGCCCGCACGACCTCACTCGCGATGTACTCGACGCGGAGTTCGAGCGCCGTTTCCCGGCCCGGTACCGGTCGCTGCACCGGACCATCCACGACCATGTGCTCGCCGGCATCCGGGCGACGAGCGGCCTGGACCGCCAGTTGCTCGCCCAGCATCTGGCCTACCTGCACCAGCGCAGCCCGCTCACCACCGTCTACCACAGCCTGCGTGCCCACGGGTCGGCCGCCGTCACCCCGGCCCGGCCGGCGGAGTACGGGCAGGTGGTGTCGATGGTCGAGCGGACCGAGGGCAGTGCCAGCGCCGATCTCGCCGAGCAATGGTTCGCCGACCTGCCTGAGCACGTCAACGTGGTGCGCACCGAAGAGGGCATCGTCGGCTTCGCGTACCACGTCTTCTGCCCTAGTGGATCGGTTATGGAGAAGCGCGATCCGGTGGTGCGCGCCATCCTCGACCACGTGGCGCGCGCCGGGCCGCTGCGGCCCGGCGAGCGGGTCGAGATCGCCCGCTTCTTCGGCGGCATCCATGAGCAGCAACGCGACCGGTACGCGGTGCTCGCCGGCTCGGTCACGTCGATCATCCACTGGTCCACCGAGCCGCTGGCCTGGTCGTTCGTGGTGCTGAGCGACCTGGGGTACTGGGTCCCGTTCTTCGACTACCTCGCCTTCCGGCCGCTGGTGGAAATCGAGGTCGACGGCCGGCGGTACGTCGCGTACGGGCACGACTGGCGGCGCTTCCCGGCGGACCTGTGGTGGGACCTGATGACCGAGCGCGAGCACTCCGGGGGCACGGGTCCGCCGCCCGAGTCGGCGCTGCGTCCGCCGCCGCTGGACCGGGCCGGCTTCGGCGTGGCCGTGCGGTCCGCGCTACAGCAGCTCAACCACCCGGAGCGGCTGGCCGGCAACCCGTTGCTCGGCACGGTGCTGGGCGCCGACGCGGCCGCGCTGCGGGCGCGGGTGGTGATGGCGGTGGAGCGGCTGGCCGGCGAGCCCAAGGGCGATCAGCTGCGGGCGGTGCTCAACCGGACGTTCGTGCGTCCGGCGCCGAGCCAGGAGGTCGCGGCCGAGGTGCTCGGTCTGCCGTTCAGCACGTACCGCCGACACCTGGCGAAAGCGATCGAGTCGGTGACCGAGCTGCTGTGGTCGGTGGAGATCGGCACCGCCCGCTGGTGAGCAGGGATTGAGCAGCGAATGACCTGGAGAGTGAGCAGCGTCCACGCCGACCGTTGCGGCATGGCTGAGATCCTTGTCCACGGCGCCGGCCTCGCCGGCCTCACCACCGCGCTGCTGCTTACCCGCGACGGGCACCGCGTGACCGTGTTCGAACGCGACCCGGCGCCGCCACCCGGGCACGCCGACCTGGCATGGGACGGCTGGCAGCGGCGTGGCGTCAACCAGTTCCGCCTGCCGCATTTCATGCTGCCGCGCTGGTGGGCGCTGATCAAGGCGCACCTGCCCGAGGTGGCCGGCCCGCTGGCAGAGGCGGGTGCCCTGCGGCTGAACACGCTAGCCGCGCTGCCCGAGGTCCGCCGAGGCCCGCTCAGCGACGACGACGCGCGGTTCGAGACGGTCACCGCCCGGCGCCCGGTGCTGGAGGCCGCGCTCGCCGCCGCCGCCGACGCGGCCGGCGTGGCGGTCCGTCGCGGTGTCGCGGTCACCGGCCTCACGACCGACCCCCAACCGGGGATACCGCGGGTCACCGGCGTCCTTACCGCGGACGGCCGGACGGTCCACGCGGACCTCGTGGTGGACTGCGGCGGCCGGCGCTCGGCGTTCGGCTCGTGGCTGGCGGCCGCGGGCGCCCACCCACCCGTCGAGGAACGCGAGGACTGTGGCTTCGTCTACTACGGCCGGCACTTCCGATCGCGTACCGACGAGCTTCCCGAGACGCTCACCAACTACCTGCAGAACTACGACTCGCTCTCGGTCATCACGTTGCCGGGCGACAACCACACCTGGAGCGTGGTGTTCACCACCAGCAGCCGGGACCGGTCATTGCGCGCCCTGCGTGACCCAGACCGGTGGAGCGCCGCGCTCGCCCGGTACCCGCTCGCCGCACACTGGGCGGACGGCCAACCGATCTCCGGCATCGACGTCATGGCCGGCATCGAGGACAGGTACCGCCGGTTCGTGGTCGACGGCCGGCCGGTCGTCACCGGTGCCGTCGCGGTCGGGGACGCCCTGGCGTGCACCAACCCGTCGCTGGGACGCGGAGCGTCGATGGCCCTCATCCACGCGTGCCTGCTGCGCGACCTGCTGCGGGAAACCGACCCGCAGGACCACGACAAGCTCGCCCGCCGCTTCGACGAGGCCACCACCGCGACGATCGAACCGCTTTACCGGGCGACGCTGTGGTACGACCGGCACCGCCTCGCCGAGATCGACGCCGACGTCGCGGGGGAGCCGTACCGGACCGAGGACCGGCGCTGGCAGGCAGGCAAGGCGCTGTTCGCCGCAAGCCTGGCCGATCCGGAACTGACCCGTGCCTACAGCGCAATCGCCTCGTTCATCGCCCAGCCCGACGAGGTCTTCGCCGCCCCCGGCGTACTCGACCGCGCCCTCGCACTCGGCGCGGCTGCTCCCCAGTACCCGCAGCCCGGCCCGTCGCGTGCCGAACTGCTCGACACTGTCGCGTGAGGACACCATGAACATCGACCTGCCCGACATCACCCTCCACGTCCGCGACACCGGCACCGGTATCCCCGTTGTGCTGCTTCACGGTTGGCCGGACACCGGCGAGCTGTGGCGGCACCAGATTCCGGTGCTGGCCGGCGCTGGATACCGCGTGATCACACCGGACATCCGCGGCTTCGGCGACTCCGGCAAACCCACCGACCGCGCCGCGTACACCGCCAACCGCCTCGTCGGCGACGTCGTCGGCCTGCTCGACGCCCTGGGCGTCCCGCAGGCCCACCTCGTCGGCCACGACTGGGGCGCGGCGATCGCCTGGATGACCGCCGCGGTCGCCGGGGAGCGGGTCTCCTCATTGACCGCGCTGTCGGTCGGCCATCCGGCCGCGTTCCGGTCCGCCGGCTGGCGGCAGCGCGAGAAGTCCTGGTACATGCTGCTGTTCCAGTTTCCCGGCATCGCCGAGCGGTGGCTGTCCGCCGACGACTTCCGCAACCTTCGCGAGTGGTCCGGCCACCCGGACATCGAGCCGGTCGTCCGGCGGCTGTCGGACCCTGCGGCGCTGACCGCGAGCCTCGGGGTGTACCGGGCGAACCTCGCGCCGGAGACCCTGTTGAGGCCGCGAGTCGAGCTGCCGCCGGTGACCGTGCCGGCTATGGGGGTGTGGAGTTCCGGCGACATCGCGCTGGTCGAGCGGGGGATGACGGGTTCGGCTCGGTACGTCACGGGGCCGTGGCGCTACGAACGGCTCGAGGGCGTCGGCCACTGGATCCCGCTCGACGCGCCGGACGCCCTCAACGCCCTGCTGCTCGACTTCCTCGCCCAGACGCCGAATTCCTTCATACCGGCCGGATCCTCCCAGTAGACGCTTGCCGTCCTGCCCGGTCCACGCCTGACCACCGCGCAGCAGGTAGCCGGGCCCGGGTGCGCTCGTCGCGCCAGTTGGCTCGGCCGCCTGCGTTGAGCACCGGCATGATGGGGACGTGGAGATCTGGAACAACCCGTCCTGCTCGAAGTGCGCCGCCGCTCGTAACACGCTGGACGAGGCGCGCATACCGTACCGTCTGCGCGCCTACCTAGACGAACCGCCCACCAAGGCGGAACTGGCGGACGTGCTGCGCCGCCTGGGTTCCGCGCCGTGGGACATCTGCCGCCTCGCCGAACCGGCAGCTGCCGAGCTCGGCATGGCCGACTGGCCGCGCGACGCGGACGACGCCGACACCGTCGACCGTTGGATCTCTGCGATGGTCGCCCACCCAGAGCTGATCCAGCGCCCGATCCTGCTCTTGGACGACGGCAGCGCCGTGGTCGGACGGGACCCACGGGCACTCAGCGAGGTCGTCAAGCGCGTTCGGCCAACTCCTTGACAGGTGCGGGAGCTGGGCCACGCACAGCGACGACGACCCCATCACTGGTCCGACCAAATCCGGCTCGGGTGTCGCGCGCAGGCCGCGTGCCTGAACGCGCGCTCCGCTACCCCGGTTGCCGGTGTCGGGGGCGCGGTTGGCCTCGGGCCATACCGTGCTCGGCACCTGGCCGGCGCGGACCAGGTCTCGCCCCCATCCCCAAGCTCTTGCAGAACAGCAAGTGGATGCGCCCGGTGCGCCGATCGACCACAGGCGCGGGGTTACCGGTGGTGTGCGGCGGATCGATGGCGACGACGGTCTGCCCGGTCCAGAGCCGCCCGCCGTCGTGGCTACGCCGCAGCACGATGTCGATGCGCCCCCGCATCTTTGCCGTCGGGCCGGCCTTCGCGAAGGTGAGCATGGTGCCGGCCGCGCTGACGGTCAGATCTGGGATGCGGTGCACCGCGTAGCTGTGATCGCCGACGGAAGATGTCCGGGTACCGCCGGGTATCGTCGTCGCAGTGCTCAGCTTTCGTTTCAGGATCTCTAATCCTATATGTATTCACGCACTAGTGTCCCGTGATTCTGTTTTCGTTACCTAGTGTTGTTCGCGACGAGTTGCTTGACGTTGGTTTCGACCCAGCGGACCTTGGCCAGGATCTCGTCGGCGGTGGCGGTCCAGACGAACGGTCGGGCGTCGGTGTTCCAGTGCTCGATGTAGTCGCGGATGCGGCGGATCAGTGCGGCGACTGAGGCGAAGCTGCCGCGGGTGGATGGCTTGCTTGGTGATGATCTGGAACCAGTTCTCGATCTGGTTCATCCAGCTTGACCCGGCCGGGGTGAAGTGGAAGTGCACATGCCGGTTGCGTGCCAGCCACGCCTGCACGTCTGGGGTGGTGTGGGTGGACAGGTTGTCCAGCACCACGTGGATCTGCTTGCCGGCGTGGGGTTTGACCGCCTTCTTGAGGAAGGCCAGGAACGCCTCACCGGTGCGGCGCGGGTAGCAGTCGGGGATCACCTGGCCGGTGGCCACGTCGAGGGCGGCGAACAGGTTCGTGGTGCCGTGCCGCTTGTAGTCGTGGGTGCGTTTCTCGGTGCGGTCGAAGTCGATCGGCAGCAGCGGCTGGGTCCGGTCCAACGCCTGGACCTGGGTCTTCTCGTCGACGCAGAGGACGACCGCCCCGTCGGGTTGAGTCGGCCTGGGGCGCGGTGTCGGTGTTGTCACCGGTCCGTTTCCCCAGGCCGCTCGCCGAACCCGGCGTGCGGCTCTCACCGCACCGGGCTCTCCGCGGTTGCTGCCGTGAGGCGTTGGTTGAGCAGGGTCCAGGGGGTGGGGATCGTGTTGCCCCGGTAGCGGTAGCGGGTTACCGGGACCGACGCCAGGTTGAACAACTCGATCCCGTCCGCCTCGATCGGTTTCCACCGTCCTGTGGGGGTGGTGAACCGGCGGCGGACGTCCTTCCACCTCCAGCGGTGCAGTGCCCGCAGCCACCGCACCACCCGCCACCACACGAAGTGGGTCAGGCTGGTGAGGGTGTTCTTGCAGGCGGCGTGCTTGAAGTAGTTGGCCCAGCCGCGCATGATCTGGTTGAGTCGGATCAGCACGTCTCCTGGGTTCTGCTGTGATCTCCTGTTCGTCAGGGCGCGGATCTTCGCCTTCAGCGACCGGATCGGTCGGTCGGCGATGAAGGTGTAGACGTGCCACTTGTTCGTGCCTCGCTTGCGTTTCCACTGGATGTGGAAGCCGAGGAAGTCGAACCCGTCGCTCATGTGGACCACGCGGGTCTTCGCGGCCGATAACCGCAGCCCGAGCGGGGCCAACACGGCAGCGACTTCTTCGCGTAGGTTCTCCACGTGCGTCTGGTCACCGTGGACGAGGACGACAAAGTCGTCCGCATAGCGGATAACTCGCCATCTCGATAGGCCTTTGACGCGGCGTCGGCTGCGCAGGTAAGGGGTGGACATTACCCCGCCGGGTTGCCATGGCCGGTGTAGGTGCTCATCGAGCGCCGACAGGGCGATGTTGGCCAACAGCGGGGACAGGATGCCACCCTGCGGCGTGCCGGTGTTGGTGTCCTGCCGGTCGCCGCCCTCGGTGAGGACGCCGGCCTTGAGGAACGCCTTGACCAGTGCCAGGACGCGCTTGTCCTTGACTCGTGCCCGCACCCGGTCCATCAGGGCGGAGTGTGAGATGGAGTCAAAGCATGCCTCGATGTCCGCGTCCAGCACCCACCGGTATCCCTGGGTGCCGTACTGGACAATCTCAGCGATCGCGTCCTGCGCCCGCCGTCTGGGCCGGAACCCGTAGGAGACCGGCAGAAAGTCGGCCTCGAAGATCGGTTCCAGGACCAGCTTCAGCGCAGCCTGGACCACCCGGTCGGAGATCGTGGGAATGCCGAGCTTGCGTAGTTTCCCCGACCCTCCGGGCTTGGGGATCTTCCGCTCCCGCACCGGTAGCGGGCGAAACGTCCCCGCCTTCAGCGCGGTGCGAAGACCGTCCAGGAACCCGGGCACCCCGACGAGCTCTTCCACCCAGGCGACGGTCAAACCGTCCACCCCGGCAGTGTTCGCGCCGTGGTTGCCCGCGACCCGCTCGAACGCGATCAGCAGCGTCGCCGGGTCATACACCAAGTTGAACAGGTCGTCGAACCTGCGGCCCGGATCGGCCGCCGCCCAACGGTGAAGCTTGGCCTGCATCTCCGATACCCGCCGGTACGGCCCAATGGCCTGCTCCGGCGCGGCGCCGACATTCGCCAGCGCACCTTTCGGCATTACAGCGTCCATCCCTTCTCGTAACCGCTGCCGCCCTTCCCCATGCGCCGGGCTCTCCCCGGCCCGGAGTACTACGACGGCTCCGCCCCACCCCGATCCGATCGGTCGACGGTGGACCCAGCCCAACCATCTACAGTGGCTCCACAAATGGTGGGCGGAACCAGGGTGGTTCCCACGTTCACTGCGATTCGCTCGATGAAGGAGGAGCCCAGCTCTACCCCTGCGGCATCGCCACGGCTACCCCGCAGCACGTCACCGTGGCCTCCCGGACCGCCACCCACACGACCGCCCGGAAGTTCCCCACCCCGATCATCTCGGCGTGGGTGCGCACCGCGCCCGGCCCCTATCCGCCAGGTTTGAGCCGGTTTACCTTACGAGGGGCGTAATCACGCTGGTTCCTCGCGTACTCCTCTCCATCACGCTCGCCGAACCCACACCATCTGGCGATGCTGGCGCGTCCCGGCTTTGTCAGGGCTGCTCCCACCATCCCCGGCACCTCCCGGATCAGGCTGCCCCCGGCTTCACCCACCCCGCTGCGACGAGGCAGGCGGTGAAGGTCTCTCACCCCCACTCGAATCATCAGCGCCTCGTGGCGCACGCGGGTCCAGGTACAGGCCCACGATGTCGGCGACCTTCTCGGCGAAGGCCGGGTCCTTGGACAGCTTGAACGTGCCCTGCCGGTGTGGTTTGAGGTCGTTGTCGCGCCACAGCTTGGCCACGTAGTGCCAGGACACCGTGATCCCCTCTGCCCGCTTGAGGTAGGCGGCCATCGCCCGGCTCGACCAGTGCGACAACCCGGTCTCGGCCGGCGGGCTCATCCTCGTCAACGCCAAGATCCGCGCCGCCACCCAGGCCGGAACCTGCTCGCGACCCGCGCCCCGCTTACGTTCCTCCAAACCGGCCAGGCCATGCTCGGCGTACCGGTCCACCCAACGGTCCACAGTGGGCAGCGACACCCCCGCCAACTCCGCGACGTCCTTACGCCGCCGCCCCTCGGACATCCACAACACGATCCGCGCCCGGGTCGCCACCACCGCCGGCACATCCCGGCTGTTGACCATCGCCCGAAGCTCAGCGACCTGCTCCTGCGTCACCACCACACCAGCATCGACCAAAGTCGTCACAGTACAGTCAACCACTCAAGAAGATAACGTCAACAGAATCACGAAGCACTAGGTTGGCCTCGCAACTATATGACATCCGCCTTTCGGTCACTCAGCTGGGAATAGCGTCGCCGGACGCGAATCGCTTTCACAGATGCGCGGCCTTCCCGGGATCCGGAGGAGGGAACGCAGGCGCGCTGCCATGGGTCCCCGGACCTCCTCGTCGATTACCGGGCTCGCTCGACAGATAGGCTGCTAAGAATGGGATAGCGAAGCGCTGGCCGTTCTGATACGTTCTTGGAACATAAATCGACGACTGCTCTCGACAACCCTGGGGAGGTCGAGGTGTATCGATCATCGACCGCTACGCCGCGCGGTGGTCGAATCATTTTGGCGCTGTGGGGCTTGATCGCAGCACTCGGGTTCGCCGGTACGGCCTTGCTGTGCTCGATCTCATCGGAGGTCGCCGAGTCGGCGGCGTTCGGCTCCCCTGGAACCCAGGTTGTCCTCGCGGTGGCGTTCGTCGTCATGATGGCCGGCGTCGTGGTTGGGTGGCGGCGGCCCAGCGGCGTCTCGGTTCGCGTGCGGCGGCTCGCGGTACTGCTGCTTTCAGTAGCGGCCGGGGCTACGACCGTGGTCGCTTTGGGCTTCTTCGTCGGCGGGGAGTGGGCGGACGTTGGGATTGTGCTGCTTCAGTCGGCGATCTTCATGGTGGTAATTGCGGCCCGCGTCGTCCAGGCCTCGACCGTGCGAGCCACCACGTAGGAGTACCATGACGCAGGAAATCCTCAAGAAGCTTCAGCAAATTCAGCAGCAGGCCAAAGCGGTGCACGATCTGATGCTGAGCTTGCAAGAACATGCTCCGCGCGGCGCTGAGGGGAACGACTCGACCGGGCAGGTACGCGTCTCCATTGGAGCCGATGGACTACCTAAGGCGATCCGGGTCGAGAAGGGGTGGCAGGATCGGCTCGCACCGCAGGCCGTTGCGCAAGCGGTGATGGAGGCTTTCACCGTTGCGGTGGCTAACGGCATGCGGGCGTGGTCGGAAGCTATGGACAGGACGTCGTGGCTGTCTCGAGTGGAGGCGCTGGAGGCTCCGACCGACAAGCCGATAAGTGCGCGCGGTCCTGCGGTGTCGCCGCCCGCTGTGACGAGCTTTTCGGGTAGCCGAGCGCCGCAAGACGTGGCAGAAGATGTGCTCCGAGCCGCCGACCGGTTCAGGAGGCAAGCGACCAGCGAGACACCGGTCGGCGTAGGCGTCGACAATTCAGGCAACGTCTCGATCACCTTGTCCCGGTCTGGGCTTGAGCAATGCACGGTGCAGACGGTGTGGGCGTTGCGGCAAGATAACCGCGCTCTGACATCCGCCCTGGAGACAGCGCTCCATGCCGCTCGGTCCGAACTCGACGCGCAGGCTTCACGGCCGTCGCCGGATGCCTTCAACGATCTGCTCGGCGAGGCCCTCGCGGTCCTCCAACGGACTGCCGCCACAACCGGGAGGGTCCGGCGATGAGCCGGCCGACCCCACACGAAGTTGCCGTCGCCACGGGCGCGCTACGGATCGAGGCCGGCGAGTGGGACGAGCAGAGCGCTGCCCTCGGAGCCATCGCTGGGAAGGTCGGCGGGATGGAACTCGGCCGGGTGGAGGCCGGCCTGTTCCAACTTGTTGTATCCCCGTACAACGAAGTGGTCCACCAGGTTCAGGCGCGGTGCCAGGAAGGGCAGACCGCCATGACCGAAATCGCCGAGACGCTGCGGTCCGTGGCCGACACGTACGACCAACTGCTCGACCTCTTCATCGACATACTGAGCCGTTTCCAACCTCATGATTCGGGGCCGAGTTCGAGGGTGAGTACGGCCTTGGCGAGTCGGCCGACTCGTTGAGGGCAGCAGCGAACCTTGGTGAAGATCCGCCAGGTCTTCAGGATGGCG
>Ga0310834_101703_pt1 | contig 12300 bp, 11 predicted proteins | sample SM_ome_2_FD_201314 | JGI IMG/M metagenome (GOLD analysis project Ga0310834, IMG submission 201314) | Sorghum-adapted microbial communities enriched on stacked mutant (SM) sorghum from Joint BioEnergy Institute, Emeryville, California... ... | reverse complement strand
CTCACGCTGAATCTGCAACACCATCCGCACAGCCCGCTGACGCAACTCGTCTGGATACTTCCTCGGTGCCGGCATGACTCCCTACCTTCGCAGGTTTCGGAGTCTCCAAGAAACCGGGGGCGGTTCAAGTCGATGGCAGCGGATGCGCGCGGCCCGCGCGCACGCCCACCTGCACCGGGACACCGTCGTCGACGGTCCCGGACCGGAGCGCGTGGCCCTCGCGCGGGCCCTGGCCACCCTGCCGGGACGCCACCGTCGACGCCGCCGAGCCCGACCTCCGACGGGCAGCCGACCGGCGAACCGGCCACGCCCACCCTGCAGCAGTCCGATGTCCCCACCGGCTTCCGGTACGAGGGCGACAGCATCCGGGGCGACTGGACCCTGGAGTTTGCCGCCTCGACCTGCGAGCCACCCAACCCCCTGGCCGGTGCCCCGTCGGCGATCATCCAGTGGGAGGCCCTGTTCCGGACCGGCTCCGATCCCGACGAGTACCTCGCCATCCACCAGCGGGTCGCCGACTACGGCACGGCCGACGCCGCCGAGGCGTACCTGGAGGCGGTCCGCCGGCTGGCGCAGGGGTGTGTGTCGATCCTCGACGAGCCGTCGACCTGGACGGTCGAGCGCCAGGGCTTCGCCGGCGACGAGTCGCTCGTCCTGGGCAGCGACGGCGCCGGGTACCCCAGCACGTACATCGTGGTGCGGGTCGACGGCCTGGTCACGCAGATCTGGTACCCCGACGCCGTCGTCCTCGATCCGGTCGAGCTCGGCCAGCGCGCGGCCACGCGGCTGTGCGCGGGCACGACCGCCTGCCGAGCCGGGCGCGTCGGGCCGGGCGGAGCGGGGCCGCGGCCCGACGCCACGACCGCGGACCTGGCCGTGCCGGCGCGGGACGGCCGCCGAGCTCGGCGTAACCCGGTCACCTGACCTACGATCTCGCCCCACGGCATCGAGGCACTGACCGCTGCAACCGGAGGCGGGGGCTGCGCGTGTGGACAGGACATGGACCCTGACGGGAGCGGGGCACCGGTCGACGCGGACGCCCGCGCCTTCGACACGCTCTACCAGGCGCACTACGGCGACCTGGTGGCGTTGCTGCACGCGCTGACCGACGACCTCGGCGACGCCCAGGACCTGGCCCAGGACGTGTTCTGCCGGGCCTGGCAGCGCTGGCGGGTGATCGCCGGGTACGACGACCCGGTGGCGTGGCTGCGGCGGGTGGCGGTCAACCTGGCCACCTCGCGGTTCCGTCGCCGCCGGACCGCCGACCGCCACCTGGCCCGGCAGCAGGTCGAGGTCGTGCCGGCACTGCAGCCCGACCACGTCGCCCTGGTGGCCGCGCTGCGCACGCTGCCGGTCAACCAACGCACCGCGGTGGTCCTGCACTACCTGGTGGACCTGCCGGTCGCCGACGTCGCCCAGGAGCTCGGGGTGCCGGTGGGCACGGTCAAGGCGTGGTTGAGCCGGGGCCGGGCCGCGCTCGCGAGCCGGTTGGACGAGGCCGGCCGTCCGGGCCCGGGTGCCGTCGGTCCGGCCGACGCCGGCCCCACCGGCCGTACCTCCGGGACGGTCGACGGAGGGAGGGCGGCGACCCGATGAGTCACCTCGATACCCCGCAGAGCGAGTTCGAGCCCCGCGAGGCGTTCGCCGGACTGCGCGCGGCCGTGCGCGCCAGCGTGACCCCGCCTCCGGCCACGACCCTGCGGGCCCGGGCCGAGCGCCAGCTGCGCCGGCGGCGACTCGCCACGGTCGGCCTGGTCGCCGCCGCGGTCGTGGCGGTGCTCCTCGGCACCAGCACGATCCTGCGGCCGACCACCACGCCGCCGCCTCCGGCCCAGACCCCGAGCCCGTCGATCGCCCCGTCCACGTCGACGTCCATTCCGCCGACCGGGCCACCGAGACCGCCGCGGCCCGAGCCGCGGCCGAACCTGCCGGTGCCGGAGCGGCCGACGGCCATCAACGACCCCATCGCCGCGGTCGACTGGGCGAACGCGACGCTGACCGTACCGCCCCGGGACGGTTGCCCCTCCGGCACGCTGCGGTTCGTCGACGGCCAGACCGAGGGCTTTCCCCAGATGATCCTGATGCTCGACGACGGCGTGCCGGGCCAACGGCTCGCGTACGGCGACCTGACCGGCGACGGGTCCGCCGAGGCGGTCATCGAGGCCTCCTGCCTGGCCCACGAGGAGGATGCCCACGCCCAGAGCGCGCTGCTGGTCTTCACACGCGACTCCGGCGGCGCCCTGCGCTCGATCGGTGGCTGGGTCGGACCGATCGAGTTCATTAATCACACCAATATCTGGGTGCACGGCGGGCAAATCCTGACCGAGCAGGTGCCGAGCCTGCCCGGATACGACTACGTGTACGCGCCCGGGACCGCCGCCGCCTACGAGTGGGACGGGGTCTCGTTCGTGCCCGTCCCCAGTGGACTGACCCCGGTCGTACCGCCCGACGACGAGACCCTCGGCCCGCCGATCGATCTCGGTCCCGACGACGGCTACGTCGCCCGCGCGCTCGGTTGCCCGGGCGGGGTCATCCGGTTCGGACAGCACCAGGAGGGTTACCGGGTCGACCGCGACGGCGTGGTGTACGGGCTGGGCTTCACGATTGCGGAGCCGTACCTGGCCGACCTGGACGGCGACGGCCAACCCTACGTCCTGATTACCGTGCACTGCCGCGAGGCGAACGTCACCGCGCAGCTGGCCCTGTCCACCGGGACCGGGCTGCGGGGACAGGGCCTCCTCGTGCTCCAGCGGACCCCGACCGGCTTCGCCGCCGTCGACCTCCTGACCGTGCCCGACCGCGTGGTCAGCGGCTGGCGGTTCGACAAGTCGGGCGTGCTCACCGCGTACACGAGCCGGTACGAATCCGGGGAAGTCGAGCCGACCACCTGGGTCTGGAACGGCCAGTACTTCCAGCCCTGACCGCACGGTCGAACCGGCGGCGGCCGGGCCGCGCGGCCTGTCGTCGACCCGACACACCTTGCGTCGGCCCGGTAAACCTGAGGCCGGGGTCGCGCGTTAGGGATACGTGCTACCCGGCGCGCGCTCGACGGCGTGGGGGAGGAGCAGTGGCGTGAGACCAGCTACCGCCCCCGACGACGACGCGCGCCCGGCGAATCCCGGCGCGGGCGCCCGGGCAGCGGACGCCGGCGACCACCCGCGACGCGCGGACCCCGCCGACCGGGTACGTACGGCGGACCTCGGTGACCGGGGGCGCGGCGCGGTCCCCGGAGCGCTCAGCGCGGACGAGGCCCTCACCGACCTCTACACCGCCGAGTACGCGTCGCTGGTGCGGCTGGCCACCCTGCTGATCGGCGACCTCGGCACGGCCGAGGAGGTCGTGCAGGACTGCTTCGTGGCCCTGCACCAGCGGTGGGCCCGGCTGCGGGACCAGGGCACCGGCGCGGCCTACCTGCGGCGCAGCGTGGTGAACCGGTGCCGGTCCGTGCAGCGCCACCGCAGTGTCGTCGACCGGTTCCTCCGCCGGGCTCGGTCGGCCCCCGTGCCCAGCGCCGAAGCGCAGGCCCTCGACGCCGACCGGTACGCCGACGTCCTGGCGGCGGTGCGGACGCTGCCCGGGCGGCAGCGGGAGGCGCTGGTCCTGCGCTACTACCTGGACCTGTCCGAGGCGCAGACGGCCGAGGTCATGGGAATCAGCCATGGCGCCGTCAAGAGCCACACTGCCCGGGCCCTCGCGGCCCTGCGGCGCGTCCTGGAGTCGACCTCATGAGCGTCGAAGAGCAGCTGCGGCGCGCCTTCCACGCCCACGCCCAGCGAGTACAGCCATCCGCCGATGCGCTGGCCACGATCCGGACCCGGATCGCCCGGCGCGCCCACCTGTCGAGGAGGATCACCGTGGGCCTCGCATCCCTGTCCAGCGCGGTGGTCGTGACCGCCACCGCCGTCATCGCGGGCGCCGTCAGCTGCGCGCCACCGTCCACACAGGAGCCCGTGCCGCCGGCCGAGCCGAGCCCCTCGGTCACCACCACCCAACCGACGCCCGGCCCGGAGGGCGGCGAGCCCGACCGGGTGCCGGTCTACTACCTGGGCGAGGTCGGCAACCGGGTGGTGCTCTATCGGGAGTTCCGTACGGTCACCCCGGCCAATGACACGCTGGAAGCCCGGATCGCGGCGGCGGTGCAGGAGATGCTGGGCAACGACCCGCTCGACCCCGACTACTTCGGCACCTGGCCGAACCTCGCCGCGGTCCGTGAGGTGCGCATCGAGGACAACGTCGCGGCGGTCGTCATCACCGGCATCGGGGACAACGACGTCGGGGCCGAGACCGCGCAGCTGACCGTCGAACAGCTCGTGTGGACGGTGACGGCGGTCGCCGCCGACGCGGGGTCCCCCGTGGACGGGGTGCGCCTGCTGGTCGACGGGCTGACCTCGAGCCAGTCCGACCTGTGGGGCCACGTCGATGTCAGCGGCGTCCTGCGGCGGGGAAACTCCACGCAGGTGCTGGCGCCCGTCTGGCTGATCTCGCCGCAGCACGGGGACACCGTGGGTGAGGGCGGTCCGCTGCCGGACACGCAGGATGGGGTGGCCGGCCGTGAGGTCCGGGTCCACCTGGCCGGCACGGTCTTCGAAGCCACCGTCAACCTGCGCGCTCGCGACGCCACCGGCGCCGTCATCCTGGAGACGTTCGTGACCCTCGACCAGGGTGCGCCCGCCCGGGGGGAGGCCACCACGTCGCTGAACCTGCAGCCGGGCCGGTACACGCTGGAGGCGTTCGTCTACTCCATGGCCGACGGCAGCATCCAGGCGATGGACGACCACGAGATCACCGTGCGCTGACGCCGTTCGGGCACCGCCGCGGTTGGGCACGATGTCCTGAGGCCGAGCGACCGGGTCCGCTGGGGCCGAACGGCATTGTGCGCTGGCGCCATCCCGCCCTGTGCGCTAAGACCAACCCGGCGGTGCCCGCGGCGGGCCCCGCCGGAGCCGGCCCGGCGAGGTCTGGCATTGGCCCGGGGAACGGGCAAGACTGTCGGCGTGACCCGCTACGTCCCGGCGATGCCCGACCTTCCCGACGTCTACGACGACGACCCTGTGCTGCGCTCGTGGCTGGCCCGCCTGCTCGGCCCGGACGGTTTCGCCGCCGCCGAGGGGCCGCTGAAGGCGCTCGCGGCCGAGGTGATGGGTCCGCTGCGGGCGGCCCACGCGGACGCCGAGGCCCACCCGCCGGTGCTGCACCGCTACGACGGGTGGGGAGCGCGCATCGACCGGGTGGAGACCAGCCCCGGCTGGGAGCGGTTGCGCGTCGCCGCGGCCGAACACGCGCTCGTGGCGTTGCCGTACCTGCCGGAGGCGCGGGCCCGCTACGGCGAGCGGGCCCGGGTCGTGCAGCACGCGCTGCTGCACCTGTACGGTCCGGAGTCGGCCACCTTCACCTGCCCGATCGCCATGGCCGACGGGGCAGCCGCGCTGCTGTCCCGGCCCGACGTCGCCGGCGAGGTGCGCGACGCCTGGCTGCCCCGGTTGCTGTCGACCGACCCGGCCGTCGCGATCACCAGCGGTCAGTGGATGACCGAGTCCCAGGGCGGCTCCGACGTGGGCCGGGCCACGACGCTCGCGGTCCCCGCCGGCGACGGCTCCTGGCGCATCCAGGGCGAGAAATGGTTCTGTTCGGCGATCGACTCGGCGATGGCGGTCGCGCTCGCCCGGCCCGACCCGAACGTGCCGGGCAGCAAGGGACTGGCGCCGTTCCTCATCCCGCGCTACGCGGCCGACTCGCCCCTGGGGCAGGGCCTGCCCCCGCGGGCGTCGGCGCCGGGCATCATCGTGCACCGGCTCAAGGACAAGCTGGGGACGCGGGCCGTGCCGACCGCGGAGGTCGGCCTGCGCGACGCCTGGGCCCTGCCGGTCGGCGACCCCGGCACGAACGGCCTGCAGCGCATGATGACGCTGGTCGTGGTCACGCGCCTGCACAACGCCGCGGCCGCCGCGGCCGGCATGCGGCGCGGCCTCGCCTACGCCAAGGTGTACGCGCAGGCGCGCAGTGTCGCCGGTGGACGGTTGGCCGACAACCCGCTGCACCGGTCGACACTGTCCACATTGGCCGTCGACGCCCAGGCGGCGTTCGCGTTGGCCGTGCACGCCTTCGCGCTGCTCGGCCGCGTGGAGGTGGCCGGGGACGCGGAGGCCGAGCGGGAGCTGCGCCTGGTCGCGCCGATCGCCAAGCTCACCACCGGCAAGCTCGCCGTCGCCGCGGCCAGCGAGTACCTCGAGTGCTTCGGCGGCGCCGGGTACGTCGAGGACACCGGGCTGCCCCGGTTGCTGCGCGACGCCCAGGTGCTGCCGATCTGGGAGGGCACGACCAACGTGCTCGCCGTGGACGTGATCCGGGCCCTGTCCCGCGACCCCGGCCTGGCTCAGGTGTTCCTGTCCCGCCTGGACGAGGCCACGGTCGTCGCCTCGGAGCTGCTCATCGGGGGTGCCGTGGACGGCCTGCGGGCGGCCCGGTTCGCTCTGGGCGACGCGCTCGCCGCGGCCGCCGCGAACCCGAGGGACGCCCGGGTGGTCGCCGGCGCCCGGCATATGGCGCTCACCATGGGCTACGGGCTGGCCCTCGCCCTGCTCGTCGAGCACGCCGCCGCCACCGGTGACGAGGCCACCAAGGTCGCCGCCGAGCTGTGGGGCCGGTCCCGCCTGACGGCCGACGACATCGCCCACGACGCCCACACCGTCTACGAGATCCTCTGCCCCTGACCCGGACCGCCCTCGTCCGACGCGTTGATCTAGGGCCTGCAGTGGTGAGTTGATCTCCAACCACCACTCCAAGCCCTAGATCAACTTCGGAGATGTGGTGCGTCTCGGCGTGGCGACCCCGGCGACGGAGCGGCTTCCTGGCTAGGCTCGCCGGTCGTGACCAGCTCCGCTCTGTCGCCAGTGCACCACGAGGAGCGCCACCGGTGTGACGGCGCCACGCTGAAGTTCTTCTACGGTCCGATGGACTGCGGCAAGTCGACGCTCGCGCTGCAGATGGACTACAACCACGCCCGGCAGGGGCGACGCGGGCTGGTGCTCACCCGCAACGACCGGTCCATGGGGCCGTCCGTCACGACCCGCATCGGCTTGTCCCACTCGGCGATCGAGGTCACCGACGACCTCAACCTCATCGACCTGGTGCTCTCCCAGCCGGAGCCGGTGGACTACCTGATCTGCGACGAGGTGTGCTTCTACACGGTCGACCAGGTGGAGCAGATGGCCGACCTGGTGGACCAGTACCACGTGGACGTCTTCGCCTTCGGGCTCGCCACCGACTTCCGCACCGAGCTGTTCCCCGCCTCGCGGCGTCTCTTCGAGCTGGCCGACCAGGTGACCCGGCTGCAGGTCGAGGTCCTCTGCTGGTGCGGCCGCGAGGGTCACCTGAACGCCCGCGTGGTGAACGGCGTGATCGCCCGCGAGGGCGAGCAGGTGGTGATCGGGGACACCGACGCCGACTCCGCCACCGAGATCCGCTACCAGGTGCTGTGCCGTCGCCACCACCGCCTCGGGCAACTCGGGCCCGCGTGATCACGATGATCGCCGTGAGGCGGTCACCCGGCCGCGAGCTCGGATCCGCCTCACCGTGATCACGATCGACGATCGCGGTGAGGCAGGCGTCCGGCGGAGGCCGCCGTTCCGCCTCACGGCGATCATGGATCTCCGCCGAGCGCCCCGGGTCGCAGCGACAGCCAGGCGGGCCTACAGCACCCGCGGCGGCGTGTTGCCGGCGGCGACGATGGCGCGCCGGACCGGGATGAACAGCAGGGCCACGAAGCCGAGCACGAAGAACGACACGACCGACACGATCGCGATCTGGTACTGGCCGGTCGCCTGCAGGGAGATGCCGAAGACCAGCGGACCCAGCCACGACGTGCCCTTGTCGCTGATCTCGTAGAAGCTGAAGTACTCGCCCTCCTTGCCCACCGGGATCATCTGGCTGAACAGGGACCGGGACAGGGCCTGCGTACCACCGAGCACGATGCCCAGCAGCATCCCGAGGATCAGGAACGGCTCCGACTCCCCGACGGGCAGGAAGTACGCGGCCCCGACCACGCCGATCCACAGCACCAGGCTGGCCAGCACGGTCTTCCACGCCCCGAACACCCGGGCGATCCGGCCGAGCAACAGCGCGCCGCCGAACGCGGTGAACTGCACGATCAGGATCGTGATGATGCGCGTCTCGTCGGAGAGCTTGAGGTAGTCCGAGGCGTACTGGCTGGAGACCCCGATGACGGTCTGCACGCCGTCGTTGTAGATCAGGAAGGCGATCAGGAAGAACAGCGTCAGCGGGTAGGCCCGCAGGCCCCGCAGGGTCTGGCCGAGCTGCTTGAACCCGCCGCTGAGCGCGGAGCCGGAGGCGCGCACGATGTGGTGCGGCTCGGGGTCCTTGAGCATGATCAGCGGCAGCGTCGAGAAGACCGCCCACCACACGCCGGCCGAGGCGAGCGAGATCCGCACGATGAGGCCCGTCGTCCCCTCGGGCGCGAACGTGTACGCGGCGAGGTTGATCACGAGCAGCAGGCCGCCGCCCAGGTACCCCATGGCCCAGCCGATCGAGGAGATCCGGTCCCGGTCGTCGGGCCCGCCCAGCGATGGCAGGTAGGAGTGGTAGACGACCACGCTCGCCCCGAACGCCACGTTGGCGATGAGGAACAGCGCACCGCCGAGCAGGTAGTTGCTGCCGGTGACGAAGAAGAAGCCGATCGTCGCCAGGGCGCCGATGTAGGCGAAGAGCGCGAGCAACTTCTTGCGGTGCGGGGTGCGGTCGGTGAGCGCCCCGACCACCGGCAGCACGACGACCTGCAGCAGCACCGACAGCGACAGGACGTACGAGTAGAACGACAGCGGCGAGACCGGGACGCCGAGCGGATACAGCCGGGCCGCCCCGCACTCCTCGTCGGTCGCGCAACCGGTGGCGGCCTTGGCGACCTCGGTGAGGTAGGGGCTCAGGAAGACCGCGATGACGGTGGTCGAGAAGGCGGAGTTGGCCCAGTCGTAGAAGTACCAGCCCACGCGTTCGCGGCGGGTGCTGACCGGGGCCGGGGCGACGGCGGTATCGGACACGGGTCACCTGTTCTCGCGGGTCGGCGGCCCGGATGCCCGACGGGGACGGTGCCCGGACAAGCGCCGACCCGACGGTGCTCGTCGGGACGGGGGCGAGGTGACCCTGAACGAGCCTCCGGCCGTCAGAGGGCCCAGTGCCCCCGCTCCTTCAGCACGTCGCGGAGCACCTCGATGTGATCGGTCATGATGCCATCAACACCAAGATCAAGTAACTCCCGCATCCGTACGGCATCATCGACCGTCCAGACGTGGACCTGGAGCCCCAACCGGTGCGCGTGCTTGACGAACCGGGCGTCGACGATCGGAATGCCGGCGTACCGCTCGGGCACCTGGACGGCGGCGGCCCCGGGCACGAAACCGGCCAGCCACCGCCCGTGCAGGGAGCCCAGCCGCAGCGCCGCCACCTCCCGCTGGCCGAGGGCGGTGGCCTGCCGGGGTCCGCAGATGCGACGGGCCCAACGGATGCGCCGGTCGTTGAATGAGGCGAGCAGCACGCGGTCCCGGGCGTTGCACCGCCAGATCGTCTCGATGGCCGGCTCGACCACGGCGTCGGCCTTGAGGTCGACGTTGAACCGGCACTCCGGGAACTCCTCGAGCACCTCCGCCAGCGTCGGCACCACCGCTTCGCCGCGGATGCGCTCGGCGCGCAGCGCCTTGAGGGTGAGATCCCGGACCCGGCCGGGGCGGCCGAGGATCCGCGCCAGCGTCTCGTCGTGGAACACCACCGCGACCCCATCGGCCGTGGCGTGCACGTCGGTCTCCAGGAACCGGTAGCCGAGGGTCACGGCGCGCATGAAGGCCGCCATCGTGTTCTCGTCACCATGGACCGCGCCACCGCGATGCGCGAACGCGATCGGCGTTGGCGCGTCCAGGTATGCGAACCGGTGGGCCACGGCACCTCCAGGAGGCTGGAGCACCAGCATAGGGCCCTCGCTCATCCCCACCGTCGCACTGGTCGGACCGTACGGCGAGCGGACGGCCGTACGCGCCGAGGCGCGCCCGTCGCCGGCGAGCGTCCGGCGTACCGGTGCGCCGACCGGACGCCCCGCGACGCCCGTCCCGTCCGCCCGGCGTCGTCGGCGAGCCGTACGGCCCCGCGCCGGCCCTGATGGGCGAGCGGTGGTCGTCACGCCTTGCGATGGCGGGCTCGGGCCAGGGTGACCGGCCGGGTGTGGTCGCGGAACCGGGGCAGCCCGGGCTCGTCGGACCGCAGGCGGGCGAGGTCGGCGGTGATGGCGTCCATGATGCGCTCGGCGGCGCGCTGCGCGTGCCCGACCGCGCCGGCGCGCAGGTCGCTCAGGTCGACCGGATCTCCAAAGTGGACACGCACCACGGGCCGCCGCCACAGGGCCGAGATGAGCATCCGGATCATCACCGGCCAGCCGTGGTAGGCGATGACCTCGTGGGAGCCCCAGATCGCCACCGGCACCACGGGGGCGCGGGTGGTCAGGGCGAAGCGGGCGATTCCGGTCCGCGGCCGCTCGGGCCACAGCGCGGGGTGCAGCCCGATCCGCCCCTCCGGGTAGATGAACACGACCGATCCGGCCGCGAGGGCCGCGGCGGCGTCCGGGACCGCGTTGACCACGGTCTCCTGTCCGCGCTCCACCGGGATGTGACCGGCGGCCCGCATGAACGCGCCGACGATCGGGACCCGGAACAGCCCCCCGGTCGCCATCATGCGGGGCGCGATCCCCAGCCGGGCGCAGGCGGCCGTCGTCGCCACCGGGTCGAAGTTCGCGATGTGGTTGCCGGCCAGGATCAGGGGCCCGCGGACCCGCCACCGCTTACCGCCTCGGCCCGGTCGCCGGGGCCGACGGTCGCCCGGCCCACCGGGGCGGCCGACCGGTGCGTCGCCCTGCCGGCCGGTTCGACTCACAAGTTCGTCGCTCTGCTCGCTGGTTCGACTCACAAGCTCGTCGAACTGCTCACTCGTGGTGACGCGCAGCCGGCAGACCAGCGGGACCAGCACCGTGGACAGCCGAAGCACGAACCGCCACAGCAGCGGCGCCCGCCAGGGGGGTGGGGGCGCCGCCGCTGTGGCGGTCGAGCCGGTGTGCATCATGGCCCGCCGATCCTACGACCGGAGGGCCGGGGCCGACCGGTCAGGATTGCGTCGCCGCGAACCCCGACCGGTCGGTCGGCCGGCGCTCAGCGCACGTCGGCGGCGAGGTCGGCGTACGGCCCCGTGCCGTGCAGGGCCTCGACGATGTCACCGGCCTGCTTCTCGTGCTTGGCGTAGTGGTTGGGGTAGGCCGAGACCTGGACCTTCTGGGCCGCCACGGTCAGCGGCAGCGAGTCCCAGTTCGGCACCTCCATGAGGCCCCGGTAGAAGGCCTTGGCCGCGTACGTGGGGTCCTGGATCTGCTCCGGCGTGCCCCACCCGGTCGACGGCCGCTGCTGGAACAGTCCCAGCGAGTCGTGGTCGTTCTGCGCACCCAGGTGGCCCAGGTTACGCAGGTTCGACTCCTGCAGCGACGTCGCCACGGCGATCGTCCAGGCCCGTGGCGGCAGGCCCATCTCCTTGCCCGCGTCCACGATGGCCTTCGCGTTACGCAGCTGCTCCTTCGTCGGGGTGAACGTCTGCTGCTGCGCCGTGATCGGCAGCGGGTGCAGCTCGTCCTCGCTCGGCGCGCTCGGGGCGCTCGGCGCGGGGCCGACCGCCTCGGCGATGGCGTCGGCCGCCTGCGCCACGCTCTCCTGAACCGCTGCTGTGGGGGGCATGGGCTCCGGGGCCGAGGTCGTGTCGGAGGGGCTGGCGGCGTCGGCGGCCGTCACCGCGCTGGCCGACACCGCACCGGCCGTCGCCTTCTCGTCGACGATCCCGGCGCTCGGAGCCGACAGGCCCACCACGAACGCGAACGCGGCGAGCGCGCCGGCCGCCTGCAGGCGCTCGCGATTGATCATCTTACGAATTCGCACAGTCATCTCCTTCTCCCGGAGGCATCCGGCGATCCACTGTCGCGGGTGGACGGCCGGGTGACCGTCCCGGATGGACTGGAGGCGGCGCGCGCCCCGTGCGGGGGAGGTCACGGGGCGCGCGCCGGGTCGTGGGGTCTGTCTGTTGTTGTGGGTTTGACGGTCTGTGGGGTTGCTGGTGTGTGGGCCTACTGGTCGTGGGGTCGGTCAGTAGCGCAGGTCGGCGGCGAGGTCGGCGTAGGGGCCGGTGCCGTGCAGGGCGTTGATGATGTCGCCGGCCTGCTTCTCGTGCTTGGCGTAGTGGTTGGGGTAGGCCGAGACCTGGACCTTC
>Ga0310834_101702_pt1 | contig 12322 bp, 10 predicted proteins | sample SM_ome_2_FD_201314 | JGI IMG/M metagenome (GOLD analysis project Ga0310834, IMG submission 201314) | Sorghum-adapted microbial communities enriched on stacked mutant (SM) sorghum from Joint BioEnergy Institute, Emeryville, California... ... | reverse complement strand
CGTCCACCTTGACCCGCTGAAAGCCGCGCTTCTGAAGGTCCGCCAGCTCCTTCCGGTATTCCCCCTTGCGGCCGCGCACGACCGGCGCCAGAAGATAGAGCCGGGTGCCCTCGGCCATCGCCATGACGCGGTCGACCATCTGGCTGACCGTCTGGCTCTCGATCGGCAGGCCGGTCGCGGGAGAGTAGGGCACCCCGATCCGCGCGAACAGCAGGCGCAGATAGTCATAGATCTCGGTCACCGTGCCGACCGTCGAGCGCGGGTTCTTCGAGGTCGTCTTCTGCTCGATCGAGATCGCCGGCGACAGGCCCTCGATCGAATCCACGTCCGGCTTCTGCATGAGCTCGAGGAACTGCCGGGCGTAGGCGGAGAGCGACTCGACATAGCGGCGCTGGCCCTCGGCATAGATCGTGTCGAAGGCGAGCGACGACTTGCCGGAGCCCGACAGGCCGGTGATGACGACCAGCTTGTCGCGCGGGATGTCGACGTCGATGTTCTTCAGGTTGTGTTCGCGCGCGCCGCGGACGGAGATCTGCTGACCGCCGGTTTTCGTGGGCATGAACTGGATCGACCGCTTTCGGAATGAGGCCATGACTATATCGCCGCGCCCGGAAAAATCGACTCCCAAAGCGCGGCGAGGGGTATTCGCGAAGGGCGGAAAATCGCCATGGCTTATGTGGCGCCGGCGGCCGGGCATGACAAGTGAAGACCGGGCATGACAAGTGAAGAGTGGCGGGCGGGCCGGCAATCCGTGTAAGGTCTCAGGACAGGCCACCCTTCGGTCGCCGGAGGCGCAAGGGGCCCGGCGCTAGGGGTTTTTCGACAGCGAGGGATGTTTCATGGCTGGAAGCGTCAACAAGGTCATTCTTATCGGCAATCTCGGGCGCGACCCGGAAATACGCAGCACGCAGGACGGGACGCGTGTCGCCAATCTCTCGGTCGCGACCTCGGAGACCTGGCGCGACCGCAATTCCGGCGAGCGCCGCGAGCGGACCGAATGGCATCGCGTCGTGGTCTTCAACGACCGGCTCGTCGACGTCATCGAGAAGTTCCTGAAAAAGGGCTCGAAGGTTTATCTCGAGGGGCAGCTCCAGACCCGGAAATGGACGGACCAGTCGGGGCAGGAGCGCTATACGACCGAGATCGTCCTGCAGAAGTACCGCGGCGAGCTGACGATGCTTGACGGCCGCGGCGAGGGTGGAGGGTTTGCCGAGTCTCCGGTCGACGAGGGCGGCTACGGTGGCGGTTTCGGTGGAGGCGGTGGCAAGGGCACGCCGAGCCGCGGCCCGGCGCCGATGTCCGACCTCGATGATGAGATTCCGTTCTAACCGCCTGGTTTTGCGAGAAGCAGGTCCGACTTGTGCGCCGAATGCGGCGGGAGCATGATCGATCGGCGAATGCCTCTGCGGCAGGGACCGCACAAGGATAGGAACCAATGGAAAAGAATCGGCTTTTCGACCGGCTTCTGGCCGGGAAGATGTCACGCCGGGAGATCAACCGCGTTCTTGCTGCCGCCGGCATTGGCTTGGCGGCGATACCGCTGGTGCCGGGCCGGTCGCGTGCCCACGGCAATCTGACCTTCTTCACCTGGGGCGGCTATGACATCCCGGAGGTGATGCCGAAATATGTGGAGAAGCACGGCGGCACGCCGGAGTTCTCCCTCTTCGCGACCGAGGAAGAGGCGCTGCAGAAGATGAGGGCCGGCTTCGATGTCGACGTGATGCACCCCTGCAGCTACAACATCAAGCGCTGGAAGGACGCTGGGCTCCTGCAGCCGATCGATGTCGGCCGTGTCCCGGAATACGAGAACATCTGGGAGAAGTTCCGGACCATCCCGCAGACCGCCTTCGACGGAGACGTCTATTTCATTCCCTGGGACGCCGGCACCGCGTCGGTGCTCTATCGCACCGACCTCGTCGATCCGGCCGACGTGGCGGAGCCGTCCTGGTCGCTGCTCTTCAATGAGACGTACAAGGGCAAGCTGTCCATGTACGACACGGACACGACGCTGGTGGAGATCGCTGCGCGCGTCCTCGGCTATTACAAGGACTACCTCCATCTGAGCGACGCGCAATTGTCGGAAATCCGCAAGATGCTGGCGAAGCAGCGGGACCTGACGCGGTTCTACTGGTCCGATCAGACGCAGATCGATCAGGCCGTGGCCTCGGGCGAGGTGGTCGCCACCTACGCCTGGGTGGGCTCCCTGACGTCGCTCAAGCAGCAGGGTGTTCCGGTGGGCTACATGATCCCGAAGGAAGGCATTCTGGGCTACTGCTGCGGTCTGGTCCGCCACGCGCGTGCGCCGGGCGACGAGCAGTCCGCCTATGACCTCATCAACGCGATGCTCGATCCGGAGGTCGGGAAGTACCTCGTCGAGGAGCAGGGCTACTTCCATTCGAATCGCCGGACCTATGACCTGGTGGATCCGGCGATCCTGGACGACATGGGCCTGAGCGATCCGGCGGCGACATTCAACGCGATGACGATCGAGCCGGAGCCCGAGGAACCCTATCGCAGCAAGTACATCCGGCTGGTGACCGAGGTGAAGGCCGGGGTCAACTAGTTTTCGCGATAATACGTCGGCCGACAGGAACTTGGAGGAGCGGCGCCGGCTTCGGCCCGGCGCCGCTCTTCTGCTTTCGATCACTCTTTGCGCGGCCACCTTGAAGACTGCCCGTCGGGGCACAATTTATTGTTCGCACCTGCGAAATCTGGTAGATTTTGAGGCCTCGGGGGGCGCGCAGCCGGCCTGTTTTCCACGGCCGGCAGGAACGCCTTGCCCGCGACTCGGCGATACCCGTCATCTTATTGATTCTTCTGGGCAATATTCGTGACCGCGACACCGACTCCACCGTCCTTCGACATCACGCCCGTGACCATCGAGGAGGAGATGAAGCGCTCCTACCTCGACTACGCGATGAGCGTCATCGTCAGCCGCGCGCTGCCGGACGTCCGGGACGGGCTGAAGCCCGTTCATCGACGCATCCTTTTTGCGATGAAGGAGGCGGGATACGACTTCAACAAGCCGTTCCGCAAGTCGGCCCGCGTGGTCGGTGATGTGATGGGTAAGTACCATCCGCACGGGGACGCCGCGATCTATGACGCGATGGTGCGGATGGCGCAGGATTTCTCGATGCGCCTGCCGCTGGTTGACGGCCAGGGCAATTTCGGCTCGATGGACGGTGATCCGCCCGCAGCCATGCGCTACACGGAGGTGCGGCTCGCGCGCGCGGCCAGCGCGCTGCTCGACGACATCGAGAAGGAAACGGTCGACTTCCAGCCCAATTACGACGAGTCGGCGCAGGAGCCGGTGGTCCTGCCGGCGCGCTTTCCGAACCTTCTGATCAACGGCGCCGGCGGCATCGCCGTGGGCATGGCGACGAACATCCCGACCCACAATCTGGGCGAGGTGATCGATGCCTGCTGCGCCTATATCGACAACCCGGACATCACCATCGACGAGCTGATGCAGCACCTGCCGGGTCCGGATTTTCCGACGGGGGCGATCGTCCTCGGCCGGGCCGGCATCCGCGAGGCCTACCATACGGGCCGCGGGTCGGTGGTGATGCGCGGCCGCACCCATGTCGAGGAGATCCGCAAGGATCGCGAGGCCATCGTCATCACCGAGATTCCCTATCAGGTGAACAAGGCCCGCATGATCGAGCGCATCGCCGAGGTCGTGCAGGACAAGGTGATCGAGGGCATCGCCGACCTGCGCGACGAATCGGACCGCGACGGGGTCCGGGTGGTGGTCGAGCTGAAGCGAGATGCTGTGGCCGATGTGGTGCTCAACCAGCTCTATCGCTACACGCCGCTGCAGACGAGCTTCGGGGTCAACATGCTCGCGCTCAACGGCGGCCGGCCGGAGCTGATGAACCTGAAGGACATCCTGGCGGCCTTCGTCACCTTCCGCGAGGAGGTGATTACCCGGCGGACCGCCTATGACCTCGGCAAGGCGCGGGAACGCGCCCACCTCCTCGTCGGTCTGGCGATCGCGGTCGCCAACATCGACCGCGTGATCGAGATGATCCGCCGCGCCCCCGATCCGGCGACGGCGCGCGAGCAGTTGATGGCGGTGGACTGGCCGGCGCGGGAGGTCGAGGCGCTGATCAAGCTGATCGACGAACCCGGCCGCGACGTCTCCGAGGATGGCTCCTATCGCCTGTCGGAAGCGCAGGCCCGGGCCATTCTCGATCTGCGCCTGCAGCGCCTGACGGCCCTCGAACGCGACAAGATCGCCGACGAGCTCAAGGAACTGGCCCGGAGCATCACGGATTTCCTCGAGATCCTCGGGTCGCGGGCGCGACGGATGGAGATCCTGCGTACCGAACTGACCGAGATCAAGGAGCAGTTCGTGACGCCGCGCCGCACGACGCTGGAGGAGAACGAGTTCGAACACGACATCGAAGACCTCATCCAGCGCGAGGACATGGTGGTCACCGTAACGCATGGCGGCTACATCAAGCGCGTCCCGCTCTCGGCCTACCGGGCGCAGCGCCGCGGCGGCAAGGGGCGCGCCGGCATGGCCACGCGCGACGAGGACTTCGTGAGTCAGCTCTTCGTCGTCGATACCCATACGCCGGTGCTGTTCTTCTCGACCACCGGCATGGTCTACAAGATGAAGGTCTACCGCCTGCCGCTGGGAACGCCGCAGGCGCGCGGCAAGGCGCTCGTCAATCTGCTGCCGCTGCAGGAGGGCGAAACCATCTCGACCTTGATGCCGCTGCCGGAGGACGAGGAGAGCTGGGGGGACATGTTCGTCATGTTCGCCACCGCAAGCGGATGTGTCCGCCGCAACCGGCTGTCGGACTTCGTCAGCGTCAAGGCGAACGGCAAGATCGCCATGAAGCTCGACGAGGGCGACCGTCTGATCGGCGTGCAGACCTGCACGGAAGGCGACGACGTGCTGCTCGCGGCGCGTGGCGGGCAGGCGATCCGGTTCCCGGTGTCGGACGTCCGCGTCTTCAGCGGGCGCAGCTCGGTCGGCGTCCGCGGCATCCGGTTGAGCGAGGGCGACGAGGTGATCTCCATGTCTATCCTCCGTCACATCGAGGTCGATACGAGCGAGCGCGAGGCCTATATCCGCATGGCCAATGCGCGCCGGCGTGCGGCGGGCGATAGCGGCGCCGGTGTCGAGAATGGAAACGGCGAGGCGGCTCAGGGCGGCCTCACGCCCGAGCGCTTCGCCGAGCTGGAGGCCGCCGAAGAGTTCATTCTCAGCGTTACCGCGAACGGCTTTGGCAAGCGGACCTCCGCTTATGAGTACCGCATCACCAGCCGCGGCGGGCAGGGTATCGCGAACATCGAGACCTCCGACCGCAACGGTCCGGTGGTCGCATCCTTCCCGGTGGCCCATTCCGACCAGGTCATGCTCGTAACGGACGGCGGCCAGCTGATCCGGCTGCCGGTCCACGACATCCGGATCGCCGGGCGGAAGACGCAAGGGGTGGTGCTCTTCAAGGTCGCGAACGGCGAGCAGGTGGCATCGGTCACGCGGCTGGCGGACCAGAACGGCAACGGAGAGGCCGGCAACGGCACCGCCGCGAACGGCGAAGCGACCGGCAATAGCGCGGCTGCCGGAGACGGGGGAGGCACGGTCAATGACTAGGATGCGGACCGGCGTCTATCCGGGCACGTTCGATCCGATCACCAACGGTCATATGGACATTGTGCGCCGCGCTGCGCGGCTGGTGGACCGCCTCGTCATCGGGGTCGCGCGGAACGCCGGGAAGAACCCGCTTTTCAGCATCGACGAGCGGGTCGAGCTGGTGCGCGAGGAGGTTGCGGACCTCAACAACGGCGAGCGGGTCGTCGAGGTGATGGCGTTCGATAATCTTCTGGTGCATTTCGCGGAATCGATGGGGGCCGCCCTCATCATCCGTGGCCTGCGCGCGGTCTCGGACTTCGAGTACGAGTTCCAGATGGTCGGCATGAACGCGCGCCTCGCCCCCGGCATCGAGACGGTCTTCCTGATGGCATCGGAGCGCAACCAGTTCATCTCGTCGCGCTTCGTCAAGGAGATCGGGCAGATGGGCGGCGACATAAGCCAGTTCGTCAGCCCGCGCGTGGCCGCGCGCCTGGCCGCCAGCTTTGACCGCGAGCGGCGGCGGGGCGGCAATCCTGGAAAGCCGGACCAGACCCTCGGCGAGCCCTGAGGCCGCAACGGGCGGTTTTCCTGTTTTCAACCCCGGGCCAAAGTGTTAGATGGGGCGGCGTCGCTCCCGCGCCGCTCATGGGCACGTCGCTCGGCGGTTGGGTGCCCGACTTTCAACGAGCGAGGCCGGGACCTATAGGCGCCATCGGAATCGCTCCGTGAGCCCGTAGCTCAGCTGGTAGAGCACGAGACTTTTAATCTTGGGGTCGTGGGTTCGAATCCCACCGGGCTCACCAAAATCAGCGACTTAAGGGAAGGGCGGGGCAACAGATCCGAAAGGCCGGGCCAGGGGCAACACGGGCAAAACAAAGCCCCGGCTACCCTCGGTTTCGGCTTTACGTGCTCGATGCATCGCACCGATCACGATTTCCGTTCCGGCGAAGAATCATTAACATGCATGCGCGGCAGAGTTCATAAGGAGCGCAGCGCATGCGTATCAGCGAGCCGATGACCGGCATTGCCCGGCGGGCATTGGCCGCCCTCACCGTCGTTCTTTGTTCGGCGGTCTGGGCCGCGCCTTCCGCGCAGGCGGATCCGCCACCCTGGGCGCCGGCGCACGGCTATCGCGCCAAGAAAGGGCACAAGCGTGAGCAGATCGTCTATGTTGCGCCGTTCGGCATCGATCTCGGCCGCTGCAACCGCGATCTGCTCGGCAGCGTACTAGGCGGTGCCGCGGGCGCGGCGCTCGGCTCAACGATCGGTGATGGGGATAGGCGCGCCGTCGCCATCGTCGGCGGGACGATCATCGGTGCCATTGTCGGCGGCAGCATCGGGCGCGCGATGGACCAGGTCGACCAACATTGTGTGGGCCAGGTTCTGGAGCACGCGCCGGACGGCGGACCCATCGTCTGGACCGGAGACGGCGGGCCCCGCTATCAGGTGACGCCCGTCCGGACCTACCAGGATCCGGCCGGCCGCTACTGCCGCGAGTACACGGCCTCTGCGGTGATCAATGGCGAGCCGGAGACGATCTACGGCGTCGCCTGCCGTCAGCCGGATGGATCTTGGCGGCTCGTCAACTGACGCCAATCCGTTGTCGTCCGCGGGCGCCGGCGCTTAACCGGCCTCCGCCGGGCGCGATGCGGCGGGCTTTCCCCGAACGCGGTTAGCGATCCTCTGTCACGGTGTCCCGCTCGGGCCTCCGGGGCGCCCGGTGGGAACCAGGCGGTCTTCTCTGTGTTGTTCCGCCCGTTTGGTTCGCAAAGAAAACGACTATCGGGAGATCGGCAATGTTGAAGCTATTATCGGGGACGGCGCTCGCGGCCGTACTTGCCGCACCGGTTTGGGCGCAAACGGCCAGCTATGGCCAACCGCTCCAGAAGATGGAGGTCGAGATCTGCAGCTCGGCCAACGGCTCGCCGGCCTGCCGGGGCGTCCCGGATTGGGGCATAGCGCCGCAGGCCGGACTCCCTAGCGTCTCGAATAGTCAGCCGGGCGTCATCGCCGGCGCGGATGCCGACAACGAAGATTGGCAGCCGGATGCCGGCCGCGGCTCCACCGGAGCGAACTCGGCGGGCCGGCGCAACGGCGGCATCGCAACCGGCGGTATCGCTGATGGCGATGACGGTGATACGGGCTCGGTCAGCGATGGCGGTACCGCCACGGCCGGCGGAGAAACCGGTACTGGCGATACAGGTGGGGACGATACCGGCGGCGGCGATACCGCCAGCGGCGGTGATACCACCGGCGGCGATACCGCCAGCGGCGGTGATACCACCGGCGGCGATACCGCCAGCGGCGGTGATACCGGCGGCGGCACCGGCGGGGATGATGCCGGGGCCGGCGGCACAGGCAATGGCGGCACGGGCGGCGATGCCACCGGCGGGGGCGAAATCAGCGGCGGTACCTCGTAATCGCCCCTGTAAGGCGTTTCACGTGTCGCCCTCGGACGGGTGAGAGGATTCGGGCTCTCGTCGTTCCGCCAGTTCCCGAATGGCGACCGCGGCGTCGTGAATGCCCGCCTCGACGGCCTGCTTGATAGTAGGTCCCAGCATCTCCTCGAGGCGCGCCGCTGCGCGGCGATAGGCCGCGCGCTCGGCGTCGCGGATGACCTCGGCCACGCGATCGAAATCGGCCGTGGTCAAGGTGGAGCAGAACAATAGCTGGCGCCGCAAGGCGATCAGGAGCTGCCGGGCTCGTTCTTCCGCCGTCATGACACCGCGCTCCTGAGTTTGGCCGATCGCCTATGACTGCCCGGTGCCGACGATGACGGATCGGAGGTCGCCCGGTGTGATCGGCTTGCTCAGATAGCCGATGTTCCGCTCGAACGCCCTCGACTTGACGTTCGGGTCGACGTCTCCGGTGATGATGCAGGCCGGGATATCGGTGCTCAGCAGCCGGCGCAGAGCGTCGACAGCGTCGATCCCGTTTCGCCCAGGCAGACGGTAGTCGGCGATGATCAATCGCGGCCGAATCTGTTGCTCCGTCACCAGATCGATGGCGGTTTCTGTGGAGGTGGCGGTGATTGCCCGCTCACCGAGTTCCCCGATCATGACAGACATCGACATCGCGATCAGCGCGTCGTTCTCAATGATCAGCACAGCGCGGTCATGCCCGTCGGGTCCATGAGCGTCCCCCGCGGGAGCTGGTGCGATCGGAACCGGCGGTGGGTTCGCCTTTCGCTCCCCTTCCGGGGCAGGGGCAACCAGCGGCGCCGTCTCGTCCGCGATGCCAAGAACGACCGAGAAACGCGAGCCGCGGCCGGGGGTAGACTGAAGCTCGAGCCGATGGCCGAGCAGGGCGACGAGACGCCGCACGATCGACAGGCCGAGCCCGTGACCCTCCGCATATTCGCGTCCGGGATTGGCGATCTGAAAGAACTCGTCGAAGACGGCCGCTTGGTGCTCGGGCGCAATGCCGGGGCCGGTGTCGATCACGTCGATTCGGATCTCGCTGCCACGTCGCCGCGCCCCGATCAACACCGAGCCGCGTTCGGTGTAGCGGATTGCATTCGCCACCAGATTGGTAAGGATGCGCTCGAGCAGAAAGGAGTCGCTGTCCACGCGCAGGTTGCAGTCGACGACGCGCAGCCGCAACCCCTTCCGTTGCGCCTCCTCGACGAACATATCGGCGAGCCGGCGAAACATTGCACCAACGGGAACGGCGGTCCGCTCGACCGGGATCCGGCCGGTGTCCAGCTTGGTGATGTCGAGATAGCTGTCGAGCTGCTTGGCGATGCGGGCGAGCGACTCCTGCCCGCGTTCGATCAATTCTTCCGATGACGGGTCCTTGACGCGCGACCGAAGCAGGCCGAGGAGGAGGCTGAGGGCGTTGAGCGGCTGCCGGAGATCGTGACTCGCGGCGGCGAGGAAGCGTGACTTGCTCCGGTTCGCCTCGGCCGCTTCTCTTGCCGCCTGCTGTGACTGTTCCAGCAGACGCGACGATCCTCGAAGTTCGCGCAGAAGCATCATGAGGAGAAGGCTTCCGCAGACTATGACCAGCATAAAGGACGCGAAGATTTCCGTGTAGCTCCGGATCATCCGCTCCTTGTTCTCGACGGCGGTGTCGTGCGCCATCACGCTCAGGACGATGTCGTGGAGCGCGGATCGAATCCGTTCCAGATCCGCCCGCAGCATCTGATACCCGGCTTCGTCGGTCGGCGTCAGAACCCGGATCGCGCGCTCGATCCGGGGGAGCTGCGCGAAGAGGTTCTCGATCTTTTGCTGGGGCATGAGCTGGCGGACGATCACGGCCTCCTCGCCCTCCAGGAGCAGGGGAATTCGGCTCCAGAAGATCTCAAAGCGACGTAAGACCTCCTCATGGCTCACCTCTTCGCCATGGTGGAACGCGGTGATCGAGTCGAGGAGGCGCAATGCCTCGATCTCGGCCTGGACAGCTGTCCAGGATCCGGCCCGGAAAAGCTCCAGGGACCGATCCCGCTCCTCGACGAGGCGCCAAAGGCTGACGAAACCGGCCGAGGCGAACAGAAGGGCGACGATGGCAATGACCGTTCGTGTCAGGATCCGGCGAGACGGCGTTGTCATTCGACCACCAGCCGCGTTAGCTGCCACACCATTTTCGGGGGAGCGGATTCCCGGATTTCGGGCACCTGATCGAGCGGGTAGGCAATCCAGAGCGGCCCCTTGTCGCGGATTCGCATGTAGCTGCCGTTCAGCTTGACGGCGATGACGACGTCGTAATTCTCGAAGTCGCTCAAAGGAATTTCGCTCTTGTAGTCGTTCAGGGCGATCGCTCTTACGGTGTTGCCGGTTGCGCCAACCAGATCCATGAGATCCCGGGCGAGAGGCCCGGTAAAGGTCAGCGTATCCTTTGACCAAGGCGTTGACGTGACGATCTCATGGCTCGGGAGCGCTTCAAGCATGGCGAGATCGAAGCGGGCCTCGCCCGGTGCGTTTGTGTTCTCGATCGCGCCCGAGACAGTCAGGATGACTTCTCCGGTCGGGGCGGGAATGGATCGGGACTCCGCTGACCCGGGGGGCACGCCAAAAACCGACAGTGCCAGCATCGCGACGCAAAGGGTTTGAAATCGGCGAAAGCCTCTCAGGAAGGCTGCCGCGGCGTTGCCACCGCCGATCGCCTTGGCTCGATAGGAACCCATCCAGAATCGCGCCGGCACCGCCGTCTCCTCGTGGCCTTCTCGAAAGACGCCAAGGCTATACCGAAATACTGCTATTCCATAGCGTGCCGGCCCCTATGGCAAGTCCCATGGGGTTTTCGATCGGGCCGTCCGAGCTGGCGCCCCGTGACGCGTAAGAGGCAGGGGCGGCTGTCGGGCGCAGATTATCCGTCAGCGGCGAGGCGTTGCGCCGGGCAGTAGGTTGTGGCGCTTGCCGAAGCCTGGCCTTGACGCTCGCCGTTGGACGGGAGCGCTATCGGCGGCGGGAGTCCGATCCCGATCGTCCCCGCAGCCAAACGAGAAGCGTTTGGTAAACATTCCACCAGAGCGCTACGGGAACGGCAATGGACATTGCAAGCAGCAAGATCAGTCCAGTTATCTCGCCGCTGCCGTTAAGCAGCGCAGCAAGCCAAGCCGCGCCGGCGTCAAGCCAGATCTGGCCGGACGAAATCAGGTTTGGAAGATGAAGGGCCAACGTCATGCTCCCCCCAGCCGGCCGGGTCGGGCCGGGTCGGTCAGAAAAAAACGCGATCAGCTTTCCGCTTGACGTCACATCCGCGTTCAGCGGCGGGTGCCACACGGCGTCAATGGTGGCGGGCCAGAGTTTTCTCCTCTGTCACCCGTCCGGACGGATGAGGCCGTACTGTCGCGACGGCCAGTACTACTGCATGCGGCCTCGGGCCGTGAAGGGAGAGTTTTGTGGCAGCGTGCGGCATCGCTGGCGGAATCGCGCTGCGATCGGGGAACCGGATACGGTCCAATAACGTTTTTCAGGTGCCGGGGTCTTGCTTCGTATCCCCCTGCGAAGCCTTTCACCCCCCTATCCCCGAGACCCCGGCACAGACCTCTCGCCGGAGGGGCCCCATCGGAACGGGGCCCCTCTTTCGATTCGCCGACATTCTGCCGTAGCCGGCCGGACCCGTGCCCGTTCGACCCTCGTCGCGCTGGGTCTGGGATCTGCCAACCTGGCGATGCGGCTCGTTCCCGAAGACATGCTCTTCCCGATGAACGACGGCCTCGTCGCGACCGAGATCGTCGCGAGGCCTCGCCGGGCGGACGCGGTTGGCCCTCTGCGCCTCGCTCCTGTCCGTCTTCTTCGGATTTCGGTCACGTCCCGCCATAAGGACACCTCCTGCGGCCGTTCCCCGAGCCAACGGACCTGCGGTCCGTTGGTTCGGGCCGTGTGGTCGTCCGGTGTCACTGGACGGCGATGGTCACGCCAGCGGCGGTGCCGGCTATGGTCGCCTGACTGATGACGGCGCCGGCCCTGCGAACCTCGACCGTGAGAGTGCCGCTCCCCGCTTCCTTGCGGATTTCGCAGGTCAGGCCGGAACCCGACAAGACATAGCGCTGCGGTGCCGTCCCCTCCAGGTCCAGGCGGCGAGAACCGGCGCCGGTCGCAAGAATGCAGTTGCCGCTGAAGCCCATGCCCGGGGTCCCGGTGATCTCGAGCGTCAACGAAGGAGCGTCGGCCCGCCCCGGCTCCGGCGCGAGGAGCAGGGCGAGGACCAGAAAGAACGGAACGAACGGCATCGCTGGGACATCCGGGGCCGTGCGAAGGGTCGGAACCGCGCTATCGATGGGCCCATTGC
>Ga0310834_101701_pt1 | contig 12338 bp, 10 predicted proteins | sample SM_ome_2_FD_201314 | JGI IMG/M metagenome (GOLD analysis project Ga0310834, IMG submission 201314) | Sorghum-adapted microbial communities enriched on stacked mutant (SM) sorghum from Joint BioEnergy Institute, Emeryville, California... ... | reverse complement strand
CAGCCAAGGCATGGATCACTTCACGTCGTGTTTTCATGCTCAATTTCAACTCACATCCCCTCGGTAACATTTCGATGTGAGTGATCCGATGCCTCTTCGGTAACATTTTAGCTGAGTGATTGCGGCATATTGACGGATGTCCCGGCGAAGCATATAATGAAACCTAAGTCATCGAACAAGTCGAACAGCCATGATGAGGATAAAGCGTGAGGGCTCTTTTGCCCAGAGAGCGTCGGGATTGCTGCGACCGATGCCAAAATCCCTTCACCGCGAAGTCTCCTCGGAGCTGTTTCCCTGAAAATCGCCGCCGGCGTCAGTAGGGGGAATCGGAGTGGCGCACGTTATCCGCGCCGAAGGTGCGAAGCGGCCGTCTGCATCCAGACGCTGTCGCCGTTCCTTCCAAGGCCGCCTCCGCAAGGTGCGCGGCAAATTCGGGTGGTACCGCGGAAGCAACAGCCTTTCGTCCCAGAACGTCGCATGTCGGCGTTCGGGTCGGAAGGCTTTTTCTTATTCCCATGACCAGCATCGCAACCTTGAAAGGAGGATGACGGATGAGCGCGCACAGTGCCACGCTGAAATCCAAAGAAGAATTGATTGCACAATGGAGCAAGCCGGAAGTCATTACGGGGTCCGAAATGTTGCTGCGGAGTCTGTTGCTGGAGGGCGTCGACTGCGTCTTCGGTTATCCGGGGGGCGCGGTGCTGTACATCTATGACGCGATGTACGGTTTCTCCGACTTCAACCACTTGCTGACCCGTCACGAGCAGGGGGCGATTCACGCGGCCGACGGCTACGCCCGCTCGACCGGCAAGGTCGGCGTCTGCATCGCTACGTCCGGCCCGGGAGCGACCAACCTGGTAACGGGCATCGCCACGGCCTATATGGATTCGGTCCCGCTCGTTGTCATCACCGGCAACGTCGCGACCAGCCTGATCGGCACGGACGCGTTCCAGGAAGCCGACATCGTCGGCATCACGATGCCGATCACGAAGCACAGCTACCTCGTCCGGGACGCCGCCGATCTGCCGCGCATCATCCACGAGGCGTTCCATATCGCCAATACCGGCCGCAAAGGCCCGGTGCTGATCGACATTCCGAAGGACGTCTCGGCGCAGAAGGCGCTGTTCCAGCCCGTGAAAGAAGTGAACCTCCGCGGGTATAACCCGACCGTCCAGCCGAACCGGGGACAGGTGGACAAAATGCTGCGGGCGATCGAAGCGGCCGAGAAGCCTCTGCTGTTGGTCGGCGGCGGCGCGATCTATTCCGGCGCGCACGAGGAATTGTACGAATTCGTCACGAAGACGGGCATTCCGATCACGACGACGCTGCTGGGCATCGGCGCGTTCCCGAGCGGCCACGAGCTCCATCTCGGATTTCCGGGGATGCACGGCACGTGGACGGCGAACATGGCGATCCAGCACTCGGATCTGCTCATCAATATCGGCGCCCGGTTCGACGACCGGGTGACAGGCAAGCTGTCCGGCTTCGCCCCGAACGCGAAGATCGTGCACGTGGACATCGATCCCGCCGAGATCGGCAAGAACGTGCCGGTCGACATCCCGATCGTCGGCGACGTCAAGGCCGTGCTCGAATTGGCGAACCCATCCGCCCCGTATGCGGCCAAAGCCGACGCCTGGCGCGCCCAGTTGCGGCAATGGAAGGCGGAGAAGCCGTTCCGGTATACGGACTCCGACACCGAGCTCAAGCCGCAGTGGGTCATCTCGATGATCCACGAGGCGACGGGGGGCGACGCCATCGTCACGACCGACGTCGGCCAGCACCAGATGTGGGCGGCGCAATATTATCCGTTCAACAAGCCGCGCTCCTGGGTCACCTCCGGCGGCCTCGGCACGATGGGCTTCGGCTTTCCGTCCGCGATCGGCGCCCAGATGGGCAATCCGGGGCGCACGGTCGTCTCGATCAACGGCGACGGCGGCATGCAGATGTGCTCGCAGGAGCTCGCGGTCGTGGCGATTCACAACATTCCGGTGAAAGTAGCCATCCTGAACAACCAGGTGCTCGGCATGGTCCGGCAATGGCAGGAATTGATCTACGATAACCGCTACAGCCATATCGACCTGTCCGGCAGCCCGGATTTCGTCAAGCTCGCGGAGGCGTACGGCGTGAAGGCGTTCCGCGCGACGAACAAGGAAGAGGCCCGCAAGGCGTGGGCGGACGCGCTGAAGCATCCGGGCCCGGCCGTCGTCGAATTCGTCGTTCGCAAAGAAGAGAACGTCTATCCGATGGTCACGCAGGGCAGCGCGATCGACCAAATGATCATGGGGGATGCCGAATGAGCAAACATACGATCTCGATCCTGGTCAACGACCAGCCCGGGGTGATGCAGCGGGTGTCCGGCCTGTTCGGCCGCCGCGGCTTCAATATCGAGAGCATCACCGTCGGCTCTTCGGAAGAACCGGGGCTCTCCCGGATGGTTATCGTCACGCAGGGCGACGACCGGACGCTGGAGCAGATCCAGAAGCAGCTGTACAAACTGATCGACGTGATCAAAGTGGTCGACGTCAGCGCGAACCCGATGGTTGCGCGGGAACTCGGGCTGATCAAAGTATCCGCCGAGCCTTCCGCGCGGCCGGAAATTCTCGGCATCGTGGAGACGTTCCGCGCGGCGGTCGTCGACATCGGCCCGTCCACGCTCATCGTCCAGGTCGTCGGGGATCCCGACAAAATCGACGCGATGGTGGAGCTGCTCAAGCCTTACGGAATTCGCGAGATGTCCCGCACCGGCGTGACGGCGATGGCCCGCGGCAGCCGGTGACCGTCTTTAGCGGCTGCTGACGCTTTAACGCGTTGCGATGTTCATGCTTTACACAAGCATCACCCAATCACCGCAATCGCCGCTCGGAGCGGGGGTTCGGGCAGCGGAAGCGATGCCGCGCGCCGGACGCGCGCCGCTGCCGGAACGCCCGCTTCGAGGGTCGCCCTAACAGGCAGCACAATTTTAAGGAGGCACATGACTCATGGCAGTAAACCTGTACTACGACAAAGACGCCGACATCGGCGCGCTGAAAGGCAAGACGATCGCCGTCATCGGCTACGGCAGCCAAGGCCACGCTCAGGCGCAGAACCTGCGCGACAGCGGCTTGTCCGTCATCATCGGCCTTCGTCCCGGCAAATCCGCTGATAAAGCGAAGAACGACGGCTTTGAAGTGTATTCCGTCGCGGACGCCGTGCGCAAGGCCGACGTCGTGCAAATCCTGATGCCGGACGAGACGCAGGCGGCCGTCTACAGGAGCGAGATCGAGCCGAACCTGAAGAAAGGCGCGGCCCTCATGTTCTCCCACGGCTTCAACGTCCACTTCGGGCAAATCGTCGCGCCGGCCGACGCCGACGTGCTGCTGGTCGCTCCGAAATCTCCGGGCCACATGGTTCGCCGCACGTACGTCGAAGGCTTCGGCGTGCCGGGACTGATCGCGATCCATCAGAACGGCACGGGCAAAGCTTTCGAGATCGGCATGGCCTATGCGAAGGGCATCGGCTGCACCCGCGCCGGGGTCATCGAGACGACGTTCAAGGAAGAGACCGAGACCGACCTGTTCGGCGAACAAGCCGTCCTGTGCGGCGGCACGAGCGCGCTCGTCAAGGCCGGCTTCGAGACGCTGGTCGAAGCGGGCTACGCGCCGGAAATGGCGTACTTCGAATGCCTGCACGAACTCAAGCTGATCGTCGACCTGATGTATGAAGGCGGTCTGGCCGCAATGCGCGACTCGATCTCCAACACCGCGGAATACGGCGACTACGTCACCGGCCCGCGCATCGTGACGGACGAGACGAAGAAAGCGATGAAAGCCGTGCTGGCCGACATCCAATCCGGCCGCTTCGCCCGCGACTTCATCCTGGAGAACCAATCCGGCCGCGCCTTCCTGACGGCGACTCGCCGCAACGAAGCGGAGCATCCGATCGAAGTCGTCGGCGCCCAGCTTCGCGGCCTGATGAGCTGGCTGAAGAAATAATCGCCGCGTCCGGCGCGGAAGTTCCGCTCCTCAAGGCTGTCCCTCATGGTCTGTGCGACTCGGGTGGACAGCCTTTCCCGTTCCGGGACTTGCCGGGGCAGGCTGGATCTGCCGCCTGCCGCCCGATCCGCCCGGCTCCGAACTGGCGCATTCTCCAAGTCCGGGCGGCTCTGGCGGGCCGCAAGTGTGCTATAATCGCAGTAACAAGGCCGAATAGGAGGTGCGGGGTTACCCCCAGCCATGCGCAAAATTTATATTTTCGATACGACGCTTCGCGACGGGGAGCAGTCCCCCGGCGTCAACCTGAATACGCAGGAGAAAGTGGAGATCGCTCTGCAGCTGGAGAAGCTCGGAGTGGACCGGATCGAAGCCGGCTTCCCCGCGGCGTCTCCGGGCGACCTGGCCGCGGTGAACGCGGTGGCGCGCGCCGTCAAGAACGCGACCATCATCGGCCTCGCGCGTTCCCGCGAGCCCGACATCGACGCCGTCCGCGAAGCGCTGAAAGGCGCCCAGGATCCCGGCATTCACGTGTTCCTGGCCACTTCGCCGATCCACCGGAAGCACAAGCTGAAGATGGAGAAGGAGCAGGTGCTGGAGACGGCGGAGCGGGCGATCCGTTACGCCAAGCAATTTTTCGATAAAGTCGAGTTCTCCCCCGAGGACGCGGGCCGCACCGAACTGGACTTCCTCTGCGAAGTGACGGAGATGGCGATCCGCGCCGGGGCGACCGTCGTCAACATTCCGGATACGGTAGGCTACATGACGCCGCAAGAGTTCGGGAACATTTTCAAGACGCTGAAAGAGAAAGTGCCGGGAATCGAGAAAATTCAGCTGTCCGCGCACTGCCACGACGATCTCGGAATGGCGACGGCCAACGCGCTGGCGGCGATTCTGAACGGGGCCGACCAGGTCGAAGGCACGATCAACGGCATCGGGGAGCGGGCCGGCAACACGGCGCTCGAGGAAGTGGCGCTGGCGCTCGAGACGAGAGCCGCCTACTTCGGGGCCAAGACGACGCTGAACCTGAAAGAGATCGCCAAGACGAGCCGCCTCGTCAGCAAGCTGACGGGCATGATCGTGCCGGGCAACAAGGCGATCGTCGGCGCCAACGCGTTCGCCCACGAATCGGGCATCCACCAGGACGGCATGCTGAAGGAGAAGTCGACCTACGAGATCATGTCCCCGGAGACGATCGGCCTCAAGGAGAGCAAGCTCGTCATGGGCAAGCATTCCGGACGCCACGCTTTCCGGGAGAAGCTGATCGACCTCGGATACGAGAACCTGACGGAAGACCAGGTCAACGCCGCGTTCGGCAAGTTCAAGGATTTGGCCGATCGCAAGAAGACCGTCAGCGACGAGGACATCCGCGCGCTGCTGGAGGAGAAGCTCGTCGAGACGCCGGAAATTTTCGCGCTGGAGCATCTGGTCGTCTCGTTCGACAGCCACGCGGTGCCGTCCGCGAGAGTTCGCCTGAAGACGGCGCAAGGCATCGTTGAAGGGTCCTCCGAAGGCAACGGCTCCGTCGACGCGATCTACCAGGCGATTGACGCGTTGACGGGGGAAACCGTCGAGCTGGACGATTATACGATCAAATCCGTGACGGACGGCGCCGACGCGCTGGGCGAGGTGCACGTGCTGCTGAAGCAGGGCGACGTCTCCGCGCAAGGACGGGGCGTCAGCACCGACATTCTCGAAGCGAGCGCCCGCGCTTACGTGGACGCGCTGAATAGGCTGGTCGACAAGCGCAATGCGCCGGCCCGCAGCCGCAGGGACAACGTCACGCTGATCTAACCGAAGCGACGTGACGGCTGCCCGGGCGGCCGAGCCGCAAGAAGAAAGGGGATTCCCGATGAACTACCGATATTCGAAACGACTGAACCGATTCTCGTCTTCGGCCGTTCGGGAAATTTTGAAGCTGACGCAAGGCAACGCCGTCATCTCGTTCGCGGGAGGGCTTCCGGCGGAAGAGCATTTTCCGGTGCAGGCGATCGGAGAGGCGTTCGACCGGGTGCTGGCGCAGGGCAACCGCGCGCTGCAATACGGGCTCACGGAAGGCTACCTGCCGCTGCGGGAGGCCATCTGCCGCCGCATGGCGCGCAAAGGGATGAACGTGACCCCAAACGACATGCTGCTCACGACCGGATCCCAGCAAGCGATCGACCTGCTTACCCGGATCTACATCGACGAGGGCGACGTCATACTGGTGGAACGCCCGACGTACTTGTCCGCCATCCAGGTGTTCCAATCGTACGGGGCGAAGGTCGTCCAGGTGGACACGGACGCCGACGGCATGCTTCCGGACGATCTGGCCGCCAAAATCCGGGAGCACAAGCCGAAGATGATGTACGTCATCCCGACGTTCCACAATCCGACGGGTCAGGCGTGGAGCCTCGAGCGGCGCCAGGCCGCGCTTCGGCTGTGCCGGGAATCCGGCACGCTCATTCTGGAAGACGATCCTTACGGCGAGCTGAAGTTCGGCGACGATTCGGTCGTCTATCCGACGCTGTTCTCGCTTGACCAGCATCCGGACGGCTCCTGCGTCGTGTACACGAGCACGTTCTCCAAGACGGTCGCGCCCGCGCTCCGCACCGGCTGGGTGATCGGAGACGCGGATCTGATCCGGAACATGGCCCGGGCGAAGCAGGCGAACGACCTGCATTCCAGCTCGCTGGACCAGCAGACGCTGTATCAGCTCATGGAGCACTTCGACCTGGACGCGCACATCCGACGCATACGGCGGGAATACGAAGCGCGCATGCGGCAAATGGCCGGATTGCTGGAAGAGAAGCGCTGGCCGGGCGTCACATGGAAGGAGCCGAAGGGCGGCATGTTCTTCTGGCTGGAGCTGCCGGAAGGGATCGATTCGGCGGAATTGCTGAAGACCGCGGTGGAACAGGGCGTGGCATTCGTGCCGGGCGCGACGTTCTACGCCGCGAACCCGCGGGTGAACGCGCTGCGGCTGAATTTTACTCACAACGATGCGGAACAGACCATTGCGGGCATGGAGCGTCTGTCCAGGGCGATGGAGAGCGTCTGGGTCCGGTAAGCGCTGCTCGCGGTCATGCGGCCGTCCTCGCAAGAGGGCGGCTATCTTATGTGCCGGATGTCCCCGTTCTCTGGAATTTGCGGAAGGAAGCGCGGTCATTGGCCGCATTGGCGCACACTATGGGAGGACGTTGGCAGAAAGGGAACTTCCGGAGGTGCGCAATGCTTGCAGGCCTGTTGCTCTTGTCCTGGATCGCCGCGGTTCCGGGCGCGCCCGCCGGGCCGCATGCGGCGGAGACGTTCGGTCCGCGTTTGATCGCGCATGCGATGGGCGGAATCGAGGGGAGGGCGCTGACGAATTCAGCCGACGCTTTCGAGCATAATTACGCGAGGGGCTTCCGCTGGTTCGAGGTCGATTTGTCGTTGACGGCGGACGGCGGAGTGGCGGCGGTTCATGACTGGGAGCATTATTATCGCGGCACGCTGGGACGAAGCGAGAAGGAAGCTCACCGCGCCAGGCCGGTTCCCCTCGCTGCGTTCCGGGCGGCGTTGATCGACGGGCGATACCGTTCGCTGGACGCGGAGGGGGTCGTCCGGCTGCTGGAGGAACACCCCGACGCGCGAATCGTTCTGGATCCGAAAGTCTCGAATCCGGACGCATGGAAGGAGACCGTCCGGCAATTGGCCGCCGAAGCGGACGCGTCGCCGCAGCCCGGAATCGCCGAGCGGATCGTTCCGCAGATCCACGGGCCCCGGACGTATCGGTTGACCGAATCGATCCGGCTGTTTCCCGCATACATCCTCACGTTGTACGGCTCCCGGATGACGAACGGGCAAGCGGTCGCCTTCGTTCGGCGGACGACGAAGATCCGCGCCGTCGCCATGCCCTTGTACCGGGCTTCGCCGTCCTTCGTGTCCGAACTGAAGCGGGCGGGGATTCGGGTGTACGTTCATACGGTCAACGATCGGATGCAATATGAAAGATTGAAGAACATCGGCGTTGACGGCGTTTATACCGATTATCTATGAAAATCATAGTTTTTATCTATTTTGCCACTGAGCGGAGAGTATGCTACAACTGACATAGCGGTTCATATGGCCTAACGCAGAGGAGTGTACGAATCTTATGGCAGACCAGAAAAAAATCGCCGTCATCGCGGGCGACGGGATCGGTCCGGAAGTCGTCGCGGAAGCGGAAAAAGTCATCCGGCGTTCGGAGGAACTGTTCGGCTATTCGTTCGAGCTGTCGCACGGCTTGTTCGGCGGCATCGCCATCGACCAGCGGGGAACGCCGCTGCCGCAAGAGACGCTGGACATGTGCAAGAACGCGGACGCCGTCCTGCTCGGCGCCGTCGGCGGCCCGAAATGGGACAACAATCCGAAGGAGCTGCGTCCGGAGACCGGCCTGCTCGGCATTCGCAAAGCGCTGGGCCTGTTCTCCAACATTCGCCCGGCCGTCGTGTTCGATTGCCTGAAGGACGCGTCCACGCTGAAGCCGGAAGTGCTGGAAGGCACGGACCTGATCGTCGTGCGCGAGCTGACCGGCGGCATCTACTTCGGGGACAAGTTCCGCCGGGAAGGCGCCGGCGGCCAGGAAGCGGTGGATACGTGCGTCTATAACGTCGCCGAGATCGAGCGGATCGTTCGCCAGGCGTTCGAGATCGCGCGCAAGCGCCGGAAGAAGCTGGCGTCCGTCGACAAAGCCAACGTGCTGGAGACGTCCCGCCTGTGGCGCGAGACGGTGATCCGCATCGCCTCCGAATATCCGGACGTCGAACTGGAGCACGTGCTCGTCGACAACTGTGCGATGCAGCTGCTCCGCCGGCCGTCCAGCTTCGACGTTATCGTCACGGAGAACATGTTCGGCGATATTTTGAGCGACGAAGCGGCCATGCTGACCGGTTCGATCGGCATGCTGTCTTCCGCTTCCCTCGGAGAAGGCAGCTTCGGTCTCTACGAGCCGGTGCACGGCTCGGCTCCCGACATCGCCGGGCAAGGCGTCGCCAACCCGATCGCGACGATTCTCTCCGTCGCCTTGATGTTCCGCCTGTCGTTCGGATATGCGGACGCCGCCGACTCCATCGAGCGCGCGGTCAAGAGCGTGCTGGACGCGGGGCACCGCACCGGCGATATCGCGGTCGACCGCAGTCAGGCGATCGGCACGTCGGCAATGGGCGATCTGATCGTCGCCGCCATGACGCGCTAAATGTTCATCCAACGTTCACAATCAAGAATCATTCTAAAAAAAGAATCGCTACTATCTTGACGCTGACGACCTGGAATGATAACATTTGGGTCGAGACAAAGATCATTCCGGCAGGAGCCGGGTATCCATTGGAGGTATGGAGAGATGGCAGAACGTTTGGTAGGTCGCAAGGCACCCGACTTCAACCTGGAGACGGCGCTCGGAGACGGCGTGAACTTCGGAACGGCGAAGCTGTCCGACTATAAAGGCAAGTGGCTCGTCTTCTTCTTCTACCCGCTGGACTTCACGTTCGTATGTCCGACGGAGATCACCGCGCTGTCCGAAGCGTATGAAGAATTCAAGAAGCTGAATACCGAGATTCTCGGCGTCAGCGTCGACAGCAAGCACAGCCACCGCGCGTGGATCAACACGCCGAAGAGCGAGAACGGTCTGGGCAAGCTGAACTTCCCGCTCGCTTCCGACATCACGAAGGAAGTGGCGCGCGAATACGGCGTCCTGATCGAGGAAGAAGGCGTCGCGCTTCGCGGTCTGTTCATCATCGATCCGGAAGGCGAATTGAAATACCAGGTCGTCAACCACAACGATGTCGGCCGCAGCGTGGAAGAGACGCTTCGCGTCCTGCAGGCGCTGCAATCCGGCGGTCTGTGCCCGATGAACTGGAAGCCTGGACAAGCCCATCTCGTAGCGAAATAAGATCGGAACATAGTCGCCGCCGCACCTCCCCGGAACGATTCCGGGGAGGTGTTGCCGTCACTCGGACCTTTGCGGTTCCCGCTGAAATTTTTGCCATCCGGTGTTCCCGGCAGGAATCCTCGGGTTCAAGAACGAATATAGTGATTACCATTCATCAGCAGAAGGGGAAGGGTCCGCATCCGGATGCCTGACGCTAGGAGGGAACGCCGATGAGTTTTTGTTGCGGAGCCAGCATGATCGGGACGACGGGAACGCTCAAGCATTACCGGACGAAGATTCATAACGTGCCCATCCTGTTCTGCCCCGTCTGCCATCGGGTGGAAGTGCATTATTTGGTGGAGAACGAATACGACATTCTTGCCGAATACGCGCATGGCGACGGCGCCTCGGAGGTCGACTTCCGCGATTACGTCGATGAGTCGGACAAAGCGCTGCACGAGAACTGCGTGAACCACGAGAACGAAGATCCGATGCAAGTCGTGCAGAACCAGATCGACATGGCGCTCGACCTGCTCTCCTTCGCCAAGCAGCTCGGAGACGAGGAGTGGGAACGGCAATTGAAACGGCGGCTCGGCGTATTGAGCCAACGAAGGCATAAGCTGCGTCAGAAACGGACTTCCGGCGGGACGATCTGACCTTGGCGGCTGCTTGATGTTCCCGCCAACCTGCCCACCATTGTTATCCATTCGCCCTCGAAGCGCAACGAAACCGCTTCGGGGGCGTTTTATTGGTAGGGTGGGAACCCCCTCAAAACGGCAGGCCGACGCGAAAGGTATGAATGCGGGGTGAGCGAGTGCTTCTCGTACTGATGAAAAAATGGTTCGCCCGCCGGACCTCGCCGGACGCCCCGGTCGACGCGGGATCGGCGGAACGTTCCGTGAAGGAGATCCAATCGGGGAACGATCGGCTCAGGGAGTCGTTCATCGCGCAGTACCGGCCGTTCATCGCCAAGACGGCGAGCCGGTTCTGCCGGAGATATATCGATCCCGCCCGGGACGATGAATTCAGCGTTGCGCTGGCGGCATTCGATGAGGCGATCAACCGCTATTCTTCGGATGCGGGAAGCAGCTTCATCAGCTTCGCCAAGACGGTCATCACCCGCCGGCTGATCGACTATGCGCGGCAGGAGAAGCGGCATGCGGCGGCAATTCCGTACAGCGCATTGTCCGGCGATGACGATGCCGGCTCCGAGATGAGCCGGATCGAGAGCGCGGCAGCCCTGGAAGCCTATGAACGGGATCACGAAGCCGACCGGCGCCGGGAAGAAATTGCTTTGTTGGCCGGGGAGCTTGCGAAGTTCGGCATCCGTTTTCAAGATTTGGCGGACGGCTCGCCGCGCCATCAGGATTCCCGGCAGACGCTGCTGCGCATCGGCAGAGCCATCGCCGAGAAGCCGGAATGGTTCCGCATGCTCCAGGACAGACGCCAGCTGCCCGTCAAAGAGCTGTGCGAGGCGGAAGGCGTGTCGCGCAAGACGGTGGAACGCCATCGGAAATATTTGATTGCCGTATCGCTGATCGCAGGCGGGCCGTACGCTTGCCTGAAAGCATACATAGAGGGACATCGGATGGGGAGCGGAGAGCGCATGACTTCGTCACGCTCCGGATTGGAGGGACGGCCATGAGACGGGGAACGGTCTTGGAGACGTTCGGAGGTTCCGCCGTCATTCTGACGCCGGACGGCGAGTTCGTCCGCGTGAAGGCGGAAGAAGGCGTCCAGATCGGACAGGAGATCGCATGGTCGGAAGCGGACAGGCTGCCCGCGGCGGCGCCGCGCGTCTCGCAGCGCATGCGGCGCTGGACGGGAGCCGCTTCCGCCGCCGCGGCGCTGCTTCTTCTGACGGCCGCGCTTTGGTCGTTCCGGACGCCGCCTGTCGTCGCTTACGTGTCGATGGACATCAACCCCAGCATCGAGATGGGACTGGACGCGAAGGAACGCGTGCGGAAGCTTACGGCGCTGAATCCGGATGCGGAGTCTCTCGTGGCCGGCGTCGCATTCAAGGGGAGAGCCGTGGAAGAAGTCACGCGCGAGGTGGCGGGACAGCTCGCGGCGTCCCATCTGTTGGACGACCTGGACCAGGAGGTCGTCATCGCCAGTGTGCGTGTGAAACAAGTGGATCGGCAGTGGGAAGCGCAGGTCACCGGCAAGATTGAGCGAGTCTTGAAGCAGACGGCCGGAGCGAAGAGACAGAGCGCAACAGGCGAAGAGGCCAAGCCCGCCGATTCCTTGACCGTCGAGACGGTGTTTCTCCCCGCGGAAGTCCGGGAAGAGGCCAGGCAGAACGGCGTCTCGTCCGGCAAGATGGCGGTCTGGCTTGCGGCGGAACATGCAGGTTACGACATTCCGCTCAGCGAGCTCAAGGAGATCCCCGTGAAGTCGATCTCCTCCTCGCTCGGCGGCCTCCAGAACGTCATGGAGAAAGGAAAGATCGATGAGACGGACCGGTCGGTATGGAAGAAACTGCTGGAAAATCAGAAGAACAA
>Ga0310834_101698_pt1 | contig 12369 bp, 7 predicted proteins | sample SM_ome_2_FD_201314 | JGI IMG/M metagenome (GOLD analysis project Ga0310834, IMG submission 201314) | Sorghum-adapted microbial communities enriched on stacked mutant (SM) sorghum from Joint BioEnergy Institute, Emeryville, California... ... | reverse complement strand
TAGCAGCTCAACCAGCCCCGGATCAGCAGCTCCGTACTCTACGATCCGCCGCTCCGTGTCCAGTCCTTCCGGAGCTGCTGTCTCCCCTAACCGCAGGCTGACTCGGTTAAACAGGGCTTGGTAGTCCTCGATATGCCGGGCTTGAATCTCCCGATAACGGCTGCCCAATGCACCAGCCAAATCCGCCTTGGCCCGAGATGCAGCCACTTCCGCCGGAATCGATTCCGGTCGCCCCGCACCGGGGATTTGATCGAATCGATCAAAGCTTGTCGCGGCGCTGAAATACAATACCGCCTCGGTAGCATCGAGCACGCGAATCCCGTCCCCGTGGGCGCTGACCCGGCCGTCGGTTTCTGCAACCGCCAGTCGTCCCTCAAAAGCCATTGCCGGTGAGATTTCCGGATCGCCGTAGCGGATCGGGCGATCTGCGTTCACGTAGTTCGGCTCCACCCGTTCCGGAGCTGTCCCCCGCAGCACGAATGCCCCATCTTCCACAGCAGTATTGTGGCGGAGCGGGCTGTCGAGTCGGGCATGAAAAGCAAGCACTCCCGGTTGGCTGCACGTCAGCCGCATGGCGATGATCCGATCAGGATGGGAAGCGAAGACTTCACGCTTATAGCTTACTTCCCCAACGTTGTATTCCGTCACATGGACAGCGTTTGCCAAATCCAGCGTGCGCCGGTAATTCCGACAGGCGGCTCCGTGCTCGAACGTCAGCTGTAAATCGCCAAACGGCAAATAGGATTCCGTGTATGGCCCCAGCATCTGGCGCCCCAGTTGATCTGCCTCCTCGTAGCGGCCTTCCCGGACCAGCTTCCTTACCTCAGGCAGTACCTGCCGGGCGGAAGGATTGTTCCAATCGCGCGGATATCCGGACCACAACGTATCTTCATTCAGACTGATCGTTTCCCGTTCCACCCCGCCGTAAATCATCGCGCCAAGGCGTCCGTTTCCGATCGGCAATGCTTCGGTCCAGACCGCAGCCGGTCTGTCGTACTGTAGCCTAGTGTTTTGCTCCATCTTGTTTTCCTCCCCTACCAGATCTTTAGTTACTCTTCACCTGCTCTTCATCGCCAAGAAACACATTGTCTGCGATCACCGCATCCGGGCATGCCTCCAAGATGACGGCACTTCCCTGGTCAAATTCCCCAGCGAACGCCAGCGATATCTCGTTCCCTCGAAACACCAAGTCCTGTACGCAACGTGCGGACAGCAGCAAGCCACACACCGATTCGAAACGATTGTGCACGATGGCAATTCCGCGATGAACCGCTATCTCCGGATGTACCTCCCGATTCTCCGGCGCAATGGTGATCACTGCATGCGTTTCGCCGCCGCAGTCGAAGAATTGATTATCCTCGATAACCATCTCCTCAACTGTACCTGACTCAAACCAGGAGCGCGCATCAGCCGCAACAAGAATGGCGCTCATCTGTATCCTTTCAAATACGTTACCATGGATCACGGTTCGCCGCCGCGTGGAAGCCAGCACCCCGCGCGTCGGAATACGGGCGAAGTGGTTGCCCGTAATTTCCACCTCCGGGGACCAGGTGACGTTCTCGATCACATCTTGCGGCCTCATCTCCCTTGGGGTTGGCTGCTCCAGCGTAAGCAGCAGCTCGCGAGGGTTTAACCGCAGAACCTCACTAACCCTGCCGCTTCCGTAGGTCACCAGCGTATCCGTATGAACGAAGCCGATCTCGTCCCCGGCACGGAAAGCCGGGATCCCATAAGTTTGAGGATGCATGAACCTTACCAACAGCTGATTAGGCGCCGGACGGCCAACAATTTGCAGGTAGGTCCCATGGACGTTAATCGCGTCGTCATGTGCCCCGGCAAACCGGCAATCCCGAATCACCGCTTGCCCCCGGCAGCCAGACAGATGGATGAAATCCGCGAAGCCGGCCACCGTCCGGCCGCTTTCGGCCCTTGGCGACAGGTCCAAGCGCTCGAAAACAAGGTTTTCGCTGAATTGTCCTACCAGCCCTAGCCCATGCATAAAATGAAACCCGCAGCCTGTGAACGTGATATTCGCACTTTCATGGACAAGGACGCCTACTTGATCACGGATTCCATCCCGCATCTGAACTACGCGACCGGGGGCCAATCCCTCAGGTATACCGCGGTCAAAATAAAACCTGATCCGACCAGGACCAACTTCCTCCACCAGGGCCGTCTTCCGCTCCAGCCAATTGTCCACCCGCCAGGTTGTATTTTCCGCCGGTTCACATAGCTGCATCGGCCCAGACTGAAAGCGCCAGCCCTCACCAACCCATATCAGTCGGCCTTCCTGAATAGCATACCTCGAATCGGGATGCACCACCGCCTCCATCCAACACGCCTCAGGCTCGCAATGCACCACGGTCATTTCTGCCACCGTCGGTTGGGCGTAATCGAAGTGAAGGTCCTGGATGACGATGTCCTTGCTGCCGTCGATCAGCAGCATTGTCTGCTTGCCGTGGAACATGAACAGAGACCCGTTCCCCTTAATGGTCAACTGCTTTTGTCCTTTCAGCAGCATCCCAATTGTTTTCGTAATATCGAAATGCTCCTCTTCACTTGCGGTATTGGTGACATGATAAGGAGCCCGAATCGCCGATTGCGGATAAAAATGATACCGGCCCAAAGGCACCTCCAGCACAACAGGCCCTTCTGTTTGCATAGCGGCTTCCAGCGCCATCTGCATCGCGGGCTGCGTATCCTCTTGCGTATCCGGCCGAGCCCCATAATCACTTAAGGAGATCACAATCACAGGTAGGTTCATCCTCCTCGGGCACCTCCATTCGGAGCGTATCCCACATGTGTTCAGAAGCTAGTTCTGGCGTTATCCTATCTTCGCTCAACATACCACATCTGCTCCTCTCCATCTATCACTGTTTTGGAAAAATAATGCCGGAAAATGTCCCTTTTGGGGGCTGAGAAAAAGGGAATGCCGGCCCAAAGGCCGGCTTCCTTGATTCAAGCCGCGATCATGCGACCAGAGAGGATCTAATTATTTCGCCAATTGATCATAAGCCTTCTGCAGGATCTCCAGATAACGATCCAGCTTCAGAGCCTTCAGCCCTTTCACATAAGCGTCCCAATCCTTGTTCAGATCCTTGTTGCCCGTGATGAACTGCAGTTGGCTCTGCTCAATATAATTTTTCAGGTTCGTTTGCAGCATGCTGGCTTCGTCAATTTCGCTCGGATCGATCCAGATCGCCCAGATAGGGAAAATCTCACTCGGCTCATGCCCCTGATAGAGGAGCGTAGCGTTGTACAATCTGCGTTCATAGCCGTCCGAAGCATAAATATCTTCACCTTGAACCCAAGTGTCGCGATACTCCTTCGGCATATAGAAATGCCCCATGCCGCTCCAGCCTGCATTACGCGGTGCTTCGCCTTCCTTCATCGGGATTTGCTTGACCATCGGCGTTGCATTTTCGCCCAGCGCTTTATCCCCAGGCTCCGGATCGGTCCAGTCGATGCCCTTCAAGCCGCTGGCGGCATTCGTTTGGCCTTCCGGCGTGTACATGTAGTCAATCGCTTTAATCAAAGCGATTTGCGCTTCCTCGCTGGCCTTATTCGTAATGACGAATTTCGCCCCAGAGGTGACGCCGCCGTTGTCATGCGTCGCATACGAAACCCCATTTGGCCCGCTCAAAGGCGCCAGCGGGTTATAATGGGCGGAACGCGAGTTGCCCGGATCGATGTTGATGAAGATCGCAGGATGCATGCCTGCCCCGGCACCGAGAATTTCCGCATCTGCGTTTTCCCCGATTTTCTTGTAGGCTTCCGCGTTTTACGTAAAGGCCCCCGGGTCAATCAACCCTTCATCATACAGCGATTTGATATAAGCCAAACCTTCTCTCCATTCCGGCTTGATCGCTGCCGAGACGACCTTCCCATTCTCCAGATTTAAGTAGTTGCGGTCGTCGTCATATACGAAGGCATTCATCAGATACGGCACGATACGTACGCCAAAGTCTTCAATGGAACCGCTGAGCGGCACTTCGTCGGCTTTGCCGTTACCGTTTGGATCTTGAGTTTTGAACGCCTGCAGCATCGCTTTGAACTCTTCCGTTGTTTTAGGCTCTTCCAGATTCAGCTTCTTCAGCCACTCGGTATTCACCCACATTTTGTTCGGATAAGAGCAGTGGAAGCACTCCGTATAAGCGCCAAGCCCGTAAATATTACCGTCCGGAGCTGTGTACAGCGCTTTCATTTCTGGCGTTTCTTCCATGGCCTTTTTAATGTTAGGGGCATATTTATCGATCAGGTCGTTCAGCGGAATCAACACCCCTTGCTGGCCGTATTTAAGTACATCCGCTTGAGAGAACTCATCGATATATGCCGTCAACAGGTAAGCCTCCGGGTAATCGCCGCTCGCCAATGAAATTTGGCGTTTCTCCTTCGCGCCGTCAGACGGGTTAATCTGCCAATTAAATTTAATGTTAAACTTCTCTTCCAAAAACTTCGTAAACTTGTTGGTCGGAATGTCGATGCCCGATTCCTGAACAGCGAACACGCTGATTTCCACCGGTTTCGTGGATTCGGCGCCGCCGGACGAGCCGTTGCCTTGGGCGCTGTTCGAGCTCTCTGTATTTTTCCCCGAACAGCCGCTGAGGACCAGCGTAACCGCTAGAACCAGCATGAACATACTAAGCAGGGTTTTTTTCAAATTCAAATTTGATCGCTCCCTTTTTGTATAGATGTCATTCGTTTCCCTTCTGCAACTCTCATGGTGCCAATCGAGAGCATCACCTCCTTCTATCATGAAGTCCGCCGCCTTTTGGCGCAACCGCTACTTTATGGAGGAGCAGGAATCAGCCTTTCACTGAACCAACCAACATCCCTTGAACAAAATAGCGCTGCACAAACGGATAGATGATCAGCACCGGCAGCGTGGCCACCACAATTAACGAGTATTTCAGCAATTCAGCCAACTGCTGCTTCTCGACCATGGCGATCGCATCCATGTTGCTGCCGCTGTTGTTCTGGATAATGATGCTTCGCAAGATCAGCTGCAGCGGGAACAGATCCGCCGACTTCAAGTAAATCAACGCATCGAAATAAGCGTTCCACTGCCCAACTGCATACATCAGCACGAGTACGGCAATGATGGGTTTCGACAACGGCAGCACTACGCTCCAGATGAACCTCAGATCGCTGCAGCCGTCGATTTCACTTGCTTCCAGCAGCTCCTCGGGAATCGAGGTCTGGAAGAAGGAGCGGGCGATGATCACCTGCCAGACCCAGATCGCATTGGGGATCAGAAGGGCCCAGCGCGTATCGATTAGATCCAGCCCCTTCACCACCATATAAGTCGGAATCAAGCCCCCGCTAAAAATCATCGTGAAGGTAATAAACATCATTAACGCGTTTCGTCCGAAGAACGAACGGCGTGACAGCGGATAGGCAATCATGATGGTCAACGTGACACTGATCAGGGTTCCGGCGGTTGTATAAAAGATCGAGTTCAGGTAGCCGGTGATCACCTCACCTCTGCGAAACAATTCTTCAAAGCCTCTAAACGACAGGTCCACCGGCCACAACCAGACCCGGCCCGATGTAACCGCCGCCGGAGAGCTGATGGAGCTGCTGATGATATAGATGAGCGGATAAAGCACAATGATGACGAGCAGGGTCAGGATCACGTAGATGAAGCCAAGAAATATCCGGTCTCCTGCTGATTCTTTGATTCTTCGCTTTGAGGTTGCTATAGCTGCCATATCCTAACTCCTTTCCTACCAGATGCTGCTCTTCGTCAGCCGCTTGGCCAATCCGTTAACAGTCAGCAGCAGAACGAGATTGATGATGGAATTAAACAAACCAACCGCAGTGGCGAAGCTGTAGTTCGCATTCAGCAGGCCGATTCGATAAACGTAGGTTGCGATAATTTCGGAATTCACCAGGTTTAGCGGATTTTGCAGCAGGTACACCTTCTCGAAGCCGAGCGCCATGACGTTGCCGACGTTCAGGATCAGGATGATGACGATGGTTGGTACGATACCTGGCAAATCGACGTGGCGAATTTTTTGAAACCGCGAAGCGCCGTCCACCTTCGCCGCTTCATACAAGGTTGGATCAACTCCCGCCAAAGCAGCCAGATAGATCACGGCGTTATAACCGGCGGTTTGCCAAATGTCCGACCAGACGTAAATCGAGCGGAACATCCCCGGTTCCCCCAGGAAATTGATGGACTCAAACCCGAAGTAATTGAGAGCGACATTGGCAAAGCCGAGCCGAGGGGCAAGAAACAGCATAATAATCGACACCATAACCACCGTCGAAATGAAATACGGTGCAAAGGAAACCAGCTGCACGAATTTCTTGAAGCGGCCGGCGCGAATTTCATTGATCATTAACGCCAAAATGATCGGAATCGGAAATCCGGCAAGAATGAGATAACCGCTGAGAAAAATTGTGTTCTTCACCAACGTCCAAAACTGTGGATTTTCAAAGAACAGCTGGAAATGCTTGAACCCTACCCACGGACTTCCCCAGATCCCTTTGATCACGTTGTAGTCCTTAAACGCCAGCACCGCATTCAGCATCGGGTAATATTTAAAAATTAGAAAAAACAAAATGGGAGGAATGACCAGCAGATGCAGCTGCCAGTGCTTCTTGATATTTCTGCGTGCGGTCCGCCAGTAGCTGGCCTTGCGCTTGGCGTCCGGGACGTAATCCGGTTTGAAAGCAAGTTGTTTTTCCAGAACAATTCCCCCTATACGTTTGGTAAGCACCTTGATGGATATGATAGCGTTTTCTCGTTGAGTCGATCATAGGGCATGTTTGGCGGCATTGAACAGGTACACTTCCGTCTTTTGGCGTACAGTTCTCCCGTTTTTGAGGGAACATTCTTCGGTACGGGAGCCATGATTCCGCAAATAAAAAACAGCGACCGCCCCCTTCCCATTGGAAGGTACGGTCGCTGTGAAACCCGGGATGAATCGTGAGGCCGCTTGGGATCAGTCCTGAAAGGACTGCCTGTAAGCGCTAGGGGAAACTCCCGTTAATCGTTTAAAAGCCCGCCGGAATGAGTGGGAACTGTTATACCCCACCCGGGCGGCAATTTCATCAACGGTATAGTTGCTCTCCTTCAGCAACAATGCGGCCTGATCCATCCGCACTTTAATCAGATGATCGGAATAATTCACTCCGGTCACTTCTTTAAACAGCTGGGAGATGTATTTCTCCGGTCGTTCCACGTGCTCTGCAACCCGATATAACGTCAGACCGGGATCGCAATAGGCTTCAGCTGTATACTCATAGATCTGTTTGATCAGTTGGGCGTGCGAATCCTTCTTCTTATTGGCGATAAAGCTGCACAACTCCTGCATGATCCCATGGATCTCCTGCTGAATCGTCTCCAGCGGGACCGTAGGGCTGATGTCCATGATTCGCTGCTTCACGCTCTCGAACAGCGGGGATTCCAGGAAGATCTTCTGATCCAGCAGCTTAAGGAATGTCCCCTTGATTTCCCCGACGAGTTGGTTTTTCATTTCCACCGACAGCTCGCGTTGCTCTAAATTCTGCGCGATGATCGCATCGATAATCTTCTGGGCTTCTTCCAACTCCCCAGCGCGGATCGTGCTGATCAGGCGGTGCTCCGTATCAAGCGGATAGTAGTACGTTGTGTTTGTACTTTGCGTTTCATGGCTCCACAGAATGCCTTTCTTGTTCAGATATACCGCATATTCCAGCGCCTGCTTCGCCTGGTCAAAGGATTGGCCAACCTCCGTGACGCTCGCAAAGGCTTCGCCAAATCCCGCTTGCATCGAGATTTTATACTCAGCGAACACATGCTGGACCAGCTCCTCCATCAGCGTAGTAATCCGCTCTTCCTCCGCCGGTCCTGGCAGGCGATCCGCCTCGCAGAAGAACAACAGGACGATTTTGTCCGACCCCAAATCGGTCATCGGCATCGGCCCTGCAAGCTCGGTGATCGTTTGCTTCATCAATAGCCTTGCGGCATTCAGCTCATTTAGAACCTCAACGGTATCCATGCCAGCGTATCCGTTGATCTGCAGTATCCCCACATAGCCTTCGCCTTGCCGAAGCGGGATGTCAGCCTGAGCCGCCGCAGAGACGATCTCTTCCCGCGATTCGAATTCCCCGGCAATCAGCCGCTTCAGGAAAGCGTCACGCACCAGCGGAAGCTGGCGGTGCAGCTCCGTCTCCAGTTGCTTGTTCTTCGTAATCATGCCGGCGATGTTCCCGCTTAGGAAGTCGAACTCGTTACGTCCTGTATCGTCATCCTTGCCAAACTGCTCCTTCATCACGCCGATCAAGCGATTAATTGGAAGACTGTTGCGGTAAGCCAGGAACAAGCCCACCAGCAATCCGATCAACATTGCGCCGCCGGTAATCATCCAGGAGATCCGTTTGATCTGGTCAGGTTTCTCCATTAGCGTGCTGCGAGGGATGCCGGCTTGGTACACCCAGCCGTTCTTATCCGATCGTGTGGTGATCACGAGATCATCACCATAAAATTGACCCGTCTTGTTCTCATCAAACTTCGGATCCGCGTGCAGCTTGGCGATATCCGGCACCTTTTCACCCTGAAGGAAGATCGTATTGCCCTTGGCGTCGTAGATATGAACCCACCCGCCACTCTGCTCCGTTAAGCCGGATAACAGCCCGGTCATCGTCTTCTGGTCGATCAGAACGACCACAATCGCTGGCGACGTATCGTTAAAGCTGTCCAGCGGCAGCGACTGCATGTAGGTGATCACAGAAGTTTTCACATCGCGTTGGATGAACGGGGTCAGCGGCTTGATTTCGCTGCGGTGAGTTTGGCCCAACACCTGCTGCTCCCATTCCTCAAACGATAGATTGTCGTAATGAAAATATTCATAATAATGCTCTGGCCGGTAGGACGACCCGGAGGTGATAATCAAATTATAATTCGCCAGATAGATGAAATAATTTTGCAAAAAATCGTTGGTTTGCCCAAACGTCAGCACGTTGCGCATCGCCTTCTAGATGCCGTACACATCCCTCTCCGTACCTCGGTCGTTCATTAAGGCGTTAATCTCCTGGCTGATCGCCAGCTGCCGAGTCATCCCCTCCACTTCCGCCATCCGGTGCTCGAGCAGCTCTTGGCTCTTCTCCAGCTGGATGACACTGTTCTCAATCGAGATCGACTCTGTTACCGAAATGGAAGTCCGGTACGAGATGTACCCGCCGATGCAGGGAATGACCCCCCATCTTTTTTGGTAGCGCTCTCATATAACGGCCGAGCCGTCCGCTTTTTTCGTTTCATCATTATATCTACTGCGTATTTCACTGTCCAGCGGCATGGAGCGCCCCTTCTATCCCAGCATATCGAGGTTCACCTCGATTGGATAGGGTACTCCTGGGTCGCCTAGCGTACATTTTTCCTTCTCTGTCCCCGTAAAAACCGCATCGTGGCGCGGGTTTGCAATCCTCTGCGGTTGTCCGTAACAAGAGCAGCAAAAAAGAGCAGCCCAAGCCCTCTCTAGAGCCGGGCTGCATGCGCTATCGTTCACATGAGGCTGAGTTCAACCTTATTCGTGAAGCTTCTCAACAAAGCCTTATACTCATCCGAGTCTTCCAAATAACCGTAATGGGCACTATTTTCAAACACATGAAATTGCGAATGGGGTACAAGCGATTGATAATACTGAGTCGATTCGGGGGTAGCCTCATCATAGCGCCCGCAGACAAACAATGCAGGAATCGCAATCTGATTCAACTCCGAAGTACAATCAAAGGTTTTCAAATTCCCTGTCGGACAGAACTCGGAAGGTCCCCACATCGTCAGATATACTTCGGAATTGGATTTTGCCCGATTCTGAATGACCACTTCCGGAAGAGGCTCAATCCGGATTAAGTGCCTCTTGTAATATTCGTCAACCGCATTTCGGTACTCCTCAGAGTCGGTGGTCCCTCGTTCTTCATTGCGAACAATCGCCTCACGGACTTCTTGAGGCAGCTTGGAGATCAGAACATCTGCATCCCGTTTCCAGCGTTCCGCACTTAAGCATGGACTGGAAAAGGTAATGCTTCGCACGCCCTTCGGCTTCCGTTTTATTAAATAAGTGGCAGCCAGCATCGTTCCCCACGAATGCCCCAGAAGGTGAATTTCATCCAGATTTAATGCTTGTCTCACACATTCCAGCTCTTCAACAAACCGATCGAGCTGCCAGAGTGAAGGATCACCTGGCCGCTCCGAGTTCCCCGAGCCCAGCTGATCATAGAAAATAACCGGCCGCTCATCCGCCAGATCTTGAAGACCGGCTTTCAAGGAATGATGTGTCCCTCCAGGACCCCCATGCAATACAACCAGCGGTGTCTTGGAGCCGGTTCCTACTCGAACGAACCAGACTTTCCCCCCGGGAACATCAATATATCCTTCCTGTTCTGTTAGTTCCTCCATGTATTCTCCGCCTTTCCCTAAATATGAGAATTATAATACTCCATCCTTCCCTCCCAGAGCAAAAGATCTTAAGTCAAGATGGTAAGCTTTACGCTCCTGCAACAAATAAAAAAATGAGAATTTGAAATAAATTGTGAATTAACAACAGGAATGGGATCTCTTATAATAAACGAAACGGTTTGGGAGAGTTGGTTATGCGAATGAACTGGTATTACCGTACGATTCTTTCCTATGCTCCGATCTTCTTCGTGATCATTTCTTCCATGATCTTCGTGATTTTCTTAGCCCTCAACAATGCTTCCGAGCGAAAATACTTGGAAACCAACAAAGCGATCCTTGATCGGATCGTCTTTCACGCGGATGCGAATCTCATGCTGATCGAGCGCAATGTCGTCAGTAAGCTGCTCATGGACAGCGAGATTCAGGACTACTTCGCCAACACCTCGCAAGATGCATTAGATGACTTCTTACTGCAGAAAAAGCTGATTGACCTAAGCTTAACTTTGCCTTTTGCCAACACCATTTACATTTACAATGAAGCCGAGCAACGAATTATTTCGGATTTGGGGTCCTATTCGCTCCGTTCATTTGGGGATGCAGACTTTCTGGCAGCCAACTACGGCAGAAAGGAAGCGGCAGGATGGTTTAATCCACGCTCATTCGCTTACTCGCCGCATGAGGAGGAAGCCCAGCAGGTGGTCTCCCTGGTGAAATTTGTATATACCGGAGACGATATGCGCGGAGCACTGGTGGTCAACGTATATCAGCGCTCTTTTATGGAATACCTTAATTCCTTTGGTGAAAGCGATTACAATCGAGTGAGACTAATTGATGCTGCTTCGCCATCCCCGGATCAAGTGACGGCCATGAACCCGATTCAAGTTCAATCGGATTATACCGGCTGGACCTATGTGTCAGAGGGGGTTCATGATCAGGGCTACAACTGGTTGTCCCTCTTCTCCAACGCGTGGATGGTCATTTGGATCATCTTGATCTTGCTGGCGCTGATCGGATTTACTATCATCACTCACATTCATTACAAACCGATCCAATCGATCACGGAAAAGGTCAGCCAATTCTCGAACCGAAAAAGTGAGGAGCTGGGCATTAAAGGGGCAAACAATGAGTTCACCTTCATCGAAATGGCGCTGGACCATCTCTTGAAGCGATCGCTGGATTACGAGAACCTGCACAAGGAAGACAGCTTGTTGCGGCAACAACGATTGTTTCATGATCTGTTAGCGGGTCATCTCGTGTTAACGGATGAAGAATTCCAGCAGCGACTGACCGAGTTTAATTTGTCTGCTCCCTATGACCGGTTAGGCGTGATGGTAGCCGAACTGGACCGATATGCCGAGTTTACAGATAGGTACAAGGTCAAAGACCAGAACTTGCTGAAGTTCATTGTTGAAAGCGCATTCCGCGATCTAGGCCAAAGCCATCATGTCTTCGTCTGGCATGCCTGGATGGAGCCGCATCGCATCGCCTTTGTCGTACATCACACCGCCGATTCACACAGCACCCAAGCGACCATCACCTATGCAGAGGAATTTAAAAAATGGATTCATCAGCATCTGGAGCTGACGCTGACGATCGGCATCGGAGCCGATTCAACCTCGATTGAGACCCTCGCTGATTCCTATCGGAACGCGGTGGAGAATGTGGAGCTGAAGACGGTACTAGGTATTCATTCCATCATCGATAATCGGCGAAGCGCAGGCATTCTAAATCTGGACCGATATGCGTATCTACAAGCATTGGATTATGCCGCCCAGTCCTTCCGTATGAATGATAGCGAATGGCGGGCGAAACTAACCCAAGTCTTGGGCGAACTCAGTAAAATGCAATTCCGCAAGCGGGATATGGTGGAGTTCGCTCAGGCGTTCCTTAAACGGATGGACCAGGTCGTATTGGCCATGTCCCCCCCTATCCAATCGCGCTGGAAAAGCGAGTATCAAGAGCGGTTCGCTAATCTAGCTGAAACG
>Ga0310834_101694_pt1 | contig 12395 bp, 9 predicted proteins | sample SM_ome_2_FD_201314 | JGI IMG/M metagenome (GOLD analysis project Ga0310834, IMG submission 201314) | Sorghum-adapted microbial communities enriched on stacked mutant (SM) sorghum from Joint BioEnergy Institute, Emeryville, California... ... | reverse complement strand
TCGCCGGCGGACATCACGGCGTGCCCCCTACGCACCTGGATATCCAGCAGGTGACCAGGCATCCCGAGCTGCTTCGCAGTCCCGAATGCGCTCAGTCATGGCGGGACGTGCAGTGGGAATTGCTTGACTGGTGCGCGGAAGAGTGCGGCGTTCAAAAACGACTTCCGCACTGGCGGTCCGTCAAGCTTCCGCAGCAGGCGCAGGTTCTGCTGACCGGGCTGGTGATTGTGGCGGATTGGATCGCCAGCAATTCAGACTTATTTCCATATTTTCCGGACGCACAGAAGGTCGGTGAGCATGAGCGCGTGTCCGCTGCGTGGCGCGCGCTGGATCTGCCCAAGCCGTGGCGGGCCATCCCTCCATCCATCGAGGACATCTTCTCTGCACGCTTTTCCCTGCCTTCCGGAGCGCAGCCCCGGCCGGTGCAACGGCGCGCGGTGGAGATCGCCCAGGCGATGAGCCGACCAGGGCTGCTGCTCATCGAAGCACCGATGGGAGAGGGGAAGACCGAGGCGGCCTTGGCGGTGACGGAGGTTTTCGCGGCCCGATCAGAAGCCGGTGGATGCTATGTGGCACTGCCCACCATGGCCACGGGGAACGCGATGTTCCCTCGCCTGCTGAGCTGGCTGGGCAGGGTGTTCGAAGGCCGGGAAGGGCGGCAGGCGGTCCATCTGGCGCACTCCAAGGCGGCCCTCAACGAGCAGTACGTCGAGCTGGTACGGGCTGGTCGACGCGCCGTGCGAGGCGTCGAGATCGACGGCGCCCCATCGGAGTGGCGGCCCCGCGCGGACCGGCGGGCGGCGTCAACCGAGCTGATCGCCCACCAGTGGCTGCGGGGCCGGAAGAAGGCGATGCTCGCCGAGTTCGGGGTGGGGACGATCGACCAGCTTCTCTTCATGGGACTGAAGAGCCGCCACCTGGCGCTCCGTCACCTGGCGCTGGCGGGCAAGGTCGTCGTCATCGACGAGGCGCACGCCTACGACACCTATATGAACGCGTACCTCGATCGGGTGCTGTCCTGGCTTGGCGCCTATGGGGTGCCCGTCGTGGTGCTGTCGGCGACGCTGCCCGCACGTCGCCGACGGGAGCTCGCGGAAGCCTACAGCGGCGCGACCACGCTTGCCGAGATCGAGAGCGCCTCCGGGTACCCGCTGATCACGGCCGTCGAGCGCGATCGGCCACCGGTGATCGAAGCCGTTCCAGGATCCGGGCGGGACATCGACGTCCATCTGGAACGGCTCGACGACGATCTGCCCACGCTGACGGAGCGGCTGAGGCGGGAACTCGCCGACGGCGGATGCGCCCTGGTGATCCGCAACACGGTGGATCGGGTGCTGGAGACCGCCGACCATCTCCGCGGCTCCTTCGAGAACGTGCTCGTGGCACATTCACGTTTCCTCGACCTCGACCGGCTGAACAAGGACGCCACGCTGCTCAGGCTCTTCGGCCCTCCGGGCACGGCCAAGCAACGGCCGACGGCCCCATACATCGTCGTGGCGAGCCAGGTCGCCGAGCAGTCCCTGGATATCGATTTCGATCTTCTGGTGTCCGACCTCTGCCCGATCGACCTGCTGCTCCAACGGATGGGCCGTCTTCACCGCCATCAGCGCGGCGAGGGGCAGAGCGAGCGCCCGGAGCGGCTGCGCACCGCACGCTGCCTGGTGACCGGAGCCGACTGGGCGGCGTCGCCGGTCGAGCCGGTGGCCGGCTCGCGGCGGGTCTATGGCCTGTACCCGCTGCTGCGCGCGGCCGCCGTGCTCGAGCCGTACCTGTCGGGGACCGCACCCACCGGCAACGTGGTACGGCTGCCGCACGACATCAGCCCACTGGTGCAGCGCGCCTACGGGCCCGAGCCGGTCGGCCCGGAGCAGTGGCAGGATGCGCTGGCCCGCGCCCGAGAGGCGCACGAGCTGCAGCGGAGCAAGCAGCACCAGAAGGCACAGGACTTCCAGATCAACCCGGTCGGCAAGCCCGGTAGTGCCCTGATCGGCTGGCTGGACGCCGGTGTCGGCGACGCGGACGACACGCGGAAGGGCCGCGCCCAGGTCCGTGACACCCCAGAGTCATTGGAGGTGCTGGTCGTGCAGCGGCGCGCCGACGGGGCCCTCATCACCGTGCCGTGGCTGTCGGATGGGCGTGGCGGGCTGGAGCTCCCCACCGAGTCGGTTCCCGAGCCACGGCTCGCCCGCATCGTCGCCGCCTGCGGCCTGCGTCTGCCGTACCAGTTCTCCGATCCGGAGACGCTGGACCGGGCGATCCAGGAACTGGAGACCCAGTGCATTCCGGCCTGGCAGAGCGAGGACAGTCACTGGCTCGCCGGGGAGCTGATCCTCGTCCTCGACGAAAACTGTCGTACCCGCCTGGCAGGCTACGACCTGCATTACTCCGAAGCCGATGGTCTGAGGGTCGCCCATGCCGAGTGAAGCGTCATTTGACCTGACCAGCTGCCCCTGGCTTCCGGTGCGCCTGCTCGACGGCGGGGAAGCCGAGATGTCTCTCCGCGAGGTCTTCGAGCACGCCGGGAGTGTACGGCGGCTGGTCGGTGACGTTCCCACCCAGGAGTTCGCCTTGATACGCCTGCTCCTGGCCATTGTTCACGACGCGCTTCAGGGGCCGGGCGACATCGCTGACTGGAACGATCTACGAAGCGCAGGGCTCCCGGTCAAGAAGATCATCGCTTATCTCGACGAGTACCGGCATCGGTTCGACCTGCTGCACCCGACCGAGCCGTTCCTTCAGTGCCCGAGCTTGGAGGTAACCGGTGGCCCCCGCCCGCTGGACTGCCTGGTCGCCGATGTGCCCAACGGCCACCCGTTCTTCACCATGCGCGCCCGAGGCGTGACGCGGCTGAGCTTCGCCGAAGCCGCCCGCTGGCTGGTGCACGCCCACGCCTTCGACACCTCCGGTATCAAATCGGGGGCCAAGGGCGACCCCCGGACCAAGGGAGGAAAGGTCTACCCTTTGGGCGTCGCATGGGCGGGCAATCTCGGCGGTGTCTGCATCGACGGCGACACCTTGCAGGAGACACTGCTGCTCAACCTCATCGCCTTCGATACCCACTATCTGCGGCAGGACCCGGACCGTGACCTTCCGGCCTGGCGTCACCCGGTATCCGGGCCGCGTGAGCTGGATCCGATCGAGCTGAGCAGACGTCCGGCGGGTCTGCGCGACCTGTACACCTGGCAGTCCCGGAGAGTGCGGCTCGTCCACGACGGAGACGGCGTCACCGGAGTGATCCTCGCCTACGGTGATCCGCTTTCCCCGCGGAACATGCACCAACGGGAGCCCATGACCGGCTGGCGGCGCAGCCCGAACCAGGAGAAGAAGCTCGGGCTCGCCCAGGTCTATCTGCCGCAGGAGCACGACCCGAGCCGGAGCGCCTGGCGCGGTCTGGGAGCGCTGATCGCCGGCAACGCGCCGGGGACGGAGCAGCGTGGTGAGGCCGCTTCCAGCATCAGGCCGCGCATTCTCGAGTGGGCGGCCAGGCTGAGCGAAGAGGGGGACCTTCCCCCGGACTTCCTGATCCGGGCGCGGCTGATCGGTGTGGTCTATGGCACCCAGCAGTCGGTGATCGACGAGATCATCGATGACGCTGTGACGATGCCGGTCGTGTTGCTGCACCGTGACCACCGCGACCTGGGGCAGGCGGCGATCGACGCGGTCGCGGACGCTGAGGCCGCGGTGAGCGCGCTGGGCGATTTCGCCGCCGATCTGGCCCGCGCGGCCGGCGCCGAGCACGAGCCCGCCAGGGCGTCGGCGCGTCATGCCGGGTTCGCCGCCCTCGACGGCCCGTTCCGCCACTGGCTTGCCGGGCTGCGTCCAGACCACGCGCCCCGGGAGGTACGGGCCGCCTGGCAGCGGGAGGCCCGCGGGATCATCCTCCGCCTGGGTGACGAGGTGCTGCGATCGGCCGGCGATGCCGCTTGGGAGGGGCGGGTCATCCGCGAAGCATCCGGCGACCGCTGGTTGAACGCATCGTCCGCCGAGGCGCTGTTCCGGGCGCGGCTGGCCAAGGCGTTGCCGCTGGCCGGGGCGGGCTCGGCCGACGACTAGAGAGGAAGGCGAGCATGACGTCACCAAGCCCCACCGCTCAGCGCCGCGTCGACGAACTGGTCGCGCATGTCGTCGGCGAGTATGTGTCCGAGCTCCAGCGGGGCTACCTGGACGATCACAGCGTGGCGGTCGCGGCCCTGGCACAGCTGCGGCGCGGCGCGGGGAAACTGATCCAGGACGTGCCGGATCTGTGGGGTGTGTGCGGCATCGAGCGCCTGTATGCCGACGAGGACGGTCTGCACCACAACCAGCCCGAGCACGTCCAGCTGAAGGCGGAGAACGCCATGTTCTTGGCGGTGACCCTGTATGCGCTGCATCAGCAGTCGCACAGCAAGGACAGGATGCATCGCCCCGGGGTCGGGCTGGGCACCGCGGTACGCCGTCTGATGCCTGAACACACGATCGATGAGCCGATCCGCCGACGGTTTGTCCGGCTGGGGACGGCCACCGATCTCGAGGCTCTCGCCTACCGGTTGCGCGAGATCGTCTCCCTGCTGCGCCGCGAGGCCATCCCCCTCGACTACGCCCTGCTGGCCTCCCAGCTCTACCAGGCCCAGTTCCCGGACGGGCTGCGTCAGGTCCGCCGGCAGTGGGGCCGCAGCTTCCACACGTACCGAACCGAGTCCTCCTCCAACGGGGAGGTCGAGACCGTGAAGGATGATCGATGAGCCGGACCATCCTGGAAATCCACGCATTGCAGACCGTGCCGCCGAGCTGCCTCAACCGCGACGACACCGGAACCCCCAAGAGCGCGGTCTACGGCGGGGTACGGCGGGCACGGGTGTCCAGCCAGGCGTGGAAGCGGGCGATCAGGCGAGCGTTCCATGACCGGCTCGACCCCTCCGAGCTCGGTGTCCGCACCCGTCAGGTGGCCAAGGCGCTCGCCGAGCGCATCACTGCGCTCGATGGATCGATCGGCGAGCAAGAGGCCTGGTCGCTGGCCGCCGAGACCGTCCAGATCGCCACCGGAACGAAGATCGAGCCCCCGAAGCGCAAGGCGGACAAGGAGGACGCCGAGCCGGTGGCGCCAGAATCGAAGTACCTGCTGTTTCTCAGCGCTCACCAGCTTCAGGGCTTGGCCGAGCTCGCGGTAAAAGCCCGCGGGGCGGGATCCGTCAAGGACTTCTTCAAGGACAAGGGCAACAGGGACCTTGCCCGGCGGATCGCCAACACCCGTCACTCGATCGACATCGCCCTGTTCGGGCGGATGGTCGCCGATGCGACCGACATCAACGTCGACGCGGCCGCGCAGGTCGCGCACGCCATCAGCGTGCACCGGGTGGACATCGAATCCGACTACTACACGGCCGTCGACGACTTCAAAGGCCAGGAGGACGACCGGGGCGCGGGAATGATCGGCACGGTCGAGTTCAACTCGGCGACCCTCTACCGCTTCGCCGCGCTCGACATCGACCTGCTTGGCAGCAACCTCGGCAAAGGCCTGCGCGAGGACGAGCCGGTGAGCGAGCCCGTGCGTCGTGCCACGGAGGCCTTCGTCGAGTGCTTCCTCACCTCTCTGCCCACCGGGAAGATCAACACCTTCGCCAACCACACCCTGCCGGAGGCTGCGATCATCAAGCTGCGCTCCTCACGGCCGATCAGCTTCGTGGGCGCCTTTGAGGAGCCGTGCCGAACCGAGCCGGAGATCGGCGGCTACATGCGGCAGGCATGCCAGCGCCTGGCGGCCTACATCCCGGAGATCGAGCGGGCCTACGGCGTCGGCGAGGACGATCCTTGCTGGGTGCTGCAGGTGGGCCACGCGACCGAGGCGTTGGCCGGCCTCGGCGTCCGGCTTCCGCTCCCCGAGCTGGTGCCGGCGGTCGGGGCGGAGGTGGCGCGACGGCAGGGCGGCGCATGAGTGTCCTGTTGATGCAGCTCGCAGGACCGCTGCAGTCCTGGGGCTCCTCCTCACGATTTGCTCGGCGGTCCACGGAACCGGCACCGACGAAAAGCGGTGTGATCGGGCTGCTGGCCGCCGCTCAGGGGCGTCGGCGAGGCGCCGATCTCACCGATCTCGCCCGGCTTCGCTTCGGTGTCCGGATCGACCAGCCGGGTGTCTCGGTGCGGGACTTCCAGACCGCGCATCACTTCGTCACGGACGAGGCGATGCCGGTGTCCGAGCGCTACTACCTCGCCGACGCGGTCTTCGTGGCCGCGGTCGAAGGCGAGCAGCGGCTCATCCACGACCTGCACCGGGCCTTGCGCACCCCGGCGTTCCTGCCCTATCTGGGCCGACGCTCCTGCCCGCCCGCTCGCCCGATCGACCTGGGAGTACGCGACGACCTCACCCTGGTCGAGGCGCTGGAGCGGGAGGAATGGCACGCGGCCCCATGGCACCAGCGGCGACACCGCGACAGGTACGTCACGCTTGAGGCGTTGGTCGAGGCGGCCCCCGAGGACGGGCCCGCCGATACCCTGCGCGACCAGCCAGTGAGTTTCGACCCGCTGCACCGCCGCTATGCCCTGCGTGGAGTGCTGCGGCTGTCCTTCCAGATCCCCAATCCCGCCGCGCGCTCCGCCGCAGTGCCGAGCCATGATCCGACAGCCGTGCTGAGAGGCACCTGATGTACCTCACCCGCTTTCGCATCAACATCGCCCGCATCGGTGCGCGGCGACTGCTCTCCTCCCCGCAGATGATGCATGCGGCGGTGCTGTCGTCCTTCGCCGAAGCCCCGAAACCGGACGCGGACGGCCCGCGCATCCTGTGGCGGGTCGACCGCGACGGCGCGGCCGCCACATACCTCTACATCGTCAGCCCGGCCAGGCCCGACCTGACCCACCTGGTGGAACAGGCCGGCTGGCCGGAGACAGGCCGATGGGAGACATTCGAATACGGCCCGTTCCTCAACCGGCTCACCAAGGGCGAACAGTGGGCCTTCCGCCTCACGGCCAACCCCGTGCACACGGCCCGCCGCAAGAATGACGAACCGACGAAGATCACCGCCCACGTAGGCCTGCGCCATCAAATCGACTGGCTCCTCAAACGCCAGGAACACGCAGGCTTCCGCATCGTGGAGAAGGCACCGGAGCGCCGGCTGATCCCCGAGCTGGACCGGTACGAGCTGCTCGTGCACAACCGGCGCAACCTCGTATTCAGGAAGGGCGGCCAGAAAGATCCGGTCACCGTGGTCGCAGTCACCTACGACGGCCGCTTGGAAGTCACCGATCCGGACGCATTGCGCCGTACCCTCACCCATGGCCTGGGCAGGGCGAAAGCCTACGGCTGCGGCCTGATGACCTTGGGGAAGGCCTAGCCGTGGCGACGGCGGGCCGGCGGGGCGCTTCTTCGCCCCGGGAACTCACTCGAATGGGAGATCGCATCTCATTCGTCTACCTCGAGCGCTGCATCGTGCACCGCGAGGACAACGCGATCACCGCCGAGGACGCCGACGGCATCATCCATATTCCCGCGGCCACCATCGGGACACTGCTGCTCGGACCGGGAACCCGTGTCACTCACCAGGCCATGGCGGTGTTGGCGGACTGTGGAGCGGGAGTCGTCTGGGTGGGCGAACGCGGCGTGCGTTTCTATTCCGGGGGCAGATCGCTCAACCGCTCATCCGCATTGGTCGAGGCCCAGGCCGCAAAGTGGGCCAATCGCCGCACCAGGCTGGAAGTAGCACGCGAGATGTACCGCATGCGCTTCCCCGACGAGAATCCTGACGGCCTGACCCGGCACGAGCTTCTCGGACGGGAAGGGCGAAGGGTCAAGGAGTGCTATCGGGCACATGCCGCGCGGGTCGGCGTGCCGTGGAACGGGCGGATCTACACCCCTGGTTCCTTCGACTCGGGCGACCCTGTGAACCAGGCCATCACCGCAGCGGCCCAGTGCATGTACGGCATCGCCCAGACGACGATCCATGCACTGGGCTGTGCACCCGGTCTCGGCTTTATCCACTCCGGTCACGAGCTTGCCTTCGTCCTGGATATCGCTGACCTCTACAAGACCGAGATAGCCATCCCCATCGCGTTCGACGTCGCTGCCGAAAGCCCGGAAGACGTGGGGCCTCGCACCCGCCGCGCCATACGCGACCACGTCAACGAAATCAACTTGCTGCGCCGATGCGTAAACGACATCAAACATCTCCTTCTGCCCGACGCGGAAGGAGGCGACCCCACCGGAGACGACTACGATCGCGTCACCCTGCAGAGTGACCACGGCGAAGTCGCGTCCGGCCGAAACTACGCAGGCCACGACTTCTACGAGGTGGAATGGTGACGATCGTCGTCCTTACCAACTGCCCCGTCGGTCTCCGCGGCTTCCTGACGCGATGGCTCATGGAGATTTCACCAGGTGTCTTTATCGGCAACCCGTCAGCGCGCGTCCGAGAGGCCGTGTGGACCGAGGTGCAGGCCTACGCGAACACAGGCCGGGCCCTCCTCGCCTACACCACCGATAACGAACAGGGCTTCACCTTTGAGACTCATGACCACAAATGGCATCCAGTGGATCACGAGGGCCTCACCCTGATCCGTCGCCCCAAGGAAGGAGCCGGCGTTGCCGCTGTTCCACCTCCGTCCGGATGGAGCAAGGCGGCAAAACGCCGCCGTTATGGCAGACGTTAAGCAGTTCGCCTCTTACCCCACCGATGGCCGCACTACCTCCGGCGACTGGCACCCAGGCCGATGAGGTCGGCGATATGTCCGTTTCTGCAAAAGTGCTCGGAAACCGCCTCGTCTCCGCCTAAACTCGCAGGTCAGGAAGTGTGCTCCCCGCGCACGCGGGGATGATCCCATTGAAGCATTATTTGTTTGTATATGCCCGTCGTGCTCCCCGCGCACGCGGGGATGATCCCGCAGCGGCACGCCGTGCGTCGGTCGCCTTGCCGTGCTCCCCGCGCACGCGGGGATGATCCGCCGCCGTCGGACCCCCGCCCAGCATGGGCGGGGTGCTCCCCGCGCACGCGGGGATGATCCGGCGCTTGCTCCTAATACGTTTGCTGACATGGAGTGCTCCCCGCGCACGCGGGGATGATCCCTCCATCGTCGTGCCGTCGGTCCCGGTCTGCAGGTGCTCCCCGCGCACGCGGGGATGATCCCGTTGGGGCAGTGTTGGTCACTGGCTGTCTCCTTGTGCTCCCCGCGCACGCGGGGATGATCCCGGCGTCCTGGCCCTCAACCCCCTTGGCCTGCTGTGCTCCCCGCGCACGCGGGGATGATCCCTGGACCTCAAGGTCAAGGACAAGAGCGCCGCCGTGCTCCCCGCGCACGCGGGGATGATCCCAGCGACCTGCTGCTGACCGCCCGCAACGACATGTGCTCCCCGCGCACGCGGGGATGATCCCAACTCCGAAACGTTCCGGAACATTGTCACGGCGTGCTCCCCGCGCACGCGGGGATGATCCCAGGACCGTGGCGACCGGCCGCTGCCGCTGGTCGTGCTCCCCGCGCACGCGGGGATGATCCCAGCTCGTAGGCGACCTCGCTGGCGGACCTGCTGTGCTCCCCGCGCACGCGGGGATGATCCCTGCTCGACGGCGGCGCGTGCCTGCTCGGCGAGGTGCTCCCCGCGCACGCGGGGATGATCCCACGGAGGTGCCCCGGCCCGTGCCGGGCCATGTGTGCTCCCCGCGCACGCGGGGATGATCCCACCGGGAGGATCGTGCGGGTGACCTCGCCCCAGTGCTCCCCGCGCACGCGGGGATGATCCCGACATCGCGCTCGACCTGGGTGACACCACTCCGTGCTCCCCGCGCACGCGGGGATGATCCCAACATGCGCTCCGGCAGTGTGACCGCGGCCAAGTGCTCCCCGCGCACGCGGGGATGATCCCCAGAACCTCGGCCTGGACAACTTCGGTGGCGAGTGCTCCCCGCGCACGCGGGGATGATCCCATGGAGGGCCACGTCCGCTGAGGTGGTGTAAAAGCAGCCACCGCGTGATCCGTTTCCCGCAGGTTAAGCGGTAAGCGACTCAGGAAGCCGCTCTTGGTCCGGTGTGCCGCCGGCAATCACCTGAAGCCGGATCTTGGCCAAGATGTCCAAGCCCATGGAGCGGCGGGATTCGGTCCACTCGCCGGTCTGCTCGGCCAAAACCGCGCCGACCAGCCGGATGATCGCAGCCCGGTCCGGGAAGATCCCCACCACATCCGTGCGGCGGCGGATCTCTTTGTTCAGCCGTTCCCGGGGATTGTCCGACCAGATCTGCCTCCAGATCTCCCGGGGGAAGGCGGCGAAGGCCAGAAGGTCGTCACGGCCCGCATCCAGGTGGTCGGCGGCGGCAGGATACTTGGCTGCAAGGGCGTCGACGACCCAGGCGTGCTGGGTGCGCACCTGCCCGGCCGATGGCTGGTCGAAGATCGTGCGGACCAGCGTGGCGACCCAGGGCTGGGCGGACTTGGGCACCGTGGTGAGCAGGTTGCGCAGACAGTGGGTACCGCAGCGCTGCCAGGCGGCGCCGGGCAACGTGGCGCCGATCGCCTCGACCAGCCCGGTGCGGGCGTCGGAGACCACCAGCCGCACGCCTGACAGGCCGCGGGCGACCAGGCCGCGCAGGAACGCAGCCATCCGGTGCCGTCCTCGCCTGAGGTGACCTCAACCCGCTGCCCGTTGGCGTTGACCGCTGTGGCGATCAGGACGTGCACGTTGACGGTCCGCCCGCCTTCGCGGACCTTCTGGGTGAGGGCGTCCAGCCACACAAACGTGCAGGGGCCGGTGTCCAAGGGGCGGATGCGGAAGGCCTCCACCTGCTCGTCCAGCGTCTTGGCCATGGCCGAGACCTGGCTTTTGGAGATGCCGGAGAGATGCCGAGCTGCTCGACGAGCTTGTCCATGCGTCTGGTGGACGCCCCCAGAAGGTAGCTGGTGGCGATGACGCTGATGAGGGCCTGCTCGGCACGGCGGCGCTGTAGCAGCCATTCGGGGAAATACGGCCCCCTTCGCAGCTTGGGGATGGCGAGCTCGATGGTGCCGGCGCGGGGTGTCCCATTCGCGTTTGCGGTAGCCGTTGCGGTGGTTGGCCCGCTGGGCGCTGCGCTCGCCGTAGGCGGCGTTGCAGAGGCTGTCCGCCTCGGCTGGCATCAACGCCTCGGCCATGGTCTTCACCATGGTTCGCGACAGATCGGGATCCTGGGCCTGGATCTGCTCTGCAAGCCAGGCGGCGGGGTCCAGGCTGTTGCCGGCGGCCATCGCTTGTCCTCCTTCGATCTTGACCGGGAATCACGAAGGATCTACGCGATGGCCGCTTCGTGTGTCCGGCGGCGTTCCTGTCACCTGGTCAAACTCTTACACCACTTCCGTGGACGCAGCTGGGGATCATCCCCGCGTGCGCGGGGAGCACGGGCCGTTCGAACAGGCGCATGGCGCGGGCGAGGGATCATCCCCGCGTGCGCGGGGAGCACCTGCTCATCAGCGTGACCGAGTACCAGTCGGAGGGATCATCCTCGCGTGCGCGGGGAGCACGGCCTCACGCTGATCTTGAACTGCTGGCCGGCGGGATCATCCCCGCGTGCGCGGGGAGCACCCGTTCAGCTCGGCGTAGACGGTGTCGTGCTTGGGATCATCCCCGCGTGCGCGAGGAGCACATCGTGCCGAACGGCCCGGCCCGCAGCACCGTGGGATCATCCCCGCGTGCGCGGGGAGCACAGCAGTGTGGCGAGCACCTCGGCGGGGGTCGGGGGATCATCCCCGCGTGCGCGGGGAGCACCGCCGACGCCCTCGCCGAAGACCTGCCGCAACGGGGATCATCCCCGCGTGCGCGGGGAGCACACGGTGGGAGACACGTCGTCTTGGGGGGACGGGATCATCCCCGCGTGCGCGGGGAGCACGGCGACCTGTACGGAAGGGCTGTCGGTGCCGCGGGATCATCCCCGCGTGCGCGGGGAGCACGCTCCTCGCGACGCCTCTTGGCGCTGGTCACCGGGATCATCCCCGCGTGCGCGGGGAGCACTCCTCGCCCGCCTCTCCGTCCCCGGAGCCAAGGGGATCATCCCCGCGTGCGCGGGGAGCACCGACGGGTCACCTCGCCGGCGGGCGAGGTGCCGGGATCATCCCCGCGTGCGCGGGGAGCACATCGAGCCGACCGTCGAGCTTGTCGCCGAGATGGGATCATCCCCGCGTGCGCGGGGAGCACAAGGTCCGTAGCGAGCTGCTGCTTGACGAGCGGGGATCATCCCCGCGTGCGCGGGGAGCACTCCCACCTGGGCTGCGCCTCGACGTCCCCCGGGGGATCATCCCCGCGTGCGCGGGGAGCACCCGACGAGGAGTACGCGGCGACCCTGGAGGCCGGATCATCCCCGCGTGCGCGGGGAGCACTACGCCGTGCTCGCGCTGGTCGGTTCGAGCGGGGGATCATCCCCGCGTGCGCGGGGAGCACTGGCCGGGGGTGCTCGCCAGGACGGCCAGC
>Ga0310834_101688_pt1 | contig 12431 bp, 8 predicted proteins | sample SM_ome_2_FD_201314 | JGI IMG/M metagenome (GOLD analysis project Ga0310834, IMG submission 201314) | Sorghum-adapted microbial communities enriched on stacked mutant (SM) sorghum from Joint BioEnergy Institute, Emeryville, California... ... | reverse complement strand
ACTCGACGGACTGCTGCTCGTTCAGGGTTTCACTCCGGATCGACTCCCACAACTGCCGGACGACGGTGATGTCATCACCCCGCTCCACCAGCCGTCCCTGAAGCTGGTCATCCAGGTAGGCGACATCGTCGCCATCGACGAGGGTGGCGATCACGAAGGGGCCGTTCAGCCCAGCGTACGCGCCCGCACTCGTCGGCACGACCTGCACCCGAACCCGCGGCCGGTCCGCGCACAGCTTGGCGATGTGGACGAGCTGGTCCCGCATCACCGCCCGCCCGCCGACCGGCTGGTGCAGTACCCGCTCATCGATCACGGCGGTGAACATCGGCGGGTTGTCCCGGGCCAGCATCTCCTGTCGGGCCAACCGGGCAGCCACCTGCTGCTCGACCTGGTCCCCCGTCAGCAGACCGCCGCTGGCCAGCAGCGCCCGCGCGTACCCCTCGGTCTGCAACAGTCCCGGGACGACCGAGAGTTGGAAGCAGCGCAGCGCGATCGCCTCCTGCTCGAAGGCCGCCCACTGGCGGAACCAGGGCAGCACCGGCCCCGGCCCGAGCACCTGCTGGATCCGCTCCAGCAGCCCTCCGGTCTCCAACACCGCGTCGCAGCGCCTGGCGAAGTCCCTGGTCGGACGACGCTGACACAGCTCGATCTTGGCGACCAGCGCCGCCGAGAAGTTGATCCGCTGCGCCAGCGCTTCCTGGGACAGCCTGGCGGCGCTGCGGAACCGGCGTAACTCACCGGCGAAGAGGCTGAGTGTGGAGGGTGGCTCGGCCACGGACAGGCTCCTTACCTCGGGATGATCGGCACCGGACATCGATCCAGGTCGCCGCGCGAACGCTTCCGACAGTAGTGCCTGGATCACCAGACTGTGTGTCAGGAAACGCGCCCGTCCGGCAACCGGGACCCGACCCGGTGGGCGCTTCTCCCCCCGCCCCGGAGACCGGTCCCTCTCGCGCCTCCACTCCGGTCTCCGGGGCTTCCCCCACCAGCGCCTTGGAGGTCCTCCGATGTGGCCACTGTCGCGCCGTCCACCCGAGCCTGTCCGGTACGCCCCGCGGCACGGCCGCGACTGGCGTCGCCTCTGGTCACGCCGCTGCCACTGCGGTGACCGCTGGCCGTGTCCGGACCGGATCAACCCGCCGCCGCCCGTGCCGCCGTACCCGGCGACCCGGCCCGGGACCCTCGCCGGCCACCGGGCTGACGCGCACCGGTCGCCGCGGCGCCGGAAGCACGACACGAACGGGGAACCGCCACGGTCGACCGAGCCCGATCCGCCCTGGCCGATCCCGCCCGGCCCGGCCTGGCCGGCGTACCCCGGATCCGGCTGGAACGCGCCGACACAGGCCAACTGGGTCGGGGCGGCGGCGCTGCTCACCCTCGGCCAGGCCGCCCGGACCGGACGTACTCCGCGATGAGGGCCTGGTCCGGGCCACCGGAGGACCGGACGCCCGAGCCGTCCCGCCGACCGTCACGGCCACCGCACCCGCCGGAACCACCGGGTCGGCCCGAACCGCCGCACCGGCGGGAGGTACCGCAGCCGCACCCCGGGGTGCCGCCTCGGCAGGGCGGTGCGCACCTGCCGCTGCGACCGCTCTGGCTGTGCCGGCGGTGCGGGCATCCCTGGCCGTGCGCGACCGCCCGGCTGACCCTGCTGCACGACTACCGGGACAACCGGGTCGCGCTGCACATCCACCTCGGTTCGGCGCTCTTCGCCGCCACCGCCGACCTGTGCCGGCTCAACCCGGAGCCCGGACCCGACCCGGCCGCGCTGTTCGCCCGCTTCCTCGGGTGGGCCCGCCCACCCGGGCAGCCCTGACCCGGCTCCCGGTCGGTGGCGGATCTCCTGGTCACCGCGGTCGGCCTGCGGGGCGTTGTTCCGCCGGCCGCCCGCGCGGTGTACGGCCTGGGCGGCGTCGCCACCCTCGTGGTCGCGACGGTGCCGAAGGTCGACGGTCACCCCGCCCGCGCACGGGACCGCCGCCGTGGTGGGTTTCGTCGCGCTCGGGGTCTGGCCGGCGGTGGCCCTGCTGCCCGGGCGAGGAGCCGGGGGCGGGGTCGGGTGGTCGGAGGAGCCGGAACGGCGGCCGGGACACCGACCAGGACGGCGGTCGGGACACCGGCCGGGAAGCCGACCGTGGGCGGTGCGCCCTCCGGCGGCGCTGGCCGCGACCGGGGTGATGCTCGGCGGCGGACTGTGGCTCGCGGTGCAGGTGCCCGACGGCGCGCGGCGCGATCCGGGTACGCGAACACGCCGTGACCGGCGTGGCGGGGCCGGTGTCGGGTCGGACACGCCGACCGTCGCTCCGGACAATCCCCCGGCCACGCCGGTCACGGACCGGATCGGATGGTCGATCAGTAGACGCTGACGCCGTAGGCGTTGAGCGCCTCGACGACCGGCTGGAAGTAGGTGACCCCACCGACCGTGCAGTTGCCGCTGCCGCCGGAGGTCAGGCCGAGCGCGGTGCTGCCGGAGAAGAGCGGGCCGCCGCTGTCACCCGGCTCGGCGCAGACCGTGGTCCGGATCAGCCCGGAGACGGTGCCGCTGCCCTGGTAGGTGACGGTGACGTTGAGCGCGGTCACCCGGCCGCTGCGCAGCCCGGTGGTGCTGCCGCTGCGCTGCACCGACTGGTTGACCACCGGGTTGGCGGCGCCGGTGATGTCCTGGTACCGGCCGTTGTAGAGGTACACGTCGCCCGGCTGCTGCGCGACGCCGGCGGCGTACCGGACGATGCCGTAGTCGTTGCCGGGGAAGCTGCTGCCGACCCGGGTGCCGATGGTCGAGCCGCCGGCCGTCCAGTTGGCGCCGATGTTGGTGCAGTGCCCGGCGGTGAGGAAGTAGTAGGTGCTGCCGCCGCGGACGTTGAAGCCGAGCGAGCAGCGGGCGCCGCTGGTGTAGATGGCGTCACCGCCGGAGATCAGGGTGCTCAGGGTGCCCGGGATCTGCTGGATCCGCACCGCACCGCCGAACGGGGCGACCACCGCCTTGATCTTGGTGAGCTTGTCGCCGGTGATCGTGCTGTCCACGTCCACGACCACCTGGTTGCTGACCGGGTCGACGTACCAGGCGGTGCCGGGAATCCGGGCCGACTTGTCGAGCGCGTCGGTGACCCTGGCGAGTTCGGCGGCGCCGCGGGCGACGATCCGCGGGATCGCCCCGGCCGCCCGAACCTCGCGGGCGGCGGCTTCGTCGGTCACCATGACGACCATCTTGCCGCTCGCCTCGTCGAGATACGTCCCGGCGGAGCGGTCACCGAGCCGCTCGGAGAGCGTCGTCGCGGCCTCCGGGGACGCGACGACCGCGGGCGCGGCGTGCACGGGGGCACCCGCCAGCACTCCGGCGACCAGGGTGCCGGCGGTGATGGCCACCGCGACACGACGCATCGGGGACCTCGTGGGTCGCATGGGACCTCCCAAAGGGGGGTTGGAGGGGCGCTGCACCGGGTTTCGGCGCATCGGTCACGAGTATTCAGACATTTAAGATCGCCAACAAGGCACCGGCCATATCGACTCGACAGGGACGTACACCTTATGGATGTCGGTCGCCGGATACGGCAGATTCGTCGCCTCGCTCCCACCGGCGGACAGGGTGGCCGGCAGGTTCACCGGAATCGGGCCCCGTCCGTCGCGGCACCGTTGTAGACGTTCAGGATCGTCTATATGATCCGGCCACCCCCACTGACCCAGGCAACCGTGATCCGGAGGCCGCCGATGTCCACCGCCGTTCCCCGCCGTCTACCCCGGCTCCGCTCCGTCCTGCTCGCCGCCGTCGTCCTCGTCTCCTCGGTCGCACTCGCGGCCGGCCCGGCCAACGCCGACGCCGGCCCGCCGCCCAGCTCGATGGCGAGCATGGGTGACTCGATCACCCGCGGGTTCAACGCCTGCGGCTGGTACGTCGACTGCCCGTCCCGCTCGTTCAGCACCGGCACCGACTCCGCGGTGAACAGCCACTACCTGCGGATCCGCGCGGTGAACCCGGCGATCAACGGCCGCAACCACAACGTCGCCCGCACCGGGGCGAAGTCGGCGGACATGCCGGGTCAGGCCGACGCGGCCGTCGCGCAGAACGTCGGCTACGTCACCATGCTGATCGGCGCCAACGACGCCTGCACCAGCTCCGAGGCCAGCATGACCCCGGTGGCCACGTTCCGGGCCAACATCGACGCCGCGCTCAGCCGGTTGAAGTCCGGGCTGCCCAACGCCCGGGTGTTCGTGATCAGCATCCCGGACGTCCACCGGCTCTGGACGGTCGGCCGCAACGACCTCCTCGCCCGGACCGCCTGGTCGCTGTTCGGGATCTGCCAGTCGTTGCTGGCCAACCCGACCTCCAACGCCCAGGCCGACGTGGACCGCCGCAACCGGGTACGGCAGCGGGTCGTGGACTACAACACCCAGCTCGCCCAGGCCTGCGCCGCCTACGGCCCCAACTGTGTCTTCGACGGCAACGCGGTCTTCAACTACCCGTTCACCCTGGCCCAGCTCTCCGGCTGGGACTACTTCCACCCCAACGCCGACGGCCAGCAGGTGCTGGCGAGCGTCTCGTACGCCGCTGGTTTCCGCTGGTAGCCGCCGGTCGCGGCGCCACGGGCGCCGGTCGGGCCGGACCCGCAGTGGCGTTCCTTCCGGCTGGTCAGGCCCGACCGGCCCCGGCGTGTCGGCCGGCGCCGGTCGCCGCCGTGGGCCGGTAGGCGACCAGGCCGTCCCCGGTCGCCGCGACCACCAGCCCGGGCAGCGCCACCAGGCCGGTCACCGGCCCGGTGAGTCCGCTGGTCCAGCCGGGCTCAAGGTCGTCCGTGACGGGGTGCCACCGCAGGGCGGCACCGTCGGCCACCACCAGCCATCCGGTGGCCCCGGAGTGGGCCACCGCGAGCGAGCGCACCGGCCCGGTCGCGGTCAGCACCGGGGTCGGCTCGGCGCCCGCCCAGCCGGCGTCGGCCGGACCGGAGGCCGGGTCGGCTGCCGGACCGGGAGCAGGACCGGAGGCGGCCGGGTCGCGGGGCACGTCGGGCCGCAGCAGGTCCGTGACGTCGACGGCGCGGACCAGGCCGCTGCGTCCCGCACCGAAGACCAGCGCCCGCCCGTCGACGGTCGCCGCCACCACGGCGTACGCCGCGCCGCCGTGCCCGTCCAGCACCACGCCGAGCCCACGGCCGGACCGCAGGTCCCAGAGCCGTACCGTGTCGTCCCCGGCCGCGGTGAGCGCGACCGGTACGCCGTCCAGCTCGGCGGTGACGACCGTGTGGACCGGGGCCGAGTGGTCCCGCCAGGCGACCACCGACCCACCTTCCACCGCGTCGGCCCGGTACACCGTGGACCCGTCCGCCAGCAGCAGCGTCCACACGTCACCGACCCGCGCCGACGCCAGCGCCCCGGGTCGGCGGCCGACGGACGCCGACAGGCCGGCCCCGGCCAGCGCGACCCGGCCGACGTGCTCCCCGGTGACCGGGTCCCGGAGGTCGATGCCGTCCGGGGTGACGCGGGCCAGCGTCGGATGGCTCCCCGGCACCAACAGCGGGGCGGTCCGATGCCCGTTGACGGGCAGCGGCACCTCGGCGCCCGCCGGCCCGGTGACCGCCCGGACCGTCCCGTCGGGAAAGCCGGCTAGCACCACGGGCTCGTCGTCGGCGAGGGTGACGCCGGCCAGCCGGACGGATCCGACGAGCGGTGCGGGGTCGGCGGCCCGGGAGTCGGTGGGGGCAGGGTCGCCAGCCCCGGGGTCGTCCGGTTTCCCGCCGGTCGAGCGCGTGCCGACCGGCCGGAACGGATACGGCCACTCCCCGTCCCACACCCAGACCGCCCCGGCGGCGTCGCCGCTGACCAGTGTCGGCCGGCCGTCGATGTCCACCACGGTCGTGCCGGTCAACGCCGCCTCGTACGGGTAGTGGAACGCCTCCCCCAGCTGTCGGCCGGTTTCCGGCAGCCAGGCCCGCACCGTCGCGTCGTCGGCGCTCCAGACCACCGGCCGCGTGCCGAGCCGGCCCGCCGCGACGGAGTTGACCTCACCCCGGTGCCCGGCGAACGACGGCCCGAGCGGGACCGCGCCGGCCGCCTCCCAGGCCCGGGCCAGCCGTCCGGCCGCGCCGAGCAGCACCAGCCGGCCCCGCCACCGCGTGAAGCCCAGCGTGCTGACCAGCTCCGGAATCTCGAAGCCGTGCTCACCGACCGGCTCGATCCGCACCCCGGCCCCCTCCGTGCCGGTGCCGGTCAGGCGCCAGAGTGAGATCCGCCCGGTGGCGCCGCCGAGCGCCACCAGGAGGTCGTCGTCCCGCTCCGTGGCGGCCAGCGCGGTGACCCGACCGGTGCCCGCCCGCACCACCGCCAGCCGTTGGCCGGCATCGCCCGCCAGCGACCAGACCTGCAGGCGTGGCGCGGCGCCGGCCAGCACCGCGACCGGACGGCCGCCGAGGGTCGCGGTGGCCAACGCGCGGACCTCACCACACCGGCAACGCCACCGGGGGCGACCGGTGGCGAGGTCGCTGACCTGCAGGTGACCGGCCCCGGCGGAGACGATCACGGGCTCGCCGTCGATCCGGACCGCGGCGCAGACGCCGACGTGCGGGCGCTCGTCCGGCACCCCGATGACCCGGCCGTCGCGGAGGTCGAGGACGGCCCGTCTCCCGGCGTAGCTGGTGACCAGCACCCGGGGCCGGCCGCTCCGGTCGTCCGGGTAGCCGGCCAGCCGGGTGACCCAGGCCGGCACCGGCTGGAACGGGCCGCGCCGGCCCGACGGTGGTCGCGGTCGCCGGCCCGCCGGTCCCCAGGTCCACGCCAACTCCCAGGCGACGGCACCGGACGCGGGGTGGCCACCGGTCATCGCCGGGCGACCGTCGTCCGCTCCTGGTCACGGCGGCGACCGCTCCAGGAACCCGACGTATCGAGGTTCATCACATTGACAGGCATGCCACTTCATGCTAGTCCGGGCCGCCGCCACGCCGGCCCGGCCGAAAGCTCCGGCATCCCCGGCAGGCGGGACATAGCGGGGTCGACAGCCACGCTCCGACCCTCGCCCATCCCCTCGCGACCCCGCCGCCGGCCGACTACACACCCCGGGTATACATCGTGCGTATACATGCCATGTATAGTCGCCCCCATGTCGATCGCACAGACGTTCCTGGGCCTGCTCGAAGGCAGCCCACGGCACGGCTACGAGCTCAAGCGCCTCTACGACGAGCGCTTCGGCCAGAGCCGACCACTGCACTACGGACAGGTCTACGCCACCCTGGCCCGGCTGTTGAAGGGTGGCCTGATCCAGGTCGACGGGGTTGAACCGGGAGCCGGACCGGAGCGCAAACGGTACGCGATCACCGCCGCCGGGGTGACCGACGTCGAGCGCTGGCTGAACCAGCCGGAGAAGCCCGACACCTACCTGCAGAACACCCTCTACACCAAGGTGGTGCTCAGCCTGCTGACCGGCCGGAACGCCGCCGACATCCTCGACATCCAGCGCGCCGAACACCTGCGGGTGATGCGCGAGCTGACCCGACGCAAGACCACCGGCGACCTCGCCGACCAGCTCATCTGCGACTTCGCGCTGTTCCACCTCGAAGCCGACCTGCGGTGGCTGGAACAGACCGCCGCCCGACTCGACCAACTCGCCGCGACGCTGCGCACACCGGCGTCACGACCCGACGGGAACGTGCCATGACCCACCCCACCACCGACGACACCGACCGCCCGCTGCTCGCCGCCACCGGGCTGCGCAAGAACTACGGCGCGACCCCGGCGCTCGACGGGGCGACCCTGCACGTGCGCGCCGGCGAGATCGTGGCCGTCATGGGCTCCTCCGGCTCCGGCAAGTCCACGCTGCTGCACTGCCTCGCCGGGATCGTCCAACCCGACGCGGGCGAGGTGCGCTACCGCGGTCGCACGCTCTCGACGATGTCCGACGCCGAACGCAGTGCCCTGCGCCGCACCGACTTCGGCTTCGTCTTCCAGTTCGGACAACTGGTGCCGGAGCTGACCTGCCTGGAGAACGTCGCGCTGCCGCTGCGACTGTCCGGTGTCCGCCGGCGCGAGGCCGAACAGCGCGCGGCGCGCTGGCTGGCCCGGCTGGAGGTCTCCGACGTGGCGGGGAAACGTCCCGGCGAGGTCTCCGGAGGTCAGGGGCAACGGGTCGCGGTGGCCCGCGCCCTGGTCACCACACCCCGGGTGGTCTTCGCCGACGAGCCGACCGGTGCGCTCGACTCACTCAACGGGGAGCAGGTGATGCGGCTGCTCACCGAGGCGGCCCGGAGCACCGGCGCCGCCGTGGTGCTGGTGACGCACGAGCCGCGAGTCGCCGCGTACGCCGATCGGGAGGTCGTGGTGCGTGACGGCCGCACCCGCGAGATCCTGCTGGCGGAACGATGACCGGCCGTCAACCTCGCCTGGGCTGGGTGGCCGACCTGACCCTCGGCGCCCGGTTGGTCTTCGCCGGCGGCCGCAACGGGCTGCTCCGGACCCTGCTGATCGCCGTCGGGGTGGGGCTCGGGGTGGCGATGCTGCTGACCAGCGCCTCCATCCCCACCATGCTCGCCATGCGGCAGGAACGCACCGCCGCCCGCGACGACCTGTTCTTCGAGGCCGCACCGCCGCCCGGCGACCGGACCCTGCTGGTCGCCACCACCGACACCGCCTACCGCGGCCACTCGATCAGGGGACGGCTGGTCCAACCGGAGGGCGCGCACCCCCCGGTCCCACCGGGGCTGACCCGGCTGCCCGGCCCCGGTGAGATGGTCGTCTCCCCCGCGCTGGCCCGGCTGCTGGACTCGCCCGACGGCGCACTGCTGCGCCCCCGCCTCGCCCACCCCGTCGTCGGCACCATCTCCGCCGAGGGCCTCGCCGGCCCCAGCGAGTACGCCTACTACCTCGGCACCGACCAGCTACGGCCCGAGCTCGGCGCACGACGCATCGACCACTTCGGCAGCGAACCGGATGGCAGGGGCCTCGACCCGGTGCTGACCCTGCTCGTCACGATCAGCTTCGTGGCGCTGCTGCTCCCCGTCGCGGTCTTCGTCGCCGCCGCCGTCCGGTTCGGTGGGGAGGCCCGCGACCGGCGGCTGGCCGCGCTGCGACTGGTCGGCGCCGACGCGGCGACGACCCGCCGCGTCGCCGCCGGGGAGGCACTGGTCGGCGCCGCCCTCGGCCTGCTGGTCGGCGCGGTTCTCTTCCTGGTCGGCCGGCGGCTCGTCGAGTACGTGTCGCTCGAGGGGATCAGTGTCTTCGCCGGCGACGTCCGGCCCAGTCCGGTACTCACCGTGCTGATCGCCCTCGCGGTGCCGGCCGTCGCGGTCATGGTCGCCCAGGTGGCGCTGCGCCGGATCGTCGTCGAACCGCTCGGCGTGATCCGCCGCGCCGGCGGTCGTCGTCGGCGCCTCTGGTGGCGGCTCGCCCTACCGGTCGTCGGCGCCGCGCTGCTCGCCCCGCTGGACGGCCGCGCCGCCAACGCCACCGGCACCGCCAGCCAGGTTCAGGTGATCACCGGGACGGTGTTCCTGCTGACCGGCGTTGCCGCACTGCTGCCCTGGCTGGTCGAGGCGGTGGTCCGGCGGCTGCGCGGTGGCGGCGTGCCCTGGCAGCTGGCCGTCCGCCGACTCCAGCTCGACACCGAGTCCGCGGCCCGGATGGTCGGTGGGATCGCGGTCGCGGTCGCCGGCGGGATCGCCCTGCAGATGTTCTTCGCGAACGTCCAGCACAACTACGTCCTCGCCACCGGACACGACGTCGACCGGGCACAGGCGGTGGTGACACTGGAGGGCCAGAACCTCGCCGGCACCGACCTCGACGCGCTGACCGCGCGGTTCCGGGACATCGCCGGGGTCGAACGGGTGGTCACCACCCTCGTCACCGGCGTGACCGCCGCGGACGCCACGCCGGACGACGACGGCCTGCGTCCCCTCACCCGACTCCGGATCGGCGACTGCGCCGCCCTGCGGGAGTTCGCCGTTCTCGACCGGTGCGCGGACGGCGACGTGTTCCAGACCGTCCCGTCGGAAGAGTCGGGATCGGAAGAGTCGGGACCGGACTCCCCGGACACGGCCGGAGAGGACGTCGCCAGACCCGGCCAGCGCATGGAGATCGTCGGCGCGGGTCCGGCCCCGGGCGTCGCGTGGACGGTCCCGGACCGGCTCCGGGTCGTCCCGTACCGGCCCGACCCCAGCGGCGCCCAGTCCACGGCCGTCCTCGCCACCCCCGGCGCGCTGGATCTGGGCCGGCTGCGCGCGCTCGACGCCGAGATGTTCCTCGCCCTGGACCCGACGCGGCCGGACACGATCGAACTCGTCCGCAACGCGGCGGCGGAGTTCGGCCCGCTCGGACAGGTCATGGCGCTGCACGCCGCCGTGGAGGCCGACCGGTTCACCCAGATCCGCCGTGGACTGTTCCTCGGCGTGGTGGCGACCCTCCTGCTGCTCGGTGCCAGCATGCTGGTCAGCGTCCTCGAACAGCTGCGCGAACGGCGACGGGTGCTCGCCGTGCTGGTCGCGTTCGGCACCCGGCGCGCGACGCTGGGCTGGTCGGTGCTCTGGCAGACCGCGGTGCCGGTCCTGCTCGGCCAGGTCCTCGCCGTCGCACTCGGCACGGCGCTCGGCGCGATCCTGCTCGCCATCGTCGATGAACCGGCCCACCTCGACTGGCCGAGCGTCGCCGGCATGTCCGGCCTCGCGGCGGCGGTCGTGGTGCTGGTCACGGCCGCCAGCCTGCCGACGCTGTGGCGTCTGCTCCGCCCCGACGGCCTGCGCACGGAGTGACGGGAACGCCGGCGCGGCGGTGCGTCGCTCAGCGGCCCACCGCCGCGCCGACCGTCGGGTGCAGGTCGTCCGCCGGCGGCTGCCACACCTCGGGGTGCGCCCCCACCTGGTCGCCGGACCGGATGTCCTTCACCTCGTCTCCCGCGCCGTCCACACCCGGGAACCAGACGTACGGGATGCCCCGCCGCTCGGCGTACCGGATCTGCTTGCCGTACTTGGCCGCCGACGGGGCGACCTCGGTGGGGATGCCGCGGCGGCGCAACGTGTCGGCGATGCGGTTGCTCTCCGCGCGGCGCTCCTCGGAGACCAGGGCCACCAGCACGCAGGTCGGGACACTGCGGGAGATCGACAGCGCGTTCGCGCCGAAGAGCAGGCCGAGCAGCCGGGTCACCCCGATCGAGATGCCGACGCCGGGGAACCGGGCCTGCCCGTCGCTGGCGAGGTTGTCGTACCGGCCGCCGGAGCTGATCGACCCGAAGCGCTCGAAGCCGAGCAGCTGGGTCTCGTAGACGGTGCCGGTGTAGTAGTCGAGCCCGCGGGCGATCCGCAGGTCGGCCACGCAGAGCCCGGGTGCGTGGGCGGTGGCGGTCTCCATCACCGCGACCAGCTCGGCCAGGCCCTCGTCCAGAAGGGGGTCGCTCACCCCCAGCCGCCGGACCGCGTCGGCGAACGACGCGTCCGGCGCGGAGATCTCGGCCAGCGCGAGGCAGGCCTTGGCCTGGGCCTCGGTCGCCCCGGCGGTCTCGACCAGCAGCGACGTCACCCCGTCCGGGCCGATCTTGTCGAGCTTGTCCACCGCGCGCAGCGCCGCCATCGGGTCGGACAGGCCGATGCCGCGGTAGAAGCCCTCGCAGACCTTGCGGTTGTTGATCTGGACCCGGATCGGCAGCCGCCCGTCGGTGTTGCCCAGTGGCAGCCCGCCGAGCGCGTCGCCGATCACCAGCGGCATCTCGGCCTCGTAGTGCGGCGGCAGGGTGTCCCGGTCGACGACGTCGATGTCGGCCTGGGTGAACTCCCGGTAGCGCCCCTCCTGCGGGCGTTCGCCCCGCCACACCTTCTGGATCTGGTAGCGGCGGAACGGGAAGTGCAGCCGGCCGGCGTTCTCCAGGACGTACCGGGCGAACGGCACGGTCAGGTCGAAGTGCAGGCCCAGGGTGCCCTCGCCGACGGACGGGCCGCCCTCCTCCTGCAGCCGGCTGATCAGGTAGACCTCCTTGGAGGTCTCCCCCTTGCGGAGCAACTGCTCCAGCGGCTCCACCGCCCGGGTCTCCAGCGGCGCGAAACCGTAGAGCTCGAAGGTGGTGCGGATGCGGTCGAGGACGTACTGCTCGATCATCCGCTGCGGCGGCGCCCACTCGGGAAAGCCGGAAATCGGTCGTGGCTTGCTCATGGTGCTCGGGTGCTCCTGTCGGATCTCGCGCGTCGCGGCGCGAGCGGGGACTACCAGCCTCGGGTGGACGCGGCCCAGCCCGGACCGGCGGAAGCAGCCGCCTCGACCAGGTACGGGTTGCTCGTCCGCTCGCGGCCGATGGTGGTCGCGGGGCCGTGGCCGGGCAGCACGATGGTGTCGTCGGCGAGCGGGAGGATCTTCTCCCGCAGGCTTCTCATCATCGCCAGCGGGCTGCCGCCCGGCAGGTCGGTGCGGCCGATCGAACCGGCGAACAGAACGTCGCCCGCCAGGCAGATCTGCTCCGCCGCCCAGTCCAC
>Ga0310834_101683_pt1 | contig 12460 bp, 11 predicted proteins | sample SM_ome_2_FD_201314 | JGI IMG/M metagenome (GOLD analysis project Ga0310834, IMG submission 201314) | Sorghum-adapted microbial communities enriched on stacked mutant (SM) sorghum from Joint BioEnergy Institute, Emeryville, California... ... | reverse complement strand
CGGAGGCGCGGGCGGACACCGTTCCGGGCGTCGGCCCGGACACCGGTGCCGGCTCGCGGCGCGTTCCGGGTACGGACGCGGAGGCGGCCGGTTCCGGTGCCGAGGCCGCGCGGGCCGCCGGTGCCGCGGCCGACGCGCGGACCACGGGCACCGGGTGGATGCCGCGGCCGACGCGGACGCCGACCACGCTGTTGCTGCTCCGCCACGGCGAGACCCCGCTCTCGGTGGAGAAGCGGTTCTCCGGGGTCGGCGACCCCGTGCTCACGGCCACGGGCCTCGCCCAGGCCGAGGCGGCGGCGGCACGGCTGTCGCGCGAGCCGTACCGGATCGACGTGATCGTCAGCTCGCCGCTCAAGCGGGCCCTGCAGACCGCCGAGGCCGTGGCCGCCGCCACCGGGCTGAAGGTCGTCGTCGACGAGGGCCTGCGGGAGACCGACTTCGGCGCCTGGGAGGGGTACACCTTCGCCGAGATCCAGCGGCGCTGGCCGGACCTGCTCACCGCCTGGCTCGCCGACCCCGCCGTGGCGCCGCCTGGCGGGGAGAGCTTCGAGCAGACCGCGCGCCGGGTGGAGGCCGCGGTCGGGCGCATCACCGCCCGGTACGCGGGCCGCACGGTCCTGGTGGTCTCGCACGTCACCCCGATCAAGACGATCCTGCGCCTCGCCCTCCTCGCCCCGCCCGCCGCGCTCCACCGCATGCACCTCGACCTCGCCTGCCTGTCCGTCGTCGACTACTACGCCGACGGCCCGGCGGTGGTGCGCTCGATCAACGACACCGCCCACCTTCGCTGAGCGGATCGTCGTACCGGGCGGAGGAAGGATTCGCGCGCGCCGGGCGTTCCGCGGTGATGACGGCCCGGCCGGGGGACCGTACACGATCCACTAGGCTGGGTCGTACGGCGGACGAGCCGGCCGGGCGGCCGCGTCGGGGTCCTCCGTACGGAGGCCTCGCCGAGGAAGGTCCGGGCTCCACAGGGCAGGGTGGTCGGTAACACCGACCCGGGGTGACCCGCGGGAAAGTGCCACAGAAAGCAGACCGCCTCCGGCGCACGCCAGGAGGTAAGGGTGAAAGGGTGGTGTAAGAGACCACCAGCGTCCGTGGTGACACGGGCGGCTAGGTAAACCCCACCCGGAGCAAGGTCAAGAAGGGATCCCTCGGGATCCCGCGCGCGGCGCCTGAGGGTGGCCCGCCCGAGCCGCGCGGGTAGACCGCTTGAGGCCGTCGGCAACGACGGTCCTAGATGGATGGCCGCCGGTTCCGCGCCAGCGGAATCACAGAACCCGGCCTACAGGCCGACTCGTCCGCCGTTTCCCTGTCCGAGCCGCGCTGTTTCATCTCGCTCGGTGCCGCACCGGGGCGCATCGAGGGTGGGACGGAACCGGCGCCGCGAACCCCACCGGAGGTCCGGCCGCAGGATCGCCCGTAACGAGTACGGGCTGTCCAGGCCATGGAGTCGCTGCAGGGCGCGTCGGGAATCGTGCGCGGCTGTTCCGCGTCATACCGCCACGCCTCGGTGATCTCGTCGCGGCCTGGGATGGGGCGAGTCTCACTCGACGAGGGCCTGCAGCAGACCGATTATCGCGGTGGCGGTACCGAGGACGGTTACGAGGACCTGCTGGATGTCCCGTCCGGATCGTGCTTTCCCGTGACCGCTTTCCGCGCGCCGGATCGTCAGCGTTGAAATCAGCTTGCTGATGCCCATGCCGACTCCGATGGCCGCGATTCCGCCGAGGATGAGAACACACCATTTCGCTATTCCGGACCAAGGGGACGCGAAGTCGTAGATCTGTTCATAGACGGCGATGACGGCGGCTGTCCCGCCGAACAAGAAGGCCATGCCGATATCCGAAACGCCGGGCGGCCTGACGGAGTCCTTGCCGCCTATGAGTATGAAGGAAACGCTGAGGACGGCGAGCAGTACCGCAACGACCTCCGTTGCGAGGGTCACCGCCTTCGGTGCGTCCAGGTAACGCGGGGCGATGAGTATGAACGCGGCTATCGCCACGAGGGCCAAGCCGGCGCCGAAGTCGGATAACTCATCCTTTTTCTCCTCTGCCATCATGACCTCCTGTCGACATGGTCCGCAGGTGTCGTCCGGTGTACCGACCGGATACGGCTGCAGTCATGACGGTCGGACGGTGTGCGGGGAGAGGAGGATGCGGTATGTCGTCGCTCGGCCTCTTCGCCCGGCCACCGGCCGTACCTCTGGGCCCAGCAATGCGTGACAAGTCACGTTTTCCTGAACGGATCGAGGTCGTGAGGAAAGAGACTGCAGCGCTTTTCGGTGTCGGTGGCTTGTGAGCATTGGCGAACCTACCATCCGGAACCCGGGTTTGGGTGGGGATCCGGCGAATTCGTTTTTCTGACTATTCATAATGAAGTCGGATTTTGTAGGACGATATTTGTCTCGCCGTGGACGTGACCGTCTTTCGGTGAATGCGGTCCGCCGTGGTCACTTTGGGTGCGCCGTCCACGGATGCGGGGAACGGGCTTTCGCGGTGGGCTGGGTGGACCGTATGCCACCAGGTGGGTGGCCTGCAGCAGACTTGGGTCGCGTCCGTGCGCCGGCGCTGTTTCGTAGAAATTTCAACAATTGCGGGCGGGATTGGTGCTCAGGTAGAGACGGCCTTTCCGGTCTTGACTCGCTAACCTCTCTGGTTGTCCGTTGTGTCGTCATTTGGGGGGACCTCGAATGAGTCGCCGGATCTGGTTGCCCGGCCTGCTTGTCTGCGCCGTCGCCGTGTCCGGGTGCGGGCTGGTGCAGCGTGGTGTCGCCGCCATGGAGAGTCCGGCCGAGAGCGCCGCGGCCGAGGGGCGGCAGAACGCGGCATCCGAGCAGGACGCGGCGAGCGGCGAAGAGCGGAATCCATCCACCGGGCAGGACGAGGCCGGCCAACCCTCGACCGTGGACGCGAGCAAGGTGATCGTCAAGGCCGTCCACGACGCGGCGTTCGCGCCGAGGGCGACGGTGGAGATCGCCGTGCACTCGCTGAAGCGTCGCGGCAAGCTCGCCGACCTGGTCATCTCGCTCACCCCGCGCGTGCCCGAGGGCGTCAAGGTGGACGAGAAGCTCAGCCCCTTCGAGATCAACGGCCGGAACGTCTTCCGCGTCTACCTGATCGACACCGTGAACCTCAAGCGGCACATGGTGGTGCGGGACGCCAATCGCAGGCTGCTGGAGCCCGACGAGGTGTTCACCTCGATCCGGATCGGCCAGCGGGCGATGCTCACCTACACCTTCGCGGCGCCACCGGAGAACGTCACCAAGATGGACGTGCACGTGGGTAACTTCCCGCCGTTCACCGACGTGCCCCTGGAGTCCTGATGCTGCGCTCGCTGGCCGTTCTGCCGCTGCTGCTGGGCACTCCGAGCCCGAGCCCGCAGCCCACCGTGCTCGATTCGGCGATCCAGGAGTCGATCGTGGATCTGCCGCTCGACGGGACGATCCTCGATCTGAGGCTCACCGTCGAGGACCTGGAGGTGGAGACGCGCCAGGGGGAGCAGACCTTGGTCACGATCTCCTCGGACGTGCTGTTCGCGTTCGACAAGGCCGACCTCACCGAGACGGCCCGGCGCCGGATCGCCGCCCTCGCCGACCGGCTGAAGAACAGCCGGGGCGTGATCACGGTCGAGGGGCACACCGACTCGCTCGGCTCGCCGTCGTACAACCTGCGCCTCTCCCGCAAGCGCGCCGACGCGGTCAAGCGGGAGCTCGCCCGGCTGGTCCCCGAGGCGCGGATCAAGGCCGTCGGGTACGGCGAGGCCCGCCCGATCGCGCCGAACACCAAGGACGGCAAGGACTACCCGGAGGGCCGGGCGAAGAACCGCCGGGTGACCATCAAATTCAACGGCGGCTGACCCGCGGCGACGGCCCAGGGTCCCGTCGCCGTGCGTGCGGAGCGCGCGCCCCGGCCGGGCGGAGCACCGCGCGGCCCGCCGTCACTCCGGCTGGTCGACGGGGCACCGGTACACGGTCCGGTGCGCGAGCTGCCAGGTCTGGACGGGAGCGCCGCACCGGCGGCAGTGCTCGCGCTTGTAGACCCAGCGCTCGGAGGGCGCGTCCGGGTCGCTGACCACCTGCCCGGCGTCCCGGCCGAGGGCGAGGTAGGCGACCGCGGCGTCCCACAGCCGGCCCGCCGTACCGGGGGAGAGTCGCCGGGCGCACGGGTGGAGAGCGGCGAGGAAGAGCAGCTCGGCCCGCCACGCGTTGCCGATCCCGGACCAGACCTTCTGGTCGAGCACGGCCGCGCCGACGGGGCCGCGGAACGCGGTCAGCCGGGCGATCGCCTCGTCGCGGGAGGCGTCCGCGCGCAGCGGGTCGGGGCCGAGTGAGGCGCGGAGCGCGGCGACCCCGGCCGGGGACAGCGCCTCGCAGCGGGACGGGGCGATCAGGTCGTACGCCACCGCGTCGGTCGCGAGCCGCAGCCGGGTGCCGCGGCGCGGGCTCGCCGTGGGGTCGTCGTAGCGCAGGAAGAGCCCCTGCATGCCGAGGTGCACGTGCACGGTGGGCGCGTCCGCGAAGTGGTAGAGCAGGTGCTTGCCCGCCGCCTCCACCGCGGTGAGCACCCGGCCGTCCCAGGGCCGCGCGTCGAACCGGCCCTGCGGCCCGGACGCCCGTACCGCCCGCCCGGCGAGGTCGGCGTGCTGCTCGGCGGCGTGGCGGTGGATGAGATGTCCCTCCGGCATGCGGACCGCCTACCCATCCTGGGCCGCCGCATGGGCGGCCGGGCCACGCGTCGGCCATGGGCGCGGGCGGTCAGCGTTCCAGGGCGCGGTCGAGGTTGAACGCGGCGCTGATCAGGGACAGGTGGGTGAAGGCCTGCGGGAAGTTGCCGAGCTGCTCGCCGGTGTGGCCGATCTGCTCGGCGTACAGGCCGAGGTGGTTGGCGTAGGTGAGCATCTTCTCGAAGGCGAGGCGTGCCTCGTCGATCCGGCCCGCCCGGGCGAGGGCCTCGACGTACCAGAACGAGCAGATGGAGAAGGTGCCCTCGGGGCCGCGCAGGCCGTCGGGGTCGCCGGTGGTGTCGTACCGGTAGACGAGGGAGTCGGAGACGAGCCTGCGGGTGATCGCGTCGAGGGTGGACAGCCACTTCGGGTCGGTCGGGGAGACGAACTTCGCCAGCGGCATCATGAGCAGGGACGCGTCGAGCACGTCGTCGCCGAGGTGCTGGACGAACGCGTTCTCCGCCGCCGACCAGGCCCGGCGCATGATCTGCCGGTAGACGGCGTCCCGGGTGACACGCCAGCGGCGCATGTCGGCGGGCAGGCCGCGGCGGTTCGCCATGCGGATGGCGCGCTCGATCGCCACTCAGCACATCAGGCGGGAGTAGACGAAGTTCCGGCGCCCGCCGCGGGTCTCCCAGACGCCCTCGTCGGGCTGGTCCCAGTGCTCGCACACCCAGTCGACCAGCGCGCACACCTCGTCCCAGCGGTCGCTGGAGATCGGCTCGCCCCACTTGTCGTACAGGTAGATCGAGTCGATCAGCGCGCCGTAGATGTCGAGCTGGAGCTGGCCGGCCGCGGCGTTGCCGACGCGCACGGGGGCCGAGCCGCGGTACCCCTCCAGGTGGCCGAGCTCGATCTCGGGCAGCTCGCAGCGGCCGTCGACGCCGTACATGATCTGCAGCGGGCCGGTGGGGCCGTCGCCCACGAGGTTGACGTGACGGCCGAGGAAGCGCATGAAGTCCGCGGCCTCCTCGGTGAAGCCGAGCCGCAGCAGCGCGTACACGGTGAACGCGGCGTCGCGCACCCACACGTAGCGGTAGTCCCAGTTCCGGCCGCCGCCGATCAGCTCCGGGAGGCTCGTGGTGGGCGCGGCGACCGGGCCGCCGGTGGGCGCGTAGGTGAGCAGCTTCAGGGTGAGCGCCGAGCGGTGCACCATCTCCCGCCACCGGCCGCGGTAGCGGGACTTGGACAGCCAGTTCCGCCAGAACCGCACGGTGGCGGTGAACTCGCGCTCGGCCTCCGCGACCGGGCAGCCGCGCAGCGGAACCTCCTCGCCCACCCGGTCGAGGGCGAACACGGCCGACTCGCCCTCGTGCAGCTTGACCTGCGCGATCACGTCGGCGCCGTCGGCCTCCATCGGGGCGGACCCGGTCAGCGTCAGGGTGAGGTCGGGGGACTCGAACACCGCGCGGTCGGCGTGCAGCCGCAGCGTGTGCGGCTGCAGGGCGTAGCCGAAGCGCGGGGCCACGCGGACCCGGAACGGCAGCGTGCCGCGTACGCAGACCACGCGGCGGATCAGCCGGTGCCGCCGCGCCTCGCGCGGGTCGTCGACGATGGGCATGAAATCCTGGACCTCGCCGACGCCCTGCTCCGAGTAGAAGCGGGTGATCAGGATCGCGGTGTCCGGGAAGTAGAACTGCTTGGTACGGCTCGGCACGTCGGCCGCGAGCTCGAACGACCCGCCGCGGTCCGCGTCGAGCAGCGAGCCGAACACGCTCGGGGCGTCGAACCGGGGGCAGCAGTACCAGTCGATCGTGCCGTTCGTGCCGACGAGGGCCGCGGTGTGCAGGTCGCCGATCAGCCCGTGCTCAGAGATGGGCAGATAGCGGTCACGGGCCGGGGCCCGGCCCTCGGTGATCACGGCGGTCCTCCCTTCCCCCGCCCCACGCTATGGGGCCGCGGGGAGGAGACGGGTCTGCCGCAGGTCAAGGAACGGCCGCGGATCCTCCCGATCCGGCGACCGGGGTACGGCAGGCGGCCGGTTCGCCGGGCGCTCCGGCCGGCGTGGGCGGCCGACCTCGGACGCGGTCCCCGGAGCGGCGCCACAGGCGATCGGACGCCGACGCCGGGCGACTCCGCCCGGTCATGCCGTTCGCCGGATCACGGCATGTTGTAGCGTTCCCGGATACGCCGCGCCTCGTCCTCGGGCACCTCGCGCGGCGTCCTGGCCAGGGTCTCGCGCAGGTCGGCCAGGATGTGGGCGGTCGCCGTACGGACCCTGGCGCGGTACTGGGCGAGTTCCTGGTCGAACCGCCGCGCCGCCGGCCCGGTCCACACCTTGCCGGAGCGGAACTGCTCGCAGGGGACCCCCAGATCCCTGTCCACCGCCTGCACGAGCGGCTCGACCAGGTTGAGGGTGTCCTGGAGCGCCCGGTGCAGTGGGTTGGGTACGAGCTGCGCCACCTGTTCAGGAGCCCTTCCCGGGAGTGGGTGAGGGGACGGCGTCGCCGAGCAGCCTCGGTGCGATCAGCCTCATCAGCGCCACGACGTCCGCCTCGTGGTCACGGCCTTCCGCGCCGCGGTCCATGTCCACGACGAGCATGGACTTCCCCCGGATCAGGACCGCGAGCGCACCCGCGTGATCCCCGAACCGGGTCGCGGAATAGTAGCCGTCCGCGTCCGCGAGAATCCTGGGAAGGCGCTTGGCACCGTCACGGACCTCCGACTCGACCCGTCCGGGATCATTGTTGGTGGCCAGCTCGATGTCGAGAACCTTCACCTCTTCTTCGTCCGGGCGGTAGACCCCGCACCACCCTTCTCGATCCCCATCCGCCGGAGCCAGCTCGAAAGAGCCTTTGGCCGGGGGGTTGCGCAGCCCCGTCATGCGCTCCACCGCCTGCAGGGGCACGTGATCGCAGACGAATGGCGGAGAGGCCGTCGTGGGCAGGGGCGTGGTGTCCGGCCGGCTGCATGCCGTGGTCAGGATGCACGCGGCCAGGACCGCCGTGAACAACGCTCTTCTCGGCGTCATTGGAACTTCCTGAACCCCTTTTGGTATCCGCTGCTCAACGCGGCCTCGACCTCGGACCACGTCTTTCCCGCCAGTCCTTCGTACAGCCATCGGCGATACGCGTCGTAGGCAACGGGATTGCCGTCGGCATCCCGGGAAGCGAGCATCTCCGCCCGAGTCAGCAGGGTCGTGCCGTCCTCCTTCAGGAAGTTGTTCGGAGCCTTGCGGGGGTCGTCACCGGGACGGAGATCGCTCAGCGACGCCCAGGGGTGGGTCTTTGCGGGAGGATCCGCCGAGCCGAACAGCCCGTGATCGAGGAGGGACTGGGCGGCGAGCTGGTGCACGAGAAACTCGATCTCCGCCGCTGTGCCGTTCGCTTTCCGCACGGCCTTTTCCGTCGACGCCTCGGTCTCCAGCGCGTTCTCGATGACGCCGGTCCAGGATGAGGTCGTGCCGGCCACGATCGGCCATCCCGCGTGCTGCGGAATGGAGAGCCCGGAATTGACCAGGGCGATCACGATTTTCACGGCATTGTTCTGCCGCTCGTCCAGCTCCTTGCCTGCCGCGATGGTCGCGACACCTGCCGCACTCGTGATGAACCCGAATCCTGCGCCGAGCTCTCTCGCCGCCGCTTTGAAAGCGACGCTGCCCCGCCCGTCCGCCAATTCGGCGGCACTCGCGCCCAGCAGCATGCGCGCCCATATGGTCTGCGCGCCGGAGACCATGGCGAAAGCTTTCGGGTCGGCCTGGAAAACCTCCTTCATCACCGCATGCAGCTCTTCCCGGTCGAACCGGGCTCCCCAGTCCTCCCGGCCGGGCAACAGCGCGTGATCCTCTCCGGCGACACCCGGTTTGGCGTCCGCGCCTGCGGCGGCGACCCGATTCACGTCGCGGATGTAGGAGGCGAAGATCTGGCTGAGGGCTTCGGGGGAGATCCGCAGCGAACGTCCCCGGTCGAGGCGTTGCGCCTCCAGGTGGATGACCTGGGACGCCAGCTTGGCGGACAGGTAGCCCCGGGACGGGTTGTCCGCCGATCCGGCGTGGTCGCGGAACACCGTGGTCGCGGCGAGCAGCGCCGCGCTCAGTGCCTTACCGTCGTCCAGCGCGCGCCGCTCGTTCATGAGCCGGTCGAGGACGCCGGGCTGGGCGAAGAAGTCCTGCGCCGCTGCGGGGACGCGGGACAGGGCGGTCAGCACCCCGGGCAGCGGATCGAGGACCGGGACGCGGTTCGCCGCTTCGATCTTTCTCGCCACGTCCAGCAGGAAGGCGGCGTCGTAGGTGCCGTGCATCAGGGCACGGGAGAGCCAGTAGTGCTGCCCCTCCGACCCCTTGGCCGTCAGCTCCGCTCGCCAGGCGGCGTCCAGGCGCGGGCTCGCCGCGGCCAGAGCCTTCCCCAGGGCGGCCTGGAGACGCTGCGCGGCCGCCCGGTCGGTGCCCTTCCCGGTCGTGGCGAGCACGGTGCGGAACCCGGTCGCGCCGAGGGCGTGCATCAACGCCGTGGCGAAGTCGGCGTCACCGGCGCGTCTCTCCAGCTCGGCGAGCACGGTCCGGTCGATCTCGCCGCTGTGGGCGGTACGGCCGAGGGCCAGGGCGGCGGCGTACGCGTCGGGGTCTCCGGCCGCCCGCGCGTACCGGCCCTCGTCGAAGGGGGCGAGGCCGGTGGCCGGGACGGCGCCGGGGCTCCAGCGTTCCCGGACGGCCTGGACGGCCTCGTGGCGGCGGCGGAGGTCGGGACGCTTGTCGGCGATCCACTGCCGGGTCTCGCGCAGGACGGCCAGGTGCGAGGTGTCGAGGTCGAGTGCCTCAAGGGCGTGGCGGATGCGCGGCTCGTTGGTGCCGAGGGTGTCCTGGGCGCGGGCCAGCGCCTTCTCGAAGGCCTCCATCTGCGCCGGGTCGATCCCGGAGAAGCCCCAGTCGGCCGTGGTGAGGCGGACGTTGACGGTGGGGTGGGGATTGGGGGTCGCGCCACCGGTTGGGTGTCCGGTACGCCGCGGGGTGGCCTGGTGCGCGGGCGAGGGCACCGGGGTGGGGCTGGGTGTGGGCGTGGTGTTCGGGGAGATCCCGGACTCGGTGGGCCGGGGTTGCGGCGAGGGCGTCGCGGTCGGCTGCGGGTGCGGCGATGGCGCGGAGGGGGATTGTCCCATCGGGCCTCCGGCTTGTCGGCAGCACACGGGCGGTTCGTAGGCTTCACGTTAGCGCGGGCCCGCCGCCGGGAGACGTTATTCGCCGATATCCGGCATGGCGATTTCCGTTTCGCCGGTACCGCGTGTCGTCGTCATGCAATAGGCGGACGCATGACCACCGAAGATGTGATTCTCGGTTCGTTCGTCGGACAGGTTTCGGTTTTCCGGGATGGGTCGATCTCGGCATCGGAGATATGGTTGCCGCCCGTTATCGGCCACCGGAATCATAAATTTCGGGCCGGCCGAATGCGATCGGGTATGCCGGTTCCCGCCCAGGACACAGGGTTTCTGCGGCGCGCCGATTTGCCGGTGGGCGACCCGATCGCCGCGGCTTCCTGCTCGCCGTACGCGTTCGGCCGCCTCATCGGCCTCGCGGTCGGTACGCCGCGGCGGCATCACGGTGCGCCGGCGGGGCAGCGGTGGTCGGCCTGGCGGTTCGGGCAGCAGACGACGCCGCAGGTGAGGAAGCGGCCGCCGGTGAGCCAGAATCCCCACTGCACGTCGACGCCGCCCTCGAGCGAGGTGCGGGCGAGATGGAGGCGGAAGTCGAGGCCGATCGCGGCCTCGGCGTGCGGGGCGAGGAAGGACGGCTCCGCCGACTTGTAGCGCTCGGCGAGCCAGTCGAGCGCGTCGTCGACCTTGGTGAAGGTGGCGTCGATCCGGCGGGCGGGCTTCAGCAGCCAGTCGCAGGTGCGCATCGGGGGCAGGGGAGAGGCGAGGAACGGCGCGGGATCCTCGGGCGGGGGCGGCATGCGCCGCTCGGCCTCGTTGCGGAGGTCTTCCCCCATGCCCGTCCAGACATAGCAGTGCAGGTGCATCGAAGCTCCCTACGTGTGAGAGATCCCTGCCCGGCGGTGACCGGACAGGAACCACCCACGCAGCGGTTCATCGACGTACCGGTCGCTCTGCTTCCATGGTGGCCACGCCGCCACCGGGTACCGCAGCCCCGGTGGCCGCCGGTGGCCGATCCCGCGGCGCTTTGATCGTTTTTGTCGGTGGCGGCCGGTAGCCTGCCCGGCATGTCGGAAACACCAACGCTCACCAACCTCCTCGACGACGCCGCGCTCCTCTCCCTGGAGCACCAGCTGCACCTCGAGGAGGTGCTGGGCCGCCACACCTGGCAGGTCGACATGCGGGAGGGCCGCTTCGAGTTCACCGGGGACAGGCCGCTCGTGTGCACCCGCTTCCACCTGCTCGGCACCGCCGCCCCGGGCCCGCGCTCCTGGCTGTGGGGCTGGGCGAACCCGGCCGGGTTCCCCGAGCCGCTGGTCGCCCTGTCCGCCTCGCTGCGCGAGTTCGGCGAGCGGAACGGCATCGCCGCGCTCGCCTCGGCCGAGGTGCCGTTCGACGCGCTGCCCGGCTCGCCCACCGAACCGGCCGAGGTGGCCTACCTGCTCGCCGACGCGGCCAAGGCCGTGTCCGGCCGGTGGACGTACTACAGCGGCCAGGTGGGCGGCGGCATTCCTCATCGAGCACCCGGACTTCGAGCTTCCCCCGCCCGACCCGGCCCGGGTCATGCGCCTCCTCGGGCAGGGCCTCGCGTCCCTGCCGCTCACCGACCACCGGCGCGCCCTGTACGGCTACGCGGTACGGCGCGGGCTCGGCGCGATGTTCAGCCCCGACCACGCGCGGCTCACCATCACCGGACCGGCCTTCGAGGTCGTCGCGGAGTTCGACCCGCAGGGCCGCGTCGCCTCCATCAACGGCACGGTCACCGGCCGGTCCGACTGAGCGGACCCGCGGCGTGGGGGCGGAACCGGGATCAGTTGGGCGGGCCCGCCGACGGCCGGACGGTGATCTCGGTGACGTGGGCGTCCGGCGAGGCGGTGACCGCCGCGAGCACGGCGCGGGCCACCGACTCCGGCTTGAGGTACTTCTCCGGCTCGTACGGGCCCTGCTCCTGGGCCCGCACCCCGCGCTGCATGTCGGTGTCCACCCGCCCCGGGTAGATCGTGGTCACCCGCAGCCCGCGCTCCTCCAGGCGGAGCGCGTCGGCGAAGGCGCGCAGCGCGAACTTGCTCGCGGCGTACGACGCCCAGGTCGGGTTGGCCCGCTGCCCGGAACCGGAGTTGATGAGCACGACCTGCCCGCCGGCGGCGCGCAGCGCGGGCAGCAGCAGCCGGGTCAGCTCGGCGACCGCGACCACGTTCACGTCGAAGGTGCGCCGCCACACCTCGGCGGGCGTCTCCTCGATCCGGCCCAGCGTCACCACCCCGGCGCTGTGCACGAGCACGTCGAGCCGGTCGATGCCGGCGACGTCGGCCTCGGTGACCTCGGTCAGCTCCACCGGCCAGGGCCGGGACCCCGGCAGCTCGGCCGCCAGCCGCTCCAGCGCCTCGCGGTCGCGGCCGCCGAGCAGCAGGTCATGGGTGGGCGCCAGGGCGCGGGCCACCGCGGCCCCCACCCCCCGGGACGCCCCGGTGATCAACGCGATCGGGCGTGCTGGCATGGCGCACAGCCTATTGCCTCGGCGCCGGCGCACGCGGCCCGGGGCCACGGCTTGCCGTACCGGCGGCCCGTGAAGGACACCGGGGCGAGTCAGCCATGCCGGATTCCTGTTGACAGCTACTCAAGTTTGAGTACAAATTTGTACATGTCCTCG
>Ga0310834_101682_pt1 | contig 12469 bp, 10 predicted proteins | sample SM_ome_2_FD_201314 | JGI IMG/M metagenome (GOLD analysis project Ga0310834, IMG submission 201314) | Sorghum-adapted microbial communities enriched on stacked mutant (SM) sorghum from Joint BioEnergy Institute, Emeryville, California... ... | reverse complement strand
TCGCCGCTGCGGAAGTGCCGCGGCGGGGCCGCCTCCTCGCCGACCGACTCCACCGTGGAGAACACGCCCATGAACCCGAGGACCACGCTCGCCACGAAGGCGAGCCAGGCCAGCAGGATCCACACGCGCCGCGGCCCGACGGCGGCGGGCGGCGGGGGCGGCGCCCCGGGGCCGCCCGGCGGCGGACCGTAGCCGGGCGGGGGAGCGCCGGGGGACGGCGGCGGGTACGGCGGGGCGTGGTGCGCGCCGGGCGGCGGAACCTGCTGCGGCCCGGGGGCCGAGCCGTGCGGGGAACCGGGCTGCGACGGGAAGCCGGGCGGGGAACCGGGCGGCGGGCCGTACGGTGACCCGGGGGGCGGGCCCGGCTGCGGGGGCTGCGGGGCCGGGCCGGACGCGGGACCGGGCGGCGGGCCGCCGTACCCTTGAGGGCCGGGGGCCTGCCCCTCCGGCCGGGGGTCGTTCGACTGGCTCATAATCCGAGTGTGACGGTTTCCCTCCCCGGCCGCACCGGCCCTCGACCCGGTGTTTCGATACCGATTTGGTGCCCGTTCGGCCGCGGAACGGACCGTCGACACGACCGTCGCGGTACCGTCACGGCGGAATCGGGCGGGAGCCTTCCCACCCGCCAGAATGAGTTATCGCACCTGAGAGATGGGAGCCGTACACTTGGCACTCGGGAACACTGAGTGCCAAGCAAGGTGTTGTTACACGACACCGGGGCGGCCGGGAGGTGAACACGTTGCTCGATGACCGCAAGCTGGCGGTTCTGCGCGCCATAGTCGAAGATTACGTGTCCACCAACGAGCCAGTCGGATCCAAGGCGATCGCGGAGCGGCACAACCTCGGCGTCTCCCCCGCCACGATCCGTAACGACATGGCGGTGCTGGAGGAGCAGGGGTACATCACCCAGCCCCACACCAGCGCCGGGCGGGTGCCGACCGACAAGGGCTACCGGCTCTTCGTGGACCGGCTGTCGCAGATCAAGCCGCTGTCGGCGGCCGAGCGACGGGCGATCGAGACCTTCCTGGCCGGCGCGGTCGACCTCGACGACGTGCTGCGCCGTACGGTCCGGCTGCTGGCCCAGCTCACCCGGCAGGTGGCCGTGGTGCAGTACCCGTCGCTCACCAAGTCCACGGTGCGCCACGTGGAGATCGTCCCGCTCACCGACCGCCGCGTGATGCTCGTCCTCATCACCAACACCGGCCGCGTGGAGCAGCGCGTGATCGAGCTGCCCGACCCGGTGAAGGAGGACCGCATCGCGCACCTGCGGGCGATGCTCAACGCCTGCCTCGACGGCTGCGGTCTGAGCAACGTGCCCGACACCGTGCAGGACCTCCCCGAGCACCTGCCGCCGGAGGACCGTTCGGTCGCGGCCACGATTCTTTCGGCTCTCCTTGAGACCCTCGTGGACCGCAACGATGAGAAAATCGTGATGGCCGGCACCGCGAACCTCGCCGCGGCCGACTTCTCGGTCAGCCTGCGCGAGGTGCTGGAGGCGCTCGAGGAGCAGGTGGTCCTCATGCGCCTGCTCAGCGAGCCGTCGAACGACCCCTCCTCCCTGACGGTGCGGATAGGCTCGGAGAACCCGTACACGGGGTTGAAGGGCATGTCGTTCGTGGCCGCCGGGTACGGCTCCGGCGACAAGGAACTCGCCCGGCTCGGGGTGCTGGGCCCGACGCGAATGGATTATCCGGTGACGATGGGTGCGGTGCGCACGGTGGCGCGCTACGTCGGTCAGATTCTGGCGGGGTCTTAAGTGGCGAAGGATTACTACGCCATCCTCGGGGTGCGTCGCGACGCCAGCCAAGAGGAGATCAAGAAGGCGTACCGGAGGCTCGCGCGCGAGCTGCATCCCGACGTGAACCCGGATCCGGCGACCGCCGAGCGCTTCAAGGAGATCAACCAGGCGTACGAGGTGCTCTCGGACGCCAACAAGCGCAAGATGTACGACCTTGGCGCGGATCCGTTCGGCTCCGGCGCCACGGCGGGCGGCACGGCCACCGGGTTCGGTGCGGGCTTCCCGTTCAGCGACATCATGGACGCCTTCTTCGGCACCGGCACCGCCTCGCGGGGCCCGCGCACCCGGGCACGCCGCGGCCGGAACCACACCATCCGGGTGGAGCTGGACCTGACCGAGACGGCGTTCGGCACGACCCAGGAGCTCGTGGTCGACACCGCGGTCCTCTGCGACGTCTGCCAGGGCTCCGGCACGTCGCCGGGAACCCACCCCGACACCTGCGACATGTGCAACGGGCGGGGCGAGGTCTCCCAGGTCACCCGCTCGTTCCTGGGCCAGGTCATGACGACGCGGCCGTGCCCCCAGTGCGGCGGCTACGGCACCATCATCCGGCACCCCTGCCAGGAGTGCGCCGGCGACGGCCGGGTGCGCACCCGCCGTACGATCAAGGTGCGGATCCCGGCCGGCGTCGAGGACGGCACGCACATCCAGCTCGCCGGCGAGGGCGAGGTCGGCCCCGGCGGTGGCCCGCCCGGCGACCTGTTCCTGGAGATCGTCGAGCGGCCGCACCCGATCTTCGAGCGGCGCGGCGACGACCTGCACTGCACCGTGCACCTGCCGATGACCGCGGCCGCCCTCGGCACCACCCTGGTGATCGACACGCTCGACGGCCCCGAGGAGGTCGACATCCGCCCCGGCACCCAGTCCGGCCAGATCATCCCGCTGTACGGGCGCGGCGTGCCGCACCTCAACGAGACCGGCCGGGGCGACCTGCTCATCCACGTCAACGTCGAGACCCCCACCCGCCTCGACTCCCAGCAGGAGGAGCTGCTCCGGCAGCTCGCCAAGCTGCGCGGCGAGGAGCACCCGCCCGGCAAGTTCGCCCCCGGCCAGCAGGGCTTCTTCTCCCGCCTCCGGGACGCGTTCAACGGTCGTTGAAGAGATCTGTGGCGCGGCCGATGACGGCCTGAGCACGTCGCGACCACGCCCACGTCCCGGCCGGGTCCGCGCGGTGCGCGCCGGCGGCTCTGTCACGCCCGATCGGAGCGCGCCGCCCCGTCGTCACGGTCGAACCGTTCACCGCCGCCGGTAACGGCCCGGGGTACGGCGTGCCGTCGTGCCCGGCCGCGCGCCGGTGCGGCTCAGAGCGCCCGGACCCCGGCCCGGATACGTTCCAGGAGCTGCCGCGGCGGGCGTTTGCCGAGGACGACCTGGGCGTGGATGATCAGGAACCGCTCGGTCACCAGGTCGGCGATGAGCTCACGCGCCACCCCGACCGGAAGCCGCAGCCCGGCGGCGATCTCCGCGACCGACTGCGGGCTGCGGCACAGCTCGACGATGTGCGCGTGCTCGTAGGCGAGCGGGGCCTCGAGCGCGGCCGGGGTCGAGGACAGCAGGGTCTCCATGCGCAGCCGCTCCTCCAGCGGCCGGGTGCGCCGGGACGTGGTGACGAACGGGCGGGCGATCTCCCCGGACGCGCTCACCTTCATCGAGGGGCCGTCCATCGCCTCGTCGTCGAACGGGTACGGCTCGCCGCCGCGTGAGGGCGGCTCCTGGCCGTACCGCGGCCGGTGCGCGCCCGGGTCGTACCCCCAGCCGAACCCCTGGTCGGCCAGCCGCCGCAGGATGCGCTCGTCACCCCACCGCAGCGGGCGGTCCGTCATCTCCTCCGGCAACCGGCCCGGACCGGCGCCGAGCGGCGGGCGGGCGGCGTGGCGGCCCGGCACGGCGTCCGGCCGGTCGTGCCCGGCCCGGGTGGTCTGCGGGTGGAACCGCACGACGTGGTACCCGGTCTGCGGTACGGCGAGCCGGCCCGGCGGCGGCTCGGACACCTGGAGCGCCGGGCGCGTGGCGTGACGGTCCGCGGAGGCCGGATCCGCCTGGGCCGCCGGGGAGACGTGCGGGCCGAGCAGGTGACGGCCCGTCTCCGGCGGGGCGAACCGGGCCTGCGGCGGCACGGCCGCGTGGTCGCCGCCCTGGGCCTGCGGGCCGGGGAAGTGCGCGGAAGGGCCGGTCCCGCCGCTGCCCGGCCCGCCGTACGGGCCGTTCCCGGTCTGGGGCAGCGGGCACGCCGCGCCGACCTGGCCGGACCAGGCGGGAGGCGGCGCGGGCAGGGCCCCCTCCGGCGGCCGATGGCCGGCCAGGGCCTGCCCGGGCGCGATGCGGTGGCCCTGGGACGGGCCGCCGAGCAGGTCACCGTGCGGCGGCCGGGCCTGCGGGGGCACGGCCGGACGCGGATTACCGGCCGGTTCGGCGGCACCCGCGTGACCTGAGCCGGTCGTGCGCGGGTCGGGGACCCGCGGACCCCACTCGTTCCAGCCGTCGTTCATCGCAGTCGTCCACCCCGCCCCGCTCTGTGTCGGCAACCGCCCGGCCCACCTGGCACGGAAACGCCCGGCGAACGCGCACGAGCGTGCCCCCGTCAGGAACGGCCGGATCGGTAGGACCCCCGATGCGTTCGGCTCGTGACGAGCCCACCCCAACGTCACCGTACCGGTACGCGGCGCCGTGGGAGGGCCGATCGCCGTATTCCGCGGCCAATCGGCTGAAATGTGCAAGCCCATGCCCGCCCGCGCGTGCGGTGGAACGCCCGGATCCGGGCGAACGGGGAGGCGCGGAACCCCGCCGCGCCTCCCGTCGTGGTCACCGCTCCTTCCGGCACACGCCCACCTAGGCGCCCGGCGGGCGCGTCCCCGCCCGGTAGTCGTTGAGCATCGACCGGACCCGCTCGACCGGGCTCTCCGGCTCCCGGGCGTCGGCGCCGTGCCCGGGTTCGTCGCGCGGCGTCCGGCGCGCCGCCCCGTCCGGCACGCCGTTCCGCCCGGCCTCCCGGTCGGCGCCGTCCCCCGCCGCGCGCCCGTTGGACCTGGCCGCGCCCGCGGACGACTGCCCGGAGAGCAGGTAGGGCGGCTTCACGTGCAGCGGGATCGGGGTCGGCATCACCGGCGGGACGGGGGCAGGGCGGGAGCCGTTGTGCGCCGCCGCGTCCGCCCTCGGACGCGGCCCGGACGGTGGCGCCGCGGGCTCCGCGGACGGCGCCGGGGCCGGTTCCGCGGCGGCCGCGGCGGCCGCGGCGGCCGTGACCGGCGCCGTGGCCTCGGCGGCTCCGGCGGGCCGCGGGACGGCGGGCGCGGGAGTCGTGGGCAGCGTCGGCGGCAGCGCGCCCGGGGAGGGCGGTTCGGCCGGTTCGGGCACCGGCACCACCGCCACCATCTCGGCCGTGGCGCCGTTCGCGTGCGGCGCGACCGGTGCGGCCGCCTCGTCCGGCGCGGCGGCCGGGCCGGGTTCGGGCGCCGCCGCGGCCACGCCCGCGGGCGCGGTCTCCCGCTCCGTGGCCTCGGCGGCCGGGCGGGCGGCGTCCGTCGCGCGCGGGGTGGCGCCGGGCCCGGACGGGATCGGCACGTCCACCATCCGCCCGGCGCGGGCCGCCGCAGGCGCGGGCGCGCCCGCCGCGCCGTTGCGCACGAGCAGGTCGGCCGGGAGCACGACCCGGGCGGTGATGCCGGCCAGCGGCGAGTCGTGCAGCCACACCCGGATGCCGAGCCGTTCGGCGAGCCGCCCCACGATGTAGAGCCCGAGCCGCCGGGTGGGGGAGGAGAGGAAGCTCTGCTCGCCCCGCAGCCGCGCGTTGGCCGCCGCGAGCTCCTCGGGGCTCATGCCCACGCCCTGGTCGACGATCGCGATGTGGTACTCGGTCGCGTCGCACTTCGCCTGGATCTCCACGTCCTGGTCCTGCGGCGAGAAGACCAGGGCGTTCTCGATCAGTTCGGCGAGCAGGTGCGCCACCTCGGCGACCACCTCGCCGCGCACCACGTCGTGGTCCACGCGGCGCAGCACGACCCGCCGGTAGTCCTCCACCTCGGCCAGCGCCGAGCGCAGCACCTCGCTCATCGCCACCGGCTCGGCCGCCGGGCGGGGCAGCCGCTCGCCCACGAGGACGAGCAGGCTCTCGGCGTTGCGCCGCATCCGGGTGGCGAGATGGTCGAGCTCGAACAGGTTCGCCAGCACCGCCGGATCGGACTCGTCCCGTTCCAGGGCGCCGATGAAGTCGAGCTGGCGGCGCACCAGGGTCTGGCTGCGGCGGCCGAGGTGCGCCAGCGACTCGGCGGTGTTCCGGCGCAGCACCGCCTGCTCGGCCGCGAGCCGCAGCGCGGTCCGGTGCACCTTGGCGAGCGACCGGGCCACCGCGGCGAACTCGTCCTGCCGCCCGTCGGCGGCGGGCTCCTCGGCCGGGACCGCGTCCTCGGGGTTCGCGGTCGCCTGGACCCGCGCCACCGCCTCGGGGAGCCGGCGCTCGGCGATCTCGTCGGCCTCCTCGGTGAGCCGGCGCAGCGGGCGCAGGATCGAGCGCGCGGTCACCAGGCCGAGCAGCAGGGTGGCGAGCAGCAGCACGCCCCCGAGTACGGCGAGCACGACGAGCTCGCGACCGGCCCGCGCCTCGGCGCTCCGGGCGCGGGCGGCGGCCTGCTCGCCCACGGCCCGCCGTACCTCGCGCAGGTCGGCCACGAACGCGTCGGCCGCCTCCCACCACTCGCGGGGCGCGACGGTGAGGTTCCGGCCGCGCGGCGAGGCGGCCGCGCGCAGCCCGATCGCCCCCATCGTGGTCGCCGCCCGCGACTGCCGGGCCGCGCTCACCGCGCCCGCGTGCGCGGCCGAGGCGACGCGGCCGAACCGGGCGAGCCCGTCGGACTTGGCCGCGCGCACCTCGATGAACCGCACGTACTCCTCCGGCGTGAACCCGTGCGCGGCGAGCACGCCGGTGAGGGTGTCCCGCTCCTGCGCGGCGGCCTCCTGGGCGCGGCCGAGCGTCCACAGCGCCACCAGGTCGCGCCGGAGCGCCGGGTCGCCGCCGCCCGCGTCGGGGTCGTACAGGGCGTCGTCGATCGCCTCGATCGCGGTGGTGTAGAAGGCGTAGGCGTCCTGCCGGGTCGACTGCCGGGCGTCGGCGGTGGCGCGCACCGCGCCGAGGTCGCCGAGCCGGTCGAGCGCGTCCCGCAGCCGCGGCACCCCCCGCCGTGCCGGGTCGGCGAGCAGCGGCCCGAGGGCCGCGCGGCTCTCGTCCACCCGCCGCCGCTGCGCGGCGAGCTCCCCCCGGAAGCGGAACTCGCCGCCGAGCAGCCCCACGGTGAGCCCCCGTTCCCGCTGCAGCTCGTGCGCGAGCTCCTGTGCGGCGCGCACCAGCTCGACCTGGCGCGCCGCGGAATGCGCGCCGGAGCGCGCCTCGTACCGCGCCGCCACCTCGAGCCCGGTCACCCCCAGCAGCAGGGTCGACGGGATGGCGAGGATCCACGTGAGCCTCGCGCGGATGGTGCGCGGCATCCTGATCAGACGTGCCATTGACCTGCCCGTTCCTGGAGACGCTGCGGATGTGATAAGGCGGGCGGCCGCCCCCGAATGGCCACTGACTCAACCTCACTGTGTGTCGCGGTAAAGTGACGTTCGATCACGGGCCGTGGCAAGGCCCGGCCGGTGCCGCTCGCGGGTCACCCGGCTGGGACGCCGTCCCGCCCGGCCATGGCGCCGGGAAGACCCCCCTCGGTACCCGGTGGCCCCCGCCCGTGGAACTCGGGGATGGGAGGGCACCGGAGACCACGCTATTACCTATAGGATTCGGTTGACTACCGAAAGTGAGAACTTCGATTCGACTCCCAGGGCCGGGCGTGGCTAGGCTGCGGCCGTGATCGACGGCGTCATCGACGGGAGGCGGGGAGCGCGCCGCGGACGGGGGCGGCGGGGATGAGCGTGCCGGTCTTCCTGGCCGCCACCGAGGCGCTGGCGGACGACGAGATCCTGCTCGACGGGCCGGAGGGCAGGCACGCGGCGACCGTGCGGCGGCTGCGCCCGGGCGAGCGGGTGGACCTCACCGACGGCGCCGGAAGCGTGGCCGAGTGCGTGGTCCGCGAGGCGCGCAAGGACGCGCTCCTGCTCACCGTGCAGGCCCGGTACGGCGTGCCCGCGCCGCGTCCCCGCGTCATCGTGGCCCAGGGGCTGCCGAAGGGCGACCGGGGCGAGCTCGCGGTCGAGATGATGACCGAGGTCGGCGTCGACGTGATCATGCCGTGGACGGCCGCCCGCAGCGTGGTCCAGTGGAAGGGGGACCGGGCGGCCAAGGCGCTGGCCCGGTGGCGCACCACCGCCCGCGAGGCGGGCAAGCAGTCCCGGCGCTTCCACCTGCCCGAGGTCACCGAGCCGGTGGGCACGGCCGCGCTCGCCGAGCGGCTGCGCGCGGTCGCCGAGGACGGCCTCGCGGTCGTGCTGCACGAGGAGGCCGAGCGCCCGCTGTCCGGCCTGACCCCGCCGCCCGGCGGGGACATCATGCTCGTGGTGGGCCCGGAGGGCGGGGTCAGCGAGGAGGAGCTCGACCGGTTCCGCGAGGCGGGCGCCGTCCCGGCCGTGCTCGGCCCGACGATCCTGCGCACCTCGACGGCCGGGGTCGCGGCGGCGGCCGTCCTGCTGGCCCGCTGCGGCCGCTGGTGAGGCCCGCCCGGACGCCGCGGCCCCTGCCCGCCGCGCCGCCGGCCTGAGCACGCCGGTGGCCCACGCCGCGGCGGTGCCGTACGCCGGGAGCCGTACGGACGGCCGGCGTCCGTCGAGAAGCCCGGGTAGCCGCAGGAAAGGCCGGTGACAGCGTGCCGCCCGGCGAAAGATCGGAAGACGGCAGGCCACATGCGCCACCGCGGACCAGGCGGCACGATCAGGACGGCATCGGTACGCCCCGGGCCGGAAACGCGGGGAGCGGAACGCCGCACGGAGCACCCGGCGGAAGGTTCCGCACCCGGTCATCCGCCCTGCGGCGGGCATGCCGGGACGTCTGCGACGGGACGATCGGGATGGTCAGCGCGCCGGGGGAGCGCGTCACTCCTGGGCCTGCTCCTCGTCGTTGCTGAGGGTGGGCTCCCCACCGGGCTGCTCGCCGGGTGTCTCGGTGGGGAGCGGGTCGTCGGGGGCGGGGCACTCGTCCGCCGGGCAGGAGGGCTCCTGCGGCGCGGTCGTGCTCGGCGTGGGCGTCGGTGTGGGCGTCGGCTTGGCGGAGGTGGGGCACGACGTCCGTCCGGCCGACCCGTCCGTGCCGCCCGAGGGGCATCCGGACGGCTTGCTCGGCGTCGCCGACGGCGTCCGGCTGGGCGTGGGCGACGCGGAGGTGGCCGGCGGGGCGGTGGTGCGCGCCGGGGGCAGGGTCGGCACGGCGCTCGGCGGCGGCAGTACGGCCGCGGTCTCGGTGGACGACACCTCGGGCGGCCGGGTGTTCGGGGGACGGCTGGTGGAGGCCCCCTCGGGTGCGTCGGTCTCGGCGCCGATCTCGGTGATGCCCTGCCTCGGCGGCGTGGCCTGCTCGCGCAGGCCGGGGACGAGCATCATGATCGAGGCTGCCACCGCCACCGCTCCGGCCGCCGTGGCCGCGATCCGCCACCAGAAGACCCCGCGCATGCCGCGGCGCTGCGCGATGCGGCTGCGGATGATCTCCAGTCCGTCAGGAGAGGGCACGACCGAGTCCGCCTCCGCACGCAGGGCACGGCGCAGGATCTCGCCGTACTCGTCGGGGAACTCCGTCATGAAAACTTCTCCAGTACGTTCCGTAGTGCGGCCATGCCCCGGGCCGTGTGACTCTTCACCGCGCCCTTGCTGATGCCCATCGCGTCCGCGATCTCGGCCTCCGAGAGGTCGGCGTAGTAGCGCAGCACCAACGCCTCGCGCTGCCGGGCGGGCAGCGCGCGCAGCGCCTCGATCACCGCGGAACGCTCCAGCTCGCCGATGGCACCGTTCTCCGCGCTGGGCGCGTCCGGCAGCCCCTTGGGGGCGTACTTCTCCACGACGGCCCGGTGACGCAGCACTGAGCGCGATCGGTTGACGACCGACTGCCTGAGGTAGGCGAGCGCCTTGTCGGGGTCGCGCAGCCGCCGCCACGCCCCGTGGATGGCGACGAACGCGTCCTGCACGACCTCCTCGGCCGAGGCCAGATCGCGCACCAGCAACACCGCGAGACGGACGAGCGACCGATAGTGCGCGCTGTAGAGCGCCGTCACGGCCATGTCGGCATCCCACCCGACAGGCACCGCCCCCATCGACCGGTCGGCAACGATGGTCTCGGTGGTCACATCCGTTGGACGCGCGGCTTTTCCAGGAGGTTTACGCTCATCCGATTCTTTGGGGGGCATGGCCCGCTGGTTGTCCTCGCCCGACACTGGGAAGCTGCCTACGCCGTCGATGAAGTGTCGCACTCCAACCCTATCCGGACGGATCTTTCGGCGTGGCCTACTCGGTATTACCGATTGACAACGGCTGTCGCTACGATGCGGCGCGTGACCGACTGTCTCTTCTGCAAGATCGTCGCCAAGGAGATCCCGGCGGACATCGTCCTGGAGACCGACCGGGCGCTCGCCTTCCGCGATATCAACCCGCAGGCCCCGACGCACGTGCTCGTCGTGCCCAAGGAGCACTTCCGTGACGCGGCCGCGATGGCGCAGGCCGACGACGGCTGGGCCGACGAGGTGCTGAAGGCGGGGCACGCCGTCGCCGAGCAGGAGGGCATCGCCGAGAGCGGCTACCGGTTCGTGTTCAACACCGGCGCGGCCGCGGGGCAGGCCGTGTTCCACGTCCACCTGCACGTGCTCGGCGGCCGCGACCTCACCTGGCCTCCGGGCTGACCGGCACGCCGGAACGGTGCGGGCCAGGGTGCGGGCCGGGCCGCCGACCGGCGGGTTAAGCGCTGTCGTACGAAACCGACGGTGGATAACATGACGGTAGAAACCAGTGAGGCCCGCACCGGGAGGCGAGCTGGCCGATAGGCCGCCCATGTCCGAACACTCCGAATCCAACCGCGAACGCAACCCCGCGCCGCCGCGTACCAAGGGCCCGACCCGGACCCAGGCCAAGGTGGTCATCCCGGATGAGCAGTCCATGGTGGGGCTGCTCGGCTCGCGGGACGAGATCCTGCGCGTCATCGAGAAGGCGTACCGAGCCGACATCCACGTTCGCGGCAACGAGATCACCATCACCGGCTCTCCGGAGGAGAGCGGCGCCGTCGTGCGCCTGTTCGAGGAACTCGTCGAGCTGCTGCGCACCGGTGCCCAGCTCACACCCGACTCCGTGGAGAGGGTGATCACGATGCTGCGGATGAGCGGCGAGCGGCCCGCCGAGGTGCTCTCGCTCGACATCCTGTCGGCCCGGGGCCGTACCATCCGGCCGAAGACGGTCAACCAGAAGCGCTACGTCGACGCGATCGACAAGCACACGATCGTGTTCGGCATCGGCCCGGCCGGCACCGGCAAGACCTACCTCGCGATGGCGAAGGCGGTCCGCGCGCTGCAGGCCAAGGAGGTCACCCGGATCATCCTCACGCGGCCGGCGGTGGAGGCGGGGGAGCGGCTGGGCTTCCTGCCCGGCACGCTCTACGAGAAGATCGACCCGTACCTGCGCCCGCTGTACGACGCGCTGCACGACATGCTCGATCCCGAGACGATCCCGAAGCTCATGGCCGCGGGCACGATCGAGGTCGCGCCGCTCGCCTACATGCGGGGCCGTACGCTCAACGACGCCTTCATCATCCTCGACGAGGCGCAGAACACCTCGCCCGAGCAGATGAAGATGTTCCTGACGCGGCTCGGGTTCGGGTCGAAGATCGTCGTCACCGGTGACATCACGCAGGTCGACCTGCCCGAGGGGCAGGAGAGCGGGCTGAAGGTGGTCCGGGAGATCCTCGACGGCATCGACGACATCCACTTCGCCACGCTGACCAGCGTCGACGTGGTACGGCACCGCCTGGTGAGCGAGATCGTCGACGCGTACAACCGGTACGACGCCGACCTGCGGCAACGAGAACCACACGCGATCAAGGGCGCGAAGCGCCCACGGGGAAGATAGGCCTGGCATGAGCATCGAGGTGGCCAACGAGTCCGGCGTCGAGATCGACGAGTCCGCGCTCGTGGCGCTCGCGGGGCACGTGCTCGAGGAGATGGGCATCCACCCGCTGGCCGAGCTGTCCATCCTCATCGTGGACGAGCCGGCCATGGCGGCGCTGAACGAACAGTGGATGGGGGAGAGCGGGCCGACCGACGTGCTCGCCTTCCCGATGGACGAGCTGCGCCCCAACCCGGGCGGCGGCGCCCGCAAGGAGGGCGACGTGCCCGCGGATCCGGCGCTCCTCGGCGACGTGGTGCTGTGCCCCCAGGTGGCGGCCCGGCAGGCGGCCGAGGCCGGGCACAGCGCGCAGGAGGAGCTCGAGCTGCTGTGCACGCACGGCATCCTCCACCTGCTCGGCTATGACCACGCCGAGCCGGAGGAGCACGCGGAGATGTTCGGCCTCCAGGCCGAGCTGCTCGAATCGTGGCGGGGGGTGCGCCGGGAGCGGTGAACCCCGCCAACTGGTGGCTGTTGTCGGCGGTCCTCCTCGTCTTCGTCGGCGGTCTGCTGGCCGGGGCGGAGACGGCCCTCTCCCGGATCTCCCGGGTGCGGGCGGCGGAGTTCGTCCGGGAGGGACGGCGCGGCGCCGAACGGCTGAGCGCGATCGTGGCC